>Ga0114993_10000003_pt1 | contig 357664 bp, 346 predicted proteins | sample ArcticOcean_MG_C_FD_87042 | JGI IMG/M metagenome (GOLD analysis project Ga0114993, IMG submission 87042) | Marine microbial communities from western Arctic Ocean - ArcticOcean_MG_CB2_150 | ecosystem: Environmental > Aquatic > Marine > Oceanic | place: Arctic Ocean: Canada Basin | collected... | reverse complement strand
GTCGTCGTTCAGACAGTCGTGGTTCCGATAGTCGTCGTTCAGACAGTCGTGGTTCCGATAGTCGTCGTTCAGACAGTCGTGGTTCCGATAGTCGTCGTTCAGACAGTCGTGGTTCCGATAGTCGTCGTTCAGACAGTCGTCGTTCAGACGGTCGTCGTTCAGACAGTCGTGGTTCCGATAGTCGTCGTTCCGATAGCCGTAGTTCAGATTCACCTCAACGCGGCCCGGGAGTAGAGAAGCCCGAGCGGTACTTCGGTGACAAAGCGCGCGGTTCCAAGTGGGGTGGCGTAGCACGACGAGGAGCGCACAACGCCAGCATCGATCCCGGTGGGCCACGGCCGTCTAATGATGTCGTAACGCCTCCTCCCCGCAGGGATGACGACCGATGGGAACGAGTTAATGACAGTTCGCGTAGCCAAGAACAGCGACGCCAGCAGCCACAACTGCCGCTTCCAGAACTCGATGCCGTACACACCCGGGATTTATCAGAAAGAGATCGAAACCGACTTTTAAAGCAACTTCGAGAAGCTGGAGAACAGTTCCTGGCAGAACGATTTGGTGCAGTTGAGGACATACTTCGGCCGTTAGTCAAAAAGCATCCTCGAGTGCCAGACTTACAGGAGCTTTACGGGCTTACCCTTTACCGCTTGGGACTATGGCGTCAAGGTCTAGATCGGTTGGAACGTTTCACATACATGACCGGTACGGTCGATCAATTGCCGGTGATGGCGGATTGTCATCGGGCGCTTGGGGAATACGACGCAGTGCGTCGCCTTTGGGATGAACTACGAGTCGCTGGACCCGAAGCTTCGGTCATGACTGAGGGTCGAATCGTGATGGCGGGAGCCATGGCTGATGTAGGCGATTTAGCTGGCGGGATCCGTCTTCTTGAAAAGGGGCCGATTCAGACAAAGAAAGCTCGTGACTATCACTTGCGACTTTGGTACGCATTATCTGATTTGTATGAGAGAGCGGGCGACCATCAGCGGGCTAGTCGGGGATTCGAGCGAATCCGGACAGTAGAGCCCGACTACGCGGATGTGGCCTATCGACTGACGTCGTTGTCATGAACCTCGAGAACTGAATGCCACAGATTGTCAGTTCTGCCTCAACCTTTTCTTTGAAGCGCGCGACTACCATCGGCTTCACCCCGCGGGGTTGTATCCCACCCACCTATTTAGATGCCTAAGGAGTCGTGGCGTGAGCGTCGACATCGAAGGTCTACTCGGAGATCAGGCCAACTACCTTCTCGAGCACGAGTGCGAGACCATCCCCCAGGACTTACTCACTCTTCCAGGCCCTGACTTTGTTACCGACGTGTTTTCAGTTACGGATCGGTCACCTCAGGTCATGAGGAACATGCAGTCGCTATTTACCAGTGGTCGATTAGCGCACTCTGGCTATGTATCGATTCTTCCCGTGGACCAGGGAATCGAGCACTCAGCGGCTGCCTCTTTCGCCCCAAACCCTATCTACTTGGACCCGGCAAATATTGTTGAACTCGCAATTGAAGGCGGCTGCAACGCGGTCGCCACCACCTTTGGCGTTCTTGGAGCAGTGACTCGGAAATATGCTCACCGGATTCCATTTATTGCAAAACTGAATCACAACGAATTACTTACGTATCCCGCCACCTACGACCAGATCATGTTTGGCTCCGTCGAGCAGGCGTATGACCTAGGCGCGGCCGGAGTCGGGGCCACGATTTATTTTGGCAGTGAGGAAAGCGGACGCCAGATCCAAGAAATCGCTGAGGCTTTCGGAAAAGCACACCAGCTTGGAATGTTTACCGTTCTCTGGTGCTACCTCCGGAACAGCTTGATTGATATCGATGACCAAGACAATCACGTCGCGGCAGACGCAACTGGTCAGGCTAATCACATAGGCGTGACCATTGGAGCTGACATCATTAAACAGAAACTTCCGGAGACTAACGGGGCCTTCAACACCGTAAAAGGATTCGGCAAGACCCACCCTGACGTCTATGAAAAGTTGACCTCGGATCATCCAATTGATCTCTGCCGCTGGCAGGTGGCTAATTGCTACATGGGAAGAATCGGCTTGATTAATAGTGGTGGCGCCAGTTCAGGGGCAACGGATATGGCCGAGGCAGTGATGACCGCAGTGATAAATAAGCGAGCTGGAGGTTTGGGGCTGATCTCGGGTCGTAAGGCTTTCCAACGGCCAATGGGAGAAGGTATTGCCCTTCTCAACGCCATACAGGATGTCTACCTCGATACCTCAGTTACCGTCGCTTAGCTCGCCTCTATGAACTCCATCGTTTTTAACGAGTATTTCGCCCGTTGCGCGTATAACGTTGGCTCTCGGACGACCACCATTCCCCGGGAGGGTCCGTGACCGATACAGCACCTCGAGAGCTCCCACTTCAAGAACTTTCCGAGGTCATCATTCGATTCGCTGGTGACTCTGGCGATGGCATGCAACTGACAGGCGACCAATTCACGAGCATTTCGGCGGCGTTAGGTAATGACCTTGCGACGTTGCCTGAATTCCCGGCTGAAATTCGAGCGCCACAGGGAACACTTGCAGGAGTGTCAGCCTTCCAAGTTCGGATCTCTGATTTCGCCATTACAACTCCCGGCGATGCACCGACGGTGCTCGTGGCGATGAACCCTGCTGCGCTTAAAGCCCAACTACATAACGTTGTGCAAGGCGGAGCAATCATCATTAACTCGGACGCGTTTACAGAACGTAACCTTGAAAAAGCCGGGTATGAAAGCAACCCGCTTGAAGATGGCAGTCTCGACGGGTATCGGTCTTATCCGGTAGCCATGAGTCAGATCACCCGAGACGCGGTAGTAGTGCATGGGGTGAAGCCTCGAGATGCGGAACGATCAAAAAATTTCTTTGCCTTGGGGTTGATCTCGTGGATGTACACGCGGCCGGTTGAGCCAACAATCGAATTTATTAGCAAAAAGTTTAGCGGTCGAGACCAAGTCATCAAAGCAAACGAAGCGGCTTTCCAAGCGGGTTACAACTTTGGCGAAACAGCTGAGCTTTTTGAGTCGCATTACGAGATCAAGCCTGCACCGTTGCCATCTGGTGAGTACACCAACGTCACTGGAAACACAGCACTTGCATGGGGATGTGTGGCGGCGGGCCAATTGGCTCGTCTGCCTATCTTCTTAGGTTCGTACCCGATTACACCGGCATCGGACATCCTTCATGACCTGTCCGCACTGAAACATTTTGGTGTGCGGACCTTCCAAGCAGAAGATGAAATAGCGGCAGCCGCCTCAGCCGTCGGTGCGGCTTTCGGCGGAGCGCTTGCTTTTACGACGACGTCAGGTCCCGGAGTTGCTCTCAAAGGAGAAACTCTCGGCCTCGCAGTGAGTCTTGAATTACCGATGGTGATCATTGACATTCAGCGTGGTGGCCCCTCTACCGGCTTGCCAACTAAGCCGGAGCAAGCGGACCTGATGATGGCTATGTATGGTCGTCACTCGGAGTCTCCGATGCCCATCGTGGCGCCTCGCAGCCCAGCTGACTGCTTTGACGCGGCGATAGAAGCCTGCCGTATAGCGCTTCGATATCGCACTCCAGTGATGCTGCTCAGCGACGGTTACCTTGCCACAAGCTCGGAGCCTTGGCTCCTACCGGATGTCGATTCGCTTCCTGATATTGGGGTTGAGTTCCAAAGAGGTTTCAATGGGACGAATGAAGACGGCGAAGGAATATTCTTGCCTTACCTTCGTGACCCGGAGACGTTGGCCCGGCCATGGGCGATACCTGGCACCCCGGACCTAATGCACCGTGTAGGTGGCATTGAAAAAGAAGACGAAACGGGCAACATCAGCTATGACCCAGAGAATCATCAGAAAATGGTGGCGCTGCGGGCCGCGAAAATTAACTCGATAGAAGTCCCTGACGCTGACGTAACGGGGGATGTCGATGCAAGCTTCTGCATTTTGGGCTGGGGCTCAACTTGGGGGGCCATTGATGCAACCGTTGTTCGGTTACAAGAGGCTGGCCACAAAGTCGCCCATGTACATCTGAGGAACTTGAACCCAATGCCGAAGGACCTAGGCGAGGTCTTGTCCGGATTCGAGAAAATCATTTGTCCGGAAATGAACGACGGTCAACTGGTTAACTTAATCCGGGCGAAGTTCCTCCTTGATGTCAAGGCTGTAAACAAAATGAACGGCGTGCCGTTCACCACTGGCGAAATTGAGGCAGCGGCACTCGCTGCTATCGAAGCTCCCTAACAGGACTACAGGATCAATTCTTATGACTGATACTCCGATGCGTACGCAACCAGCAGATTGGGCTACGGACCAAGAAGTTCGATGGTGCCCGGGATGCGGCGATTACTCCATCCTCACGGCGATGCGCATGCTCATGCCCGAACTGGAAGTTGACCGTGAGAACACGGTCTTCATATCAGGAATTGGGTGTGCCGCACGGTTCCCCTACTACATGAATACCTATGGCATGCATGGCATACATGGTCGCGCTCCGGCGATTGCAACAGGTCTGGCTATGGCCCGACCTGACCTAGACATCTGGGTTATCGGTGGCGATGGCGACATGATGTCGATCGGTGGTAACCACCTCATCCATGCTTTGCGCAGAAACGTGAACATCAACATTCTGCTTTTCAACAACATGATTTATGGTTTGACTAAGGGCCAGTTTTCGCCGACAAGTGAGGTCGGCAAAGTTACTAAGAGCTCACCGATGGGATCTCTGGACGCTCCGTTTAACCCTGTGTCTGTTGCACTGGGGGCCGAAGCCTCCTTTGTTGCCCGCACCCACGACATGGACCGTCAACACATGATGGACATGTTCCGGCGGGCACATGCGCACAAGGGCACCTCTATCGTCGAAGTTTTCCAGAACTGCAACGTCTTCAACGACGGTGCCTGGGAAGGAATCACGAAGAAGCAGAACCGGAACGCGAACTTGATCTCTCTTGAGCATGGCAAGCCGATTCGCTTCGGTGCCGACGATGAGTTAGGCGTCATAATCGACAACGGTGTGGCAAAAGTGGCTTCGATAGCAGATGTTGGTGAAGCAGCTGTACTTGTGCATGACGAAAGTAAGACCGATCCCTCGACAGCATTCATGCTCAGTCGATTGTCGAGCGGCCCATTCGAACCCACTCCCGTCGGCGTGTTCCGCGCTGTGGAAAGGACCGAATACGCGACTTCATCTACTTCTCAATTAGCGATGGCCCATAACGAAAAAGGTTCAGGGGACCTCGAATCTTTACTCCGCTCGCGCGGAACTTGGCAGGTCTAAGCGATATCGCTTGGATACTCGATCTTGACGGGGTTGTCTGGCTAGCGGAGCAGCCGATCCCTGGAGCAGCTCGAGCAATCGAACGCCTCGACGGTCTAGGTGAACAACTTCTCTTTGTAACTAACTTTTCTGCCCTTACCAAAGGGCAGGTAGAAGGCAAACTCAAAGCCTGCGGGATTGACGCGACAGGAAGAGTGCTGACTTCAGCTATGGCTGCGGCGTCTCTTGTGCAACCTAACGAGAAGGTCCTTGTATGTGCTGGAAGTGGAGTAATTGAGGCAGTTGAAGATCGAGGTGCGATTGCCCTCGACCCCAGCGATGGAGTTGACGCGCACGGTTCTATCGATGCTGTCATTGTCGGCTTTCACCCCCATTTTGACTTCACGCGTCTTGCCGCATCGGCCCGCGCTCTTCACAAAGGTGCACGCTTGATCTCAACCAACAACGATCCGACCTATCCAACTCCTGATGGATTGCTCCCGGGCAACGGCTCCTTAACCTCTGCGCTCGCTACGGCAGGGCAAGTGCAACCAACTATCGCGGGAAAGCCGAATCGGGCAATTGCTGATCTCGCGTTAGATCGGCTCGAAACTCAACGCGGAACGCAGGGAAACTTGGTTGTTGGGGACCTTCCAGCTACCGACGGTCTGTTGGCGGTTGAACTTGGATTCGAGTTCGGTCTCGTTCTATCTGGAGTTACCGGACCCGAAGACGCAGCCACTTGCGACCCGAGCCCGTACATCATTGCTGATGACCTGGAGGCTCTCGTTGATGAGGTGTTTTCGTGAGCCGCTACCAAGGCCAATACAAGTCTGATCCAGTGCAGTGGCTCTGCTGGTAGCTTCAATCTATGTGTGGAAGGCGACGCTAAACCAACGGAGCCCTTTGCGATGACACGACGCAGGCTCGATTCCGAGTTGATGCGACGCGATTTGGCAGCGACTCCCACACGGGCACGCGAACTTATTGAAGCCGGCCAGGTATTGGTAGGAGGAGCTATAGCAAGTAAACCCGCGCGTATGGTCGCGCCGGGTGACCCCGTCGTAGTTACCGGATCCGGCCCACAGTTCGTTTCGCGAGGCGGCGACAAACTCGACGTTGCGCTCACAACATTTGGGATTGACCCCAAGGGCAAACGTGTGGTGGATGTCGGTGCGTCAACTGGCGGATTTTCCGACTGCGTCATCCAACGAGGAGCTCGAGAAGTAGTCGCAATTGACGTCGGCTACGGACAGCTGGACCAGCACATCCGTGATGATCCGCGGGTGGATGTATTCGAACGAACCAATGTGCGGTACCTCGAACTTTCAGACATAGGAGGACCGGGAGATCTAGTTGTTGCTGATCTGTCATTTATATCCTTGGGGACTGTCTTACCTCGGTTGACCACTTTTTGCGGGGATAAGGGCGAACTACTGATGCTGGTAAAGCCTCAATTTGAAGCTGCTCGTGAGGAGGCATCTCGCTCTCAAGGAATCATTCGCAGTCCTGAGGTGTGGCACAGAGTTCTCGAAAAAATATCTAAATGTGTTTCCGAAGCTGGCCTTGGCATCATGGGTCTAATGGTTTCACCACTTCGCGGTGCCAGCGGAAACACAGAATTCTTTATGCACTCTCGAGCGGGAGCAACTGATGGCGTTCGAGTCACCGACGCAATAAGCCGAGCAGTTAATGATGCCAAGGGAGAAGCGATGCCATGAGTGTGGTTTCAGTGATGTTGCATCCCGACCGTGTTGAAGCAGCTGAGTTGGCGGCTCAGATCGTCAGCTATTTGACCGATTCAGGGCACTCCGTTCGGCTGCTTAACAAAGAAGCGGTTGCGATCAATCACGCCGAATCTGGATGCGCTGAAGATGATTTCGCAACGGGAGCGGACCTTGCAGTCAGCATCGGCGGAGACGGCACGATGCTGCGCACATTTGAATTAGTCGCTTCATCCGACGTTCCTGTTCTTGGGATCAACGTAGGACATCTGGGCTACTTGACCGAATTTGAAGCCGACGAAGCTCAAGGTGCTATTGACCTCGCATTGTCAGGACATTTACCCGTCGAAGACCGACTAATGGTGCAGGGGCGAATACAACGGTCAGACGGCGGCGCTGATGGCCGCTGGATAGGTCTCAATGAGGTAGTCATAGAGAAGAAGGCTCAAGGCCATACGGTTCGACTCGAAGTCACTATCGATGGCTCTGTATTTGCAACCTACGCAGGTGACGGATTAATCGTTTCCACGCCCACCGGATCCACTGCGTACAACCTTTCTGCACGCGGTTCGATCGTGGCGCCAACCCATTCGTCGCTCCAACTCACACCAGTGGCCCCACATATGTTGTTCGACCGTTCGTTGGTGTTGAGGCCAGATACTGAGATTCGCATCTCAGTTGTCGGCGAACGCGAAGCTAACCTATCCGTCGATGGCCGCAGCGTCGCAGCCCTGTCGGATGGTGATGCAATGATCGCGACGCGAGCAGACACCATCGCTCGTCTAGTGACTTCGGGAACAGGTGGCTTCCAACAAGTCTTAAAGCAAAAGTTTGGACTTAAGGACCGCTGATGCTTCTGGAACTCTCAGTCCAGAATCTCGGTGTGATTGAGGCTTCGACGTTGGTCCTCCGGCCTGGGGTTAGCGTGCTAACTGGCGAGACTGGTGCCGGCAAAACCATGGTGGTCCAAGCCATCGAGCTACTCACGGGCGGACGAGCCGACCCTTCGATGGTACGAAACGGAGCCGAATATGCATCCGTGGAAGGCCGATTCGAAATGCCGACAGGTGAAGATGTGGTGCTGCGACGCGTGATACCAGCTGAAGGTCGCAGTAGGGCATATCTCAATGGTGCCTTAGCTCCTGCGTCGCAACTTGCAGAGCTAGGTTCAAATTTGGTTGATCTACACGGTCAACATCAGCACCAATCCCTATTGCATCAAAAAGTCCAACGAGCAGCCCTCGATCGACACGGCCAGATCGATCTTGACGACCTAGACGCCGCTCGCGGCGAAGAACGGCGACTTTTACGAGAGATCGAAGGCATGGGAGGCGATGCAAGAACTCGTGCCCGTGAAATTGACCTCTTGCAGTTCCAATTCAACGAACTCGAACAAGCCGAGCTGGACGATCCACGCGAAACTGACGCTCTAAAAGATCTAGAAGAACTGCTGGCCGACGCGTCAGCCCATATAGAACAGGGAAATCGTGCTCGCGTGATGATCAGCGGGGACGATGGGGTTCTAGATCTTTTAGGTCAAGCCATCGCGAGTATCGCTGGTCGGGCTCCCTACCACGAAATCTCCGAGCGTTTGAGGGGTCTTCAAGCCGAACTTTTTGATGTGACAGACGAGATGCGCGAATTGGTTGACAGCATCGACGAGGAGCCCGAACGCCTGGCTGAGGTTCGAGCCCGACGGCAGTTACTTGTGGACTTATTAAGAAAATACGGTGACAGCTTGGAAGACGTCATCGAATATAGAAGCGAGGTGTCTGACCGCCTCGAACGTCTCCAAAATCATGAAGCAGTAGCGGCCGAACTAGAGATAGCTCTAACAAAAGCGCAAGGCGAGCTTGCTGCTGCTGCCGGAGCTGTGGCAAATGCTCGGCGTTCAGCGGCACCCGCCTTCGCTAACGCGGTCAATCACTACCTCCCAGAGCTGGCACTCGAACACGCCAGCTTGTCTGTCGAAGTTCGAGGGGACGACCCTGCAGACGACGTCGAAATCATGTTTCGAGCTAATAGTGGTGCCGGACGACATGGTTTAGCGAAAGTAGTTTCTGGAGGAGAACTCGCCCGAGTCATGCTGTCTCTTCGATTGGTCTTAACTGCCGGTCCGCCGACTCTGATCTTCGATGAAGTCGATGCTGGAGTTGGCGGAGCTGCAGCTGTCGCGGTGGGAAGAGCCCTAGGGCGATTGGGAGCGTCTCATCAGGTACTCGTCGTTACACACCTACCGCAGGTCGCCGCCTTCGCAGACCAGCACCTTGTGGTTGACAAAATAGATGACGGACGGACGGTTGTATCGACGGTTACAGAAGTAACAAAGGAGCACCGTGTCCGCGAACTCGCACGCATGTTGGCCGGGCAGCCAGACTCCAAGAGCGGCAGAGAACATGCCACGGAACTCCTTGAACAGGCGGAACTCGACCGGAGTCAGGTATGAGACTCCGACGAAGGGAGCGCTTGGCGGAAGAAATAAAGCTTGGCGCCTCAGCGCGCGTAGACCGTCGGACTAAAAATCTAATTCCGCGGCTACAACCAGGGGAGATAGCCGTTATTAACCATGAAGATCTTGACCGGGTGGCCGCGGATGGTCTGGTGGCATCGAAGGTGTCAGCTGTCCTCAATGCATCTCAAAGTATGTCCGGCCGCTACCCGGCTCTCGGTGCGCTGGTACTCCTTCAGGCAGGAGTGCTCTTAATAGACGGTATTGGAGTGGGTGCGTTCAACCGGATTCGAGAAGGTGACAGGCTTTCGATCATCAATGATCGTGTGTACGCGAAGGGCCAGGCCATCTGCCGCGGAACCCGGCCGACGATAAAAGAGTTGGAACAAAGGCTCGAATCGGCGCGAGATGCGGTGCGGGGGGAACTAGGTCAATTTGCCGCTAACACGCTCCAATATTTGGCGACAGAGCCCGAACTCATTACAGACGATCTAGAGCTCCCGGAACTTTCAGTCGAACTTTCTAAAAGACAAATTCTGGTGGTTGTTCGCGGAATCGATTACCGAGAGGACTTAGCTGCGCTTCGAAGATCGGGATATATGCGCGAGATGCGGCCAGTCCTCATTGGAGTCGACGGTGGTGCCGACGCGCTGCTTGCAGTAGGGCTAACGCCTGATTTGATACTTGGCGACTTCGACTCTGTATCGAGGGACGCGCTTAGCTGTGGAGCGCAGTTGTTGGTCCACGCCTATCCGGGTGGGCTTGCCCCTGGAGCAGCGAGGTTGGAACGTCTCGGTTTTGACTATTCGGTAGTAGAGGGCGTGGGAACGAGCGAAGACATAGCGATGCGAATGGCTTTTGAAGAACGCGCAGAACTCATCGTTCTCGTTGGATCGCATACCTCTATGGCAGATTTTTTCGACAAGGGCCGTAGAGGCATGGCCTCAACGTTTCTTACCAGGATGAAAGTTTCTGCCATTCTCGTCGACGCGAAGGGAGTTAGTCGTCTGTACCGCACCCAAGTCCGTAAACGTGACCTGGGTCTACTGATTCTCTCGGCACTCTTCACGCTTGTGGTCATTGCGGTAGTAACAGAACCCGTTCGCCTGCTGCTCCGCACTTTATGGCTGAACCTAGGAATGTGACTTCGAAGTGATCAATCTGCGTTACCACATCATCAGTATCGTGGCCGTGTTCTTGGCACTGGGAATCGGTCTTGCCCTGGGCTCTACTTTTGTTGACTCCATCCTCGTAAACGAGTTAGAAGATCAGGTAGACGAGTTTGAGGCCGACCGCCGAGAAGCCATCACACAAAAAGATGCAGCCTTCGCGGCTAGAGATACGGCCCTCGCAGCCAAAGATCTGGTGTTAGAAGCCAAGAAAGAAATCCAATCGGAAGCCGCAGCCGAGGCTGAGCGGCATCGAGCGGAGGTAACAGCGGAACGCGATGCCGCAAAGACCCAAAAAGACGCGCTTATTGAACAATTCGAAATAAATACGGCCGCACACAATTCTTTGCTCACCACCATTGAAATGCTGATGCCAAGGGCCCATTTAGAAGAAACGTCTTGGATTCTCTTGGCTCCGACGGGGATCGATAGCGCCCTAGCTTGGAAAATTCGAGATCTCTTGACTCGTTCGGACGGAGAATATCTAGGAACGCTGTGGATCGAACCGACCATGAACTTTGAAAACCCAGAAACCCGTGATGCATTAAATCGGCTCTACGGCAATGATGAAGGTGAAATGGATATCGCTGACTTGACGGTCTCAGGTATAGCGGCCTCACTTCTGACACAAGACGTGCTTACCAACTCGGGCATGGGCACCACCCCGCTGCTCATAAGCGAACTTAGAGATTTAGGTCTATTGCGGTTTGACCGGTATTTATCAACGCGTGATCTGGAGAGCATTTCGAATTCCGCTAACCGTCTCCTGGTCATCAACGACCCGGAACACCTTGATCTCCACGAGGGATTTTTTATTCCTCTTCTTCAACAAATTTCACAAACCACAGACGTGGGCACCGCTGCGTTAGTGGAAGTTGCCCTTGAAGAAAGATCTCGAGGACAAATAGTCAACAGGGTTCGCAACGATTCCTTGCTTGCGCAGAGCCTGTCGACCTTTGATGATGTTGCCTCGTTCGAAGGCCGACTCTCTCTTCTGCTTGGGTTAGCCCGTCTTCCATCTGTTGGTCATTACGGTGATTTGTCTACATCCGAAGGTCAATTTTCTCAATGACGCATGTCGTAGCCATCGTGCCCGCCAAAGACAGAGTCGATTCGATCGCAGCGACGGTGACGGCACTTGTCGACCTAGACATGATTGGCGAAGTGGTGGTGGTTGATGATTGTTCTATCGATGGCACCGGCGACATGGCTCGAAAGGCCGGAGCCCGCGTTGTTACGCTCGAACGGAACCTAGGCAAAGGAGGAGCGGTGGCTGCTGGTGTCGCAGCTTCAGGAGCCCCAGACAGCTACTTACTCATAGACGCTGACCTCGGCGCGTCAGCTACGCATGCAAACGTTCTCCTCCAACCCTTGGTAGACGATCAGGCAGACATGACCATAGGGATCTTCCCGAAAACTGGACGATCGCGAGGCTTTGGCATTGTGAAGCGAACAGCAGCTCGGTTGATCGAGGAGGCAACAGGCCGACGATTTGTTGAGCCGCTTTCAGGTCAACGAGGAGTGAATGGTCCGCTGATGCGCTCACTTGATCTGGCCGACGGATTCGGGTTGGAAGTAGCGCTCTCTATCGATGCGCATATTGCCGGCGCTCGAATCCAAGAAATTCCGGCCCCGTTTTCTCATCGACCTTCAGGCAGAGGAGCAAGGGGCGTTGCTCACCGGGCCCGTCAATGTAGAGATGTTATGAAAGCGTCCGCGGGTCGACTCGGCTGGCGGTCCACTCTAGAGACAATGGCAAGTGGATTATTGAGGAACAGAAGCAAGTGATCCTCACGATCGGGACGTTTTTGGTGGCCCTGGTGGGCGCCTTGTTCGCATGGGGGCGGCTTGGCTCTTCGTTGTCGCGACCCCAATGGCAGAAAGAAAATTACCGCGGGAGCGTGATAGTTGGAGTATCAGGTGTGTTTGTCGTACTGATTGAGGTCCTTGTAATTGGGAATCTCTATTGGGGATTTAGTGGAGCGTTGTCCGGCGCCCATGCCTTAGCCGCCCTAATTCTGGTTTTAGCATTCGGGTTATTGGGTTGGATTGACGACACCCGTGCCGAAAAAACAGGAGGAGGTCTTCAGGGACATCTTGAAGCAGCTATCTCCGACGGCACATTCTCTACAGGTATGTTGAAATTAGTCGGTGGCATCTTGGTCTCGTTTGGGGCGGTAATAATCGCCGATGTAGGCGACGGCCTTGTCGGTCTTGCTCGCGGTGCCGCGATTGTTGCTTTGGGCGCAAATCTATTGAACCTCCTTGACAGAGCACCTGCACGCTCGTCAAAAGCCGCTCTGCTTTGGTTTTTAACGCTTTTTCTCTTAACCGCTGCGCTGGCTGACTCGTATTCGGTGGTGCATCTGATTTGGGCCTCGGGAGTGGTGGGTGCGAGCGTCGGGTTGCTTCCGTCAGAGTTGATGGAACGCCACATGCAGGGAGATACCGGAGTCAACGCGACTGGCGCGCTGTTGGGGTTCTCGACCGTTTTAGTCGGCTCTTCTGTCGCCGAGTGGATCACTCTTGGCGTTCTCGCCGTTCTGAACTTAGCGAGCGAAAGAACGTCTTTTAGTCAGGTGATTGCTGAGAACACGACCTTGGACCGGCTTGATCGCTTGGGTGCGCAGCACCGAAAAAAATGAAACGACACATGTTGCTGGAACTGGAAATCTTGAATATCTTAAAAAGTGTCGTTGAAGGTCAACACCATCGGAGAACTGACCCGCTAAATTCTCTGCAAGTGGAGCGGGACCTTAACCATGACTAAACACATTTTCGTAACTGGTGGGGTGGCGAGTGGACTCGGCAAGGGCATAACAGGATCCTCCCTTGGGCGCCTCTTGAAAGCAAGAGGCCTTCGGGTGACGATGCAAAAGTTGGACCCGTACATAAATGTCGACCCAGGAACCATGAACCCTTTCGAACATGGTGAAGTTTTTGTGACCGATGACGGAGGCGAAACTGATCTCGATTTGGGCCATTATGAGCGTTTCATCGATGAGCCGCTTACGAAGGACTCAAACGCGACAACGGGCTCGATCTACCAAGCTGTTCTCGCGGCTGAACGTCACGGGGATTACCTAGGGAAGACGGTTCAGGTAATCCCTCACATAACTGATGAGATTAAGCGTCGCATCCGACGTCTCGCCACGGCAGATACAGATGTAGTGATTACTGAAGTCGGTGGTACCGCCGGCGATATCGAAATTCTTCCTTTTCTTGAGGCGATACGGCAGATGCGATTGGACGCCGGTCGCGGAAACGTTTGTTACGTGCACGTCACTCTCGTCCCGTTTATAGGGCCGTCTGGTGAACAAAAAACTAAGCCCACTCAACATTCAGTGACGGAGTTGCGAAGCAGAGGAATTCAACCGGACGCAGTAGTTCTTCGAAGTGAAGAGCCAATTGACACAGCGTTGCGCGAAAAGATTTCGCGTCTCTGCGACGTCGAACTTTCGGGCGTTGTCAATGCCCCCGACACGTCCAATCTTTACGAAATTCCGCTCATACTCCACGACGAGGGCCTTGATAGATATGTCTGCGAAATATTAGGTCTAGCGAACTTGGAACCCGATCTGGGGTCGTGGTCGGCACTTGTGGATCGCATAGAGGCGTCAACCTCGAAGGTGCAGATAGGGGTGATTGGCAAGTATGTGAGTCTTCCAGATGCCTACCTGTCGGTAGTCGAATCATTACGACACGGCGGCTATCACCATGGCGCCGAGATAGAAATTGATTGGATTCAGGCTGAAGATGTTGAAGGTCTTCTGGCGAGCGGCAGACTCGCACACCTGGACGGCATGGTCATCCCCGGTGGCTTTGGAGAACGTGGAATCGAAGGGAAGATTGCTGCCGCTCGATATGCGAGAGAAAACGAAGTCCCTTGCTTGGGCATTTGTCTGGGACTTCAGGTCATGGTGACGGAATTCTGTCGCAACGAACTGGGCTTGGTTGGTGCCAATAGTCGTGAGTTTGACCCCACTACGTCGCATCCTGTTGTCGATTTAATGGATTCGCAGCGCGATGTGACAGACATGGGTGGCACCATGCGCCTGGGTCTGTACCCAGCTCGCCTGATTGAGGACAGCCGCGTGGCAGCGATGTACGGAGATTCCTTGGTTTATGAGCGTCACCGCCACCGTTATGAGGTGAACAACGACTACCGGATTCCGATGGAAGAACAAGGCCTTAGATGCAGCGGGTTGTCACCTGACGGAAGACTGGTGGAATTCATAGAACTTGACGCGCACCCGTTCTGGGTAGGCACTCAAGCACATCCAGAGTTCAAGAGCCGACCAGATCGCCCCGCTCCTCTATTTCGAGGTCTTGTAGGAGCAGCTCTTGCAAGGTCTGAAGGACGGAATCCAAAACTCCTGGAGTTGCATACCGAGTCGGTGGATTGAAGCATGGTCGGCCGATCCGACCCGGAGTTCTCTCTGGTCAACGAACGGCTATTACACGCTGGATATGCCTTTGATCTTTATACGACGACGTGGGTTGACTCTTCGGGCGAAACGTTCCAAAGAGACATTGTTCGTCACCGCGGCGCAGTGGCGGTTGTGCCGCTAACAGAGGACGACGAACATGTTTTGCTTGTACGTCAGTTTCGCACTCCCTTAGATGACTGGCTGTTGGAGTTGCCGGCGGGTCTTCGAGACATAGACGGAGAGGCAGAGATCGAAACGGCGCGACGTGAATTGGAGGAGGAAGTCGGATGCGTCGCGGAGACGGTTGAGCACCTAGTCACACTGGTAACAGCCGTGGGATTCACTGATGAAGCGATATCAATTTTTGTGGCTCGGGGCCTTACTTGGACGAAACGTCAAGCCGACGGCGTAGAAGAAAAGTCGATGACTGTAGAAAAGGTTCCCTTGGCTGAAGTTGGCGCAATGATCCGGAACGGAGAAATCACTGACGCCAAAACCGTTGCTGGTCTTTTGCTCGTCCAACAAAAGTTGATTTCGTAAGCCGATGAACAAGCGCGCGACGATCATCGAGTTAGAGGAGTTCCTGAACTGGTTGACCGTAGAACGAGGGAGAGCAGCGTCAACGGTTTCTGGATACCGGAGGGATGTCGTTAACTTCCTCGAATGGCTTGGTTCAACCGAGGAACATCTATTAACTACGAAAGAACGGGACATTACGGCTTACGTGGCCCATTTAAAGCATGCCAATCGGGCTCCGTCTACCGTTGCTCGAGCCACTGTCGCTATCCGTTCGTTCTTTCGGTTCTTGGCTGCAGAAAAAATGATTGAGACAGACCCCGGAGCTTCTGTTGAAGTGCCCAATGTGCCTCGAGGCTTGCCAAAGGCGCTAACCCTTCAGCAGATTGAATCGTTGCTGGCCTCTCCAGTAGGAGAGGATCCTGCTTCGCACCGTGATCGAGCCATTTTGGAAGTTCTTTACGGTTGTGGTCTACGCATAGGGGAGTTGGTCGCGCTGTCACTGGTTGACGTTGACCTCGACGGCGAACTTCTACGGGTCTTTGGCAAGGGCCGCCGAGAGCGTATTGTCCCCCTCGGTCGGCCAGCGCACGCAGCGGTGTCTCAGTGGATGAGCGGATTGGGACGAGATGCTGTGTTGAGTCGTCGAACAGGTTTCACCCAAGCAGAAGATGCTTTGTTTCTCAACCAGCGGGGTTCTCGGATCAGTCGGCAAGGGGCATGGATGGTGGTTCGAGGCCATGGGAACAGGGTCGGCCTCGGTGCTGAACTGACGCCCCATGTCCTGCGCCACTCATGTGCTACCCACATGTTGGTCAATGGAGCCGACATCCGCTACGTACAAGAACTTTTAGGGCATAGGTCGATCAGTAGCACACAGCGTTATACCGCACTTAGAGACGAAGAAATTCGGGAGATCTACGACCGATCACACCCTCGCGCAGAGGCGCAGTTACAAGACAAGTAGTTTCACTGTTGTGCCGATCAGACACTTCCGCCATCTAGTGCGAAGATTTTTTTCCTCTCTCTATCGAAAGGCCCCGAGTCCGGTAGATGGAGAGTGGGCGGCGGGGTACCTCTCATCAAAAGAACTCGCCCTTTGGTCTGTAATGAGCCACCCTGATCAAAGACATTCGATTGCGGTTGCGCAAATGGTTGACAAGCAACTGCCGGACGACAGAACGGCTGTGGTCGCCGCCCTATTGCATGACATCGGGAAAATATCGGTTCGCTCTGGAATCTTACTTAGAGTTCTGGCTGGGTTTACGCAACCGCTGGTGAGCACACAACGGCGTCATCGATGGACATCGAAAGGTGGAGCACTATCGCGATTAGCAGCTTTGATCGAATACCCGACAGCGGGAGCGACCCTGCTTGCGGAGGCGGGCAGCGAGGAATTCGTGGTGAGGTGGGCCGCCGAACATCACCTGCGACCCGAAGAGTGGACTGTCGACCGCGTGCGGGCCAGAGTGTTGCGACGAGCAGATAGCGTCGTGGTTTAAGGAGAAGCACATGGAAGCGATTGAGATCACAGCATCCCTGAAGGAGGCGATCCTCCACGCCTACGGAGATCGAGTTGGGACGTTCAAGCTGCAATCGGTTGATGAAGCGACCTCGAAAGCCCGCCAAAAAGTTCGCTCACAACTTTCCAAAGAGCAACGATTGGTAATTGATCGGGCTTTAGTGCCTTTTCGCGATTGGTTAATCAATCGAGACCCCGAAGCGGCCGACCGAGTGAAAAAACGAGTACCGCCTCCACAAGACATAGAGACAGCGGTTCGCGCAGCGGAAGATTATGCCCTAGCGAGTATCGCTCCCGACCTAACGGACGAAGAGAAAGCGTTATTGACCAGTCGTCTGCAGAACGGACGCGTTGAAACGGTTGAAGAACGTAACGGAATAAAACGTCCCCCTATAAAACTGTCGAATCGACATGTTCGAACCATGGCATGCGGTTTCGCCGTAATTTTTCTCGGTTCGGGCTTAGCAGGGGTGGCGACGGAGGCAGGCACTCTCGTGACCATACTGGGAGCAGCGATCTTTGTTTTCGGATTCAGGAGGTGGCGATCAGGCAACATGACCTCAAATATCCCCGAGGTATCAGTCTTTCGCGGAGGGAAAATCAGTAATGAAGGACAAAGCCAGTTCTGACTTCATTGGAGCGTTAGCTCACGATGACGGCAGAAACCCCATCGCATCCTTAGCTCGCTGAACGGTCACAGTTGCGACTTCAGATGCTTTTCCTGCACCGCGCGCAATAATTCGATCTAACTCCGCTGGATCAGCGAGAAGCGCCGCTCGGCGATGTTGTACCGGTTCGAGCAAATTAATGATCGCCTCGGCAGTGTCGTTCTTCAAAGGGCCGTATTGGTGGTACTCGTCAGCGAGCGTTTCAGGATCGCGCTCGGTGGCGGCTCCAAGTATCGATAACAAATTGGAGACACCCGGTTTCGTATCAAAGTCGAATCGGACATCATTCTCCGAGTCCGTTACCGCTCGTTTCAACTTCTTCGCGATGGAAGTCGTGTCTTCGAAAATACCGACGGTACCCATGGGTGACTCCGTGGATTTAGACATTTTGTTCGTCGGCTCTTGAAGGTCCATAACTCTCGCTGCGATCTTTGGAATCGCGGCTGCCGGTAACACGAAAGTTTCGCCGTAACGTGAGTTGAACCGGTCAGCCACGTCACGCGTTAACTCCAAATGCTGACGCTGATCATCGCCCACAGGAACCCGGTCCGCATCGTAAATCAGGATGTCCGCCGCCATCAAAGCTGGATACGTGAATAGACCTGCAGACACATGTTCTTGGCCAGCGTCGCCTTGTTTCAGCGATTTGTCTTTGAACTGCGTCATTCGACGGAGCTCCCCGAAAGAAACAGTGCACTCAAGAAGCCATGACAGCTCAGTGTGATAGGGAACATGACTTTGAACGAAGAGGGTGCACACCTCAGGATCGAGACCCACCGCCACTAAAGTTGCCATTGTCTCGAGAGTCTTTGAACGAAGCTCCACAGGATCTTGCTGAACAGTGATGGCGTGGAGGTCGACAGCGCAATAGAAGCTGTCATGCTCATGTTGATCAATAGCCCACTGGCGAAGGGCACCCAAAAAATTTCCCAGATGTATGTCTCCGGTGGGTTGAATGCCTGACAACACTCTCGTCATACGGCTTGACGGTACCGCAGGTATCAGCGCAAACCATTCGAAGAAGTAACGAAGACGCCGAAGAAATGCCTCGAAAGACTCCTCAAGCGTGTTACATGGATGTGATTTGCTCCGCTATCTTTAGGTAATGCCCTACGACGTACAAACCGACGTTTTTGAGGGCCCATTCGACCTTCTGTTGCGTCTTATTCTTCAACAAGAGGTCGACATTTATGAAGTGTCCTTGAGTCATATCGTTGATGCTTATTTAGCGGAGATGGACCGAATCATTGTGGTAACGGAAGGGGCGAGTTCCCCTGCCACCCGTGTCAACCTCGAGTTAGCGACAGAGTTTTTGTTGATCGCTGCGACTCTTGTCGAGTTGAAAACTCGGCGATTGCTTCCAGACGAAGCAGATGGAGACCTTGACGATGAACTGGGTATATGGGAGGAACGAGACCTCTTGCTTGCTCGCCTGCTGGAGTGCAAGACCTTCAAGGGAGCTGCCGTCGCGATGCGACAGTTGGCTCACCGTGCATCGTTTGGCTACCCGCGAGCCGTCGGACCTGACGAAAAATATTTGTCGCTCGCACCCGACCTTCTCAAAGGGCTATCGATTCAGGACATCTCCGAGGCTTTCTTGCGGGCAACGGCCCCGAAACCTGTTGTCCGAATCGACCTTGGTCATATCGCTCCTATCACTGCGTCAGTGACGGACGCGATGTTTGAGTTGATAGACGAGCTTCCAAGACTGGGAAAAACTACTTTCAGGGAATTAACTGGGGGCTTGGTTGATCGGATTCAGGTAGTAGTTCGATTTCTGGCTGTACTGGAGCTCTTCAAACAGGGCCATATCGACCTAGACCAACCCGAACGATTCGGTGACATAACCCTCGTGTGGACCGGTAACGAAAACGAGTTGCTGTTGCCCATTGGTGGTGTTTCATATGACGGCTGAGGATGATGCCGAGGTGTTTCAAGTATTGGCAGCGCAACTAGAGAATGAGGGTTCCCTTTCAACCCCGTCACCTTCAGATAGCGAACTTCGCGAACTTGACCCCAATGTTGTTCCCGCTGATGTGCGCGCTGCTCTAGAGGCGATCTTGTTGGTGGCGTCAGACCCCGTAGCTCCCACCGTCCTTGCTCAACTACTAGAAGTCAGCGTTGAAACTGTTGATGCCCTCTGTGAATATTTGGCTGATAGCTACGCGCAAGAAGAGCGAGGATTCACCATTAATCGCATCGCCGGTGGATATCGATATCAAACCTCTGACGCTCAGGCCCCTTATGTCGAGAGATTCGTGCTTGAAGGGCAAGCGACGCGGTTGTCTGCTGCCGCCCTAGAAACGTTGGCGATAGTGGCGTACAAGCAACCTGTTTCACGAGCACAAATTTCGGCGATTCGCGGAGTCAACGTGGACAGCGTTGCGCGAACGTTGCAGCAACGTGGCTACATTGAAGAAGTTGGTCGTGACCCAGGCCCCGGCAACGCTGCGATGTATGGCACGACAACCCGGTTCTTGGAACGCATAGGGTTGGACAGTCTTCGAGATCTCCCCAATCTGAGCGATTTTGTCCCCGATGCCGAAGTGGTAGAAACACTTGAAGTAGCGCTACGTGGCGCTGGCGAAGCGGCCGAGTTCCGAGACACCGATGGAAGTGCTCCTGATTTGAGCTCTCCCACGTGACTGTGGAGGAGTCGTCAGAGCGACTCCAGAAGGTACTCGCTCGGTCTGGAGTAGCGAGTAGGCGCGCGAGTGAAGACCTAATTGGAGCAGGGCGGGTCACGATAAACGGCCACCTGGCGACACTTGGAGACAAAGTCGGGGCCGAGGATCGCATAGACCTCGATGGCGTTCCCATTCTTCGAGACCCGACTCTTCGGCACTACTTGTTACACAAGCCCCGTAACGTCGTATCGACGGCTAAAGACCCAGAAGGAAGGCCGACCGTTGTTGATCTTGTACCCTCCGAATCCAGAGTATTCCCTGTTGGGCGGCTGGACACTGATAGCGAGGGTCTGATCGTTCTAACCAATGATGGAGACTTAACACACAGGCTGACGCATCCCAGCTTCGGAGTGCCCAAAGAATATCTAGCGCATGTGGAAGGTTCCCCTACAAGGCTTGCTCTTCGGCGACTACGCGAGGGCGTAGAACTGGATGATGGCCCCACCGCGCCGGCAGAAGTTTCGATGCCACAAGAGAGTCTGCTTAAGCTTGTCATTCATGAAGGGCGTAACCGTCAAGTCCGCCGAATGTGCGCTGCCATCGGCCACCCTGTAATTCGCTTGGTTCGAGTAAGAATTGGGCCGATTAGCGACAAAGACTTGGCTGCTGGAGCTTGGCGAACTCTTACCATGGAAGAGGTGCGTTCTTTGTACGCCGCGGCAACCAATCAATAATATCCTACAGAGCTTGGACAATGCCTTCGGTACCATGCCAATCGTGAGACATGACTCCCAGCAGACGGGTTTAGTTTCCCAATGACCAAGAACGAGCGTCGCGCTCAGATCGTAGGAACGGGACTGATTGGGGGCTCCGTCGCGCTCGCCCTCAGAGCGAGGGGATGGCACATCACGGGTAGGGATATCGATGCTAAGCGGGCCGAGCGAGCATTAGAACTAGGAGTACTGGACGTAGTTGGTAGCGATGCGGAGGCCGAGTTGGCCTTCGTTGCGGTACCCGCGAGCGCTCTCGAGGCAGAGATTCGCAAAACCCTTCGCGAAACGAATGGCATCGTGACAGACACTGGAAGTGTGAAAACCACAGTTGCACGGAGCATTGACGACCCCCGATTCATACCGGGACACCCGATGGCAGGCTCAGAACAAGAAGGCGTCGACGGCGCTAACAAAGAAATCTTTGATGGTGCTGTTTGGGTTCTCACTCCGACGATGGGCAGCGATGACTTTGGCCTTCGGGATCTCCAAATGGTGCTGGCCTCTATGGGGTGCGACGTCGTAACCATGACTCCTGAACGCCACGACGCGTTGGTTGCGATTGTGTCTCATGTACCGCATCTAACTGCCGCCAGTTTGATGTGTCTCGCAGACGATCGCGCACTAGACGACGCGCCTTTGCTGCGTCTGGCTGCCGGCGGCTTTCGAGATATGACCCGCGTCGCCGCGGGCCACCCTGAAATATGGCTAGATATTTGTGAAGAGAACAGGGATGCCATCGTCTCGGTGTTGGATGAGTTTTCTTCTCGAATTAGCAAAATCCGCGAGATCGTTGCCCAGTCAGACCGAACCGGACTAACGAATTTGCTTTCTCAGGCAAGAAAAGCCCGCACCAATTTGCCCTCTCGATATGTAAGACCTCAGGAACTCGTGGAGGTGCGAATTCCTATCCCGGATCGGAAGGGACAGATTGCGAATATCACTATGTTGGCTGCTGATTGTGAGGTCAATGTCGCTGACATAGAGGTCGCTCACTCCGCTGAGGGAGCGCAAGGCGTTCTTGTCCTTGTCGTGGCTCAAGCTGAGGTGCAGAGGTTCCTGGCCGCGTTGGCAGGGCAGGGCTACCGGCCCACCACAAGAGAACTGGCATGAACAATTCCCGTTTGATGACTCCGTTTGCTGGCCCGGCTATAGGAGATGTGTCGCTTCCTGGGTCAAAGAGTCATATGAATCGAGCATTGCTATGCGCTGCTCTCTCTGAAGGCAGGAGCCGGCTATCTGGAGTTCTCTTCGCCGATGATACCGAAGCGATGTTGGAAGCAATTGTTTCGTTGGGAGCAACGGTTGAAGTGGACCGCGAGAACTTTGAGATTGAGGTCACCGGGTTAGCTGGTGCACCAAACTTTCGAGACCTCGTTATCGACGCGAGATCGTCGGGAACGACCTCTCGATTTCTTTTGCCGACGTTGGCGGGGGGCAACGGCGTAGTGACGCTGGATGGAGCACAGCAATTACGGTCGCGCCCATTCGCGGAACAAATTGAGGCATTGCGCGATCTGGGGTGTGACCTTGAAGAGTTAGGCGCTCTCGGCCAGCTACCTGTCAAGATTTCTTCTCAGGGCTTAGAAGGGGGTGAGGTCGAAATCTCCGCGGAAACTACTAGCCAGTTCATTAGTGGACTGATGGTGGCTGCGCCGCTTTACACAAACGGACTAAAAATTAGATTGACGGGCCTACCGGTCAGCCGACCCTATCTAGAACTCACCGTCAAGGTCATGCATGATTTTGGCGTATCAGTCGAGAAACCAGACGAATTCACATACGTTGTGCCCCCAGGCCGGTACCTAGCTACTGAAGCTCGAATTGAGCCAGACGCTTCGGCCGCCTCATATTTTTTTGCCGCCGCCTCGATCACTCAAGGACGAGTGAAGGTAGCTGGTCTTCACCGAGAGAGTTACCAGGGAGATATCCAATTCGTTGATGTGATGGAACAACTTGGTGCCAAGGTTGTCTGGGGCGAGAATTTCATCGAGGTTGAGGGTGATCGAATTCGCGGAGGCACATTCGATCTTCGCGATTTCTCAGACACTGCGCAGACCTTGGCGGCTGTGGCAGCTTTTGCTGAAAGCGATATTGAAATTACAGGTATTGGTTTCATTCGACGCAAGGAGACGGACCGAATCGCTGGCATGGTTGCAGAGCTAGCCAAATGTGGTGTTGAAGCTATAGAAAGCGAAGACGGGCTTATCGTGCGACCGGATTTGTGGTCGCTTAGGGGAGCAAGTATCGATACCTACGGTGACCACCGCATGGCTATGTCCATGGCTTTGCTTTCGCTTCGAATCCCCCGAATAGTGATCAACGACCACGATTGCGTGGCGAAGACGTTTCCCGACTTTTTTTCATGTCTTGAGGAGCTTCGCCCAAAGGTTAAACCGAGGGGCAAGGTGGTTGCCGTTGCGGCTATCGACGGCCCGGCAGGGTCTGGCAAGTCGACGGTGGCTCGTCTTCTTGCAAGCGAATTAGGTCTTCCACATTTTGATACTGGGGCCATGTACCGGGCCGTGGTAGTGGCGGCATTGCGCGCAGGAATTGATCCCGAAAATCAAGACGCGATGACTGACCTCGCCGAGAAAACGGAGATCTCCATCAGCGAGCTAATTGTTATTGATGGCGTTGACGCCACAGATGAAATCAGGACCCCGCAAATCAATGAATGGGTGAGCGTCGTAGCGGCAAACCCAGGTGTACGTCGCGTGCTGGTAGCCCGGCAGAGGAAATGGGCGACTGAAATAGGTGGCGGAGTGATGGAAGGCCGTGACATTGGTACCGAAGTATTCCCGGACGCAATATTTAAGGCCTTTCTGACTGCTCAACCTGAAGTTCGGGCACGGCGTCGATATGAGGAATCTTCGGTTCAAACACTGGGAGATGTAAAAGAGGATCTGGAACGGCGAGATCGGATTGACTCAACTCGCGCTGATTCCCCGCTTCAAGTGGCATCTGGCGCGGTAGTAGTCGATACCAGCGAACTCACCATTCAAGAAGTGGTATCGGACCTTGCAAGTATGTTCCATTCCGTCGTGGAGGATTGATGGACAAACAACTGTCGGTGACGAATTCCAACGCGCGTTGGTACAACCGAACAATATATCGGGTGCTCAAATACCTACTTTGGGGAGTCTTCAAGTTCTGGAACCGGCTAACTATTGAGGGCCAAGAGAATATCCCTGAGGGAGCGTGCGTCTGGGCGCCGAACCATCGGAGTTACATCGACACGCCACTGCAATCATGTGTCCCAAGGCGGCTCCGGTTCATGGGTAAAGAGTCGGTTTGGGACAATGCCTTCTTTGCTTGGCTTTTCACTACCATCGGGTGTTTCCCCGTCAGCAGAGGAAGCGCTGATCGAGCCGCTCTTATGACCGCGCTCACAGTCCTACAAAACGGCGAGGACCCGGTGGTGGCTTTCCCTGAGGGAGAACGCAAAGACGGCCCTCGAATCTTTCCATTATTTGACGGAGCGGCTTATTTGGCCGCTAAGGCCCAAGTAGCGATCGTGCCTGTCGGAATTGGCGGCACTGCAACCGCCATGCCGAGGGGTTCCAAATTTTTATATCCAAAACGAGTACACGTCATCATCGGTAAACCAATCCCACCACCCCCGCTCAGCCCCACCGGCCGCTTGGTTCGACAAGAGGTACGCGAAACCTCTGCACACCTACGAGAAGAAATTCAGGACTTATTTGATCGAGCTCAAATTATTTGTGGCACGCCAAATATTTATGAGCCCGGTAGCGAACCCCAGACCGACCTATAAACATCTCTAAATGTTCGCGCTTTAATCGGCAAGAGCAGCTAGAACCTCACTAGCGGCAATCTCTCGGTCAAGCGGCACGACCCGAGCATCCGATGGAACCGCAAGAGTCGCGTGCACGGCCGTCTCAAGGGCCGAAAGAAGCTCCCGGACTTCTCTCGGCGGCGGAAAATACTCGTCTTCGTCAGTGATACTTACCTCTTCAACACCAAATCTCGGTGCAAGATGTCGAATCACTGCCTCGACTAGTTCCTCAGGGGCCGACGCGCCTGCTGTCACTCCAACTGTGCCCTGAAGCCCCTCAGGTAGCTCGGAGTCAGAGTTAATTCGAAAGACTTGTTCGCAACCGGATTCCTTTGCCAGTTTGGCGAGAGCCATGGTGTTGGACGAATTGGCTGAACCAATAACAATGACTGCATCACATCGTTGAGCTATCGAAGCTAAAGCGGACTGTCGGTTAGTCGTAGCGAAGCAAAGATCGCTACGACCTGGCATCCAAACATCAGGAAACCTTTCCTTGGTCGCTTCTAACACGCCTTCCCAATCTCGGTGGCTGAGGGTAGTTTGCGCCAACATTGCAAGTGGCTCCTGGAAGTCCGGCAAATTAGCTACTTGGGCAGAATCTTCGACCAGATTGATTGCATCGGGAGCAACCGCCATCGTTCCAACCGCCTCCTCGTGGCCTCGGTGCCCTACGTAGATAATTCGGTAACCCTTTTTCGAGCGAACGCGCACCTCGTGATGGACCTTGGTCACGAGAGGACACACGGCATTAACTACGTACCCACCTCGTTCGCGTGCTTCCCTGACAACTTCAGGGGCAGACCCGTGAGCAGACAGCATTAACGGACGTCCTTCGGGTACTTGACCGACGTCATCAACAAAGACCACCCCGAGGCTTCGGAATCGATCGACTACAAGTTGGTTGTGAACGATCTCGTGGTAGCAGTAGACCGGCGGGTCGAAGGAGCGCACCATCCAGGCCAGCGCCTTTATCGCCATCTCTACCCCAGCACAAAAACCTCGGGGTGACGCCAATAAGACCTGATCCACACTCACCAAGCTGAGGCTACCGCTTGACAGCTTTCCTCCCCATACTGAGTGTCGGACAAGGTCGCCCGTATCCTGAACCTCATGTCCTTGCCCGTTGTCATCAGCGTCGCGCCTGAAAGTGCTGCTGAGTCGGCAGGCCTCGGCCCTGGCGATGAAATCGTTGCTATCGATGGCGAGGTGCCAACGGACGTTATTCGCTGGCAGTTGTTAGTTGATGAAGCCGACCCGGTTTTGACTGTTCAGCGCGGAGGTCTAGAGCTAGACGTCAAAGTAGCTAAGGCGGCCGGAGAGCCATTGGGTGCCGAAGTGGATTCGTCGATATTCGACCGAGTCAGAACCTGTGACAATCACTGCGAGTTTTGCTTCATCTATCAGTTGCCCAAAGGGATGCGTCGAAGCCTTTATCTAAAAGACGATGACTATCGCCTTTCGTTTCTCTACGGAAACTTCACGACATTGACGCGGTTTACCGAGGCCGATTTAGAAAGAGTCGTAACAGAACGACTCTCCCCCCTGTACGTCTCGATCCATGCCACCGATCCGGCGGTCCGAGCTCGAATGCTCCGTAATCCGCGCGGTGGATACAGTTTGCGCTGGTTGAGGGCGCTGCTTGATTTCAAGATCGAAGTACACGGACAGATCGTTGTGTGTCCTGGAGTAAACGATGGAGAAGTATTAGACGACAGCTTGCTCGGAGTACTTGATCGCTTTCCAGAACTCAGCTCCTTGGCCGTAGTGCCCCTAGGTGTCAGCGCTCACAACCGCGAACCCTCAATGCGGCCTCACACAGAAGATGAGGCCGCCGCAGTTATCGAGACGGTCGAAGGTTGGCAGGACCTGTTCCTCGAGGCGATTGGACACAGGCTCGTTTACGCGGCAGACGAGTACTACCTGTTGGCAGACAAGACGTTTCCAGAAGCTGATACATATGCAGATTTTCCGATGTACGAAGATGGAATTGGAATGGCTAGAGCGTTCGAAGCGGAATTCAGTGGCAAATTATCCTCGGGAGTCGGGGCGCGAGCGGGCTTTTTCCAATGGGTAGACGGCGCTCCGGCTGAGGGATATCGCGCGCCTCGCATGGGTGGCGGTTCGAATCGCGCAGGAGAGATCGTGAGCGCTGATCCCTCGAAAGATATAGAGGCGATCCCTGTAGGAATAAGTGTTCGAGACGACGCTCCCGTCGCCATACTTACGGGAGCGTACGGAGCGAAAGTCCTCTCGCCGTTAATTAATTCTCTTGGCCGAGGAGGCATTCGCATCGTAGAAGTCGAGAATCTCTTTTTTGGTGGCAATGTGAAGGTGAGTGGTCTCATGGTTGGAGAGGATCTGCATCGAACGCTCTCGACCGAACCCGAAGGGCATCGCTACCTGTTGCCGGACGTGTGCCTCAACAACGGGAAATTCTTAGATGGATTGCGCATAGAGGACTTACCACGCGAGGTAGAAGTAGTTCCTACTGATGGGGTTGCCCTACGCGCGGCCCTTAAACGAGGGACTCGTTCTGAAGGTTTGGCGCGAGAAGGTGCGACATGACGACGCCGGGGCCATTGCCCGTAGTCTCTGTGATCGGTCGACCCAACGTCGGGAAGTCGACTTTATTCAATCGAATCCTCGGCAGACGCGAAGCAATCGTCGAAGAAAGATCAGGTGTCACTAGGGACCGCAAAGCCCTGGAGGCCGAATGGCAAGGAAACGATTTCTTGCTCGTTGACACTGGCGGCTGGATGCCCACGGGATCCGACCTAGATGGCAAAGTTTCCGCCCAGAGCGAAAAGGCCATCAATAACTCAGACCTGATCATCATGGTGGTTGACGGCGCCACAGGGATCACTGATGAAGACAGTCGTGTTGCGTCAATCCTTCGACGTTCGAAGGCTCCGATAATTCTCGCCGTAAACAAAATCGATACCTCGCTCCGAGATCACGATATCTGGGAGTTCATGTCTCTAGGTCTTGGCGAACCACTCGGAGTTTCGGCTCTACATAGTCGCAACACCGGTGATTTACTTGACCGGATTGTTGAAATGTTGCCTACTTCTGGGCAGCCGACAGAGGAAAGTGCTCAACAAGATAACGAACTGGAACCCGATGAAGGGATCCGGGGTGTCGCCATTGTCGGTCGACCAAATGTCGGGAAATCAACCCTATTCAATCGACTAATTGGTGACGAACGTTCAGTTGTTCATGACATGCCTGGCACCACACGCGACGCGATCGACACTGTGGTCGAGACCGAGTTAGGTCTCTTGCGCTTCATCGATACGGCCGGCATGAGGCGAAAAGCTCGAGTCGATGACGACACCGAGTACTACTCAAGTCTCCGGGCGTTGCGGGCAATAGACAAGGCCGATGTCGCGCTTCTCGTGATTGACGCATCCGAGGGTGTGACTTCACAAGACCAACGCCTTGCAGAACGAGTGGATGCTGCCGGATGCCCAATTGTCATATTGATGAACAAATGGGAAATCGTTAACCAAGAAGAAAAAGACGAACTGATGTATCAGGTAGGTCAACGGCTTCACTTCCTCGGAGAATCGCCGGTCTTGCGTATAAGCGCCCTAACCGGACGGGGCATACAGCGCCTTACTCCGGCGTTAGAGGCAGCTATAGATGCGTATGAAACAAGAGTGCCAACTCGTCGAGTGAACGACGTGATTCAGTTGGCCCAGTCGGCTCAAGCTGCACCCCACGGAGGTCGAGTTCTTTACGCAACCCAAGGCGCAACTCATCCACCCACCTTCACGTTGTTCACCAATAAAGATTTACCTGCAAGCTATGTTCGTTACCTCGAACGCCGCTTGCGCGAAGAATTCGACCTCGGCGCAACGCCTATAAAGGTGCGACTTCGGCGGCGTGGCTAAGGAAGCCTCGATGCAGGGTCCTGTTTCGTATAGGCAAAAGCAATCGGTGTTTGGATCGTGACCTGGTGTGAGCAATGCGATCGCGACTTTGATATCGGCCTCCTCGGAGAAGACGGTGGTTGCCCCGTATGTGGTCAGTGGCTTGCTAAGCCATCGCGCGGTGGTTCTGTCCCGTGGCATTTTTGGGTGGTGGCCACAGGTGCTGTTCTGTACCTAGGGTGGCGAGCCCTACAAGGAATTATTTGGGTGATACAGCAAATTATCTGACCGTGTCCGGTGTGCGGATCGGAGCGTCATCCCAGATATCGTGGCTTCGCTGCGGGCTGTGGCGCAGTTTGGTTAGCGCACTGGTCTGGGGGACCAGGGGTCGGAGGTTCAAATCCTCTCAGCCCGACGTAGATGAGGCCAGACACCTTTGAGTGTCTGGCCGTCATGACGCTTTCTTGACGGCGCATACCTGTAGAGCGAACTGTTTCGCTAATCGTCGGCCACACCCAACGGGAGTGCCCTCAGAAGTTGTAGCGCCCTCTCGGGATCGAATGCTCTGCCTAACAAGTGGCGGCTGCTTTGGCTCAGCACGCCGACGGACGTGGCATCGTCGAGGAACTCGACAAACTTTCCCCAGAACTTGCCGGTATCTAATAGGACAACCGGGAGATAGTGAAGACCGAGTTGTGTCCAAGCCAGGACTTCCGCGAGCTCATCGAGAGTTCCATAGCCACCTGGAAGCGCTATAACACCATCGCTCAACTGGTACATCATGGCTTTTCGTTCATGCATTGATGACACCAGACGCAAATCGACGTTTCCGCGATGGCGTACATCACGAGAGAAGGTGTCTTCGGGGTAGATCCCAACGACGTGACCATTTTTGGAAATTGCCCCGTCGGCGACAGCGCCCATCAGGCCGGCGTCACTGCCGCCGAAGACGATCGTCATATCTTCCAGAGCGAGGTGTTTGCCGAGGTTGGTGGCTAATTCAACAAATGCCGGATCATTGCTAGAAGACGAAGCGCAGAAAACAGCGACTGTGTCTATTTTGCGATTAGCGGCCTCCATCAGGTGCACCCTCCATGTTCACCGTAGGGCGCCAGTAGTGGGCAAACGGAACCCGCCTGGTCGTCTCACCAGTGTCTCTAGCCAGCCCCACTTAAGGCATCTTCGCAGGATTGACGGAATTCTCAAAAGTGTTTCCATGTCTATTCGAGATTGCCGAATCAAGAGAGTTCTGCTGCTAACGCGAGTGCATCGTCCCAACTGCCGTGGCCCATCAGAAGCCGCCGGTATTGAACGAACGGTCTGATGTTATTCATAGCCATTACCCCTGCCAGCGCACCATCGCGACGGTAGCCGGTAACGAAAGCTTGTTCTTCGACCGAGCCGACCAGGACTTCCACATGCTCAGAACTATCGGTATCACCCGCAACTTGAATTCGGTCGTTGTATTGGTCGGACCATACGAAGGGCACAGAGTCGTAGACGCGGCTGCGTTCGGGGTGCAATAAATTCCCGGCGACCAACATCGATTGTTCCGTAGCCGCTGTCCAGTGTTCTACTCGCACAGGCGATGGTCCCAACCAAGCGTTAGGAGCCTTGGCGACGTCGCCAACGGCATAGACACCTGGAACTCTCGTACTCATCGTTCCGTCACACACAACTCCGTTATCAATCTTGAGCCCGGACCCAGCCAGCCAGGCAGTGTTGGGAATAGCCCCAATTCCGATGACCACTAGATCCGCCAAAAGCTGAGTCCCGTCGGTCAATTCGACGCCCTCTACTTCGTCGCGACCAATAATGGAAGCAACGCCGACATTCAGACGCAAATTGACTGCGTGCGCTTGGTGTAGGTCCCCGCAAGCTTCTCCCATCTCAATCCCCAGACCTCGGATAAGCGGCGCTGCAGCCGCTTCGACGATCGTTACGTCACAGCCGCGGTTGCTGGCAGCGGCCGCGACTTCGGAGCCAACGAAACCCGCGCCCACGATTACGACAGATGCTCCAGGTACCAATCGCTTGCGAATCGCTAATGCGTCATCAACCGTGCGAAGGACGTGAACTCCCTCGATAGCGTCAGTTTCTGGAAGTTTTCTTGCCGCAGCACCGGTGGCAATTATGAGACCTTCGTAACGAATCTGGTCATCACCCACGGTGACCACCTGTCGGTGGACGTCGAGACCTGTCGCCGATTCGCCCAACATGAGATTCAGGCCAAGATCAGATAACGCGTCCTCAGACACGAGTAGTAACTCTTCAGGATCTTGGTCGGTGGATAACATGGTTTTGGAGAGAGGTGGCCTGTCATAGGGACGATGTTTCTCTTCGCCTATAAGGGTCAGCGTGCCTTCGAAACCCTCTCGGCGGAGATTTTGGCAGGCTCGTATCCCTGCAAGGGAAGCGCCTACAACTACGATTTGATCCACAGTTTCCACCTCGTTCCTGAACGCTATCTCGCTCGGAAGACCAAGTGGCACCAAATCCTGATGAATAGATATTCGCCACGCAGGGTGGTGAGGTTGAGAAACTTTTCGACGACGTGAACCCCAAAGATGGCTGATTTGGGCTTGCGCGCGACCAAAGAGACCGGTACATATGCTTGACAAGGTTGTAACTACACGGGTGTAATCACAAGTCCGGAACTTAAACGAACTAAGACCGAGGGATTGATCCCCCGATTCAGCGAGCCACAGGCCCCCATATGGGTCAGGTGAGTTGAGGAGGAAATATCGATTCCCGGTGGAGGGGGACGGGCGTTGAGTTCGGGTGCGGCAGACGAGGAGCGAAAGTGGCGATCACAGACCAGGCGGGGACTGGCATAACCGAAGACACGATAGAGGGAACTTCAGCCACGGGGATGCAGGTCCAGAAGCGTGACGGGAGCTTGCAGTCTGTAGACGTCAACAAGATCGTCAAGGCTGTCGAACGATGCGCGACGGAGCTACCTGGGGTAGACCCGATGCGCATTGCCACGAGAACTATCTCGGGCTTGCACGATGGTGCAACCACCACCGAACTTGATGAACTGTCGATTCGGACAGCAGCAGCGTTGATTATTGAAGAACCGAACTACTCCCGCCTCGCTGCTCGCCTACTCGGAACGTTTATTGACAAAGAAGTCCAGAATCAAAACGTCTACTCGTTTAGTCAGTCCATCGAGTTGGGAGCTGAGTGTGGGCTGATCCACCAAGGCGTGCTTGAGTTTGTCCAGGTGCATGCGCGCAAACTGAACAACTCGGTCATGAACGAGCGAAATAACCTGTTCGAATTTTTCGGGTTGCGTACCGTTTATGACCGTTACCTCCTCCGCCACCCGACTAAGAGAACTGTCATAGAAACCCCTCAGTATTTTCTTCTTCGAGTCGCATGTGGCCTTGCTCGGACGCCTGAAGAAGCCATCACTCTTTATGAATTGATGTCGAGCCTTGAGTACCTGACCTCAAGTCCTACCCTGTTTAACTCCGGAACAACACACCCTCAAATGTCGTCGTGTTACTTGTTGGACAGCCCTGAGGACTCCTTGGAAGGCATATACAAGCGATATACCGATATCGCGAAGCTCTCAAAATTTGCGGGTGGGATTGGTGTTGCCTGGCATCGAGTTCGAGCTAAAGGTTCACTGATCGGTGGCACGAACGGCCTTTCGAATGGCATCGTTCCGTGGCTAAAGACGTTGGACTCTTCTGTCGCTGCTGTGAACCAGGGCGGTAGACGCAAAGGTGCCGCCTGCGTTTATTTGGAAACGTGGCACGCTGACTTAGACGACTTCCTCGAGCTGAAGGACAACACAGGTGATTCCGCTCGTCGAGCTCACAACTTAAACATCGCGAATTGGATCCCAGACTTGTTCATGGAGCGAGTGGAGAACGACTGGCAGTGGTCTCTCTTCGACCCAAAGGTTGTGCCGCACCTGACTGACCTTTACGGAGACGAGTTTCGCCAGGCCTACCTCGCAGCGGAACAGGCGGGACTTTACGAACGCCAAGTCCCGGCCCGACAGTTGTATAGCCGCATGATGAGGACTTTGGCTCAGACGGGAAACGGTTGGGTCACTTTCAAAGACGCATCCAATCTGAAATGCAATCAGACAGGAGAACCGGGCAATGTCGTGCATCTTTCGAACCTCTGTACTGAGATTCTGGAAGTTACGAATCAACAAGAGACTGCTGTTTGCAACCTCGGCTCGGTGAACCTGGGACGCCTGATGCGCGACGGAGCATTCGATTTCGACCGCCTTGGAGAGGTTGTGCGAACAGCGGTGCCGTTCCTAGATCGAGTAATCGACATCAATTTCTATCCGACTGACGAAGCGGGCTCTTCGAATAGCAAGTGGCGTCCCGTGGGGTTGGGCTTGATGGGGCTTCAAGACGTGTTCTTCCAGACCGGCTTAACATTCGATAGTCCTGAAGCTCTCGACCTGTCGACGCGGATAAGTGAAGAGATCTATTACTGCGCTCTCTCGGCGAGTTGTGATCTAGCTGTAGAAAACGGACCTCATGAGGGGTTTTCTGAAACGAGGGCAGCTCGCGGTGACCTGCAGTTCGATCTGTGGGGGATCGTCCCGAGCGACGCCGCACGATGGGAGGCGTTGAAGGACCGCATAAGCCAGCACGGTCTACGTAACTCGTTGATGATTGCGATCGCTCCGACTGCGACTATTGCCTCTATCGCTGGGTGCTATGAATGCATCGAACCTCAGGTATCGAATCTCTTTAAGAGAGAAACCCTTTCAGGCGAGTTTTTGCAAATCAACCGTTACCTAGTGACCGAACTTCAGGAACAAGGTCTTTGGGATGAGGACATGGCTCAACGAATCAAGCGAGCGGAGGGCTCGATTCAGGCCATCGAGGAGATTCCCGAGGACCTGCGCGAAATCTATCGAACGGCTTGGGAGTTGCCGCAACGAGCTTTAATTGATTTGGCGGCTAGCAGGGGCGCATACATCGACCAGAGTCAGTCTCTGAATTTGTTTATGGAGAGCCCTAGCATCGGCAAGTTGTCTTCTATGTATATGCACGCATGGAAGAGCGGCCTAAAGACCACCTATTACCTGCGTTCGAGGCCAGCTACTCGAATCAACCAAACCACTTCCGGAGCCGATGGTGAACCGACAGGTTCGCCGCCGGGCGAAGAGTCAGTCGATGCCCGCACTTTCACTGATGAAGAAGCCATCGCGTGCTCATTGGAAAACCCCGAAACTTGCGAAGCTTGTGACTGACCCTCGTATCGCTTCCCTGTCCTGATTGATCGCCGAGAAACGACACCGGAATGGCACTTACCGAACCAGATGACAATTACGCAAAGCTTGATCAAGAGGAGTCCGCTATAGGGCGAGAGAGTGGAGTCACAGGCAATATCCTTGACCCGGGATTCAACCTCACGTTGCGTCCGATGCAATACCCGGTCTTTTATGACATGTACCGGGATGCCATTAAGAACACCTGGACGGTTGAAGAAATAGATTTTTCTGATGATGTCGTGGATCTTGATCGCAAACTGCTGCCGGCTGAACGCCATTTGATAAATCGACTGGTCGCTTTCTTTGCGACTGGTGACTCGATTGTTGCAAACAACCTTGTGTTGAATTTGTACCAACACATCAACAGTCCCGAAGCTCGCATGTACTTGAGCAGGCAGTTATACGAAGAAGCCCTGCACGTTCAGTTTTATTTAACTCTCCTCGATAACTACATACCTGATATTGACGAGAGGGCTGAAGCGTTTGATGCCATCGAGAACATTCCGTCTATTCGTCGAAAAGCTGAGTTCTGTTTTAAATGGATGAGCAGCATCGGCGACGTCGCAGAATTACGTTCGCGTGACGAACGAAAGCAATTTTTGTTGAACTTGATCTGCTTCGCTGCGTGCATCGAGGGACTCTTTTTCTTCGCCGCGTTCGCGTACGTCTACTTTCTTCGTAGTAAAGGCCTCCTGAACGGGCTAGCGGCGGGCACTAACTGGGTGTTTCGCGATGAGTCCTGTCACATGAACTTCGCATTCGAAGTCGTGAACACGATTAGAAACGAAGAACCCGATTTATTTGACGACGATCTGTCTGCCCGCATCGTTGAGATGCTTGAGGAAGCGATCGAGGTAGAGAGCCAGTTCGCGGCGGACGTCCTCTCGGGCGGAGTGGCAGGAATGTCAACCGCCGATACTCGCGTCTATCTGGAGTTCGTCGCGGATCAACGGTTAATGCAACTGGGACTTCCCAAACGCTACGGATCTAAAAACCCGTTTGATTTCATGGAGCTACAGGACGTTCAAGAGTTGACAAACTTTTTCGAACGTACCGTCGTGGCGTATCAGGTCGGTGTCGAAGGTGATGTGGCCTTCGACGAAGACTTCTAACTCTCCGGGCAAAGGTGAGGCGGTGACTAGAGGAGTGTCGCCCTGTTAAAGCGGACCGATCTAACCCTGCCCAAAGGCTTCGATGAGCGTATCGACAGCGCTTACTGGCGTCGTTACGTCTGAACGAACTTGAGACTCCATCTCAGGTAGAAGTTTCCCCACCTCTGGATGGCTTCGCAGAGCCTCCAAGAGACGACTATCAAGCATTGACCACATCCACCGAACGCGTTGCTCCTCCCGACGACGCTCAAGGTCACCAGACTCGCTCAGAAGGCGACGGTGCTGTTCGATGTGGCTCCACAGGGTTTCAACGCCCTCGCCTGTTAGACCAGCACAGGTGAGAACTGGAGGTGTCCAGTGAGGTGAGGCCGGCGCTGTGAGGTGCAGCGCAATTTGGTATTCGCGCGCAGCTGCGGCAGCTCGTTGCGCGTTGTTGCCGTCAGCTTTGTTGACGGCGATCATGTCGGCTAATTCGAGAATTCCCTTTTTTATCCCTTGAAGCTCGTCGCCAGCCCCGGGAAGCATTAACACGAGGAAGAAATCGACCATGTCAGCGACCACCGTCTCGCTCTGTCCCACTCCGACCGTTTCTACTAGTACGACATCGAAACCAGCCGCCTCACATAGAAGTATGGTCTCCCTCGTCATCCGGGTTACGCCTCCTAGCTCACCGGCTGTTGGTGAGGGACGCACAAAAGCCGCGTCATCGTTTGCTAACGACGACATTCGGGTTTTGTCGCCCAAGATGGAGCCCCCGGTACGCGTTGATGTTGGATCTACTGCGAGAACTGCTACCCGGTGACCTTTGCTTGTCAGTGTTTTGCCGAGAGTTTCAATAAAAGTGCTTTTCCCGACACCAGGTACCCCTGTGATCCCAACACGATGAGCTGAGCCCGGGTTAGTCATGAGCTGGGAAAGCAATTCTTGAGCTGATGAGCGATGGTCGGGGAGGCTGCTTTCAATAAGAGTTATGGCGCGCCCCAAGGAGGCGCGATCCGCCGAGCGGATGCCTTCCACGAGATTTGTGATCGAAGGGACAGCTGCCACAACTGTTGAGGGTACAGGCCGTCAAGCGACTGATTTAGGGGCGATTCTTGGGTGCTAGTTGTGAATAATCGACTGCTATCGATAATTTGGCTGACAGGACCTGCAAAAGTAGGAACATATGGGTATTGCAAAACGGATAGCTGAGCGTGGTGGGAGTCGTCCTCACCCGGTGGAAAAATTCCTCGAACCAGATGAGACGGTGAAATGGATCCTTCCCGCCCAGGGGGGACTTCACCCTTTTACGATGTTGGCATTCGCAATAGTCGTTCTATTGGCTGTTCTCGTCTTGGACCCTCGTTCGTGGGTGATGGGAGTCACGATCACGGTGGTGGTGTTTGCAATAGTTGCGGTCTTGACTACCGCTCGTTACCGAGTGATCGCCATCACGTCTGACGACGTTCTGCTTCTGAGAGCCCGAGGATGGCGGCCGGCGAAACCAGTTGAGTTACTCGACCGAAGTCCGCGAACCGCCAAGTTCGAGGTGCGTAGCCAATTCTGGTCTCAAATAGAGGTTGCCGGAGAGAAACTGTGGGTTCACAAGCGATTTCAGGCGAAGCTCGAAGAGGCAGACTCATCGCTCGGGCGCCGGACCAGCAAAGCTGCGTCTAGCTCGGTCTATCGCGCTAACCGTGCAAAAAAGAAAATAAAAAACGTTCGCCGTAAATGATGAGATCTAGGCGTTAAGTTTTGTGAGCAACTCGGTAGCGGCCTCGGCGATGACTGTCCCTGGAGGAAATATCGCTGCAGCTCCGCCCTCGATCAAGGCCTCGAAATCTTGCGGCGGAATGACTCCGCCGACGACGATCATGATGTCGTCTCGGCCCTCGGCAGCCAAGGCGTCGCGAAGTTCCGGTATGAGTGTCAGATGACCTGCAGCAAGTGAAGATGCTCCGACAATATGCGCATCATTCTCTACCGCCTGTCGAGCCGCTTCTCCAGGGGTTGAAAAAAGAGGTCCGATATCTACGTCGAACCCAAGGTCTGCAAATGCAGTGGCGATGACCTTCTGGCCTCTATCGTGACCGTCTTGCCCCATTTTGGCGACGAGAATACGCGGTCGTCGACCTTCGCGTTGGGAGAATTGTTCAACCAACTCTCGTACAGAACTCACTGCGTTGTTTTCTTCTCCCACTTCGCTGCTGTACACCCCGCTAATCGAACGAATTTCTGCCTTGTGACGGCCGTAGACGAGTTCAAGGGCGAGACTGATCTCTCCAACTGTTGCTTTCGCTCGTCCCGCTTCTATCGCTAAGGCTAAGAGGTTTCCCTTCCCAGTGTCCGCTGCTTTAGTTAATGCCGCAAGGGCTTTATCTACCTGTTCGTCATCTCTTTCGGCTCGAAGACGGTTGAGTTTGGCTATCTGAGTTGACTTGACCTCGGCATTATCGATTCTGAGGACATCGACCTCTTCGTTAACGTCAATCCGGTACTTATTAACTCCGACAACGGTTTGTCGCCCCGAATCGATGCGCGCCTGTGTGCGTGCGGCTGCTTCCTCAATCCGCATCTTTGGGATACCTGCCTCTATTGCCTGCGCCATGCCCCCCATCTGCTCGATCTCGCTGATATGGCCGAGTGCTCGATCGGCTAACTCTCGGGTCAATCGTTCGACGTAGTAACTCCCACCCCATGGATCAATAACTTTGGTTGTTCCCGACTCTTGTTGGAGGAACAGCTGGGTATTACGGGCGATGCGCGCGCTGAAGTCAGTTGGCAGCGCGAGTGCCTCGTCGAAAGCGTTCGTATGAAGACTTTGGGTATGACCCTGAGTAGCTGCCATGGCCTCGACGCAAGTCCGAACAACGTTGTTGTAGACGTCTTGCGCAGTGAGGCTCCACCCCGATGTCTGACTATGGGTTCGCAAGGACATGGACTTGGGATTTGCCGGAGAAAAACCTTGCACCAAATCAGCCCAAATAATGCGTGCAGCTCTGAGTTTGGCGACTTCCATAAAGAAATTCATGCCGATCGCCCAGAAGAAGCTGAGACGAGGCGCAAAATCATCAACGCTTAGCCCGGCGTTTTGGCCTGTACGTAGATATTCGAGACCATCTGCGAGGGTGTAGGCGAGTTCCAAATCGGCCGTCGCTCCCGCTTCTTGCATGTGGTATCCCGATATGGAAATGGAGTTAAAGCGAGGCATGTTCTGGCTTGTGAACTCGAAGATATCTCCAATAATGCGCATTGAGGGTTGAGGTGGATAGATGTAGGTGTTGCGCACCATGAACTCTTTTAGGATGTCATTTTGGATGGTGCCCGCAAGCTTGGCCGCCGGTACTCCCTGTTCCTCAGCGGCCACGATATAGAGCGCAAGAATGGGTAGCACAGCCCCGCTCATTGTCATTGACACGCTCATCTGGTCAAGAGGGATGCCGTCGAAGAGCGTCCTCATGTCGTAGATGGAGTCGATGGCGACGCCTGCCATGCCGACATCGCCGCTGACTCGCTCATGGTCGCTGTCGTAGCCGCGATGAGTGGCGAGGTCGAAGGCGACTGAGAGCCCCTTCTGCCCGGCAGCGAGATTTCGTCTGTAAAAGGCGTTGGAATCTTCAGCTGTTGAAAATCCCGCGTACTGTCGAACGGTCCAAGGTTGGTTCGTGTACATCGTTGGATAGGGGCCGCGTAAGAACGGGGCGAAACCCGGGAAGCTATCCAGATGCGTCATGTCGCCCTGAAGGTCCGCAGCAGTGTAAAGACACTTGATGTCGATTCCTTCGGGTGTGTGCCAGGTCAAGTCTTCCGCAGAGGATCCTGTTTGGGCTACGAGATCGCGTTTCCAGTGGTCGAGATCGGGCGTTGACTGATTCGTAGAGTCGAGGGTAATTGTGGAAAAGTTAGGGATTTGGTTCATTGTTCGAACTCACCTACCCAAGGTTGTGTGCACTGTTGCGAGTACGTCAAGCACATTGCATCCACGATAAACAAAACCATCGATATCCGCAGTGTCGATTCCGGGAGTATCGGGGGATCCAGCGAGGTAGATGAGCTCCGCCCCTGCACCCCGAAGCGCAGTAGCGGCTTCGGCTGCAGACTCCGAATAAACGGTGTCCGTTGAACAGATACAAGCGATTCTGCAACCACTTGAGGCGAATGCTTCTGCGGCTCTAGCTGAATTTTCGAAGCCGTCGTGACTTATAGCTTCTACTCCGCCTGTTTCGAAGAGGTTCTTTGCAAATGTCGACCTAGTGCTGTGTGTAATGACATCGCCAAGGTTCGCGAGAAAAACACTTGGCCGAGTAGCGGCAGAGTCCGCAGCTTCTCGAAATTGTTCGAAAGGAGCAGACCATCGAAAGAGAGGCAGAGCTTCACATCTTTTTTCCCCAAATGTTTGCATCGAGTCGCTGGGGATAGCTTGGCGCTCGACTTTGGTCTCACTTATGTCTGGGAATTCACTGGTTCCTGTGATCGAAGTAGAGCGGTCGGCCACGGCGACCAGGCGAGCCTCGCGTGTCTCCGCTATCGCAGCTTGCCAAGATCCAGACAGAAGGGCTTCCCCGACACCGCCGTTTTCCTCTAGCTGTTGGAGAACCTTCCATGCCGAACGGGCGAGTTCGTTGGTCAGCGCCTCGAGATACCAGCTTCCACCTGCGGGGTCGATTACAGAAGCCACCTTCGATTCTTCTTGAAGTATGAGTTGAGTATTTCGTGCTAATCGCAAAGCGGTGTCGTCGGGGAGACCCGAAGCACTGTCGAACGGCTCGACTGTTATGGCGTCAGCTCCACCTAAGGCAGCTGCGAAACAGGCTGTGGTGGTGCGCATCATGTTTACCCACGAGTCGTTACGAGTCATCATCGAACGTGCCGTCGTGGCATGGACGCCGAGTGGAGCACGAGCAGGATCGCCACCAGAGGCACCGATGATCCTGGTCCAACAAATTCGAGCCGCCCGGAACTTAGCGGTTGTTAGAAACTGATCTGGACCGGCTGCAAGTGTCAATTCGAGCTGTTGTGATGCTTCGTCTACTGAAAGTCCCGCTGTTGTAAGAGCACGCAACCACATGACCCCGGTTGAAAGAGCAGCTCCCAGCTCTTGCCCATCAGAAGCACCGGCATCTGCCCATGTGGAGCCATCCACAGCGATCGAGCGCATGTTGGGATGCGACTTCGATATTTGAGACACAGCATCTGCGCATTCTGCGATTTCCTTCCCGAGCTCAGAGATGGACCTACCACTTCGCGCCATCCGTCCAACCGGATCGAGCCCCAGGCGGTTGCGTAGTAGCGATGCGTCGTCGCATCGACGATCGCAAAGAGCAACGAGAGCATGTATTTGCTCTAGCGAGCTTCCTGGATTCAGATGAATCGGAAACAAGTCAAGGTGAACACCCTTGAGGAGCGAATCGAACAATTCGAATTCTGTGGGTGCCGCAACAAGAGTGATGCCAGTGACACCATTCTCAAGATCAGAAAGAATGCGTTTGTTGACGCCGTGGTTCTGTGCAAAGTGGCTTTGGCGAATTTCCCACCCGAACACGTTGCCAGCGGCGCTACTGCCGCGAGTGAATGGCGAACTTCCGGGAAGACCTGCATCATTTTGATTCGCTGCGTGCAGTTCACGCGTGTAAAGCGGTTCTCTCGCAATTCCGTCCAAAGTTCTGGTGGTGAGGGACCCAAGGTCTTGGCCTCTCAGCGCGGCGTTGGCAGCAGCTTCCCAAGAGGCATAATTTTGATCGGTTAAGGGAAGATTATCTCCGTCGGCAAGATTGGACTGAGAATCGTCGCCGGGCATGTGAGCAGGGTATTGCACGCGTCGCCTTGACGCCCGCGACCCGAGTAATACTCGGCATCTAACTGCGCTAGTGAGGTCATCTCGTGGCATCCTTGAGCCCCGTGAACGAGTCGTCTCTTAGTCCCGGTAGTGAAGCAGAGGATTCCTCGCCCGCGTTTCGGTACGACGCTTCGTTAGCTGATCAGATTGAAGTTGAATGGCAGCGCAGATGGCTTGAGGAGGGAACGTATCAAGCGGCCAACCCTTCAGGACCGCTCTCAAGCCAAGAGGTTGAGACCCGCCCGAAGCTGTTTGTGATGGATATGTTTCCGTACCCGTCCGGTTCAGGGCTGCACGTCGGTCACCCGCTCGGTTACATCGGCACGGATGTTTTTGCGCGCTACAAGAGAATGGTTGGCTACAACGTCCTACACACGATGGGGTATGACGCTTTTGGGTTGCCAGCAGAAGAGCATGCACGCCAGACAGGGGAGCATCCCCGGTCTAATACCGAGAACAACATTGCCAACATGCAACGTCAGCTTGACCGCCTGGGGTTGGGTCACGATAAGAGGCGATCAATTGCGACAACGGATGTTTCCTACTACCGCTGGACGCAATGGATCTTCCTTCAAATCTTCCAGAGTTGGTACGACACCGAAGTCGACCGTGCTCGCCCTATATCGGAGCTAGAGGATCTACTTTCATCGGGTGCTCGCGCGACCTCAGACGGCCGGCCATGGGCAGAAATGGACGAAACAGAGAAACGACGGGAGTTAGACCACTGGCGCCTTGCCTATCTTGGCCACGCGCCTGTGAACTGGTGTCCTGCTCTCGGAACGGTTTTAGCTAACGAGGAAGTGACATCGGAAGGACGCAGCGAACGCGGCAACCACCCTGTGTTTCGTCGACCGATGAAGCAATGGATGATGCGGATTACTGCATATGCCGACCGATTACTTGAGGACCTGGAACGTCTCGATTGGACCGATTCCATTAAGACGATGCAAAGAAACTGGATCGGGCGCTCCGAGGGGGCGCAAATTGGTTTTGAAACATCGTCGGGGTCAAAGATCGAAGTCTTTACCACTCGGCCCGATACGTTGTTTGGAACTACAGCGATGGTGTTGGCCCCAGAACATCCTTTGGTGGATGCCCTTACGGCGAAAACTTGGCCTGAGGATACGCCACGTCTCTGGAGAGGGAACGCTGAGACACCCGGTGAAGCCGTAGACAATTACCGTCGAAAAGTATCTGAGTTGACGGACTTAGAGCGGCAAGAAAACCAGGCGAAAACTGGTGTCTACATTGGCGCCCACTGTGCTGTCCCAGTTAACGGGTATCGAGTCCCAATATTTATCGCTGATTACGTGTTAATGGGATACGGGACGGGTGCAGTGATGAGTGTGCCCGGCCAAGATCAGAGAGATTGGGATTTCGCAAAAGCGTTCGAAATAGAAATCATCCGAACTGTTGAACCCCCGTCGACTTTTGAAGGGGAGGCATACGCGGGTGACGGCGCTGCTATCAACAGTGGTTTCTTAAATGGCCTGCATATTGATGATGCGAAACGAGTGATCATTGACTGGTTGGAACGCGAGGGGCATGGGCTAAGAACGGTCACCTATAAGTTGCGTGATTGGCTTTTTTCGCGACAACGTTATTGGGGTGAACCTTTCCCAATCGTTTACGACGACACTGGGCTCGCATTAGCTGTTCCTGAGAACCAACTGCCTGTTGAACTCCCAGAACTAATTGACTGGGCTCCACGAGCATTAGATGAAGAGTCGGATCCGGAACCGCCGCTCGGTCGGGCTGCTGATTGGGCAGTAGCGACTTACGACCTCGGCGACGGAGAACGCCCCTATAAACGCGAACTCAATACGATGCCGCAGTGGGCTGGTTCCTGCTGGTACTACCTGAGATATTTGGACCCGAGCAACGAAGAACGATTCGTTGACCCCATGGTTGAGAGATATTGGATGACTGATTCCGACGGGGGAGTCGGCGGAGTTGACCTGTATGTGGGTGGAGTGGAACACGCTGTGCTTCATCTCCTTTATGCCCGTTTCTGGCACAAGGTTCTTTTCGATCTAGGGCACGTGTCGGGTCCAGAACCTTTTCAACGGCTATACAACCAGGGTTATATCCAAGCGGCCGCCTATCAAGACCAAAGAGGTATCTACGTCGAAGCGGAAGACGTCGTTGAATCAGGAGGCGAATACTTTTACGAAGAATCTCCGGTAACACGAACTTTCGGCAAGATGGGTAAGTCGCTGAAGAATTCAGTCACACCAGATGACATGTACTCAGCCTATGGTGCCGACACACTGCGTCTCTATGAGATGTTCATGGGTCCACTTGACCAAGATCGCCCATGGGAAACCAAGTCGGTTATTGGCTCGCACAGGCTTCTTCAGCGTGTGTGGCGAAACCTTATTGATGAAAGTACCGGCGCCGTAACAGTTGTTGATACCGCTCCTTCGGACTCCCTCAAAAGAATGTTGCATCGAACTATTGCGGCGGTCGGGGAAGCAATGGAGGGTCTTCGGTTTAATTCGGCCATTGCGCGTATCACCGAGTTGAATAATGAATTGAGTCGACGAGCTGAGCCTGTGTCGCGCGAAGTCGCCCAAGCCCTCGTTCTAATGCTCGGACCGTTGGTGCCCCACATAGCGGAAGAGCTCTGGAAGCGTTTAGGGAACTCGAATTCGATAGTCCACGAACAATTTCCTACGGCGCAGCCTGATTTTCTGGTTGACGAATCAGTGGAGCTTCCGATTCAGGTCAATGGCAAGGTGCGCAGTCGAATCGTCGTGGAGAGCGGCCTTGAGGAGGAAGCTTTACGAGGAGCAGCTCTCTCTGATCCACGAATAGAAGAGTTACTTCGGGGCAAAGAAATCCGCAAAGTCATAGTGATTCGAGACAGGCTTGTGAACATAGTTGCTAGCTAACTGAGATTCCGTAAGGCGCCACTTCCAAAATTTTGCTGTGCCCGGACTCAGGAAAGGACATTGATACCGCCTGGGTGAAATCGCGCTCTACGAATGCAGCGACGGTGGGACCTGAGCCGCTCAACCAAGCTGCGGCTGCGCCGTGCTCGAGCGCAGAAGTGATGGCTTTCGCTGATTCCGGCGCGTCAGCGAGTCGTGTTGGTTGATGCAAATCGTCGCGGCAGGCAGCGCGCATAGCATCTAAATCACCGGTTGCGATCGCAGCAACTAGCACGGAACTTCTTCCAACGGCATTCACGGCCGCATCGAACGAGATAGACGTGGGCAGACGATTTCTAGAGACGTTGGTTGAAGTCTTGCTGTCTGGAACCCAGATCACAATGCTTAGGTCGGCGGGACAAGGAAGGCGCACGACTGAGTGGTTGTTTGTGGCAGTGATACTGCCGTAGATCGACGCTGCAACATTGTCGTAATGGCCCTCGAGGGTCCCGGCTTCGATTAACAACTTTGGGTATTGAATTGCGCCGGACTGTTGGAGAGAAGCTGCGGCGAGTCCAGCTACTCGAGCTGCTCCAGAAAACCCGAGGCCTTTTCCGGGCGGGATTCGGGTTTCTGCAAAAAGTGGACCTGAACCCCCAGCATCCCTAAAGGCAGTCGTGGCGGGATGGCGGTGATCGAGCTCGGCTGAAGGATTCTGAGGCTCCCCTACGTCCAAATGAAACGGGAGATCGATAGCTACGCCGAGGCAGTCAAAGCCTGGCCCAATATTCGCCGAGGAGGCAGGAACAGTCACGCGCACTTAACGCAGCGTACAGTCGTGCTCGTTGGCTGCGGACGTGGCCAGGGGAGTGTGAGCACTGTGACGCATGGAGGAAAGTTAGCGGCGAAGGCCCTGAAAGCCGCCGGAGTGGATTGTGTGTTCACTCTTTCGGGTGGCCATGTGATGGCGATATACGACGGTTGCCTGGACGAGAACATCGAAGTTGTTGATGTGCGTCACGAACAAGCTGCTGTCCATGCCGCCGATGCATGGGCTCGACTACATCCGGGAAAGGTAGGCGTTGCCATCTTGACCGCGGGACCCGGTGTGACTGACGGAGCAACAGGTGTCGCAAACGCCTGGAGAGCGAACTCGCCGATCCTTGTGATAGGTGGGCAAGGCCCATTCCGACACACGCGCAGGGGGTCCTTACAAGAAATGGATCATGTTTCATTTATGAAGCCGATCTCGAAATGGGCTGATGCGTGTTACCAAACTTCGCGCATTGCTGAATACATTGAATCCGGCATACGTTCAGCGCTGAGCGGTGTTCCAGGACCAGCATTCTTGGAAATCCCCATGGATGTTCTCGGGGGCAAGGTTGATCTCGCGGAAGTTACCATTCCTGAGTTCAGAGATTACCGAGTTGCCTCTGTCGCACCCGCAGGACTGGTCTCAGCAGCGATCGACCTCATCGCTCAGGCGGAACGACCGATGGTGATGGCGGGAACTTCGCTTAAGTGGAGTGAAGGTGGTGACCAACTTGCCGAGTTCCTTGACATAACTGGGATTCCTTGTTTTGTTAATGGAATGGCACGAGGTGAAATTTCGTGGGACCATCCATCGTTTTTGTCTCTAACCAGGAAAGAAGCCCTTGAGCAAGCGGATCTGGTGATCCTCGCTGGCACTCCTTTGGACTTTCGCATGAAATTTGGGCGTTCTATTCCCGCTTCAGCATCCATCGTGCAAATGGATATGGAAGAAACGTTGATCGGTAACAACCGTGCCGTTGATATAGGTCTCACGGGTAATCTCGGCTTGAACTTCGAATCGATGTGCGTTGACGTAAAAGAACGCGGCATCGCTATTGATGTCTCTTCGTATCGCGATCAGTTGCGCGAAAGGGAGGAAGAGCTTGACGCCGAGCGGCGCTCTCGAATGAATAGTGAAGAGGTACCGATTGACCCTCTTCGTTTGTGTAAAGAAATCGCAAATGCGGTCACCGATGACATGATTGTGATTGGCGATGGGGGAGACATCGTCGCGCAGGCGTCAAAGGTGATCAACGTTCCGCGAGAAGGCACCTGGATGGATCCTGGTCCTCTGGGGACTCTTGGAGTCGGCATGCCTTTTGCGTTAGCGGCTCAGAAGGCGCACCCAGATAAGCGAGTGCTCATTGTGTATGGGGATGGATCCTTTGGACTTAACGGCTTCGAATACGACACGGCGGTGCGTTTCGGTCTTCCTATCGTGGGAGTCGTTGGAAATGATGCAGCTTGGGGCCAGATGATGAGACCACAAGGAATGCTGTATGGGGAGGATCGCTTAGTCGCAGTTGAATTGAATCGAACCCGATACGACAAAGTGGTAGAAGCACTGGGCGGTCATGGAGAACATGTCACTAAACCTGAGGAAATAGCGCCGGCTATCGCTCGAGCGTTCGCATCAGGCAAACCAGCTTTAGTGAATGTTGAGATTCGTCAAGATCGCGGCGAAATGAAGGGGTCAACCTATGTCTGACGAAAATCGGGACGTCTGAGAGGTGTGTGGCCGATTTGTCGCTGCGGCTTCTGCTCACGAATTAGCCGGTTTATTTGAGGCCGATATCGCAGATGAGAACCTCGCTCCGAATTACAACGTGGCCCCTTCTGCTGAGGTTTATGCGACTTTTGTTGATGGTAGGGCTACCGACCGAAAAGACGCGCTCTGTATTGAGGTCTTTTCCTGGGGGTTTTTGCCTAAATGGACGCATTCGAAATCTCGTCAGAAGAGATTGATTAACGCTCGAGCTGAGACTGTTGACACCAAAGTGAGCTTTGCCGACGCGTTTCTATCTCGCAGATGCATTATTCCTGCGAACGGTTTTTATGAGTGGAAGGTTCTGAACTCACAGGGAGAGAAGAAGAGTAAGAAGCAGCCGATGTTTGTCTCCCGGTCAGATCAAGAGCTTTTGTGCATGGCTGGCGTGTGGGAGAGTCGACGCGTTGAGGGCAGTGAAAAAGACGAGCTTTCATTTACGATTTTGACTACAGAAGCGAACGGGTTTTTGTCAAACATCCATCATCGGATGCCTGTAGTTTTGCCGAAATCCACCTGGGATGAATGGTTGGACCCTCAGAATTCAGATACCGCAGGTTTGAAACAGATACTGCGCCCAGCACCAAGCGCGCTTTTCGAAGCTCACCCTGTTGATCCCAAAGTTGGGAATGCCCGCCATAAGGGACCGGAGCTTATGGCTCCGTTGGCTCAGGACTCGATGTTCTAACTGGCGCTCATAGTGAATTCAGCTCAGTTTTAATAGCAGTAGCTGCATCCTGAAGTTCAGATTGTCCTACTGAAGTCGCTGCGTTTCCGAAGTCTAGGTCGGACATTTCTTGTGCTGGGATGACGTGGATGTGCATGTGGGGAACTTCGAACCCGGCAACGATCAGTCCGACTCTGTTTGTTTTGAAGGCTTGCTGCTGCGCTTGTCCTACGCGGCTCGCGATTCCGAACAGATGTTGTTGTAGGTCTGGGGGCGCGTCTAGCCAATGATCGATCTCATCTATCGGAACGACCAAGGTGTGTCCGTGAGCAATGGGATTGATCGACATGAAAGCCGCGCATCGGTCATCTCGCCAGACAAAAGTCCCGGGTAAATCGCCTTGGATGATCATCGTGAAAACGGATGGCATGAGTTGGAGCCTACGATGCAATTAATGTCTGAACAGCAGCTTGGTTGGCGACCCTTCACGATACCTAATTTGATTAGTCTCCTTCGGTTGGGTTGCATCCCCCTATTCCTTTGGCTTCTGTTCTCTAAAGAAGACCGTTGGGGCGCAGCGCTTTTGTTGGGAGCTCTTGGAGCGAGCGATTGGTTAGATGGCTATATTGCACGACGCTTCAATCAAGTCAGCGAATTAGGAAAGATCCTTGATCCGACGGCGGATCGACTGATGCTGTTGGTGGGTGTATTTGCTATTTGGCTTGACGGCTCGGTGCCTGGTTGGGTCGCGTGGTTGGCTTTAATTCGAGAGGGTCTAGTCGCTGTGATCGCATTAGTTCTCGGGGCATTGGGTGCACGCAAAATCGAAGTGACGTGGTGGGGCAAAACTGGAACCTTTTTGATGATGTTCGCTTTCCCGTTTTTCCTAGCGGGTGAGAGCGAGGTGGTAGTTGCGTCGTTTTTTGCTGTTGGCGCTTGGCTGTGTGCTCTTGTGGGTCTACCAATCCACTACTGGTCTGCTCTGGGTTACGTGCCTGCTGCTCGGGATGCGTTACGTGAGGGTAGGGCGGGAAGAGATGCCGGCGCTCATGGGTAGGTTCGGTTACGGATGCTGTGGGATAGGTTTGGGATATGAACACCCCTGCTGAGCTTCGATATTCAACTGACCACGAGTGGGTGCGTCCGGAAGGTGACTTAGTGCGGGTAGGGATTAGTGACTTTGCACAGGATGCCCTTGGTGACGTTGTGTACGTGGAACTACCTGAGATTGGGTTGAAAGTGTCGGCAAACTCGGCCTTTGCCGAGATCGAGTCAACGAAGTCAGTTTCCGATGTCTTCGCACCCGTCTCTGGCGAAGTGTTGGAGGCTAACGACATGCTCGAAGACCAACCTGAACTCGTGAATGAAGATCCTTATGGCGACGGTTGGATATGTGTGATCAGGCCAACTGATAGCTCTGAACTTGAAAACCTGATGGATGCAGACGGATACGAGTCCTTTGTTGCCGACGAAAGTCCGGAGTAGCGGATGACTGAATCATGTACCGAGTGTGGGCATGCCAATCTCGTAGGTTCCAGGTTCTGTTCAAGTTGCGGGGGACAACTGAGTCGAGAGACTGAAGTCAGCACAGAAGCCCTTGAGACGCTTGGAGGTATCGAGGGAACAGTCGGTATGCACGCGCCGTCGAGTGGCGCTGTTCTAGTTGTAACTAGTGGACACCAAGCGGGGACTAGGTACGCGATAGCTGGGGAGCAACTTACTGTCGGTCGACATCCTGATAGCGACATATTTCTTGATGACATAACAGTTTCCCGACGTCACGTGGAGTTAAAGATCGGCAGTACCGGATATGTCCTCAGTGACGTCGGTTCTTTGAACGGCACTTATTTGAACGGCGAACGCTTAGAAGCGGCTGAGGCGATTCTTACCAACGGAGACGATCTACAGATCGGAAAGTTCAAGTTGTTATATCTCGTTTCGTGGACGAGTTGAAGGTCACTGTTTGCTGCTGCGCCCGGCTAGGGTCGGTTCATGATTGAGATGGAGTTGCTCGGGGTGCAAGTGGAGCTGCCCTCAAATAGTCCGCTTCTTCTCTTGAGAGAGACATCGGGACAGGGTCGAGTTCTGCCTGTTGTCATAGACACTCCCGAAGCTCACGCTATCCATCGCGGGATGGAGGGCATACGGCTAGCTCGGCCGTTGACTCATGATTTGCTGGTACAGATGCTGGAAGAGTTTCAGGCAACGATCGCCAGAGTGGTGGTGACGGAACTACGCGAACGGACGTTCTTCGCCGAAATTGAAGTGACCCTGGCAGGCAAAAATCACACAATTTCGGCCCGGCCAAGTGATGCCATTGCTCTTGCCGTGCGAACAGCCACCCCAATCTATGCCTCTGAAGAAGTCCTAACTGAAGCGGGCCAAATTCTCGAGGCACACCCAGCAGACGAATCTTCGGAAAATGACCCTGACGAACTACTTGACGAGTTCAAACAGTTCTTGGACGACGTGAGTCCTGACGATTTTCAAGGTTGACCAGTCTCCATCCACGGTGGTTTTCGCGCATAGCGCGCGAAGTATCGCGCGTAGGGTGGTTGCTCAGTGTTGGTTTAGGTCGTACTGTTGGATGACACGGACGTAGTTCCATCGATGTAATCGCATCGTTGATGAACTAGGACGGAGGCGGAAGCGGTGACTGAGCGCGTAGTGAAATCGGGCTTCTCCGGTAAACGAACGGCAGAGTTGGTGGGTATTACCTACCGGCAGTTGGATTATTGGGCGCGAACTGACCTCATTCGTCCCTCCTTAGCAGACGCACAAGGAAGTGGTAGCAGGCGCAGTTACTCGTACCAAGATTTGTTGGAATTGAAGGTCGTTAAGACGCTGCTCGACGCGGGAATACGGCTTGAGATGGTGCGTAATGTCTTTTCATATTTGCGTGAGAACCTCGGAACCGATGTCGCTTCCGCGAATCTGGTCATCAGCGGCGCTTCCCCATTGCTTGTTTCGGGCGAGGAGATCATCGATCTAATTCGTCACGGTCAGGGTGTCTTGAATGTGCTGCCATTAGCTGGAGTAAAACAAGAGCTGGATGATGCAATTATTGACTTGTTTCCTTCAGCGGAGGACCGGGTGAGGTTGACGGGCTGATCCTGTCACCCAGGTGTCTCTAATCTGAAGGATTTTGTGAATTGAACTGCATGGAAGCTGAATTCATGCAGTAGCGGTCACCTGTGGGTTGAGGCCCATCGGGAAAGACATGTCCCAAATGTGCACCACATGTGTGACAGACGGCTTCGACTCGCACCATTCCATGAGAGTTGTCAATTTCGGTATCTACCGCTTCACCAGAGAGTGGTTGCCAAAAACTTGGCCAACCTGAACCTGATTCGAATTTGCTCTCGCTTGAGAAAAGGGCGGCACTACAAACTACGCAGTAATAGGTGCCACTTTTCTTCTGATCCCAAGTGTCTCCAGTGAAGGCTTGCTCAGTCCCTGATTCCTGGGTGATGTGGTACTGCAACGGGCTCAGGCGCTCGCGTAGCTCGTCCTCACTAAAGGTTTTCGAATTTTCGCTCATGGGTCAACCTTCAGTTGATGTTTGATAACGCTTGTGGACAATAGACAGGCTATTGCAGGCAGCCCACGGAAATCTCCGCTGTGGACAGTGATTGGCTTACCCACCGAAAATTCACAACTTTTGGGCACTAGTTGCCCACAGGGGAGGTCATCTATTTTTTGTGCATGACCTTTGAACTGACTTTCATTGATGGACGTGCCGAAATCATTGCAGGTGTTGATACTTACGAGCAGGAAGGGCCAATGACGACGTTCTTTCATTCCGAGGGCCGCCGATATGTCGACTCCTGGTCGTCAAGGGTCGCCAGCTTTCGGACCATAGATGTAGCGCGTGTTCGCCGACTTGATGTTCCTGAACATGTGGCGTGTGGATGAACGGAGTCAGCGAAACGTTTTGGTTTAAAGATTGCCTTGTTCTTGGTTGACGGCTCTGACGATGTCAACGATTCCACCGAGGCTGTCGAGCCGTTCTTGGGCGTCGGCACCTTCAGGTTGAACTCGTAGAACCGTTACTCCGGCGTCGCGGTAGGAGCGAACTCGTTGGGTGACTTGCACGGTCGAGCCAAGAAAGTTGGTTTGGAGTATGAGCTCGGTAGGGACTAGTTGAGCTGCTTTCTCACGGTCTCCACTAATCCACAATCTTTGAACTTCTAATGCTTCTTCCTCAAATCCGCCTCGTCTATATGCGTCGTTATAGAAGTTGGTGGTCGGCGAACCCATAGCACCCAAGGTAAATGCCACCCCGGAGCGCCTAGGAGCGATGAGCTCATCGATATCTTCCCCAAATTGGACTGCGCCCCCGGCTTGATACTCAAGGCTGTTGGGATCTCGCCCGGCCCCGCTGGCCCCCGCCTTTATGTACCCAATTGTGGCGTGTGGAGCTGATGGAACAAATGATGTCCCCGCCCAACCATCTGCAACTTCGCCTGTGTATTCAAGAGACTTTGGTCCCAGGGTGGCTAGCCATATTGGAATTTGTTCGTTTGCGGGTTGGGCGAGACGGAGAGCCTTACCTTCGCCCCCTGGGAGTGGCAGAACGTGATGGGAACCGTCGTACGAGATTTTTTCTCCCGCAAATGCTTGTTTCACTATGTCCACGGTTTCACGCAGGCGAGTGAGCGGTTGTTTGAACCGCACTCCGTGGAGACCTTCGACAACTTGTGGGCCGCTCACCCCTAGTCCCAAGATAAATCGGTCATCGCTTATCGCCGCTAGAGAAAGTGCTGTCATCGCAGTCATTACAGGGGTGCGTGCCGAAATTTGAAGGATGCCTGTTCCTAACTGCACATTTTTTGTTACGGCTGCGAGATATGCCAGAGTGCTTACCCCATCCATACCCCATGCTTCGGCTGACCAGATGATGTCGACGCCCATCTGTTCTGCTTCCCGCAGAAATTCAACTTGTTGGTCCCAGTCTCGTTTTTTGCCAGAGGCTGGTCCGCCATATGAAATGGAGACCTTCATGCCCTCTTGCCTAGCGCACCGCAGCGAACGATGCGCCGCTAGTTTCTGAGGATGCGTATAAAACCCCTCACCGGAGTGTTCGGCGCCGAGGTCACCGATATTGATCTTCGGAGTGGTGTGAGTGGGAAACAAACACAAGCGATAGAGAAGGCTTTCTCTGAACATGTCGTACTTGTGTTTCGCGACCAGGACCTCGATATTGATAGTTTCGAAGTTTTTGCCCAGTGCCTTGGTCACTTTGGGGATACACCGTTCATCACACCGGTTGAGGGTCATCCCAATGTGGTGAGGGTATTGCGAGAACACGACGAAGAAGGACCGCTATTTGGCAGCGGATGGCACAGCGATTGGAGTTTCCAATCCGCGCCTCCAAGCGCCACTCTTCTCTATGCGGTCGAGGTTCCCGACGAAGGAGGAGATACTGCCTACACCAATCAATATCTAGCTTTCGAAACTCTTTCGGAGTCAATGCAAAAGTTGCTAGATGGACTGAGCGCGGTTCACACAGCTGAACGCAGCTATGGGCCTCATGGAACTTTTGGGCGACGAGATCCGGGCTCCTCAATGGACATTCGCGGTGATGAAAGTGCCGTGGTTCACCAAACTCACCCGTTAGTGCGCACGCACCCCGTTACAGGTCGTAAAGCGCTTTACGTCAACGAGGTTTACACCGTCGGAATCGAAAACATGACGAGCGCCGAAAGCTCCGCACTGCTCAAGTTTCTTTTTGAACACAGTCGACAAATTGGATTCACTTGTCGTGTCCGTTGGAGGCCCGGCACCCTGACCATGTGGGATAACCGCGTAACACAACACTTCGCGATCAACGATTACTCGGGAAGCCGGCGCGAGATGTATCGCATCACCTTGGCTGGAGAAAAGCCCAGATAGATATTGATCAGCGGTCCTGGTTTCCAAGAACTACTAGAGGTCCTAACTGAGCTAGATCTTGCAAAGCCTGGTCATAAAGAAACTTCGTGGTACACGCCAATCGGGCCCATTGTTCTTCGGCGTCGAGGGGGCGTCGCCCCGATGCGCGTACGCGTAACTCGCCGGTCGCGCGGCTACTGACCTCCACATTTTGTTCTAATAGCATTTTCATGAATGTCTCCGGATCGTGGCTGGGTTCGTCGAAAACATAGAGTCGCTTACCGTCCGTAACGAACGGTGTTATGTAATGGGTTCGGTTGCCCTCGGATCCGCTTATGTCGAACCTAAGCATGAGCGAATCTTCGAATGGAGCAAATGGTGCATCAGAGTCGTCCTTCACAAACGGTGACGGTATCAACCGAGACACTCTGTCGGGAGTAGCGAGGTAACTTCTCTACCTCAGCACTAGGTAACGCAAGATGGAGGAAAAGATGTCAGTCAAAGAAGGCGAGTACTGCGGATTTCAAACATTGATCGAAGAACCGGGAGTTTTGATTGTCACCTTTAACCGTCCCGAGAGTCTTAACGCTTCGACAGCCCCGATGAAACGTGATTTGGTTGAGGTTCTTATTCAAACCCAGATGGATGACGCGATTCGCGTAGTGATCTTCACCGGGGAAGGTTCCGCGTTTTGGGCCGGCGATGACCTAAAAGGCTACGGCGGAGAGAGTACTCAGGTTCCGCAAATCCATCACGGGCATCACAACCCGTCTGGTACCTACAACGGCTTGCGGGCCATATCCCAGGCTCTGAATACCGCTGTTCGAAACTTGGATAAACTTTCCATCGCTGCGATCAACGGATTCGCCATCCAAACAGGCTTCTCTCTCGCTCTTGCGTGTGACTTTCGAATCGCTTCGCAATCCGCAAAGATGGGGAGCGCTACGCTCCGGTTTGGCTTGCTGCCTGATGAAGGTGGGCAATGGTTACTGGTGCAACACCTTGGAGTGGCAAAGGCAATGGATTTCATGATGCGGAAACGCATCGTGGACGGTGAGACTGCACACGAGCTAGGTCTCGTGCACGAAGTGGTTCCCGATGACCGCTTGATGGATGCTGCTCTCGAACTTGCTCGTGAGCTTGCTGGAGGGCCTCAAGTGGCGATGAGGATGCTAAAGCGGTCCATACATCTCGCTGCTGAACTGACTTGGGGTCAGTCTCTCGACGAGATAGCCGCCAAAACTGCTGTTACCGACCATCTTCCAGATGCGCGTGAGGGTGCCACCGCGTTTATTGAAAAACGAGAAGCCCAGTTCAATGGGTGGCTGGAAGGCCGAACTGATCCTCCGATGGATGGGCCGGCTCCATGGGAACCTGACTCAGAATGAATTACCGGTGACGTGATCGGTAGATGGCACGAGACAGGTGATCAGTCTTGAGGGATCGTTTAGGTGCAACGTGGCGCTATCGGTTGGGAGTAACTAGTTCCTCGAGAGCCCCGAGCAACATTTTCACGTTGCGTAAGCGCGCGGTGTGGCCCATGCATCCGATCCGCCAGACTTTGCCGACAACTGGTCCAAGTCCACCGCCCACTTCGATGCCGTAGCGCTCAAGAAGCGTTTGCCGGCCCTCTTTGTCATCCAACCCCTGGGGCAAAGTTACGGTAGTTAGCTCCGGGAGACGGTGGCCTTCCTGGGCCCATAATTCGAATCCAAGTTCTGGTAAACGTTTGTGCAGCTCGTCTCCACAGGCTTGGTGACGTTGCCAAGCGTTTTCCAGGCCTTCTGCTAAGACCACGCCCAGACCGGCGTGAAGCCCATAAAGCATAGAAATGGGAGCCGTGTGGTGATAGGCGCGAGCTCCTTCGCCTGTCACGTATTCCTTAATCATGTTGAGGTCGAGGTACCAACTTTGCGGCTTTGGTAATACGCGCTCCATAGCTCGTTCGCTAACAGTCATTGGAGATAAGCCCGGGGGAACTCCTAAGCATTTTTGCGTACCGCTGTAGGCGATATCGATATTCCATTCGTCAATCAAGACAGGTATGCCGCCTAATGAAGTAACACAATCCACGAGTAGTAAAGCGTCGCCCTTGTTGGCACCGAGGGGGGCGATCTCGTTGCGCACGCCGGTGGACGTCTCGGCATGTACGACGGCGATCATCTGTGGGTTTGGGTGGGCGTCGAGGAGTCGTTGCGGATCTATCGCTCGCCCCCACTCCTCTTCAACAGCTATGACCGTTGCTCCAGCCCTGGCTGCAACGTCGCACATGCGACTTCCAAAGACCCCATTCACCCCGACGACCACCACATCGCCCGTTTTGACGAAATTGACGAACGCGGCTTCCATTCCCGCTGAGCCAGTAGCGCTTATTGGGAAGGTAAGGAGGTTGTCTGTTTGCCAAACGGTTCGCAAACGTTCGTTCGTCTCATCCAGGAGAGCGAGGAAATCTGGGTCGAGATGGCCTAGAACCGGCCGGGTGAACGCCTCGATTACCTCTGGGTAGGGATTACACGGGCCAGGGCCCATAAGTACGCGGTCGCTGTGAATCACGTGGGCACCGTACCTAGATAGGAAGGCGTGTGCACCTCCGTTCGTTAAGGAACAGGTCGTAATCTGGTAACGAGGCTGCTGGTGTCGAGCCGCCCGCCTCCATTCGTCTGGATTTCGGCGTAAAACGCGTCAACAAGTTTGGTGATTTCGACAGGCGCACCAATACGTTCAGCCTCTTGTATGACGATGCCTAAGTCTTTGCGCATCCAGTCGACTGCGAAACCGAATTCGAATTCGTCGTGCGTCATCGTTTTTCCCCGGTTTTCCATCTGCCATGAACCTGCTGCGCCGCTACTAATCGTTTGGAGGACAAGTTCTAAGTCCAGGTCGCTACGCCTTCCGAATTCAAGTGCTTCAGAGAGCCCTTGTAACACTCCGGCGATACAGATTTGATTCACCATTTTGGTTAATTGCCCCGACCCGGCTGGGCCTATGAGGTTGCAAGTTTGGCTGTAGGACTCGATCACTGGTTTGGAAAGTTCAAACCACCTCTCTTCGCCGCCGCACATGACTGTCAAGGTGCCATTTTCGGCGCCCGCTTGGCCGCCCGAGATCGGTGCGTCTAAGAATCCGACACCCTTCTCCATGCAAGTAGCTTCCAGTTCCCTGGCGAGCGTCGCAGAAGCAGTCGTGTGATCAATAATCAGCGTGCCTGAAGCCATAGCGGCGAGAACGCCCTCAACGCCCAGCACTACGGAGCGAACGTCATCGTCGTTCCCGACACAAAGAAAAACTATCTGAGCTTCGAGTGCGGCTTGTCGGGGAGTTAACTGCCTTGTTCCACCGTTTTCTGCCACCCATTGTTCGGATTTGGATGGCGTCCGGTTATACACAGTCACTTTGTGTCCAGCATTGGACAGGTGCCGCGCCATTGGATAGCCCATCACTCCTAAACCAATAAAGGCGACATGTTTTCTTGCGCTCATGGTGACTCCCTACGTGTTATTTGTGGCAAACAGCTTCGAGCATTATTCCGTCTGGGTCTCTCCAAAAAGAGGCGTAATAAGGTGGCGGATAATCCGGCCATTCTTGGGGCGTATGAACAATTTCCGACCCAAGTCGCTGAGCAGCCAAAGTGACTTCTTCTACCTTGGATTTTGTTGGCACCATGAATGCAAGATGCTGCAACCCCGCATATGCAGGACAGTAGGTTTCTTCAACGGGATAGAAGAAAATGTACGTACCAGGTTTGTTATCGGCGGGTCTAAATGCGAACTGATCTTCGTGGGCTAGGAATTGCTTGTAGCCCAAATAAGGCATGAGAGCGCTGTAATAGGAATAAGACACTTCCAAATCTGAAACGTTGACGCCGATGTGTCCTAAAGGCATTTTCTATTCCTCATTACTTTCACCCGCAATCAGGTCGCGAACCTCGTGCTTAAGTACTTTTCCCATGACGTTGCGAGGGAGTTGGTCTACCCAGATCACTCGTTTCGGGTGTTTAAAGCTAGCTAATCGCCCCGCAAAGAGTTCCAGCACTGCTTGGTCGTCGGGAGGCACGTCAGCGGCAGCCACCCCGACCACAATTGGGACTTCTCCCCAACGCTGATCCGGTCGCCCAACAACCGTCGCTTCGAGGAATATGTCGCTTTCGGCGAGTACGTTTTCGAGTTCCGCGGGGTAAATATTTTCCCCGCCAGAAATCACTACGTCTTTCTTGCGATCATCGATGTATATCCATCCGTCAGCGTCGGCATGGCCAATATCTCCTGTGTGGAACCAGCCGTCAGTGATCGACTCAGCTGTCGCTTCATAATTTCCCCAGTATTCCTGCAAGATGTTTGGACCGCGAACCCACAGTTCCCCGGAAATACCCGCGCTGACATTGACGCCGTCATCATCGACAATGCGAATTTCGCAAAGAGTTGATGGTTTGCCACAAGATCCAGGGTGGTTAAGGGCCTGATCTGCCCTTAAGACAATTGCGGTCGGCGCGGTTTCAGTCGCACCGTAGACCTGACCCACCGGGATTCCGCGTTCGAAAAATGGTCGTGTTGTTGCCTCAGGAATAGTTGACGATCCAGCCATTAATCCGCGAAGTGAAGATAGGTCTGTATCTTCGAATCTTGGATGTTCGCTCACAGCGTTTAACGTTGAAGGAACGAACAGTGACCAAGTTGGTTGCCACCTTTCGGCATCTCGTAGCCATTCGCCGGGATCAAACGCACGGTGAAGAAGAACTGCCGCTCCGCCCATTAGAGCGGGAAGAGTCTGAATATTGAGTCCTCCTACATGGAACAACGGGAGAAATGTAAGAAACCGATCTTTGGGTGTTAGATCATGCGCATGAGCACTATTCAAAGCGTTGGCCATTAATGCGCTCTGGGTTAAGAGCGCGCCTTTAGGCTTCCCTGTGGTTCCTGAGGTGTAAGCCAAGAGCACAGGGTGCTCTGCTTTTCCCGGCCGAGGAGCCACCGCATCGGCACTCAGGAGAGTTTCATCATCGATTATGTGAATCGGCAATTCTCCCGCAAATTTGCGCGCATGGTCGCTAAACATTGGGTCGGCAACAACGATCTTTGGGTCGGCGTTGTCGATGATCCACTGATGTTCAGAGACCAGCAGACGCGAGTTTAGTGGTAGGAAAATTGCTCCGAGACGAGAGCAACCAAGAAGTAGTTCGATTGCCAAAGGACGGTTCGGCCCTAGCCATGCGACACGGTCGCCAACATTTATGTTTCGCGCATTGAGCCAATCAGCGACTGAACTCACTCGCTGGGATAGCGCGCTGAAGCTAGTGGCGGACCCTTCGAACTCGATTGCGGGCGCATCAGGTTGATGATCGGCCCACCGATCCACCCACGACGCAAGGTCTTTTCCTTCGCTCCACATTTATTAGCTACTAAGCCAGATCCCCTTGCAAGACACCATTAACGACGACAGATTCGTCATCTAGTAATACGGTGTGATTTCGCATAGGGAGATCGAAATGGCCCAACGTGTGTCGGCCTGCGTGCTCATTCGCGCCGGTCGAATATAGGAAGTTGCCGGCGAAGGCTCGTTGTTCGGTGCCATTAGTTTGGCTTCTGTCATATAAGGGCAGGGTGTCCCAGCGCGCCCCAGGGTTCATGCCCCATCCAATGTGACTGGCGGCATAGGCATCTCTGTCGTTCCATGCGTCTGTGTAACTGCGGAATAGGGATGCATCTGTTCCATCTCCTCCGACCTCAACTATGTAGTCGTTCTCGATAGTGAGCGTTATCGGAGACTCTACGTAGCGTTTAAACGTGAGGTTGATATCTCCTCGATCCATAACAATGGTCCCATTGACCGTATTGGCTTTGGGGAAAGCCAAACACAGACCACCCGGCCAATGCGAAATGGTGCTTGGGCGAGTTGTGTACCCCCATCCACCGCCGCAAGGGGCCTCGCTGACATCAACCGTGATGTCAGTGCCCGCGGCTGAGGTAACTCTCATCTCCTTGGCTTGCATCAATTTCTTAATTCCTGCTTTGACCTTTGGCTCAAGGTCATGGGTAGGTATCAGGCGCTCCAGTGCCTCAGGATGTTCGTTCGAGACCATGAGAATGCGACTGCCACCTGCCAGAATTTCAGGTAACTCAGGTGCATGGAGGAGACCTTCGACTGTGCAGTCGATGACAAAATCGACCGAAGAAAGGGCTCCGATGACGGCTTTCGAACCGGCGATGGCGTCGGATGCTCCGGTGGAGCGAATTGGTACGGGAGCTGACTGTCTAAGTGTCGGTAAAACAATGTGAATCGGGCGAATTCCGAGGCGATCGAGCCCCAACTCCGCCAAGTTAACGTTGACGTTTCGGCTCTGCGTCTCAGAAAGTATCGCAGCGCTTTGAGTTTCATCAGCAGCACACATCTCGAAGACGCGCGCAAATGCCTCAATCCATTTTCCTTCGATTCGCTCTACGAGCATGAATCCTCCCGCTTTCCGCTAGCGCGAACGTAGCGCTCAACCCTCTACTTAAGCACCGATGTCTTCAAATCGATCAAGTTTCCTAAGGTCGGGCACGAAAACAGCGAATAATGCAACTACGACAAGTGTAGAAATACCGGCGAATATGATCGCCGGTCGAAGGCCGAACCATTGCGCAGTGATACCTGATTCGAAGGCGCCGAGCTCGTTCGACGCGCCTATGAACACTGCTTCTACCGCCAGGACTCGCCCGCGAACGGAGTCAGGTGTCGCTAATGGGACGATGGTGGTTCTGATGAAAACGCTCACCATGTCTGCAGCAGCTGCGCCGGCGAATAACAAGAGGGTCAGCAGCAGAGATGAGCTAAACGCGATTCCGATGTGGAGGATTCCGAAAATCGCGATTGCCAGCAAGAGGCGTGGACCAATTCTATTGTTCAAAGGCTTCTTGGTGAGGAACAATGCGGTAAGGGCTGCTCCGATGCCACAAGCTGAACGAATCCAAAAAGCGGCGGAGGCCGGCGCATCAACTAGGTCAACGCAAATTGCTGGACCTAACGCGATGACGCCTCCGAGTAAAACCGCGAATAGATCTAAACCGATAGCGGCGAGTAGGAGTGGTGTTTCTCGGACTAGACGAAATCCTTCGAGTGCGGTTCGGAAGCCAGGCTTCTGAACGATGCGCTCTTGAGGGGAATGGAATCGCACACGCTTCACAGCACGAGCAGCCACGAGGTTGAGAAACGCGATAGCCATGAATGTGTATCGCGGGCCGGCCCCGTACAGCGCGCCAATGAGAATCGGTGTGATCACAATTGCCAGTTGCCAAACAGTTGACTGCGCAGGAATTAGTCGCGGTAGATCCTCACGGGAGACAACGTTTGCGGGTAGAGCTCGCGCCGCAGGGTTGACGAACCCGCGTGCCGTGCCATAAACGGCTGTTAGCAGCAACAGAGGCCAGATCCCGGTGCCGCCAGCTATCAGGTAGCCGGCACCAGCGATTGCCACTGATGCCTCCAGAAGGTATCCCACCGCGGCGAGTGAACGTCGATCAACCCGGTCAGCGAGCGTTCCGGCTGGTAAAACGAGCAAGAACGTGGGAAGAAATTCAGCTAAGCCGACTAACGCAATATCAAATTCTCGTCCAGTTAACGCGTAGACATGAACTCCCATCGAAATTGCCAACGTGACCGAGCTAGCCACGCCGCACGCGTTGGAAATTAGAAGATTTCGAACTCCGGGCCGGCTAATTAACTCCCAAATACTTTGATTGGGGCTCGCCCCCATCAGAGATGATCACGCGGGTCTTCGTCGGTGCCGTGCAGGTGAACAGAGTCGTTATACCGGCGACACATCCACCTTCGACCGCGAGCTGGACTGGACAAAATCTCCAATTCGGTAATCGAGGTAACCACAGGAGCCAATTCGGTGTGCCATTGGTTTACCCCCAAGCTAAAAGCCGTTGCCATCGCCGCGGAAATTACCCCGCCATGACAGCCAATAAAGATGGTGGAACCCCGGTGACGGTCAGCTATTTCGCTAAGAGCTTCGGCAACCCGGTGACGAAAACCCGCACGACTGTCAGCTCCCGGAATAATGGGGGTATACGGGTCCCGTTGTTCGAAATTTCCCAAATCGTATCGAGCTCTGACTTCTTCCCAGGTAAGACCATCGGCTTCTCCCAGTCGGAATTCTTCCAGACTGGGATGAATGTTTATTTCGAGATTTAATGAGGCAGCGGAGAGGACGATCTCGGTTGTTTCCAATGCACGCGGTAAAGGAGATGCATATGCAATGTCGATTGAGTTTTCACTCCCTGACGCGAATCTCGAACCCAGCCTCTCGGCCTGATTCCGCCCACGATCAGAAAGCCCAGAACAAGTTTTGGGACCTCCTACCACGCCCTCGACCATGACCTTGGATTCACCGTGGCGCACGAGCAGGAAACGGGCGACTAGGGCGTCATCAGTCGTAGTATTAGCCATCGAGGCACTCTAGGGCAGCACGCCCGCACATCCGGTGTCTCACATGTAACGGCTCGTAGCCTGCGACGTATTCCCCAAACCGTGCGAATGAGGTGTTGAACGATGCAAACGATCGAAATGGAGGTGGATCCTTCTGAAGGTGGGTTTGACCCGGAAAGATTAGATCAGCTCGGTGCACATTTACACCGTTACGTCGACGATGGCCGCCTTCCAGGAACGAACGTGCTCGTTAGCCGTGGAGGGAAAGTGGTGTATCACGATGTCTACGGTTACCGCGATATCGAACGCTCGTTACCGGTGGAGAGCGACACCATTTACCGTTTTTACTCCATGACAAAGCCTGTCACTTCGATAGCACTGATGCAGCTTTATGAGAGAGGGTTGCTCCAGTTAAAGGACCCAATTTCGAAATGGATTCCCGCGTTTGCCGATACCCGAGTCTTCGTAGGTGGCGACGCGACGAAACCAGAAACTCGAGAGCCGCTGAGAGAAATCTCGGTCCATGATCTACTCACTCATACCAGCGGCCTTACATATCACTTCCACATGGCTAACACCGTTGACGAGATGTATCGAAGAGCCGGCTTTGAATGGACCAAGAGTCCTGGCGACCTTGAGAATCAATGCAACGTCGTTGCATCGCTACCTCTTCTTTTCGATCCAGGGACTGAGTGGAACTACTCATGTTCGACGGATGTTGTGGGCCGTATCGTTGAGCTAGTTGCCGGCGTTACTCTCGATCAGTACTTTCAAGATCATATTTTTGAACCGTTGGGCATGACCGACAGTGGTTTCTCGGTGTCGGAGAGCGAACGCGAACGCTTTGCGTCGTGTTATTACCCTGATGCACAATCGTTAAAGGCAACTCTGCTTGATGACGCGCAAAAGTCACGTTACCTACGCGAGCCAACAGTGCTTTCCGGAGGCGGAGGATTGGTTTCTAGCCTGGGCGACTACCACCGATTTACCCAAGCGCTTAGAAACGGCGGCGAGTTCGACGGGCATCGCATCATCGGTCGAAAGACTTTGGAATTCATGACCACCAACCACCTCCCTGGCGGCGTGGATCTGACCGAATATGGTCGTCCACTTTTCTCAGAAACAGCGTACGACGGAGTGGGATTTGGGTTGGGTTTTTCGGTAGTGATCGACCCAGCTAAGGCACAGGTTCTGAGTCAGAAAGGTGAGTACGCATGGGGTGGCGCGGCGTCCACCGCATTTTGGGTAGACCCCGTCGAAGATGTGACCGTTATCTTCTTGACCCAACTTCTTCCTTCCAGCACGCACCCAATCCGATCCGAAATGAAAGCTCTCGTGTACCAAGCGTTGGTTTAAATCAGGGCCGCAAAGTTGATAAGTAGCGCTGATACACGCTCAATTTGAGTCATATGGCCCGCAGCTATTACGAATCTCCCCCATTGGGCGCGTCTGGCTGCTTGACTCTCTGTATGAGCGGAGGTCAGAAAATACAGGTCTGAGCGCAAGCAAAATTCTACCGTCGATAAAGGGTTAGCTCTGGCGTTCGTGTTCCTTACCGGCATTCCGAAAACGACAAAAGACCGCCCCTGAAGGAGCGGCCCAGCTAGATCGAGAACAGTGACAGGCTGTGAACGATGAGTCGAGTCTTTGCTGTCGTAACGATTGCTCTGTGTTTCCTCACCTCTTGTGGGGGCGACCCAGGGGCGGACCCCGACCCGCTGAGTGTGTGGTGCGAAGAAATTGAACGCGGCTCGGTCTCGACGCTTGATTGCGAAGGGGCGAACCTCCGAAATGCGAACCTCCAATGGGCGGCCCTCATCGGGGCGGACCTCCGAGATGCGAATCTCAGCGGGGTGAAGTACGGCCAGAACGAGTGGGGTGAGAACACAGTCTGGCCGTCGGGGTTCAACCCTCCGCCTTCATCGTAGGTTTCCTGAAAACGACAAAAGACCGCCCACTAGGGGCGGCCTCTCATCATGCTGTGCGATCTACCCATTATCCAGTCTTAGAAAACATGACCTGCCCGATTGAGGCGCTCACGCTTTCTGCAGGGCCGTCAGCACCTAAAAGGGTCACGCCAAATAGTTCCTGGAACTCCGGGTCGTCAAAGAATGTGTCGGCCGCGACACCGTACGCAGCATAAGAGGGGTAGCCGAACGTGTGATGAAACGTTAAGAAACCACCAACTGGCCCTCCGAATTGCTGAACAACAGTGTGATACGACGGCCTGACATCGAGACGGGTTAAAATTTCGTCAAACCTTTCCATCACTCCTAAAAAATCTTCCGCTCTCCCGGGCTTGACGTTCCATGTATCGGTCCAAACTTGCTGCATCTGTGTCACCTTTCGTGGTGTAACAGTGTCGCATAGACGACAAAAGACCGCCCCCGAAGGGACGGCCTGTTGTCGGCAAATTGAGTTTATTATTGAGCTTCGATGTAGATGCACTCTCCAGGGCATTCTTCAGCCGATTCGATTGCCGCCTCAATGTCTTCTTCTAAGACTGCGGCCCTTTCGGTCTTTGCTTTTGTGATTTCAAGACCCCTCAAATCGATGAGTACATGCTGTTTTGTTCAGAAACCTGTCAGTTAGAGTCCTTCGTATGAGCCAAGCGTCAACCGAAGAATTCGACCTGGTCATCGTCGGGACTGGATCAGGAAACAGCATTCCTGGCCCTGAATTTGACGAATGGAAAATCGCGATCGTTGAGAAAGGCGTTTTCGGTGGAACCTGCCTAAATGTGGGTTGTATTCCATCAAAAATGTTTGTTTACGCGGCTGATGTCGCTGAGACCATCCGCAACGCCGCGGCGTATGGCATTGATGCGGAAATGAAGAGCGTGGATTGGGTGGCGGTCCGAGATCGCGTGTTCGGTCGAATTGACCCCATTGTTGAGGGAGGGGAGAGCTACCGATTAAGTGACGAGTGCCCCAACATCACGGTATGCAAAGGAGAAGGACGCTTTGTAGAACCACGAACACTGGAAGTAACCGATGGGCAAGGCACGACACGCCGAATATCAGGCCGCCATGTAGTTCTTGGAGCTGGCGCTCGTCCCTTTATTCCTCCACACCCGGGTCTGGAGAACATCGAGTTTCATACCTCAGACACAGTTATGCGACTTGACGAGTTACCCCGACGGATGTTGATTTTTGGGGGCGGATACATAGCCGCTGAACTAGGCCACGTCTTTTCAGCCTTCGGCACCGAGGTAACGATGGTGAACCGCGGTGAATACCTGTTGAAACACGAAGATGAGGACATCTCCCAACGCTTCACTCAATTGATGACTCGCAGATTTGACGTTCGCTGCGCAAGCGAGGTCACTGGAGTCTCCCAAGACGGGAACACCATCCGCGTAGAAATTCTGAGAAACGGAACAGCCGAAACCATAGAGACAGATGTGGTTCTTGTAGCGACTGGTCGGGTACCGAACGGCGACCTACTAGGGCTAGAAGAAGCTGGAGTGTCATCTGAGGATGGCCGAGTTTTAGTTGACGAATTTTTTCGAACTGACGCCCCTGGCGTGTGGGCCTTTGGCGATCTATCCAACACGCACCAACTCAAACACCTCGCGAATGCTGAGGTCAGAGCTCTCCGGCACAACCTGCTTGTTGCGGAAGGAGAGAGTGAAGGTCCGATGCGGACTGTAGATGAACGCTTCGTTCCCCACGCTGTGTTTGGCCACCCCCAGGTAGCGTCGGTGGGGCTTACCGAACGAACCGCTCGCGAAAGCGGTGTACCTATAAAGGTTGCCACGAAGGAGTACGGGGCCACTGCTTACGGTTGGGCGATGGAAGACAGCGAAAGTTTCTGCAAACTGATCGCCCACGCTGAAAGTCGACAACTATTAGGTGCGCACATCATCGGACCGCAAGCTTCGACCCTCATCCAACAATTAGTCCAGGGGATGGAATTCGGGCAGACAGTAGATGATCTGGCTACCAAACAGTTCTACATTCATCCGGCGCTCACCGAACTAGTCGAGAACGCACTTTTGGACCTTTGAACTAACTATTTGGGCAGCCTGGGCCAGCTAGCCTTCGCTGAGATTTATCTCCCAAAGCACCTGATCTAGGCAATCCCCAGCGGACATCGCAGGGTATTGGCAAGGACGCTCTGCGGTAACGCTAGAGGGGACCGGGGAAAGAATCGTCCATGGTGTTGGATGACAGAATTGAACGACGCTGAGTCGACCATCGCTTTGTTGAGGATCAGCAATAACCCGATGCCACCCCACCGGAATCAACCCATTAGTCAGACGTTCAAGCATGATTCCCGTGTTGATAATGACGTGTTGATCGGGCGGTGTAGCGTCGATCCAGTCTTCGTCGACTTTGACCTGAAGACCCCGGGCAGTCGAGCGAGGGAGGGCGGTAATGAGGTTTATGTCACTGTGCTCTTCAGCCCAGACATGCCCTTCACGCCCGGCATTTGGTGCCTCAGACATTGGCGGATACCGGATGGCTCGCGTGAGATGTGAACCGTGTTCGAGCATCGTGTCGAAGAAATGTTCATGCGCACCGATGCCTACGGCAATAATACGTAAGAAGCGAGTCTGCAGTTGAACCAAATGCTCGTGGAACGCCGACAAAATTCGGTCAGCCTCGGGGATTCGGTCCGACGGAAAAACAGGCTCCCCGTACCTGTGGGGATAACGGTCCCTGAGAGGGTGACCCGACGGGAGTGCCGAACCCCAATTGAACATCTCCTTCCAATCAGGAGTGTCTGACACCGCAGCGGTTTCGACTAGTAAACCCGTGTAACCACTCTGACCTTTGGACCCTTGGGCGAAGTAATCCTCTTTGGCTTCCGTAGGTAGAGCAAAAAACTTTTCGAGAACCTCGTAGGCTTCGTCCAGTAGCCCCTCGGAAATATCATGTTTCGTGTAGACGAAGCCCGTGCGAAGGCTCTGCATGACCCCATCCACGGTGGCGGCGCGGTCGATGCTTGTGCCTTGTTCAAAGGCCAAAAGGTCAACGTTCAAGATGCCGGTCATTGGATGTAAACGTATGTGGATCGAATAGAGTGCGTCGTTATTTGTTTTGAGTCAGCCATGTTTCGTAACGTTCTGGGTCGGTCCAAGCTCCGGATAATTCATCGAATCGGCGAGCAGGTTCAAGCATCAGGGATGTCATTCCAGCACGTGCCTCAGTGCTGGAAACTGATAATAGATTCTCGGGAATCGGTAGCACCAAGTCGGCGGGAGCATCGAAAGGTTCTCGTGGCGCAATGGCAACCTGGGGAAGATTAGATAATGCCTCATCTCTGAGAACAGGGTCATCGTCGTAAAAGACGGGGTCTTGAATCTGGTGCCATTTGTCGGCACCCATAACCACCAGGTCGTAACCCAAAGCAATATCTGCGAGTAGTTGGGCACTCGTGACTACCACCTGTAGCCAATCGTACTCAGATGCGACTTCGTCAAGTATGGTCAACCGATCTTGGAAGCGAGGCGTTGTTACGCCCTCTTTACCCAGAGCGATCTGGCTAACGCTCCAAACAATGTTGTCTATATGGCAATGGATTCTTACCGCCCGGGAGATTTCTAAATGAGCGACGGTAGGAGGGTTGAAAGATCCCGGATACACCGCTGTACGCATGTCAGATTCGCCTACCGGTAAGAGATCGAAGGACTCGCGGGTTCCCTCCGAGAGCTGTTTCTAGTTCCCGTGAAACCCCGTGGGCCAGGTTGTCCCATATTCGATCAAGAAGTTGAGCCTTACGAATGATGGCAGCGTCGATATCAACGTCGCCATCGGTTGACGCTCGGAGAAATGGAACGCAATATTCGTGCAGCCCGATGAGAGCGGCCGCTAAAGCTAGATCGAGAGGTGCCGCTCCCGCATCTCGAGCTAGCCGCACGCGGTCTTCGATCCGGTCGCCGAAACTCTTGACGATTTCCTCGGCGATACATTCGTATTCGAGCCGACGCACGCGATGCCGAACGGCGAGGCCTTGGCTAGCGCTAAGGGCAGCTTCGCGTCCCAGCCTGGTTGCCTGCAATTTGAGCCCATCAAACCAAGCAGTTTTGCGATTGGTGGGCTTAGCTTTAGAAGTCTTAATCGGCGCATGATGTCGCGATGGTCGGGGTCCCAATGTTTTGTCGTACGCGGCGCGCCGAGTGGCGTCCGACAAGACAAACCAAGCATTGTTCAAATTCGACATTGTCTCTGAATCGCCGGTTTGATGGTCGGGGTGATGGCGTAGTGCTTTTCGTCGGTACGCGCGCTGGACAATGGTCCTCGTCGCGTCGGGAGTAACACCTAATTGTTGGTAGAGGGAGGGAGATTTTGGACTCACTAAAAACCCGTCTTCCACTTATCAGTGTGTCAGCCTAATTTTTCCAATAGAGCCAGTATCTAACGTGCCTATTATTGCGGCATCGTGGTCTGATTCTCTTAGTTCCGCCACGGCATCTAACGCTGCACCTGAATCGCAGGAAAATAGAAGGCCACCAGAAGTTTGAGCATCGCAAAGGATGATTCGCTCTAGCTGCGAACCGCCTTCTAAATGCGGTTCGAGGAAACTCAGGTTTCTTTCGGTGCCACCGGCCACAAATCCATCTTCAACTAATTCGCGGACTTTAGGTAGCAGCGGAACGGACGCCGTATCGATGATCGCGGAAAGTCCGCTAGCTGATGTCATCTCGTGGAGGTGACCGAGTAAACCGAAACCGGTGACATCTGTGGCCGCTGTGGCGTTAGCGCGATTTGCCGCTGCCGCTGCCGCGTCGTTGAGTCTGGTCATCTCATGGATGGCCTTTGTGTATGTCTCTTCAAGTGAACCGCCGGTAGCGACTGCATCGACTTGCGATCGTTTCACGGCCGTGGCCAATAGCCCTGTGCCGATGGGTTTGGTTAAGACGAGAGCCTGGCCTGGCTGACCGCCACCGTTTGTTAAAAGATCTTTAGGGTCAACCTCCCCGATTACCGACATGCCATACATTGGCTCAGGTCCGTCGACAGTGTGTCCGCCTGCCACGACCCATTCGCCAGCATCAGCGGCATGTTGGCCGCCCAAAAGCACTTTGCTCAATAACTCGAGGGGTAATTCGTCTTTGGGCCAGGCGACCAGATTCAAAGCGAAGAGAGGCTTTCCGCCCATCGCGTACACGTCACTGGCGGCATTCGCAGCTGAGATGTGCCCCCAAAGGACGGGATCGTCAACTATTGGGGTGAAGAAGTCAGCAGTGGCGACTAGAGCCTTGCCTTCGGGCCGCAACCACACGGCGGCGTCATCGCTATTTTCTAACCCAACCAACAAATTTTTGTTGTCCGGTTTTGGTAAGTGACGCAGCACCTGCGCCAGGTCGCTTGGACCGAGCTTGCAGGCTCAACCAGCGCCGTGGCTGTACTGGGTAAGTCGAATCAAACTTGTCACAGTTCCACGGTACCTGGCCGTGTGTTCGCAGGGGACTAACGGTTAGGTATAAGCCGAGACTGCTTCAAGGAAAACTCTCATTCCTTGATCCCGGTCGATGCTGTATTCCACCTCGCAGTTGAGAGGCCCTTCGCCCCAACCCCTCTCATCCACCACAGTCATTCCTCGAGTATGTGTCCCTTCGGTCTCGACTCGGACATTTCTGGACTCGAACCTGAATAACCCGGGGTGTGTCACCGCAAGAATGGCGCATGGATCATGTAAGGGCGCTCGCTGACCGTGGGTGCGTTTCTGGTATGAAGCGAGATAAAAATCGAAGAGGTCGGCGGCAAAGATGCCGGCCCGATTTTGCAGGTCTCTCAGATCAGAAATCAGTTGTTCATCGATCCCGAATTGGTGCGTGAGATTAAGTCCAGCCATCAACAGTTTTTTGAATCCAGCATCAAAAACGATTGATGCTGCGTGGGGATCCGCCCAGAGATTGAACTCTCCGGTGGCGGTCACGTTGCCAGCACCTGCGCTTCCACCCATAATCGAAACCCCAGCGACGCGATCAACGATGTCAGGTGCTTGCCTCAGAGCTAAAGCAATGTTGGTCAACGGTCCTATCGGGACTAGCCACACATCGTCGTTGTTTCGCACGGTTTCAATAATGAAAGTCACTGCGTCGTTGCTGGCAACTTCAAGGGTTATCTCTGGTCTGACTGGGCCATCCAATCCCGTTCGCCCATGGGCCTCCGCAGCGTGCCTTGGCGCCAGCAGTAAGGGCCTGTCAGCTCCGGCGTGCACACCAACGTCGAGGTCGAGGAGTTCTGTGATGATCAACGCGTTTTCGGTGGTCAGGTTTAACGGGGCGTTTCCCGAGACCGTGGTGATGCCGAGCACTTCTGTAAGGCGACCTGCCATCATGATGGCTATCGCGTCGTCGTGCCCAGGGTCGCAATCAATAATGACTTTTGGCGTCATAACCGCTCCATTCCGGGACCATTCTCGTCGGTCTCGCCCCAGTAGTGGGGAAGTCGAAGATAGCCGACTCTTGGTAGGTCAACTGAGGTTTCTAAACCTAGGTGGAGCTTGAGCCTTTGGATGGTCCGGATGTGAGTCAACATCTCATAGAAAACCATCCACAAGGATCCCTCAAGGTCGTAAATAATGTCTCTTTCATTTTCTTCAGAGATGCGGGCACCTCTGGGCAGAGTCCCGATCACATATTTCCAAAAGTCTGTTCCGCGGACGGTTCGAACATCGGACCGAAGTACCTCGATGGGTTGCTCTTGCACGACTTGAGTAAGCCAGCTGATACCTAAGCGAAGTTTGGCTAAAAGATCGGGTACTTCCCAGAAGAGATCGGTATCAAGTACGCGATCCCACCTGTTGTTCGGCCCCATTTGGTGATCGACCCAGTTGATCGGTTCGGGCACATCGCCGTTCGGCCACAGGAGATGACCGGCGCGTCGCTTCGTAAATACGAGCGAATCCCAAGCAATGTGAGAGATTTGCGTTCGACAAGACCACCACATCCACTCTTTCTTGGGTGACGAATCATGAAAATCGAGCTGTTCCTTCGATAAAACCAGTGTTTCGGCCTCCACCCAGTCGACGATGGAGTGATACCAAGGCATGGCGCCCGAACTTGAGTCCTCGGGCATTTCCAGAATGTTGGGATCGGTCAACGCCATGCTCTGACGCTAGTCGCGGGAGCGTCGCCAGCGGATTGGTGCCGTTATAGCTCCTCGTACGCTCTGGGATCTGGGCAATTGCACACAAGGTTCCGGTCTCCATGTGCTCCATCGATCCTGCCCACCGGCGGCCAGTATTTGTCTTGCCGAATGGACGGCATTGGGTAAGCCGCTTCCTCGCGCGTATACGGATGTTCCCAACTTGACGTGAGAAGGTCTTCGGCTGGATGGGGGGCGTTGACGAGGGGATTGTCCTCCATGGGCCATTCACCGGCCTCGATCCGGGAAATTTCGTGCCGGATGCTGATCATCGCTTCGCAGAAGTGATCGATTTCCCCCCTGGACTCGCTTTCGGTTGGTTCGACCATCAACGTGCCAGGGACGGGGAATGACATCGTCGGTGCATGGAATCCGTAGTCGATGAGTCGCTTGGCAACGTCTTCGACGCTGACAACATTGGAAACGGGTCGTAAGTCAAGTATGCATTCGTGGGCCACGAGGCCATTCTTGCCTCGATAGAGCACGGGGTAAGTGTCTTGCAAACGGTTAGCAACGTAGTTCGCGTTAAGAATCGCCACGCTAGTGGCGCGCTCTAGGCCATGTGCCCCCATCATTGCTATATACATCCAAGGGATAGGCAGAATCCCAGCGGAGCCCCAAGGAGCGCCCGAAATAGCTCCAGGTCCGGATTTCGGTCCTGCTTCCGCGACCACTGGGTGGTTCGGTAGAAATGGGGCGAGGTGGCTTTTGGCAGCAACAGGACCGATGCCGGGTCCGCCTCCTCCGTGGGGAATGCAGAAGGTCTTGTGGAGGTTTAGGTGACTTATATCGGCACCAAAATGACCTGGAGGGGCTAGCCCTACTAGAGCGTTGAGGTTCGCGCCATCCACGTATACCTGTCCGCCAGCATCATGAACGAGCCCACAAATCGTTCCAATGCCGTCTTCGAAAACCCCGTGAGTCGAGGGGTAGGTAACCATGATGGCCGCAAGGTTTTCTCGGTATTCGCTCACCTTGTTTGCGAGATCAACGAGGTCAACATCTCCGTTCTCGTCGCAGTCAACTACCACGACTCGAAGTCCAGCCATCACGGCGGATGCCGCGTTTGTTCCATGAGCCGATGAAGGGATCAGACAAACATCTCGTCGTTCTTGACCCATGGCCTCGTGGTACCGCCTTATAGCTAACAGTCCGGCGAATTCTCCCTGTGAGCCCGCGTTGGGTTGAAGAGAAATCGCGTCATAGCCGGTGCAGGCAAGCAGCCATTCTTCCAGCTCTGCGATTAACTTCATGTAACCCTGGGCCTGGTCAAGTGGCGCAAACGGATGCATATCTGAAAATTCTGGCCAGGTAATTGGCTCCATTTCGCTAGTCGCGTTCAATTTCATGGTGCAACTGCCAAGCGGAATCATCCCGCGATCAAGAGCGATGTCCTTGTCAGCGAGACGACGAATATATCGGAGCATCTCTGTCTCGGAGCGATAGGAATTGAAAACCGAGTGGGTCAAGAAATTCGATGATCGTTCCAAATCGGGCGGTATACCCGATGGATGGTCCACCGTAACTGGAGCCCTGCTTCCACAACCGAAAGCGCGCACTAACGATTCCACGACGTCTAAATCACAGGTTTCGTCCAGGGACACGCCCACTGTGTTGGAATCAACCCGCCGCAGATTGATTCCCTCGGCAAGCGCACGCTCCAAAACGCGATCTGCTTGGCCGGGGACGCTCACCGTCAAGGTGTCGAAAAACGACTCATTCAATACGACGACGCCTGTCGAGTCGAGACTTGCTGCAAGGAGGGCAGTTAGATCATGTATCCGCTGCGCGATTTGTTTTAGCCCGTTTGGTCCATGCCAAACCGCGTACATAGAAGCGAGAACCGCGAGAAGTACCTGAGCAGTGCAAATGTTACTCGTGGCCTTTTCGCGTCGGATGTGTTGCTCGCGGGTTTGCAGAGCCAGCCGCGTGGCTGGGCGCCCACCGCTATCCACAGAAACCCCAACGAGGCGACCTGGTAACGAACGTTTGTGGCTTTCCCGCGCAGCCAGATAGCCGGCGTGAGGACCACCGAATCCGAGAGGGACTCCAAAACGTTGAGAAGTTCCTACTACCAAGTCAGCACCGAGCTCTCCGGGCGGCGTCAATAGGCAAAGTGCTAACAGATCCGCTGAGACGCAAACCAATCCCTCATAGGCATGGGATTTGGCTACAACTTCTCGGATGTCGCGGATCCTGCCCGAAGAGCCGGGATATTGAATTAACACTCCATAACACTCTTCAGGGTTGAGATCCTCCCAGGGGTCTCCGACCTCTATTTCGATGCCTAATGCTTGCGCTCGCGTATTGACAACATCGATTGTTTGAGGGTGGCAGTCCTTATCGATAAAGAAATGTTGACCTTTGCTTTTGCTCAGACGTCTAGCCATCATCATTGCTTCAGCCGCGGCGGTGCTCTCATCCAATAACGAACTATTTGCTATCTCCATTCCCGTGAGATCACAGACCATCGTTTGGTAGTTGAGCAGTGCCTCAAGTCGCCCCTGACTTATCTCTGGTTGGTACGGGGTGTAAGCGGTGTACCAGGCTGGACTCTCGAGTACCCGTCGGGTCACCACAGCGGGGGTGAAAGTGCCGTGATAGCCCATGCCGATCAGCGACTTCATCGGGTGATTCAGATCCGCAAGTTCGCGTATACGCGCTTTCGCCTGAACCTCGTTTAGAGCCGGAGGAAGTCGCAGCGCATCGCCCCCACGAATCGATTTTGGGAGAACGGCATCACACAGCTCCTGAAGGCTCGAATAGCCGAGCGAAGCGAGCATCAAATCAACATCAGCTGCTTGAGGGCCGATATGTCTACTTACAAAGTCACTTTCAGAATTGGCGTTCATCATGTTCAAGCCTCAATCTCGCCGATAGCGGTGGGGGACAAAAGGAAGTTTCGTGACTTGACAAGGAACGTCTTTTCCTCGAACATCAGCGACCAACAAAGTGCCTGTCTTTGCGTGCCGGGCGTCGACATACCCCATGGCGACAGGTTGGTTGCACGTGGGTCCGTAGCCGCCGCTTGTGATGATTCCCACTTGGTTATTTTCTTCTGATCTGAGTTTTGCCCCTTCGCGAATTGGGCGTTTAGTGAGGGCCGAAACCCCCACTCTCATTCGTTCGGGCCCTGAGGAAAGTTGACCCAAGATTGTGTCTGCGCCGGCAAATGAGGCTTCGCTTCTCCGGCGTTCTTGAATAGTCCAAGCGAGCCCTGCTTCGACGGGTGTCGTACCCTCATCCAACTCGTGGCCGTAAAGACACAAACCCGCCTCCAGGCGCAAACTATCCCTCGCTCCGAGGCCGCATGGAAGTACTCGGTCGTCTTCTAAAAGTTGCTCTGCGATACGTCCAGCACTGCTCGCGGGGACAACTAGTTCAAAACCGTCTTCACCGGTGTAGCCACTGCGGCTGATATCGCACACGATGTCATCCAAACGGAATTCGCCTCGCTGCATGAATTTCAGTTCAGCTATGTCTCTGAAGAGCATTGAGAGCACTTCACAAGATTTGGGTCCCTGGACAGCTAATTGCGCCAGATCCTCACGAACTTCGATCCTTACGTTGGTGGAAATGTTCCGCTCGATATAGGCGAGATCATCAGCCGTTCGTGAAGCATTCAGTACGAGACGAAGCCGATCGTCATGTCGACTGACGATCAAGTCGTCAACTACACCGCCTTCGTTGTTGGTTAACAGGCCATATCGCAGTCGTTCGTTTCCGAGATCAGATATTGACGCCGGTGTTATTTTCTCGAAGCTGTCCATCACTGCGCCGAGCCCGTAGTCGTGCATCGGTATCAGATCGACGATTCCCATGTGGCTGACGTCGAAAAGCCCTGCAAGCGTTCTTGTTGCGTGATGTTCACTGATTACCCCGTCAAAACTAAGAGGCAACTCAAAGCCCGCGAAAGCAACCATCCTGGCTCCATGACCACGATGAAAACTGTCAAGGGGGCTTTGCTTGAGATGTTCAGATTTGGAAGCTTCAGTCATGTTCCGCCAGCTCGCGTCAATGTCGACGCCCCGCGCTGTCGTGGAACCTGAGAGATTGGCCGCTTATCGCAGTTTTCCCCTTCGGTGGAGAGGCGCCAAAGCCCCCTCGCTTTCCAGCGTTGCTTCTTCCCTGCGGTCCTGGGGCCTGAGAGTTTCCCGGGGCGGTTGCTCCTTCGGCGCCGACCAGATGAGGCATACAAACCAGTCGAACTCTCCCACTGGGCTTTAGCAGCGAGCATCATCATAAACGCGACGTAAGGCGCGAGGTGCGATAGTTAGGCTGAGAATTCAAGTTGTTCCAACTTGCTTCTACCCTAGGAACTCAGCAATCCGACCTTTGGGACGTCCGATGATTGCCTTGTCGGACCTTACGAGCACAGGGCGTTGCATCAACGCCTTACGTTCAACCAGCAGATCTATTACGGCTTGTGGGTTGCCGACGTACTCCTCTGGGTTTAACCCGAGTTCTTTAAATTTGGAGTCTTTCCGCACGAGGTCTTCAACTGGATCCTCAAGAAGAGACACGATCGTTTCCAAAGTCGCGCGATCAGGAGGTGTCTTCATGTAGAGGACAACTTCGGCTCGCACATTTTGCTCCTCAGCGACCGCCAAGGCATTCTTCGATGACCCTCAATGGGGATTGTGATAAATCGTGACGTCAGCCACTTTGACTCCTCGGAATTGATCGGTAGGACGGTATCAGCGTTTGAAGCCGCCTTGAATGCGTTCAACCATGTCAGGCGCTGGCCCGGGACCTTTTTCGCGCGCCCATTTCAAGCCCTCGTCCCGTCCAAACTCGGCGAGAGTTCTCATCTGACGCTTTTCTTCCCTCAATGTGTGCCAAGAGTTCGCGGCGATGAGATCGGCCCAAGCGATCGTCGCCTCGGACAACTGCTCGCCCGGGAGAGAACTGTTTGCTAAACCAATTTGGGCAGCTTCATGGCCATCCACGACCCTTCCGCTGTACATCATGTCTCGAGCGATGAGCGGCCCAACTCGCTCAGGGAGCCTGCTGGTCATACCCCAAGTGGGTACCATTCCCCATTTCCCGTGGGTGTCACAAAAGCGTGCGTCATCGGCGCATATAAGAAGATCGCAAGCTAGAGCGAGTTCTAATGCGCCGGTGTAACAGTGACCCTTTACCGAAGCGATAACTGGCTGGGGCATTGCTTCAATGAGATCAAGAGTTTCTGCCTGTTGATGAGGAGTACTTGCGTGTTCGCCGCGCTCGATTGCCTTTAAATCATTCCCCGCTGAGAACGAACGGCCTTCGCCCGTCAAAATTACGACACCTACTTCACTCGAATTAGCGGCGAGCTGATCCAAGTGAGATCGAAGTTCCGCAAACATTAAAGGACTAAGGGCATTTAGAGCTTCGGGGCGGTTAAGAGTGAGTGTGCTCACTCCGTTGCGGTCGCTACGTAGAACCAGTGGATTGTCGGGTTCATTCATTGTGTCAGCCTCTCACACCAACTGACGATGAACTCAGGCAGTGCGAAAATCGCCCGGAGCGTCGGAAGCATCGGCCGCCTCAACTTCTTCACGGGTGACTCCAAGCATGAACAATATTGCATCGAGATAAGGAACATTTACTGCGGTATCAGCTGCTCCGCGAAGTACTGGCTTCGCGTTGAATGCAATCCCCAGACCAGCTTTTTGCAACATCGGGAGATCATTAGCGCCGTCTCCAACTGCCACGGTTTGCTCCAGCGGCACCCCTTCGGCTTCGGCGATTGTTTCAAGCAACCTTGCCTTGGTTTGAGCGTCGACGATTTCGCCTTCAATTCGGCCCGTGATGACCCCATCAATGATTTCAAGACGGTTGGCGTGAGCATGATCTAATTTGAGTTCCTTGGCGAGTTCGTCAGTGAAATGGGTAAAGCCACCGCTGATGATTGCTATGCGATAGCCGAGCCTTCTGAGCGTTCGCACGAATGTTCTCGCTCCGGGCGTGAGGACCATTCGCGCGATTGCCCGATCGATTGCCGCAGCGCTGGTGCCCTGCAAAAGTGCGACACGTTCCTTGAGAGCCTCGGAGTAATCAAGGTCACCCCTCATCGCGAGGTCTGTCAATCGGGCGACTTCCTCTCGGTGCCCCGCTTCGTCAGCCAAAAGCTCAATCATTTCATTTCGGATCAGTGTGGAATCCACGTCAAGAACCACTAGGCGGCTTGACCGACGTGACAATCCGTGAGGTTGTACAGCGATGTCGATCGACTCTTCGGCAGCGACGTCCATTAGTGCCGCCTGCAGCTTGTCCGAATCGCCGCCCTCGACCAGGAATTCGTAGCTCCAGACTGGAAAACGCGAAAGTCTGTGTATCCGATCTATGTTGCCCCCGCTTGCAGCAATAGCTCCACTTGTTCGAGCTAATGCTTCGGGCGAAAGCTCAGGACCCAGAACGGTGATTACCTGGCGTCGCGCATGCCGCGTCGGCGTCGCATCAACAATTTCGAAATCGATGTCGAGACCTCGCTCCCATCCAAATAGCAGGACCTCTTTAACCAGATCTCTCCCGGTCGGAGCGACAACGGCGAGCCCTAAGGTCAACTGACGCCTGACCACCACTTGTTCCATGTCTTGGAGTTCCGAACCCAGGCTCGCCAGCAAACCTAAGAGGTCACTGGTGATGCCCGGGCGGTCAACGCCGGTCACACGTATGAGAATGGTCTGAGGGGAGGCCATGGCACCGACGGTACCTTTGGGAAATGTCTAACGCGCGGCTAATTGTGGATCCTCAAGATGCCTAATCAGCGCCGTCGCTGAGGGACATGAACATGACTTTCGATCAACCGAAGACAGCCGCGGGTCGTGGACAGTCAACAATCGTCTGACTTGTGAGCAACCTTTAGTTGATTAACGCAATACATTTGCCGTAATGAGCGCGATCTTTAATCTTCAAGGAGGGCCGTGACTCGGCTGGGGTTCCTTCTCGATAGCGAGACATGCATTGGGTGTCACGCTTGTACGGTCGCGTGTAAAAGCGAACACGACGTGCCGCTGGGGGTGAACCGGACCTGGGTTAAATACATAGAGACGGGTGAATTCCCAGATACCACTCGCCATTTCTCGGTGATGCGTTGCAACCAATGTGAGGATGCGCCGTGTATGGAGATTTGTCCTACGTCCGCTTTATTTCGAGCATCCAATGGTGTGGTGGATTTTGACGACAACAACTGCATTGGTTGTAAGGGCTGCATGAATGCTTGCCCATACGATGCGATTTACATTAACCCAGAGACCAATACCGCTAATAAGTGCAATTTCTGTAACCACCGAATTGAGGTGGGCTTGGAACCGTCCTGCGTAGTGGTGTGCCCCACCCATTCGATCAAGGTGATCGATTTCGATGATGCCGATAACGATGCGCGACGGATTGTGGATAGAGAAGACTTGCCGGTTCGGTCTCCAGAGCAAGGAACGGTCCCCAAGGTTTTCTACCGAGGCGCCAACGAAGCTTCACTTGATCCTCTGCTAACGGCCATCCCTGACGATGGGCTTATTTGGGCCGATGTCACCCTCCAACACCCCACACCACCAACCCGAGAACCAGATCTTGTAGGTCGCACGACATACACGACAGCCCATGCGACAGCTTGGAAAACTAAAGTTTCGGGATATCTAGTTACGAAGGCAGTTGCAGCAGGCATCATGCTTCTGGCCGCTCTGATGGTGCTGCTTGGTGAGGCGGATCAGATAACGACAGTCGGGTTCGTGCCGGCGGCGATCGCCGTTTTCTTTGTGTCTGTTACGGGCGCCCTTTTGGTGGCGGATTTAAAGAAGCCTTCACGGTTCCTTCTTGTGCTGACTCAGGGGAACTGGTCCAGCTGGTTAGTACGAGGTGCATACATTCTTGGACTTTACGCAATCTTGCTCGGAGGATGGCTGTTGGCGGCATTGCTTGAGTCACCTCAAATGCTTAAGATTCTGGCCTTACCAATCGCTGTAGTTGCGGCGAGCACCGCCGGGTACACAGCGTTTCTATTCGCTCAATGCGAGGGCCGCGACCTGTGGCAGAGTCAACTGCTTTTACCTACGCTGCTTGTTCAAGCTGTCGCTGCGGGCGGTTCAGGCTGGTTCATAGCGGACCTATTCGTCGACATGCCTGAATTGCAGGTGGTGCGCGGGATAACCATCGCTGCCCTGGTCGCGAACGGCCTCTTAGTGGTGCTTGAAATTTCGGGTGATCATTCTCGACATGTCGCCCTAGCGGTGCATTCCATGACACAGGGTGATCAAAGAACACTTTTCTTGACGGGGATGGTCGGGGGATTGGTCCTACCCGTTATTTTGCTGGCCATCAGCATGATTGTTGACAGCCAAGCATTGCCACTTTCTTGTGTCGCTGGGGTATTGATCCTAGGCGGAATGTGGGCGTACGAAGATAGCTATGTACAAGCCGGCCAATCGGTTCCCCTGTCCTAGGAGGGTTGATGTCTAACTCGGATGATTCTCGATATTTAGATGAGGAAAGTTTCTACAAGGATGCGACCTCGAACGCTGGCCTCACTAACTACCCCCCACACGACCAGTGGCACGACTGGACGGAGTTAGATGCCAAAGCTTGGCCGCGCCGAGTGGAACGGCATTTTCGCCTTATTCCCACCACATGTTTTAACTGCGAAGCAGCATGTGGACTAGTTGCCTATGTGGATCGCGAGACAGGTGAGGTTGCCAAGTTTGAAGGCAATCCTGAACACCCGGCGTCGAGAGGAAGGAATTGTGCGAAGGGCCCCGCGACTCTTAATCAGGTAAACGATCCCGAACGCATCCTGTTTCCCTTGAAACGGGTCGGTGAGCGTGGTGGGGGCGAGTGGGAACGAATCACGTGGGAGCAGGCGCTGGATGAAATCGGAGCGCGCATCCGAACCGCACTTGTTGAAGACCGACGTGACGAGATCATGTATCACGTTGGACGGCCGGGCGAAGATGGCTATACCGAGCGGGTGCTCCAGGGTTGGGGGATCGACGGCCATAACAGTCACACCAATATCTGTTCCTCTAACGCTCGAATTGGTTATCAGTCCTGGATGGGTCACGATCGGCCCTCCTCGGATTACGCCAACGCTGAAGTGATTTTCTTGATCTCGTCTCATCTTGAAGCGGGTCACTATTTCAATCCACATGCGCAGCGAATCATTGAAGCCCAGGAAAGAGGAGCGACTGTCATATGTGTGGACCCTCGCTTATCTAATACCGGTTCAAAAGCAGATCATTGGCTACCGGCTTGGCCCGGAACAGAACCATTTCTTCTTTTAGCTCTTGCCAAACTCTTGCTGGAGAACGGTACGTGGGAGCGCGAATTCATGCGGAGGTGGACTAATTGGGAAACGTACCTCGCTGAAACACGTCCTGACCTGGATATTGAGTTTGAATCGTTAGAGAGGGCGCTGCTTGACCAATACGCTGAATACACGCCCGAGCGAGCGGAATACATAACCGGAGTACCGGCTGAGGAGATAAGGGAGATTGCGTCAATAATTGGCGCTCATCCCACGAAGTTCGCTTCCCACAATTGGCGTGCCGCAGGTGCTGGCAACCTCGGTGGATGGCAGACAGCACGTTGTTTGTTCTTCCTTAACGTACTCACTGGCTCAGTCGGCACTGAGGGTGGAACAAGCGGTAACGGATGGAATAAATTTAAACCTCACGCTCCCTTGGGAACTCAAAAAATCGAACACTGGAATGAGATGTCGTGGCCACGCGAATACCCGCTGAGCTATCACGAGATGTCAATCCTTCTCCCACATTTCTTGAACGAACGCCGCGGCAAATTAGATACGTATTTCACTCGCGTGTACAACCCTGTTTGGACTAATCCAGATGGGTTCAGCTGGATGGAAGCTCTCCTCGACCCCTCCAAGGTTGAGTGCCATGTTGCTCTCACTCCAACCTGGTCGGAAACGGCCATATTTGCCGACTACGTGCTTCCCATGGGCGTGGGCTCAGAGCGCCACGATCTAGCTTCCTTTGAGACTCATGCTGGACGGTGGATTGGGTTTCGACAACCCGTCATGCGCCGTTTCGCTGAGCTTGAAGGTAAGTCGATAGGCAAAGATTCTCGCACCCATGAGTTCAATCCTGGTGAGGTTTGGGAAGAAAACGAGTTCTGGATAGATCTTTCTTGGCGGATAGACCCTGATGGAGAGCTTGGAATTAGGGAGCACTTCGAGAGCCGGTCAGAACCGGGTCAACCAATGACTGTCGACGAGTATTACGGCCTCATTTTCAGCGAAGAAGTACCTGGGCTTTCAGAGGCGGCCGCTGCGGCTGATCAAACTCCTCTCGAGTTCATGCGTGACAGGGGCGCTTTCGCCATCCCTACGGACCCATACGTACCGTACGAACGAACGGTCGATCCTGCATCTGTCCAAGATTGTTTGAGAGACGAGACAGGCGTGTTCAGAAAACCTGGGACTGCCGGAGTATTTGATGGCTCCCCAGAATCGTTTGCGGAAACGGTGCTGGCACCTTTAGGGGATGGTTCGCCGGCAGTGGAGATCGATGGTGAAATCAAGGAAGGATTTCCGACACCGTCAAAAAAATTGGAACTGTATTCGACGACGTTGGCTGAATGGGGTTGGCCTGAATACGCCACCCCAACATGGATTCCGAGCCATGTCCATTGGGAGGATCTTGATCTTGAAGGTGATGAGCGAATTCTTTTGCCGACGTTTCGGATACCAACTCTCATCCACACACGGTCGGCTAATTCGAAATGGCTTAATGAGATCAGCCACCGTCACCCTCTGTGGATTCATCCCGAGGATGCTGAAAAGTTAGAAATTGGAGTAAACGAACTAGTTCGCATCACCACTCGTCTTGGGCATTTCGTCATACAAGCATGGCGTACAGAGGGGATTCGCCCCGGTGTCGTCGCCGCCTCCCATCACATGGGGCGTTGGCGAATGGGGAAAGAGCAGGGGCGGTCGTGGGGTAACGCGCAGGCTGACATAGAAAACGACGGCTCTACGTGGAAATTGAGCCGGAGCGAAGGCATGGGCCCGTACAGATCTGAGGACCCTGATAGCGAAAGGATTTGGTGGAATGACACCGGTGTTCATCAAAATCTCACCTTCGCCGTGCAGCCAGACCCCATATCGGGGATGCAATGCTGGCATCAACGGGTTCGTGTAACTCCCGCCGAGGAAGGCGACTCTTTCGGGGATGTCGTTGTCGACACGGCTAAATCGCGCGCTGCATACTCGGAATGGCTTGCTAAGACGAGGCCAGCGCCTGGGCCGCACGGGCTTCGCCGTCCGCTCTGGTATGCGCGCCCGCTGAAACCTACAGCCGAGGCCTATCGTCTTTCTTGAGTTTTTCGTGAGGTCAGTATTGCCGAGCGTGAGATCATTCAGTATGAGTTCAGAACCCTTCGTTACATATGAACGCACCGGTCATGTTGCGGTTATTACTTACAATCGTCCTGAAGCCCTAAACGCTGTGAATGGCCAGTTGCGTAAAGAACTCAACTTTGCTTGGGAAAAGTTGCGCACTGACGATGAGGCTTGGGTGGCGATAGTCACGGGCAACGGCAAAGCCTTTTGCGCGGGAGCGGACCTGAAAGATCCGGGAAGTTCTGTAGGTAACGACGAACATTCATTTTGGGAGGTCCCGAGTTTCACTTCCCTTGAATCAGGTAAGGAGATCTTCAAACCTGTTATTGCGGCTGTCAACGGCTATGCAATCGGATTCGGGTTGACCATGGTTGCGAGTTGTGACTTTGTGATCGCGTCTGAACGAGCCGAATTCGGATTTCCCGAAGTTCAGTTAGGGGTGCCCACAGTCCAAGGAGCAGTGCGGATGCCCAAACGTGTGGGTTGGCAAAACGCCATGGAATTGTTGCTTTTGGGTGATCGCGTGGATGCGCAACGTGCCAAGGAAATGGGCTTGGTGATGAAGGTGGTACCGCATAGTGACTTAATGATTGAGGCCACTGGACTTGCTAAGAGACTGGTAGCAAATTCGGCACCGCTCGCCGTTCGGGCAACAAAAGAAATAGCTCGGCGAGGGCAAGAAATGGGTTTCGTAGAGGCAATTCGGTTTGGAGAAACGATGCGCAAGGTTGCAGGCGCAACAGAAGATGCGAAGGCATTTCGCGATGCGGCAAAATCTGGAAAAAAGCCCGTGTGGCAAGGCCGCTAGTCTTGTCTTGCAACGGGTCGGATCATCGTTCTGGTGGTGCTTAATTTGATGTGAAGTTTCTTGGACGAGCAGTTGGTTGCTGCCTCGTCCGCTGTTAATGCAGTTCGATCAGTTCGCGACGCAGGGGAGCTGCGATGGAAATCCAAGGTCACTACGATGAGCGTTTCTCAGTGGTGCGCGATGCTTTCGAAGCGAATTTCGCGTGTGGAGAAGAACTCGGCGCCAGCGCGGCAGTCACCGTTGACGGCGAGTACGTGGTGGATGTGTGGGGTGGAGACCGCAACAAGAATGGCGACCCGTGGGAGCAGGACACCATCGTTAACGTTTACTCAACCACAAAAACGATGGCCTCAATTTGTATGCACATGTTGGCCGATAGAGGGCAAGTCGATTTCGACGTCCCAGTTGCCGAGTACTGGCCGGAATTCGCGGCCAATGGCAAAGATTCGGTTCTCGTGCGTCATGTGATGACTCATCAGACTGGCTGTTCGGGATTCCCGAGGCCCGTGACGCCCGAAGAACTTTATGACCATGATCTTATGGCTGATCTTCTGGCCGGGATGCAACCATGGTGGGCGCCAGGTACGGCTCCGGGGTATCACGCCGTGACTCAAGGCACCCTCCAAGCTGAGATATTGCGTCGTGTCGATGGTCGGACTCTCGGGACGTTCTTTCGGGAGGAGGTAACTACACCACTGGAGGCAGATTTCCATATTGGGTTGCCACTATCTGAAGGGCGACGCGTCGCTCAATTGGCTGTCCCTGAGGGACGCATCGATGAATTCGTAGAAGGCCAACCTGACTCAATAGCAGTAAAAACCTTTCGGAGTTGCCCTCTCGATGGCACCGAGACTGAGACTGATGAGTGGCGTCGCGCCGAGATACCTGCTGCTGGCGGTATCGGCAATGCCCGCTCGATTTCGCGTGTCCACTCGGCAATCGCCTGTGGCGGTGGTCTCAATGGAATCACCCTGATGAGGCCAGAAACCATCAATGCCGCTCTTGAGCGGCAGACTTTTGAGCGAGACATAGTGCTCGGACTGGCCGTGCCGTACGGGACCGGATTCGGTATCAACCACGAACGAGTCCCTTTGACGCCGAGTGCCAGAACTCTGTACTGGTTCGGGTGGGGTGGATCAATGGGGGTTATTGACCTCGACGAAAGAATGACGATTTCTTACGCCATGAACAAAATGGCTGGTGGTTTGGTGGGCGATTCTCGCGCTTTCAATCTGATAGCGGCCACTTATGCCGCTATAGGAAAGCAGCTACATGGTTGATTGGGGGGGCGCCTGATAAGGCGTTGCTATTCTCTGGATGTCTTGAATGACTTCGCGGGGTAAATCGGCGGGAATTTCGGGAGATGCGCTTGCTCCGATGGCATCAATCAAACCGCCAAATCTTTCTTGGATAGCTGTCGCTATTTCGTCGTGTCGTCCGACGGCGGCGAAGTGTCGAACCACATCATCACTTATTCGAGATGCCATTTTGTCCCACCCGTCATTCTTTGAAAGGTAGTTGAGCTCCTCGCCGAGGTCGAGGAGATCGTGTTGTTCGAGAACTGGCCAATACGCCCGGGTACTCCCATAAAAGCCGATGCGGTAGCGAACCCAGTCCATCATTTGGGCGACCGACTCATCGTCGGGTCCTGTACAAACGAAACCGCCGCCACTTATTTGAAACTTTTCTCGTGTCTTGCCCGCATCTAACAAGCCCGTTCCTAGCTGCGGCAATATGGATGATTCAAGATATTCGCGGGTACAGAATGCGTGGAGCCTTACTCCGTCGCAGGTCCTGCCGGCAGTCCTCAGCATCGCGGGACCCACTGCGGCCATCGTGATTTTGGGGGGTGGGCCGTCCAATGCTTCTGGAGTGAAGTTCGGAGTCATGAGAGTGAAGTTGTAGAAATCACCGCGATAGTTCAAAGGCTCCCCGGTAATCCATGCATCCCAGATTGCTTTGACGGCCTCAACGTATTCCTTCATCCTCGGGGCAGGTGGTGACCACGCCACGCTGAACCGGCGTTCATTGTGACCACGAACCTGGCTTCCGAGTCCGAGCTCAAAACGTCCGGAACTTGCTTGCTGTAAGTCCCAACCGATGTTGGCAGCGATCATTGGGCTTCTCGGAAACGCGATAGCTACACCGGTAGCGAGTTCGAGACGTTCAGAGTGGACTGCTGCAACAGCTAGCGGAAGAAAAGGATCGTGCCTGTTTTCAAGAGCAACGATCCCGTCGTACCCGTCTGCTTCAATTCCGCTAACAGCGTCGGGGATGTCTTTAAGGTTGGCCTGCGGAAAGGTGGTGTAGACCTTCATTGTTGCGGTTCCTGGGGGAGCACATCGACGAAGGAGTCCCACTGTTTCCACTCTGGTTGTGGGGGAGGGATTGGGCCTCCAGGAGCGAACTCCGACAGTGTCCCAGATTCCAGGTCGTGAACATAACGAGGACAGTTGGGAAAGATTCTGCCGATTTTGACTTCGACGACAGCTTCAGCCTCGGCGAAGTCAGATAGGTCAACTTCCTGGAGAAGCACCTGAGCTGTCCCGTGTATGCGAATCCGATTGGCTTTTCCCGTTTGTCGAATGAACAGCAACGCCACTTTGGCGGTTTCATCAATGTTGCCGAGTGATCTGTACATACCGTTTCCGTCATAGGATGGAAAGCGCAGCGTATGTTCATCAACGACTTTGACAAAACCGGGCCGCCCTCCCTTGTAGGACACATCAGGAAATCCAGCTTTGTCGACGGTCGCTAAAAAGAAATAGGCGGCCCTCTCGATGTATGCGGCAGTTCGCTCATCGATGAATTCACTCACTGTTATTTCGTTCAGGCGATCGGCAAGGCGACGAGCATCGAAGTGGTCCTGTAGATGACGTGCACCGGTTCCGTACAGTTCTCCAGCTATCTCAGTCATGGTGACACCCTACGCTTGCAAGCATGACTCGATACGACGGTTACACCGGGGTTGAGGTCGAAGTTCACGATGATGGCATTGTCGTCTGTACTTTGAATCGCCCGGAGAGACTGAATGCCTTTGATGGCCAAATGAGACAAGACATTCACCGGCTTTTGTACGAGGTTTCCTCCGATGATGAAGCTCGCGTATTCGTGATGACTGGGGCCGGCCGAGCATTTTGCTCCGGAGCGGACCTCACGGCAAAAGATCGCAGAGGTTGGCCGATCCGTGCGCATGAGCCGATGTTTGGATGGTGTACGGACCTTCTCGAGATGCCCAAGCCAACGATTTGCGCTCTCAATGGGTTAGCTGCCGGGGGTGGGTTGGGCTTGTCTCTTCTCTTTGATATCCGGATCTGTTCGTCTACAGCGAAGCTTCTACCTATTTGGATGAAAAGGGCTATTCATCCTGATGATCTCATTACATGGACACTCCCTCGCCTCGTCGGATATAGCCGGGCTCTGGAATGGTTGTATGAAGCGGAGGAAATTCCGCTCACTGCTGCGCTGGAGGCGGGAATGATTAATCATGTCGTTGAGCCAAGCGAAGTGTTACCTCGCTCGCTGGAACTTGCGCGTCGATTTGCTGCCGGCCCAACGTCTCACTACGCGATGACTAAACAAGCGGTGTTCAAAGGGATGCAATCGGACAGTTTTGGGGCGGCCGTGTTGGAGAGTTGGGGGCAGTCCAAAGCGCTTGCTTCAGATGACTTCAAAGAGGGTCTCTTGGCCTTTAAGGAAAAGCGCGAACCAAAGTTCACTGGCCGTTAGTTGGGTTTGTGATCTTTACGGGAGCCTGCCTCCCAATCCTCCATAAGTGGAGGAGATTCGAGAGTGCCAAGCACATTGATCTGAGGTGGCTCGCGTAACGAGCGTTTCATTTCGGCGAAGCCTGGGAAGCTGGCGAGTTCAATAACAGCTTCCCAGAGCGGCACGGCCTGCTCGTCGCTGGGGACGCGTGAAATGACCGGGCCGAAAAAGGACAAACCATCGGGCGGTTTAAACGAAATGATGGGTGTTCCCACGTCTCGACCCGTACGCGAAAGAGCAAGTTCGGTCTCTGCTTCAATGACGCTGTCCCAATGTTGCTCGTCAACTGCCGAGGCATAATGAGTTGGTAGCCCGGCGGTCTCGAGACACCGCTCAGTATGTTCTGCGGTCCCGAGCTGTTTACGTAAGCCTGGCTGTTGGTCAAGGTCCCAGTAGTGCGTGCCGAAAGCCGTGTAGAGAGAGGCCATAGCATCGCGTCCTTCCCCCTCCCGAACTTTGGCTGCTGCTCTTAAAAACCTGAGCCCCGAGGTGTGTCCCTGTTCGTAACCGGCGGGAAAGTCTGTTTCGTAGTTCTTGTCCTTATTCAGAATCCTTAGCGAGATAAATCGCCAGTCAACCGAATAATCCGTTTGCTCGGCCACCTTTTCAACCCATCGGGAGGTAACCCATGCAAAGGGACAGATGGGATCCCAGAAGAATTCAATGTCGTAATCGTCGCTACTCAAGAGCACATTCCTTCTTATGTCCGTTGGCCGTAACTCTATTTTATGCCATTAGCTAAGGGCGTTGGCCGTTTTCGTAATGGCACCGCCCAAAACGACAAACGACCGTCCCCGAAGGGACGGCCATTGCCATTAGATCAAGTCGTTGTCAACCTAGTTTGGCTTGGAACATCGCCCGTACTTCGGCGTCATTCTGTACCGGAGTGATCGTGGAGGTAATGAGTGTGCCCCAGTTAAACAGCCAGGCCTGAAGGTCTGTGACCGTAGGTGAATCACAGATTATCCACCCTTGCTCGCCAGCGAAATCGTGCCAGCGACCGATCATGTCAACGTCGCCACTGTCAGCGTCGTCGTCCGCCACAGTCATCTGGCCGAAATTGGCCGCTGCATCCATCTTTGTGTCGGAGTTAAGAGTCCAATGAACCATGTACAACGCCATCTGTTTTCTCTCCTTGTTGAAGGTGCCGGGAGACCCTAGCAACTCCGGATACGACAAACGACCGCCCCGAAGGAGCGACCTGTGGTCGTCTATGAGACGGCAAGGACCGGTCTAGCTCAGAGGTCGCACGTGTTAAAAGCGAAAAACCGCTACGCGCCTACTTGTTCGTTCAGGAAATGCTGTTGAGAACACGGTGGCAGCCCGGCCCATGTGGTTCGGACTACGGGTGGAGTTCATCAATGATCAAGGGAACCCAGGAGAAATGAGTTGATTGAGGGGAAGGTGACAAAGTAAGAGGAATCTTCGGGGACTAGACGTTCGCTACTTGTTGGCCCCCCCGAACCAGCCGTCCGGGCTTTTCTCCTGTGTGTACCCCGTTCTCATACGTCACGACTCCGCCGCAAACAGTGGCGGTGTAACCATCCGCTTTTTGAACCAGTCGTTTGCCGCCGGCGGGTAGATCGAAGACCATTTCTGGATCGTGAAGGCGGAGCTTTGCGTAATCAATGATGTTGATGTCGGCCTTGTATCCCTTGGCAATGACTCCTCTGTCGTTAAATCCGTATACCAGTGCAGTGTCTTGCGTCATTTTGTGCACCACGAACTCAAGGGGTAGTTGAGGACCCTTCGTTCGGTCGCGGGTTCCATAAGCAAGCATGTAGGTGGGCACGCTCGCATCACACAAAACTCCCACGTGGGCTCCGCCGTCCGAGAGACCAAAAACTGAGTCTTTTCGCGTAATGAAGTCGAATTGAGGTTGGACGGTGTAGTCATAGTTGCCGAAGAGGTAAAGAATGGGGCGACCGGCGGCCATGGCATCCATCAAAGCTTCTCGAACTGAAATTCCTTGACTGTTAGCTACGCCTTCTAATGATTCTTCATACCCTGGCTCGTAGGAGAGGTCTTCGGGAAGCACAAACATTCGAGCCCAAGAAGAAATCATTTTGTTGGTGTCCTTATCCCGAGCGACTTTGGGTTCATCGTTGATCACCCTCGTCCGAAACTCGTCAGTCCTTAAGATTCGCCGTTGTTCATCGACGGGTAGGTTTTTGATCGAGTCATAGGAGGGGAACTGTCGCATCGGGTTGATGGTTCCCTCAAGGGTCATCAAGACTGATGCGAGGCGCGCACCGGCTTGCGGTCTGATTTCTATTCCTTCACCCCGGAGGCGTGATGCAAGTTCCCAGATGCCCTCGCCGGAGTCAGGGGTGACGAGTGTTGTAAGGGGCCTCCCAGTAATCCTGGCCATGTGCTCTATCCAATCCAATTCATCTTCGTTTTGTAGATGATCTGAAATGATCTCAATTGCTCCGTGGTCAACGTGAGTAAACGCGTCGGCGATTGCGAGCATTTCGTCGCTGGTTGCGTTCGTCCCGGGCACGAGATTTCCTGCTTTGTCTCGATGTCCGTAGAAGCGGCTCGTGCTAAATCCCACGGCGCCAGCCTGAAGGGCCTCTTTCGTAATGCGACTCATTTCTTGCATGTCCTCTGCTGTGGCATCGTCGTAGCAGCGTTCTTCCATCACGAAATGGCGAATAGCAACATGTGGGGCCTGAGCCGCGATGTCAATTGAATATGGAGTATCAATTACGTCGAGATATTCGGCGAAGGTCTCCCAACCCCATGGAATGCCCTCATGCAGGGCGGTTCCAGGAATATCTTCCACGCTCTCCATTAGTTCTACGAGCTGATTTTCAGTACCTGGCTTGACCGGAGCGAACCCAACTCCACAATTCCCCATGACGATTGTCGTAACTCCATGCCAAGAGGAGGGTGTTACTTCTTTGTCCCAGCAGACCTGTCCATCGAAATGAGTGTGTATGTCGACGAAACCGGGCGTGACGAGTTGTCCACCGGCATCAATTTCTCTGTCGGCGACTCCCGAAACGTCTCCTACCTCGACGATGCGTCCATCAGAAATGGCTACATCGCCTTCGTAGGCCTTTTCGCCAGTTCCATCTACGATGAGTCCGTTTCGAATAATTAGGTCGTAATGCATAGCGTCCCCTTGAGCTTTGCGCGACCTTCTCGAAGTGTGAGAAGTCCGTTTGAAACCCCTAGGTTACGAAACTTTTTGAGGTGATGTTGCCTGTAAAGCCTCTGTGCACTCAAAGTCTTTTCGAGGCCCGAAACGGGGCGTCTCTAGATCACAAATACGAGGCAACCTCTGCGCCGAAGAGCGGTTGCACCCCTCGAATATTGAATTGGTGCGCTTCGTCCAAGCGACAGTTCACACTATTGACTCTAAGCCGTCAGATAGTTTCGCTTAACCGAACGCGACACCGGTTTATCCCAGCTTGTGGGGGGCATGGATTGGCGTCATGTCAGCTTTAGCGTTGGGTTCGAGGTGAACGTAGAACCGACTGCTTCCACGTTTGATGGGTTGAACCGCTGAATTGGTCACACCCCTTTTAAACGACGAAAATGCTTCGTCCGTTTAGTTCTACGGTTCGAGCAGAACCAGCGGGATCTGCCGATCGGTCTTCGCCTGGTATTCGGCGTAGCGGGCCTGCTTGTCGGAAACGACCGGCCAGAGTCGGTCTCGTTCTTCGGGAGAGGCGACGCGAGCGACCATTGGGACGTCCGACGCGTCTTTCATGGATACCGTGACCTGCGGGTTTTCCCGTAGGTTCAGGAACCAAGCGGGATGAGAGTCCTCGCCGCCCTTAGACGCGACGATCACCATCCGTTGGCCTTCCCGGTGTGGTGAGGTGAGCATCACCGACCGGGGCTGACCCGACCTGCGACCGGTGGTGGTCAACACCAGCACCGGCATGTCCATTGCTGCCCAGCCGAACCTTCCACCGCTGAGCCTCAGGAGGCCCTTGTGGGCACCGTTCATCAGCTTGAGATACCTGTCACTCGGCATGGTCCGAGCCTAGGGACGAAACCAATGAGGTTGTACGGAAATTGGTCAGAAAAATTGTACATAAATGTCTTACCTCGTAACTAAGCGGATCCTTTAATCCGTAGGGCTGAGGACCAAGCGAGACGGGAGTGCCGTGGGCTTGGCGCAAACCTGCGCCTACGGCAGCTAAAGCGTCGGCGGTAACAGTTCTATGGTGGCTCCTACATTGGACAGTTTCAAAAGGGACGAGGTTGGCAGTCACTACGCCAATAGTTTGTGTGTCGATGAAAACACGAGTGGACACAAAGGTGTACTGGTGGTTGGGTCACGTGATTGACCTCGTCCACATGCCGTTCGTTATAGCGTTGGTCCTTTGGGGCGCGGCACGGTTCTCAGGCGAGTTGTACGTGTCAATCGTTGTTGTGGCGGTGGTTCTGCAAATCGGATTGATGGGTTGCCCGTTCATGGCACTGACAGGGCAACTGAAACGGCTTCACGACCCCTCGTATGTGAACCACTGGTCATTCACCGTCTGGCTCTACCGTAAACATGGCCCATTGGCTGGCATTGCGGTGTTCATCTTCTTTGTCGGCATCGGCTTGGTGCTTAGCTCATTCTTCTTCTCTTAGGCCCGTTATGCCGTGGATTTGATCAACGCCGATCCCAACGCAAAATCGAACGCAAGAGACGCCGGGTCGCGGTGCGAAGTGACAGCCAACTTGTCCGAGTCGACATGTTGTTGAGTAAGCACGAAGCGATGGCAGTACTCGCCGTGGCACAAGAGGTAACGAACAGAAGAAATGCAGCCTGAAAACGACAAAAGGGCCGCCCCGAAGGAACGGCCGATTTCAGGGAATTAAATTTGTTGCCAGCCTGGCTGGACCGTTTGTTCAGGGTGGAGGAAATTAGCTTATGTGCTTCCATAAAGGCACCAAGAGTGCGTATCGCTCTAGGGTCCACTTCGTGACTGCAACCGGATCGACTGCGAACACAATTCGAGAACCCGAGATGCTGGCCTCCTCTGGGGGAGGTGAAATAGCGCTCCATAACCTGGGCGGTGAAGGTCCGCCGCTTCTGTTCGTGCATGCGACCGGCTTTAATGCCCGTACATATGAGCCATTTGTTGAACCGCTGTTAACCCATTTCTCTGTGTGGGGCCCCGACCTACGGGCACATGGATGGAGCACTCAACCGGCTAATGGCGACTATGAGTGGACGAGCTTGGCGAGTGATCTACTGATGGTTGCGGATCATTTGGGAATTAGTTCAGGAGAGCTTGACTGTGTTGGCCATTCGATAGGAGCAGCAACCCTTTTACTTGCGGACGCAATGCAGCCTGGCCTGATCCGGCGAATGTATGGATATGAGCCGGTTATGTGGAGGCCCGGTGAAGCGTTTCAACCAGGAGAGAACCCGTTGATCGCTGGCGCCCGAAAACGACGCGAAGTGTTCGAATCGCGAGCTGAAGTATTCGAGAGATTCGCGACTCGTCCACCATTTTCACTGTGCAGAGCGGATGCTCTTCACAGCTACGTTACTCATGCGTTTGAGGATCTCGACGACGGAACTGTGCGCCTTCGTTGCCGAAGAGAGGACGAAGCAGACACCTACGATGGCGAGAGAGTTTCCACTAACGATCGGATCGCCAGATGTGAGGCAAAGGTTGTTTTAGGCAAAGGCATGGACCAGGGGTTCGGAAATCTTGGCGCGCCTGCAGCAGAAGCACTCGCGAATGTCAGGACCATTAGCTACCCGGACCTAGGTCATTTTGGACCGCTCGAAGCACCGAATCGACTGGCTTCTGACGCTCTAGATGCTCTCTTGGAGAGTTAATCGTGGTTGTGTCATGTCAGAACGTCACTCAAAAAATTGGTTAACTCAGCAACAACTAACTCGGGCTGCTCCCTGTGGGCGATGTGGCCGCAGTCAGCTATAAAGCGACCAATTGCATGAGGAACTTTGCTGGTAATACCGTGGATCATTTCAGCGGTTGCGTACTCGTCGCGATCGCCTTGTAGGACAAGGAGAGGGCACTTGATTTTCGGAAGGTCAGCCCTCATATCGAATTTTGCAAACTCTGCGTCATGCCAAACGTTGGACCATCGATCGAATGTGGTCGCAGGTTCATTGTGATGGCGGGCCATGCCAGTCAATATTTGGCCTCGCCTTCTTGTTATCTCGCGAACACCGTTTATACAGGCTTGCTCAACGAAGATATGCGCAGCAATTGTTATCACCGCCGTAGCCGGTACATGTCCCAATGCTGCTGCGATCAGGGCGATAGTACCGCCGTCGCTGTGGCCGACTAGAACGGGTTCTTTGATCGCAAGCAAATCGAGAAGATCGGGAAGCGGATGTTCGGCCTCCCCGTACATGAAATTTTGGCTATAGCTAGATGGCCCTGACGAAGAACGGCCATAGCCGCTGCGGTCGTAGATAACTACTGGCAGACCCGTCGAGCTATGAAGTCGATCTGGGATATCGCTCCATTGGGTGATGCACCCGAGGCCTTCGTGGAGCATTACTAACGTCGGGCCTACCGAAGGGTCGCCTATACATCTGACGGCCAATTGTGCTCCGCCGACCTCGAAGAATTCGTTCACCGGACCTGTGTAGTCGATTCGTTAATCATTTGCCGTTTCGCGGATACGGTGCTGGTGATGCCGTTCACCCCGATTATAGGAACCTTGATATATCTCCTGGACCGCAACAGTAAAAGAGTGCTCCTAATTAGGCGCGATGCGCGACCCGCAGATGATCATTACGGGAAATTCAATGGCCTTGGCGGGAAGCTCGAACTTGACGAATCCGTTGCGTTCGGCGCTCGACGTGAGGTCCAGGAGGAGGCGGGCATTGCTATGACTTCCTTGATCCTTAGAGGAACTGTGAGCTGGTCAAACTTTGGGCCGAAGCGCGAAGAATGGTTGGGATTCATTTTTCTCTCAGACGAATGGGAAGGTGAGCCATTATCTGCCAACGATGAAGGCTCTCTCGTTTGGATCGGATTGCAACGCCTCCTTGACGCCTGCAATCAGAATTCGGCTGTGCGTGCCGCAGCAAATTTGCCGATGTGGGCAGGCGACCGCCACTTTGTGCCGCTGGTTTTTGATGACGACCCGCGACAATTCCATGGAGCAATGCCCTACGACAATGAACGACCGCTCAATTGGAGTTTCGAGCGCATCTGATGCGCTAAAGGCGAACGTATTCGTACTCCACGGGCTGTGTATTGATGCCAGAGGTTGGAGGCGCAATCCAACTAGCCATGTGACCGGGTTCGTATACGGGTTGCATTAACGAGACCACAAACTCTCTATCAGCTTCAGTGGGTAGGAAATCAGGGAGAAGTTCGTTCCACGTTACGTCGGTGACGATTTCACCATTAGGGGTCACATAATGTTCTTTGTGTAGCCCCACTTGGCGATGGAATCCCTCATGAGGAAGCGCTAATTGTGTATCTATTCCGTTGTCATCCAATACGCGATTCCAGCGACGCATGCCTTTCGCGCAGTCATCTATGTAGGAACGGCGAAGTTGTTGGTTAACGACGGTTATTGCAGGTCGCTCACGTAGCTCCCAGACGCCGTCGATGATTTCTGAGATTGTCTCCTGGTGATCGACGAGTATGTGGTCGTCATCGTAGGAGTCCTCCGAGAACCGACCCTTCAAACCCGCCGAGTAGTAGTTAGCAGCGTTGGTGGATGTTTCAGATCCGAACAGATCTAACGACACGGAGAAGTGAAAGTTGATGTATTTCTGGAGAGTAGGGAGGTCCACAACCCCGTAAGGCCGTACATCGTCGGTGTTGTATTGATTCATCACATCGCAGGTGCGTTGAATTACTCGACTAATGCCGGAGGCACCCACGAACATGTGATGCGCTTCTTCCTTAAGCATAAAATCGCAAGTTCGACTGAGCGGATCGAAGGCGGATTCTTTGAGGGCCCCCAACTGGTACTTTCCGTCGCGATCAGTGAAATAGGTGAAGAAGAGGAATGACAGCCAGTCGGAGGTTTTCTCATTGAACGCGCCCAGGATGCGGGGATGGTCAGGATCACCGGAGTGCCGCTCAAGTAAAGCGTCGGCTTCATCTCGCCCATCTCGTCCGAAATGAGCATGGAGAAGGTAAACCATCGCCCAAAGATGTCGACCTTCCTCAACATTGATTTGGAAAAGGTTTCGTAAGTCGTAGAGAGAGGGTGCTGTGTGTCCTAAATGTCGCTGCTGTTCGACCGACGCTGGTTCGGTATCTCCTTGAACCACTATTAAGCGTCGTAGCTCGGTGCGAAATTCTCCGGGGACTTCTTGCCAGGCTGGTTGTCCTTTAAGTTCGCCAAAAGAGATTCGTCGATCAGTTTGAGGCTGAGAGAGAAATATCCCCCAGCGATAATCAGGCAGTTTGACGTGAGAGAAATGAGCCCAGCCTTGTCGCCCTACGTCCACGGCAGTGCGTAAATAAATTTCCTTGTCCTGAAAACCGACGGGCCCCATTTCAGCCCACCAATTGGCGAAACGTGGCTGCCAGTTTTCCAGTGCACGTTGCAGGCGCCGGTCACTAGCGAGATCCACGTTGTTGGGGATGCGTTCTGAATAATTTATTCCGTTAGTCATGTGGTGATTCTTCAGCTGTTGGTTAGGTCCGGTGATTATCGAATTGAGGGCGAGATCCAGTGCCGTATCGCTGCAGGGCCCCATTCGGTCCGCTTGCGTTCGGCCTAGCGAATATCCAATTTTGCCACGCTGACAGCCTGCCGAAGATTTTCGTAGCCATTGTCTCTGGTCCACAAAATCGATGGTTCGTTTCCATTGCGGTAAGGGCGTCAGGGGAGAAGCTGCAACGCTCTTCGACGAAAAGTCTGAGTTCGTCTACCCAATCCAAATCGTCCGGTGTGATCGTGACCAAACCCGCCTCCAGGGCTTGCGAGGCGATTAGTTCACGATCTTTGAGTCCGCCGGCTCGGGCGAGGGTCTGTTGGTCACCCCAAAGCCGGGAGGTGAGCCGGCTTAGGTCGTTAGCCATGGGCATTGCCCCGAAGTTGGTTGTGGTGAGCCGGATGACTGCTGAGGGGCGCGGGTCGTCTTCATCCTCGAAATAGCCATCAAGCATGTAGGTCCTATCCGCTGCGAGAGCTAGTTCGAAGAGAACTCCGACGAAACAAGAACCCGGCTCGATAGCTGCAACTAATGTTTTCGATGTTAAATCGAGTCGAGATAAGCATCTTTTCCACAACAATGCAGTCTCATGCTGCGCGTGGTTCGCGGGGGAGTGAAGCTGGGTATCGTGCTCAACAACGTCTTCTACCCGGCCCTCAGTTTGAAGTATCAGGGTCCCGATTTGTGGGTAATCAAACCTCAGTCGACAGAGCGCGTCGTCGAATTCGCGAGCGGTCTGAAGTATCCAAGCGCTGTCTTGGTCTGCGCTGATCTTTAATTCCGCGTATTGGTCAAAAAGTTTCAGATCGACCCAGCGGTAAGAAATGCGATGATCAGATACTTCAATGTCAAGGGGAGGCAGATCAACCGGAGTTCCTTCGATTCGACGTGATTTGGCTGCTAGCGAGTGCGCTCTGACGGAGACGGCATCAGCAAACTTGCTTGGCTTCGCTAATTCATCTACCAGGCCCCATTCCAAAGCTTCTTCGCCCAGAGCGCCTTCAGCTCTGGTGGCGAATACATCGGCTCGATCTCGTCGCACATGGCGCTTATCAATGAGTCGAGTCAGACCGCCGGTGCCTGGGAGTACTCCCAGTAGTGGAACTTCAGGTAGGGATACTGCTGTTCGCTTGTCATCAATGAGGAGAATGTGGTCACAAGCGAGAGCCAGCTCGTAGCCACCGCCTGAGCACGCTCCGTTGATGGCGGCGAGAAAACGGATACCGCTGTGTTGGCTCGCTTCTTCCATTTCGAGTCTGGTCTCGTTGGTGAACTTGCAGAAGTTGATCTTGTGAGAGTGATCTACGACCGCGAGCATTCGGATATTCGCTCCTGCACAAAATGTTCCGTTGAGTGCACTGGTAATCACCACACATTTTACTTCGGGATTCGCGAATCGGATAAACCGGATTGCGTTTGCCAGCTCGATGTCCACCCCAATGTCGTAACTATTGAGCTTCAACTCGTACTGCCCGAACGCTGGCGCGTCAGAATCAACCAGTAGCTGAAGCGTCGCTATGGACCCTTCGAATTCGATGTTCCAATGACGAAAACTGTTCGGTGTTTGATGGAACTCTGTCATGCAGTTGCCTTGGCCGAAATGTTGCTTTCGCACAAAGCCACAAATTCGCGGTTGGCCGCTGCGGCATTTTTAGTCCACACGCTAAAGAAGTCATCTCGCGCCTGAGTCCGAACTTCGCCCCAGTTCAAATGTTGTCGCGCTAGTCCAGGGTCACGGTGAGGGAATTGTCTCCACTCGTGCATCACGAGTGTTCGTGCTTTTAGGGGGCCTAGGGCATCGACCCAGGCGCTGTTTCTCCAACGTCGAGAAAAGGTTTCGTATGCAGTGGCGAGTTCGGTAAAGCATCCCCAAACCGACCTAACGAGTTGGGCGACGTCAGTCACGGACGCGGGTTGTCCTACAAACATCTCCACTTGGTGTTCCAGATTTAGTTCGACGAGAGTGGGCATCGTGTCAGCGACTCTGTTCCCCGGAGCTATCCACTGGCCGTCCCTAAGTCCTCCAAAGCCCAGGAAAGAAAGTCTTCTGCGCAGACGATCGCGCGGCGAGCGCTGGTCAGCGGGAAGTGAATAACTGAGAATGGTCCATTCATCACCGGGGTTTAACTCGCTGAAGGAAAGGATCCTCTGTTCCCCGTCACTTAATAGTGCTGTCGCCCGCGCCGTTAGTTGGTAGTGAACTTCTCGACCGTTCTTGGTGGGATCCAGCATGCCTCGTTTAACGAGGCGGCTAAGGGCGGAACGAGTTGCCGCCGGTGAGAACTCGTGGTCGGTCAGCGCCGAAACAAGCCCCGCTGACCGAACTTGAGTATCGGTGCTGCGTAGAAGCTCATTTCCCAACAGCGTCAACAATAATTCTTGGGGTTGTAGGCGATGCTGGATAACTCCCACAGCAATAGTCTGCACCAAATAGGTCATCTGACGCAAAAGGGGAGAATTTGCTATCAGGTCCTACCTGACATAAACACGTGAGAAGGTGTAAGCCGAAGCGAACTAGAGGTGATCTTGGTGAAAGGAAATGCAGTACATCGGTTTGTCATCGACCCCGCCCGTAGTGCTCCTGATGCAGTTACCGTGACTGATGCCTCGAGTGGTCTGACGACAAGCAGAAATGAAATATTGGAAGGATCGCAACTAGTTGCACGGGTTTTGCTTTCGCATGGCGTTTTGGCAGAACAACGAATCCTCATGTGCTGCACTGACACTGCTGCCTTTCTCATGTGGTTTTGGGGTGCGATGTGGATCGGCGCTGTCCCCGTGCCGGTTTCCACAATGCTGACTGAGAAGGACTACAGATTCTTGCTTGAAGATTCGCGAGCGGTGGGTGCGGTGTTCTCACCGGACTTTCAGAGAATTGTGACATCTGCTGCTGAGGATCAGCCCTTCCTTCGATGGTCACAAGTTGATAACGATTTCGGAATTGCTTGTGAGGGCGTTGAAACTCCACAGCCCTATTCCGCCATTGAAGACGACGTGGCTTTTTGGCTTTACACGTCGGGTACTACAGGTTTTCCGAAAGGAGCAATGCATCGACATGCAGATCTAGGTTTTTGTACCGACGCGTACGCGGCGGCGATCCTCGAAATGAACGCTGACGACGTGGTGTACTCAGTAGCAAAGCTGTTCTTCGCGTACGGACTGGGTAACGCCGGGTATTTTCCTGCTGGCACCGGAGCGAGGGTGATTCTAAATCCAGGCCGACCTGTGCCTGAAGATATCGCTGCGCATGTAACTGCACACCGTCCGTCGCTCTTCTTTGGGGTTCCGACCTCTTTTGGACAGCTATTAAGCTCAGAAATCCCCGATGACACCTTTGAGTCAGTCAGGGTCGCTGTGTCCGCTGGCGAACCCTTGCCTGGCGAAATTCACCGGCGATTCAAGGAGCGATTCGGTGTGGAAATTCTCGACGGGCTAGGCACCACTGAACTTGCCCACATCGCAATATCGAACAGGCCCGGGCAATCAGTACCTAATTCGAGCGGCACTGTTGTTGCGGGCTATGAGGTTTCCATCCGTGACGAAAAGGGAGTCGAAGTGCCAGACGGAGAGTCTGGAACTCTTCACGTAAAAGGGGAATCTGTGATGACCGGCTATTGGAACAGAACCGCTCAGACTAGACACGCCCTCATTGGGGAGTTCTTAGCGACGGGAGACACGTACGTCCGAAATCTCGACGGAACATATACCTGTCTCGGACGTACCGACGACATGTTGAAAGTGGGCGGTATTTGGGTGAGTCCTGCAGAAGTTGAGTCGTGCATATTGGAACTGGAACAAATTTTGCAGGTGGCGGTGGTCGGTGCAGAAGACGAGGAAGGATTAATTAAACCAAAGGCTTATGTCGTTTTATCTGACTCCCATGAGAACCTAGATATAGAAGCTGAAGTTCAGGGCCACGTGCGATCGCGTTTAGCCCCATTCAAATATCCGAGATGGGTTGAAATTGTCGAGGCGCTCCCGCAGACAGCAACCGGAAAAATTAAACGGTATTTACTGCGCTCATAGCTCAATCAGGGTTATCGGAGCCCCATGCTCGTGCGATGGCGCGAGGAAGCTCTTCTATCCATTGAATGAGGTCGTGGCCGCAAACTCGTTCGGTGAAATGGTGAGGCGATTCGTGAAAATGAAGCCATGCTGCCCATGCTTCTGTGGCTTGGTGAAACCCTGGCTCCAAAGTGCCGGCACAGAGGTGAACAAAGGGAGCGCCGTCCGCATCCCAGCGGGTCTGCTCATCTGGGGGCATCCCTGTTGAATATGCAATGCAGTGGCCGAATCGTTGTCTGTGCATTGACGCAGTGGCAAGAGCATGGCCAGCGCCATCCGAACATCCGAATATCGCGCGGAACTCTCTTCGATCGGAAGCACCGAATTCGCCCTCGGCCCAATTACTGAGCTCATCGACAAAAAACCTTTGATGACGATCGAAACGTTGATCATCGAAGCCCGGCAGGTACTCGAGCGCTCGTTCGTTTCCAGTCCTGTCCATCGGCGCAGCATGCGCGCCGATGAGAATGACTGGCGGGATAGTTGATCGCGCAATTGCTGCATCAACTCTCCGAATGTAAGGCTGGATCATGTTCCCGTCGGTCGAGTAAATGACCGGAAGTGACATACCAGTGGTGTGTCCTGGTGGCAGATAAACCTTTACCCTCCGATTTTCGCGCAACGCAGCGCTAGCGAATTCATGGGTTTCTAAGGACCCTATGAGGGCATCGTCTTCATGACTTGGGAGTTCTGCTGGCGCGGCGCTACCTCTAAAACGATGGTCGACCGGGCCCCGTCCTCCAATTGGCATGCCGTCTTCATTTAGAGGCCAGAATCCGTAGCCGAATACCGCCTCTGAGAGCCTGTCAAGCCGGATTTGCGAGCACCAAAGGTCGGAAGGACTGCCGTCGTCCTCGTTGACATTCCACATTGGCAACTCAAAAACTGGTCCAGGGATGATGCCGTTGCCAGTTGATTGGCAAACCATCGTCAGATCATTGCCATCTACCCAAGCTCCTTCCGGGTTGCTCGCGAGGCCAGAACGCAGCTCCGCAACGCTTGGATCCGACCAAACACGACAAAACTTCTGACCTAAAGGAAGCCCGACGGCTTGATGTCGTTCTCGTGCTCTTGACTGGTTTTGCTTGTCTATGCGCTGGCGCATCTCGAGCAGGGGAGGCAAACCAAAACTGCTTCTCATTTCGTCGTCAGCGACTCCGTCAATGGGGCCCATCACTAGGTCCCCTTGATGCTCAAGAACTACGGTGCCGAATCTTTGTGGCCGTCCACTCATCAGAGCGATCTTGTCAGCACATTCAGCGAACAATGCGCCGGCTCCAGGAATGTCTGCTTGATGGGCGCGCCCTGCTAGTTCACCAGCTATCGGCAGTTGTTGAGGTCCAGCATGAACAGCGATTGCTCTAGATGCACGGAGCGCTTCTCTTCCCTGCAAGTTGGGGAGTTCCGCGTGTTGTAATAATTCCCTCACGAAAAAGGGAGCGGTTTCAAAATCTGCACCCTCAAGCTGGATTAATAGATCGCCGATGGCGCTCACACAGCCTCCTCAACGGTTCTTTAGGTTAGTCGTCATGGCGATTAGCGGTCTGACTGATTGGAAATAAGACCCGAGATGATGTCGAGACGCGATCGGTTGTAGCGTCAGCAATGGAATAGAACAAGGCCGCTGAGCGGCAAAGGAGATGATGTGTCCGAAGAACTCGTCCTTACTGAAAAGCGGGGCCATATTCAGATTCTTACCCTTAACCGGCCCAGTGATATGAACGCCTTCAATACCGCTTTAGCTTCTGCTCTTGGCGATGCTCTCGAAGCTATGGATGCCGATCCAGAAATTCGTGTCGGTGTGCTCACCGGGTCTGGTCGTGGCTTTAGCGCTGGAATGGATCTGAAACAGTTCGCGGATGGAGGAATCGACGCGATGCCAAACGTGGGTGATCGAGGCTTTGCGGGTATTACTGAAAAAAGTTGTGCCAAGCCTCTAATCGCAGCAGTGGAGGGCTTTGCCCTGGCCGGTGGGCTAGAAGTGGCTCTTTCTTGTGATCTCATCGTCGCGTCGGAAGGCGCGAAGCTTGGTATTCCAGAAGCTGGCGTTGGTCTTTTTGCCGGTGCAGGGGCCCTTCTACGTCTGCCTCGGCAGCTCCCGTATAGCTTGGCGATGGAGATGGCACTCACGGCTGATCCAATTACCGCCGAGGTAGCTCACCATCACGGCATGGTAAATCGTGTTGTCCCAAAGGGCGAAGCCCTCGAAGCTGCGATTGTGCTGGCTGAAAGGATTTCAAAGAACGCACCCAAGGGAGTTCGCGCATCGAAGAAGCTGATAAAAGACGTCCTGGGAGTGTCCGAAGACGAGTTTTGGAATTTCCAACGACCGGAGCTTGAAGCGGTGTTTGCATCACAGGATGCCTTCGAAGGAGCGACTGCTTTCGCGGAAAAGCGCGAACCAAATTGGCAAGACAAATAGTCTCAAGCCATTGACGAGCAGCCGATGGAGTGGGCGAGCAGACCTTGTCCAAGGAGACCGTTATGACGAGCGCTGGGAGCAGCTTGCCGAATCGGGTGAGAACATTCACGGCGAAGCCGACTTCGTAGAGGCATATGGTCCTCTGTCTGTACTTGACGCTGGTTGTGGAACTGGCCGGGTTGCAATGGAGCTCTACCGACGCGGAATTGATGTCGTAGGAGTTGATCTCGATGAGAGAATGTTGGGAACTGCGCGACGGAAAGCTCCGGACCTAAGTTGGGTGAGTGGCGACCTGACAACACTTGCATTGGGGCGAACCTTCGATGTAGCGGTCCTAGCTGGCAACGTGATGATCTTTGTTCTTCCCGGTTCGGAAAAAGCGGTCTTGAGCAGTGTCACAAATCACCTGACCACAAACGGTGTACTTGTCGCTGGCTTTGAAATAAAACCCGATGCCATTTCGTTGGCGGAATATGACTCTGTTATGTCCGAGATAGGGATGGAACCGATGGGCCGGTGGAGTACCTGGCAGCGAGATCCTTACCAAGGTCAGCACTATGCCGTGTCTGCACACCGCCGAATTTGATCATTGGCTAATCCATCGGAAGACGAGCTAAAAGTTCAGTCTTGCGTTCTTCGTACTCGTCAAAGTCGATGTCTTCATTATCGAATTGTTTTTGGAGTTCTTCTACGAGGCGAAGCAGATCTTCCGCCGAAATTTCCTGGTCAAGGTTCCCGTCAAGTTGCGCAGCGTCGTCATCAACGACTGGCTCATCATCTCCATAAACCAGCGGCCCGCTCTCAGGCGTCTGGCCTAAGCGCTTAGCGCGTTTAGCGTCGGCTTTGGCTTTCTTTGCCCGGTCCCGCTGGAGTTTTTCGAAGGTTGTGCGGCTCCCTGCCATAGCGACTCCTTAGTAGCGGCGCAAAAAAATCGATTATCGATTAATGACCTGTGGACCGGATGCTTGACCGCCGAGAGTGCTCCAAATGAGCTCGAGAACAGCGGCACTGCCAACAAAAGAGCGTACAGCCTCATTACTCGAAATTGGTGGCTCTAAGGAAGGACCCCAAGTAGCTACCAGCTGATAGCGGTATCTACGTTTACCGGCAGGTCAATGCGAAGGGCCTGTATATGCGAGGTGCTACTCCGGCCACTTAAATTCTGAAAATCGATCGCGCAAAACCTTTTTGTCGATTTTTCCGGTACCAGTATGAGGGATTTCCTCTACAGCGAGTACGGCATCGGGGAGCCACCACGACGCAACATGGGGTTTGATGGCCTCCACTATCTCATCGGGTTCGAACTCCACGTCAGGTTCCAGAACGACGAGAAGCAGAGGTCGCTCCCCCCAACGGTCGTGAGGTAATCCCACCGCTGCTGCCTCTGCAACTCCCGGGGCCCCAACAGCTGCGTTCTCGAGCTCAATTGAGCTAATCCACTCACCGCCGCTTTTGATCACATCTTTAGCTCGGTCGACGATCGTTATATAACCCTCCGTGTCCATGGTCGCGACATCTCCTGTCCGGAGCCAGTTCCCACTGTCATCTCCGATGTGCGTCATTTCATCGGCCAGCTCGAAATAGGCACCTGCAACCCATGGGCCTCGGGCTAAGAGCTCGCCAGGGCTGGAACCATCACGGGGAACGTCTTCTCCGTTCGCGTCGACAAGTCGGAGTTCCACTCCATAAAGCTCGCGTCCTGCCATGGCCTGACGGCGGCGCTGTTCTTCGCGGTTTAGTCCGACCACTCGGTGCGTGAACCGCCCGGCGGACCCTTGAGTCATTTCGGTCATTCCCCAGACATGTGAAACAAAAACTCCGTAGTCGTCTTCCAGCGTGTCCATAAGTGAACGCGGAGCAGCGGAGCCTCCGACCGCTATACGTTGCAGCGAAGGGATGTCGGCACCAGTGTCCTTGAGCTCCTGGACGACCGATAGCCAAATAGTCGGAACGCCAGCCGAAAATGTGATCTGTTCGTCTTGAATTTGCCTGACAAGTGCTTCGGCAGAAAGGTCGGGGCCGGGTAGGACCAACTTGGCGCCGGACATTGCAGCGGCGAATGGGATGGCCCATCCGTTGACGTGAAACATTGGCACGGCGAGCAATATCGACTCGCTTGAGTTGACATTGTGGCCGTCGCCGGTGCACGTCGCCCAAGTTTGCAGGACGATGGAACGATGACTTTGCATGACCCCTTTAGGGTCCCCAGTAGTGCCTGAGGTATAGCAAAGAGTTGCGGCGCTCCACTCGTCGAGCAGGGGCCAATCAACCGTGGGTCCACTTTCATTTATCCACTGTTCGTATGCGACAGCATTAGGCAACGACGTTTCTTGCAACTCGTCAGTGAGTACTACCCATTTGCGAACCGAAGGTGTTTCAAGAGCAATCGCCTCTGCCAGGTGAAGAAAGTCCGGATCGACGAAAACTAATTGGTCCTCAGCATGACGAATGATCCAAGCAATTTGTTGATCGCGAAGACGGGGATTGACTGTGTGTAAGACAGACCCAATGCCAGTAATCCCGTAATAGACCTCTAAGTGTCGGTGATCATTCCATGCGATAGTGGCGATCCTGTCGCCTTGAGAAACTCCTTCGTCTTTCAAAGCTGAGGAGACCTGTCGGGCACGCGAACAAATTTCTGACCAGTTAGTGCGATGCACTATTCCCGCGGAATCGGTAGCGATTACGTCAGTGGAGGAGTGGTTCCGACCCGCGTAGTCGATGAGGCTCGAGACCAGTAATTGGCGGTCCATATTTAACCCACGAAGCATGTTGCCCTCAGCGAATCTCGGCGAAGAATGAGCGGACATCGTCTATGAAAAGTTCAGGTTGTTCGAAAGCAGCGAAATGTCCACCTTTTGGCATCTTGGTCCATCTGCGGATATCTGTGTAAATTCCATCGCTCCAGGCTCTCACCGGAGGAATAATTTCGCGGGGGAAGCAGGCAACGCCCGTGGGAATGTCCACCTGTGCTGGTCTCATACCCCTGAAGCTTTCCCAGTAAAGACGTGCGGAAGATGTCGCCGACTTCGTGACCCAGTACAACATGACGTTGTCGAGCATTTCGTCTCTGGAGAGGGCATCTTCTGGGTGGCCTTCGTTGTCGGTCCACGCCCAGAACTTCTCCAAAATCCAGGCGAGTTGCCCAACCGGAGAATCCGTCAATCCGTACCCCAAGGTTTGTGGCCGTGTTCCTTGTTGAGTTGAGTAACCCGAGTCCCACTCGGTGTAATGGGCAGCCGCTTTGAGTGCTGCACGTTCTTCGTCATTAGGTTCGCGGTCCTTAGGTCTTTTACCTCTCATGACCATATTGAGATGGATCCCTAAACAGTGCTCTGGGTGACGTCCCCCGATAGCGGTGGTAATAGCAGAACCCCAATCACCCCCTTGTGCCCCGAATTGTTCATAGCCAAGACCTGTGACTAATTCGGTGAATACGTCTGCAATTTTTTCAATGCCCCATCCTGTGGTGGGAGGGTTCTCGCTAAGCCCGTAGCCCGGCAGTGAGGGACAAATCACGTGAAATGCATCTTCGGCGCGCCCACCAAAAGCAGTCGGATTTGTTAGCGGCTCAATGACCTTGTGGAATTCAACGAATGAGCCCGGCCACCCATGGGAAAGAAGTAATGCGGTTGCATCCTCATGGGGTGACCGTTGGTGAACGTAATGAATTTTGCAGCCGTCGATAGTAGAAGTGAAATGGTCAAATCTGTTGAGTGCCGCCTCGCGTTCACGCCATTTGTACGACTTCGCCCAGTAGTCACACATTTCTTGGACGTAGCTGAGGGGAATACCCTGAGACCAATCTTCTACTAGCTCTTTTTCGGGCCAACGAGTTCTAGCTAGACGATCACGTAGGTCGGCTAGAACCTCGTCGCCGACTGCTATGACGTACGGGTGTATCTCCATGCGGACAACCTAGCGTTGGGGTGAAGCCAAGGCCCCGTCAGTGTCTTTGGGCTGAGTGGTGGTGGCCCCGAACGCTAAGTGAAATCAGATGCAACTAGAGCGGTCGCCGTTAACGCATCGATGCTTATCCACAGCCCGAAGCAATCCACAAAAAGATTGGGCCATGGGCTTGCGTCACTTTCGACCCCGTTTTTTGAGACGAAGCCGTTTGCCGGCGTTGAGCTCAACTTTCCGGAGGCGAAGGTTGGTGGGTGTCACTTCGATGCACTCGTCGTCTGAAATGAACTCGAGAGCATGTTCCAGAGAAAGATCTCGGGGCGGACTCAAACGGATAGCTTCGTCGGCCGCTGCGGCCCTGACGTTCGTCTGTTTTTTCTCTTTACAGATGTTCACGTCTATGTCATCCGGTCTTGGATTTTCACCGATGATCATTCCCTCGTACACGGTTATCCCAGGACCAATGAAGAGTGTGCCGCGGTCCTGAAGAGTCGATGCTGCGTAGGCACTTGTTAGGCCCGAACGGTCAGCGACAATGGAACCAGAGTGGCGAGTTCGAAAATCGCCTGTCCATTTCACGTAACTCTCAAAAACATGATGAAGAAGTCCGGTGCCGCGAGTTTCAGTAAGAAATTCAGTTCTAAAGCCAATTAGACCGCGGGCAGGAACGACATAGTCGAGGCGAACCCAGCCGGTGCCGTGGTTGCTCATCTGTTCCAAACGACCACGCCTTTCCCCGAGAAGTTGAGTGACGGACCCCACATGTTCGTCGGGTACGTCAATAGTCACGCGTTCGGTCGGCTCGTGAGTCACCCCATCGATGATTTTGGTGAGCACTTCAGGCTTGCCCACCGTGAGTTCGAAGCCTTCCCGGCGCATAATTTCAACAAGGACGGCGAGTTGAAGTTCGCCTCGGCCTTGAATCTCCCAAGAATCAGGCCGTTCGGTTGGGGAAAGGCGTAGTGAGACGTTGCCAACGAGTTCTGCATCTAAACGACTTTTAATTTGGCGGGCCGTCAGCTTGGTGCCATCGCTGCCTGCGAGAGGTGAGGTATTGATCCCCACGGTCATGGACAGACTTGGCTCGTCGACTTTGATCACCGGAAGGGCGCGCGGTGTGTTGAGGTCGCTGAGGGTTTCGCCGATAGTTATTTCAGGAATACCTGCAACGGCGACAATTTCTCCTGGTCCGGCTTCCAGCGCGTCAACGCGTTCCAAACCCTCGGTTACATAGAGCTCAGCGACGCGGGTGCTGCTTATGGTGCCATCGGTCCGACACCAGGAAACCATCTGGCCTTTTTTTAAACGACCGTGCAAGATCCTGCAGAGAGCAAGCCTTCCGACATAGGGGTTCGCGTCGAGGTTGGTGACCCATGCTTGCAAGGGATGTTCGGGGTCATGGCGGGGAGCGGGAATCGTTCGAATTAGAACGTCGAATAACGGGTCTAGATCGTGTCCCGGAGAATCCAGGTCGATTGTGGCGGTTCCCTTTCGGGCGTCCGTGTAGACGATCGGGAAATCGATTTGTTCATCTCGCGCGTCTAGGTCAAGGAACAACTCGTAGGTTTCGTCGACGACCGCAGCAATACGGGCATCATGCCGATCGATTTTGTTAATAACCAGAACTACGGGAAGGTCGAGAGCCAAAGCTTTTCGCAACACAAACCGTGTTTGTGGTAGCGGGCCTTCCGAAGCATCAACTAAGAGGAGGACACCATCGACCATCGTCAGAGCGCGTTCGACTTCCCCCCCAAAGTCTGCGTGGCCGGGAGTGTCAACGATATTGATCTTGAAGCGTTGCTCTGCCTCGTTCTTCCATCTAACGGCGGCGTTCTTGGCGAGAATAGTTATGCCTTTCTCGCGCTCAAGATCCATAGAGTCGAGAACTCGGTCAGTAACGTCAGCATTCTCGCGAAAGGCCCCGGACTGCCACAGCATTGCGTCGACGAGCGTTGTTTTTCCATGATCGACATGAGCGATGATCGCCACGTTACGAAGGTCATCGCGCGCGACTGAAGGTTCGGTAATAGTCAATGGTTCCGAGGTCGCATTTGGGGGACACGGCGACTGCCTCAGTGTGCCAGGAAACGTGCGGGTTGAGGTGCTCAATCGTAGACGAAGCCAAGTTCTGAAGGTGGTGGTAGCTCGCCGCCTATGTGACCGTCGCGACGTAGACCAGCAATCGTTTTTTCGTCAAGGCCGGCAATAGTGGCGAGTATCTCGTCGGTGTCTTGATCAAATAGCGGAGCATGTTTGATGGGCTTGGGTCGGAAGCCATCGAGCGTAAATGGTGATGCGAGGTGCCGCATAGGTCCGGTTATGGGGTGGTCTACGAGATCGAGAAGGGACGCGACGGGTTCTTCGTCGGGAGCGGTCCAGGGATCCCAACAAACCTGCGCTTTTCCTCCACTTGCTTGGATCTGCCTCACAAAGTCGTTAGCCGACATTTCACTCGAGTGTTCGAGTAACTGAGTCACTGGCTCAGTTGCGTGTCCAGTAGCTACGACTGCCACCCAACGGTCACGAGTTGACGTAAACGTCGCTACTTCAACGCCTGGTTCGCGATTACCCATTCGCCCAATGTTCCTATCGTGGAGCGAGGCTAGGACCAGCGCTTCGCCAGAGTGTTGCCACATAGCTTCATGTTGACTTAGGTCGATTTCAAGACCGTGGCCTGTTGTATCAGCATGAAATAAGCCAGTGAGTAGGGCGTTCGCGGCGTGTATACCGGCGGTCGGGTCGGGAAAATAGATGTTCGATACGCGTGCCTCTTCATGTTCATACCCTTGCCGATGAGCTATTCCCCCCATAGCTTCGATGATCGAGCCGTATCCAACTGCGTTGCAGTAGGGGCCATCGACCCCGAAAGCAGGCATGCGTACGACAACAAAGCGAGGGTTGACGTCGGCAAGTGTTTCGAAGTCGAGGCCGAGTTGAGGTAAGACGTGTGCAGAAAAGTTCGCGATGAGTCCGTCGCTGTGTCTGACGAGCTCGAGAAATGCTGCCCTGCCTTCGTCGCTGGCTAAGTTGATGACGCAGTCCTTCTTGCCTTTATTGACTGCGTTGAACAGGCCACCCGCCTCATAGAACCGGTTGTCGTGCACTAAATCTTGTTGCCCCGGGCGCATTCCGTGGTCGTAGGGTCGTTGGGTGCGAAAGCCATCAAAAGGCGCTGTGGACTCAATCTTTATCACCTCGATTCCGAGAGGTGAAAGTACGTTGCCGACGTAGGGCCCCGCCCAAGAAATAGTCATCTCAATGATTCTTAATTCGTTGAAGGGCCGTAACTTCAACGACCTCTCAGTCCTGACAGGAGGAACCTCATCGTGCCCAGCCGGCCGCACCTTTTGGTCCAGAACCGGTAAACCCGGGGCCTTAAAGGGTCGAACAGGTCCGGTTGCCGTTGATTGGGGTGTCGAAATTTCGCCTAAGTAACCCCGATCAGCGAGATGTGGGTCCGCGAGTGCATCGAGAGGAGTCATAACCATCCCTGCGGCCCAGGGTGACTCCAACGCGAGATCGAAAATCTCTCGTTTAGTTCTCGCTGAATACCAAGGTGTGATCTTTTCCCAGATCATTGGGATGTGAGGCTGCCTTCGGAGCCTATTGCGTAGTTCGGGATCGTCGATCCATTCTGGTATGCCATAAAAAAGACATTGCATTTCCCAGTCGATAGGGCGGATTGAACCCGGTGCGACGTGCCCGTCTTTGCATTTGATGGCCCCTGATGGAAAGGCGGTCGGGGGATGGGCGCCGGCCAATGGACGGACACGTTGACAATGTAAAGCATCTCCGTAGCAAAGCTCAGTTGCAGTTAGAAGAGCACTTAACCACGAAACGTCTATATGCGAAACGTTAGTTCTGAGGATCGTTTGCACCATGGCCGCCGCGAGCCCACCTGCCACGTATTGGCTTTGCCACCCCGGAAGCCTTAAAGGGCCTAATCCCTCATCTCCGTTAAATCCTAAAAATCCGGTCGCGGTTTGTACTAATAGCTCATCGGCGATGCACCCAGGGCTTGCAGCATCGGCTCCCCAAGCCGTTGTCGTCACTAACCGAGTGTTGTGCTCGCGGAGGCGGTTTGGATCCCACTGAGTATTACGAAGATCGGCGAGAACATCGCTGGCCAACACCACATCAGCCCAAGATGGATCGATCTTTTCAGGGTTCATGTTGTACTTGCCAGCGTTCAGATGAATAAATAGCGGACTGAGTTCGCCGTCCAGTAGGGGCACATCATCGACTTGTTGAACCCTTGCCGGGTCGCCGCCGCCGGGTTCAACTTTGATTACTTGGGCGCCCAAAGAAGCCAGAAGGCGCCCTGCATAGGGCCCGGACACACCCGTGGCTGTTTCGATGACTCGGAGGCCATCTAAAGGGGGTGTTGCCATCCGTACAGCATGTCGCGTGGATCAAGACGACGCCTGCTAGGTACTAATTGTTTTTGTTTTTGTTCTTGTTCTGGGCAGACGTCACCTTCATGGCTTCCGCTGCTTTTTCGTTGCCCATAATCTTGTCGAGGATGGCTTCACCAGCGCGGTTGAATGCTTCGCGTTTAGTCGAGACGAATTCTTGAGATTCTCTCAATTTTTTGGTGTACCCATTTATTTCGGGAATGACATACCGCGCCACGAGATCCCAACTGTTGACCGTGTCGCGAGGGTTGGCCCAATCGTGGACGAAGCCAATCGCTGTTCCGAAACCGCCCGTGATCTCATACATCTTGCGAATGAACTCAACCAAGTCATCTGGTGTACCCACAACGGCTGATTGCACGACACCCTGAGACGCGCCACCGCAGACTGCGTCCAGCGCCTCGTCTGGGTCGTTGTAAGCGACAGCCCCTGGCCGCTGCAGAGTGCCCGCGATGTATTCGTTATGCCAACGTTGGAGTCCATCGCGGGCCTGAGCGCGTGCTAAATCACGGGTTTCGGCCAAGTGCCAGTTCATAAGCACTCGCCAGTCGGACCTGTCTACTGTCGCCCCCGATTCGAGTGCTGCGTCTTTGGCGAATTCCCATTGGGTGGCGAGGGCGGTAATTCCTTCTGATGCCATGGATCCAATGGAGATCACGCCGGTTCCGTATTTCCCGGCGAGGGTCATTCCGGAGGGAGACACCATCGACGCAGTTGCGGTGGGCATGGTTTCTTGGACCGGGAGTAGCTGCAACTGAGCGTCTTTCATCGTGAACCAGTCACAGTCGTAGGAGAAGCGAGGCTCTCCCCGAAGAAGCCGCAAGATCACGCCAAGGGCTTCGTCTTGACGGTCGCGTAAGAGCATTGGATCAATGTCAAAGGTGTGGGCGTCGGACGGAAGCGCTCCGGGTCCGGTTCCAAAGATCACCCGGCCCGCAGTCATGTGATCCAGTTGGACGATGCGCTGAGCGACGTTATAGGGATGATGATACGGAAGCGAAATAACTCCCGTTCCGAGTTTGATCCGTGATGTTCGCTCGCCAGCGGCGGCGAGGAACATTTCGGGACTAGCGATCATTTCCCAACCGGACGAGTGGTGTTCACCACACCAAAATTCGTGGTAACCAAGCTGCTCTAACTGAACAACGAGATCTAAATCCCGACGAAATTGGAGCATTGGGTTTTCACCAATTGGATGATGGGGCGCAAGAAACGCTCCGAAGCGCAAAGCCATTACGCAATCCACCAGATCGATGGGTTAGCGCAGGAAACTAAATCTTCAGTTGATGCCATTGCCAGAACATAGTGGGTAGCTCTGGATCAAATTTATTCGAGTTCTCGGCGTCCCCAACCCGTCGGGAGCGCAAAGCTGAAGAACAAGGTGAGTGCAAGCGTTGAAGAGTCATATCAGTATGCCGAACAATGAACGCGACGAACTGACGTTTCCTCCATGGGTCGAAGCTCGTAGAGCACGGGCGTGAGCAGGCCCCCCGAAGCCGCCAATTTCGGATCGCGGCTGGTCGAGGTGAATACGACGTGTAACCCGGAGGTAATGTTCGTCATGGCGACAGCGCAACCCGAGGCCCCATCTCGTATTCTTTCTGGCTCTGAAGTGGAAGCTCTCCGAGAAGATGGCGTAATTTGCGCCCCTAAAGTTTTGCCCAAAGCGTGGGTCGATCGGATTGCAATAGGCATAGAAGCAACGCAAAGCGCTCCTAGCGCTCTCGGGGAAATTCTTTCTATGAGGAATCGAGGTTTTAACGCCGACCTCTTTATGTGGCTTCAGAACGACGAGTTCAAACACATTGTTTTTAACTCGCCTCTCGCCCGTCTAGCGCAACAGGTGCTCGATTCGCCGACGGTGACTCACTGGTACGACCAGTTGTTCCTAAAAGAGCCTGGGTCAGACGTCCCAACGCCGTGGCATCACGATCTGACTTTCTGGCCCATTAGCGGTGACCAAATCGTCAGTATTTGGATACCCATCGACAGCGTTACTTCCGAATCAAGCGGGTTGGAATTCATTCGAGGGTCTCACACGTGGCCAAACCGCTTCAAAGCCATCACCCCTGATTACAACTCTTTTATGGTCAATCCAGAACTCGAAGATATGCCGGACATAGATTCCAACCGCGATAAGTACGAACTTCTGTCATGGGACCTAGAACCGGGTGACGTGTTGATCTTCCACCCCCTCACCATTCACGGAAGCCCGGGAAATTCGTCAAAAAACAAGACGCGTCGTGCACTCGCCAGCCGCTGGGTTGGAGCCGACGTGGTATACGACCCGAAGCCCCACACGATGCCGATGCCCGCCAACCATGGGTTAAACCCAGGTGATCAACTTGGGGGACCAATCTTTCCTACCGTTTTGCAGGGTGAATAGCTGTTAGTCACCAAACTCAGCGTGAGTTCAATCGGCTTCCGAGCCGTCACTGGCTTCATCACCCTCGTCGACCCAAGTTGGGGGAGGACCAAACCGTGTTTCGTTCCAGACATTAATGACCGTTGAAAGGGCGAACCCGACGAACATGCCAAAGCCCGTAAAAATTATAGGGACGCTTTTCAAAAAAATTCCCAGCCATGAAACTGCCACGCCAACGGCGATGAACCACGCTGGCTCTATAGGTCGGTTTCGCACGGCGGCTCCTTAGGAGTTTTAAAGGACTACCGTAACGAATCAGCGTCCAACTGCCGCGCAGAGCGTAGCTTTTGCCTCTGCAAAGCAGGCAAATGGGCTAGACCTACCACAGTGCGGCCCTGTGTTGAAGTCCGACAAGGTGGCGAAGTTAACGATTGTGTCTAAGGAGGGTGCCGCGGTGAATAAATCACGAACCTCAATTGGTGTGATGTTCAACACCGATCGGCTGCCAGGACCCTCTTTGGTCAAGTTTGCCCAACATCTTGAATCGATCTCTATCGACACGCTATGGGTAACCGAGTTGTTTGGCCGTGAACCTTTCGCTACCTCGGGACACTTGCTGGCAAAAACCGAACGGCTGCGGATTGCTACAGGAATAGCAAATGTTTATGCAAGAGATGCCGTCGCGGCTGCAGCTGGCGCTCAAACTCTTAGTGAGTTCTCGGACGGAAGGTTTGTGCTTGGTCTGGGGGTATCCAACGCTGGACTTGCGAATGCCAGAGGTCACGTGTGGGAACCCCCAGTTGAAAAATTGGTTTCGTATGTGAAAGCTGTTCGAGCCGCACAGGTCTCTGTTCCGGGCTCACAGAAAGCACAAATCCATGTCGCAGCACATGGACCCAAAATGCTCGAGGCGATGCATCAACTGGCGGATGGGATCAGCACGTTTTTGCAAACCCCTGATCACACTGCGATGGTGCGTCAACGTATCCCCGAAAAGTCGTCGTTAAATGTGAGCCAGATGTGCTTGCTGTGTGATGAGCCCCTTGAGGCAAGGAGATTGGCTCGGCGCGCCCTTGGCGTCTACATGGGACTTCAGTACTACCACCGAGCTTGGCGGACCCTTGGATTCGACGATGCAGATTTCACAGGTGGAGGAAGTGACCGACTCATCGATGCTTTGGTTGCCTGGGGAACGCGTGAGGCTATATCGGAACGTTTGACTCAGCACGGAGAAGCAGGAGCAACAGAACTAGTCGTCATTCCGTTGAATCCAACTGGCGGAGCCGAGCCTCACATGCCTCTTCTAGAAGGGTTAGCTCAATAACCGCGTAGGCTGACCAAAGCCCACATTTTGAGGAGTTTTCGTGACTGGACGACCCCGCGCCGTTGTGGACGGCCTCCCTCAGTACAAGCCAGGGAAGTCAGCGGCTCAGGCAGCTGCCGACCATCAATTAGACGAGGCCATAAAGCTTGCTTCGAACGAAAGCTCGTATGGACCACTTCCGTCGGTGTTGTCAGCAATTGCTGGCGAAGCAAACTTGCTGAATCGCTACCCCGATCACCGAGGCCAAGCCGTCCGAGACGCGTTGGCGGCCAAGCACGGTGTCGAAGGTGACCGAGTAACCGTTGGTTGTGGCTCGGTTGGCTTGTTACAACAAGCGTTTATGGCTTACGTCGATGCCGGTGACGAAGTCGTCTATCCGTGGCGGTCGTTTGAAGTACATCCAGTCTTTAGCGCGATCTCCGAAGCAAAAGCAGTGACTGTGCCTTTGGATGGCCAGTCTTTCGACCTCGATGCCGTCGCCGCCGCTGTCACAGGCCGCACGAAGCTCGTCATTCTTTCAACCCCAAACAATCCAACCGGCACAGTCTGTTCGACGAACGCCCTGAAGCATTTGCTCGAATCAGTCAATAACGACGTATTGGTCATAATCGACGAGGCATATCTCGAATTTGTTACTGACGGCTCAGTTGCTAACGCAGTGACTGAAATTCTCCCGCACCATGACAACGCAGTGGTTTTCAGAACCTTCTCTAAGGCTTACGGTTTGGCAAATTTGAGAGTGGGCTACGCGATAGGCCATCATCAAGCCATCGGGGCTATCGACAAGGTAGCGCTGCCCTTTCTCGTGAACGGATTAGCTCAGACGGCGGTTTTGGCCTCGTTAGAACCTCAAGCAGAAAAGGAATTAAGAGCACGCGTCGAAGAAGTAATCAGTGAACGGTCTCGCGTGTCGGCTGAGCTTGAAGCGAGAGGATGGCCTGTAACCCCAAGTCAGGCAAACTTCGTGTGGTTGCCTGTCGGAGAACAAGCGGGCCCACTGTTCCAGCGCCTTGAAAGCATGGGAGTGGTGACGCGTCCTTTTGAAAATGAGGGGCTACGAGTAACAATGGGCACGCCTGCTGAGAACGATCGATTCCTCGATGTAATCGGCTCCCAGTAGAAGATCTCCTAGGCTTCGCCAAGGGCAGAACGAGTCAGACCAATTAACTGGAGGTTGGAGTGTTCATTGATGGCAAATGGGTTGACGCCCGATCTGGCAAAACCTTTGACGTCACTAACCCAGCCACGGGGGAGGTCCTTGGATCCGTCCCTGCCGGAGGGTCTGAGGATGCCGTAGCCGCGATCGACGCAGCTCACGCCTCATTTTCGGAGTGGTCGAACACCACGGCTTATGAACGGTCTCGGCTGCTGTATCGGGCGTGGGAGTTGATGACTGAACGAAGTGAGGCTTTAGCCGAACTGATGACCGTTGAGCAGGGTAAACCGTTAAAGGCTTCTCGCGCAGAAGTGAAATACGCGGCTGATTTCCTGATCTGGTTCGCCGAGGAGGCTAAACGTGTCACTGGCGAGTGGTTGCCCTCCCAGCGCCCCGACCAACGTTTTCTTTCTGTTAAGGCACCTGTTGGAGTTGTGGCAGCGATAACGCCATGGAATTACCCGATTTCAATGTTGACCAGAAAGATGGGACCAGCGCTCGCAGCAGGGTGCACCTTGGTTCTCAAGCCTGCCGAGGCGACACCCCTGTGCGCTAAGGCCACCTATGAGGTTTTTGTGGATGCCGGTATTCCTGACGGGGTAATCAATCTTGTTACCGCTATTGACCCTGCTCCCATTGGTGAGGTCTTTACTTCGGATCCAAGAGTCGCAAAGTTGACCTTTACTGGAAGTACCGCTGTAGGTCGAGTTCTGGCAGCAAAGTCAGCGGCGAACCTGAAAAGAATCTCGGTTGAATTAGGAGGCCACGCCCCCTTCATCGTTTTCCCGGATGCAGACCCAGTGCACGCTGCTAAGGGCGCAGCGGCTCTCAAGTTTCTCAACGCTGGACAGGCTTGCATAAGCCCAAATCGTCTCTACGTTCCCACCTCGTTACGGTCCGCTTTCGAAGAGACCCTCTGCAGTCGAGTAGAAAAACTGCGAACAGGGAACGGCATGGATGAAGGCGTGGGAGTCGGTCCGTTAATCAACGATCTCGCTGTGGCGAAAGTTGAAAGACAAGTTGAAGACGCAAGAGAAAAAGGCGCAGGAGTGCCTGTAGGTGGGGTTCGCTTACTTGAAGACGGGTACGCCTCCGGTCATTTTTTTGCTCCAACTGTGCTCACTGATGTCCGCGAGGACATGACTATTTACCGCGAAGAGACATTTGGGCCTGTAGCTCCGGTGATTGCATACGACGATCCAGATGAAGTCATCGAATTAGCAAACGATACGAACTACGGGTTAGCCGCATACATATACACGCGAGATATCGCGGTTGCGATGCGCGCCTTTGAAGGTTTGCGATTCGGCATCATTGGCGTGAACGACGTAAACCCAACTTCCGCGTCAGTTCCATTCGGAGGGATGGGTGACTCTGGCTTGGGGCGTGAAGGCGGTCACGAGGGGATCAGCGAATACCTTGAAACGAAGACAGGTGGCTTCGCGATCTGAACGAGCTTTACATTCGTGTGCGCATATTCATCCAAGCTGGTCGATGAGATTCCATAGCGCGTCTACATGGCGCTGTTCTGTCCGACTTTGCCCAATTGACACTCGAATCATCGGACGTCCATTCAGTTCCGACCCCGTCCATGCCACGGTCTCGGTTTCGTTTACCTTTTGAATGAGCCGCTCCGTGGCCTCATCTCCTTCGCTGCAGCGAAAGCAGACGAGTGCGAAAGGGTGAGGAGCGACGAGTTCGAAGCGGGGGTCGGCCTCGATGTGAGCGGCGAGCTGCGCAGCGAGTCCTACGTGGTAACGAATCATCGACGTGAGGCCATCGGTTCCATAGCTTCGGATCACCCACCACAGCTTGAGTGCCCGAAAGCGACGACCTAAAGGCACATGCCAGTCTCGATAATCAATTACGGCCCCCGATGAGCTGGCTTCATTCTTGAGATAAGGCGGCAGAATGCTGAGACAGTTGATCAACGGTGCGCGATCAGCGACATAGAAAACGGAACAGTCAAAATTGACCATCATCCATTTGTGGGGGTTAAACGTGTAGCTGTTAGCTAGTTCTAAACCGTCCTGGTGATGGCGAAACTCCGGGCAGATCATGGCGTTTCCCGCGTAGGCGGCATCCACATGAAGCCAGAGCATTTCTGCGGCACAGATTTCACCGATAGATCTGACTGGATCGACACCGGTAGTTCCCGTGGTGCCCACTGTCGCTCCGACAAATACCGGAGTCAGGCCATTTGAGCGGTCGTCTTTGATGGCTTGCCGTAATGCGTCCGTGCGCATCGCCTGTTCGTCGTCAACCTCAATCAGTCGCACGTGGCCGTATCCCGCAACTGTTGCCCCCTTTTGAATGGAGCTATGAGCTTGCGTCGACGCGTAAGCGACCATGGACTCAGCCTGAACTCCGAGCTTGCCCGCCTCGTGTCTTGCTACGACGAGGGCAGTATGAGTCGAGTCCGACGCGCTCATTTGCAGCACCCCGCCGCCTTTTTCGGTAGTGCGCCACGAATTAGGTAAGTCCAGCATCTCGACTAACCAGTCCAAGACGTGACTCTCAATTTCTGTTGCGGCTGGAGAAGTGGACCAAAGCATCCCTTGAACCCCGAGCCCAGCGGAAGCTAACTCCGCGAGAACCGAAGGCGGCGACGCGTTTGCCGGGAAGTAAGCAAACCATGATGGGTGCTGCCAGTGGGTAATGCCCGGCAGCACGATGGAATCTAAATCCTTGATCAAGTCCGCAAACGGCTCACCGGTCGCCGGGGCTTGAGAAGGCAGCAGTTCGCGAATCGCTCCTGGCTGTACTAGCGACACCGGAGGAAGATCTTCAACGCGTTCCCAGTAATCTGCGATCCAATCGATCAGGGCGTGTCCGTGCTCGCGAAACTCTTCCGTCGAGAGATGTTGAGGAGGCTGAGAGAGACTGTCTTCGGTCACGGCATGGCCTTACCAAGAGAAATCTGGATGAAAAGTGTTGCTTTTTAGCCGCAGGGTAGCGCTGGGTTCAATCGTAACGATCAAGTAAGCCTTTCAAGATCTACGCTCTGAGTATGGGAAGACTAGAGGGGCGCGTAGCCCTGGTAACAGGCGGCGGTTCAGGCATTGGAAGATCAACGGCGTGTCGATTCGCTGAGGAGGGTGCGACAGTCGTTGTTGTCGACATCAATGCTGAAGGCGCGGCAGAGACAGCGGAACTTATTGAGAGGGAAGGACGAAAAGCTTGTTGGTTTCAGGCAGACGTCACCGAAGACCGTGCGGCAGGCGCCATTGTTGAGGAAGTCCAGGGTCGCTTCGGGGCCCCTAACGTGTTGATGACGGCCGCGGCTATTTCTGTTGGTAAAACGGTTCCCGACACTCTTCCAGAAGAATGGGACAGAGTTTTTGAAGTAAACGTCAAAGGCACGTTTCTTTGGATGCGAGCCTGCATCCCCTTCATGTCCGCTAACGGCGGTTCAATAGTCGCTGTGGCCTCACAACTTGCAGTTTCCGGTGGACTCTCCAACGCCGCCTACGTAGCTTCCAAAGGGGCGATAGTGAGTCTTTGTCGCACAGCGGCGAACGATCATGCATCAGATGGAATACGCATTAACTGCATTTTGCCAGGAGCTACTGAAACGCCGTTCCTCGATCGATCTTTCGCTCGTTTCGATGATCCAACTCCCTATATTGAACGCTCACTATCTCGCCACCCTCTGGGCAGATTTGGACGTCCAGAAGAAGTCGCGGACGCCGCTCTATTCCTAGCTTCAGATGAATCCAGCTTCACTACAGGAACTGAGTTAAGAGTCGACGGAGGTTGGATAGGTGGCTAAAAATCAACCAGTGGGAGGACGAAACTCAGGTATTCGCGTCGACACGGGTATGACCGAGTTATTAACCCAACCGTCTAGCTCTCTGTGTAGAACTTGGAGCCTTCGTCAAAAATGTTGGGCTGTAGAAAAAACCCCAAAATGACTGCGCCGTCAACGCTTCGGGCTTCATGGCGATTTCCGGCAGGTCGCCAAATGTAATGACCAGGAAGCGCTTTTCCTTCATGGTCTTCGAAGGTCCCCGAAATCACCCAGGTTTGTTCGATATCTGCATGTTCATGGTGAGGAACCACAGCACCTGGTTCAAGTTTGAAAAGAATGGTCGAACGGCCGGACTCAGGGTCTGACCACAGCACTTTGTGCTGTATGCCAGGAAACTCAGACGTGCACCATTCCATCTCGCTGGGATCTACGTAAAGTGAACGCAACTCAGGTGGATTATTCATCGTGACCATCTTTTGCCCCTTTGCACCATAAAGTCCAACACAAATAGGCGCCATGTGCAGCGGCGTTCTGTGATTGATGTGGGTGAGTCTAAATGAGCTGGAAAGAAGTCGATCAAGGTTGGGGCGAACAAGCGAAGGTGTGGGCATCAGTAATGGAGCCGCGCTGGTGGCCAGAATTTGACGCGCTCTTACGGGCGACCGAGGTAGGAGATGGGAGTGACTATCTAGATATCGCCTGCGGCTCCGGTCTTATGTTGAACATGGCGTCTCGTCGGGGTGCTCTGGCGCATGGACTTGACGCCTCAGACCGGTTGCTGAGCCTTGCGAAACGACGTACCCCCGAAGCTGATATTCGACATGGTGACATGAACGCGCTTCCTTGGGATGATCAAAGTTTCGACGTAGCCACAAGTTGTCGCGGAATCTGGGGACCAAACCAGCAGGCAGTTCACGAAGCTGCCCGAGTTCTACGACCAGGTGGCTGCCTCGGGTTGAGTTTCTTCGGCGCTGGTCGTGACGGCAGCCAGATCGGGAAAGCGTTTAAGGCGATTAGACGCATATCGGATCATGAGGTCGATTGGTCGCAACAACTAGGAGAAATCGGGCTAGAGGGCAGAGCCGAGGAGATGTGTCGAATCGCCGGTTTGGAACCAGCCGAGCGACAGCGAGTGCAATTCGACCTCGAAGGAGCCGATCTCGATCACGAGGTACGTGCTTGGATGGCTGCTGGTCCGGCATGGATGGCTATTCAAGAACGCGGTGCTGACGAGGTTGAACGATCAATCCGCCAAGAGCTCACGGAGCTCGAAGAGCCCGGGATTGGAGTGCGTACTCAAGTGCTTATCGAGTTCGTTGTCGCAACGAAACCATCGTAATTAGTTATCAAAACTCACTAAAACCGCTGCGTTCACCATAGTTATCCTGTCGTTCCCGTTCTCCGAGATGACGTCGAGTCCTCCGCTGGTGACCGTTACGGTGACGGTTCCGTAAGGGATTTCTTGTGCAATCACCGCTGGGTCAATATTCGCTGGTTCGGCTGCACCTATAACCACCTCAACCTTCATGTCCTGTGCCGATTTATCAGTGACATCGAAAAAGTGGAGGCTGCTATGACGAAGAGCATCTGAGACGGCACGTCGGGCTGCCTTGTTGTAATCGGCACCATGCACGTCAACACCTAGGCCCATCTCCGTGATCCAGCGGTTTTGTCCCATGGCAGTGCCCTCGCTCGCATTTTCAGATGATTGCAAGCCAAAACATAGCTAGCTTTCAGGGATGGAAGCAGCTATTCAAGAATTAGAACAGCGGCGTTGGCAGGCGATGATCGACGCTGATTTACAAGTGCTGGATGAGTTACTTCATCAGGACCTCAGATACACCCACTCAACCGCCGCCGTGGATTCAAAAGAGTCGTACCTAACCGCTATTGAACTCGGCACTTTCGACTATCGGGCCGTCGATAACAGCGAAGTGGAGATCAGAATTTTCGACAATGTAGCGCTGGTCAACGGGACCGCAGAAATAACGGTTGTAGCGCGTGAGAGAGAGTTCCTACTCCGAAGTCGTTACACCTGTGTCTGGCTAAACACGATTGAGGGCTGGAAGTTTCTCGCCTGGCAAAACACCCCCATCGCCGACTAGTGACTTGGAGTCCTATTTACCCAAAGAAGAGTTGCCCAGACAAGAGCTGCGCTGAAAGCCGATACGCGATCTCGCTTAATGTCTTGTATCAGGGTCAAAGTGAGCGGGGATGACATGAGCGAGAATGTTGAGATTGTTGGGTACGACGTCGCTGCCGTAGAGGAGTGGATTAGCCAGAACACTGAAGGTCTAGAACCTCCATTCGAGTGGACCCGTCTAGAAGGCGGCCATAGCAACTTGACGTATGCGTTAGTAGATCAAAACGGGAAGAGAGCCGTAGTTCGGCGGCCTCCCATGGGTGAGCTGTTGCCGAAGGCTCACGATATGGGTCGCGAGTATTCAATTATTAGTGGACTTGGCCCAACTCCAGTCCCAGTGCCAGATGCCTACGGTTATTGCGAAAGCCCTGACGTGACCGGCGCTCACTTCTACGTGATGAGTCAGGTTGACGGCAAAGCTCTGTTCGAATTGGAAGAGGCAATGGATTATCTGACCGTGGATGCCCGGGCCAAAGTGGGACTTTCGTTCATGGATGTGCTGGCAGCCCTTCACTCGGTAGACCCTGACGAAGTGGGACTTGGTGACCTTGGAAAGAAAGAGGATTACGTCGGCCGTCAAATCCGCACCTGGTACCGAAGCTGGCTGGCATCGGCGGAGGGAGCGTCATATGAGGACCAAGATCTGCATGAACTCCATGACTTTCTCGAGGCAAGGCGACCACAGCAAGGCCCGGCTCGAGTGGTGCACGGAGACTACGGCCTACACAACTGTCTCGTTAACCCGGATGGCGAACTGACAGCAGTTCTGGATTGGGAGATCTCAACTCTGGGCGACCCGATGGCGGACTTTGCCTACGCGTTGAATACCTGGGCTGAACCGGGTGACGAATTGGTGAACAAAGAAAACGCGCCCACCATTGCCGAAGGCTTCCTGGGTCGGGCCGAACTCATCGACCGCTATGCAGCACAGACGGGATGTGATTTAACGAACCTTCCTTATTACATCAGCTTCAACCACTTCAAAAGCGCCTGCATCATCCACGGCGTGTATGCCAGATACATGCAAGGACAAAAATCTACGGATGGCGTTGATCTGGATTATTACCGCTCCCGTATTGGTATTTGCATTGAATTAAGCAAGCAGGCAGCTGACGAGCTTGATTGAGGATCCGCGAGTGATTACGGACTGGAATCCTCTCTTGCGAGACCAATTCACTGAACCTTATTGGATTGAACTCCAAGGGTTCGTTCAACAGGAACGAGGCGTTTCTCAGGTTTTTCCACCGGAAGAAGATGTCTTCTCGGCGCTCCACCTCACCGCCTATAACGATGTAAAGGTGCTGATCTTGGGGCAAGACCCGTATCACGGTAAAAAACAAGCACACGGCTTATGTTTCTCAGTTCGGCGAGATGTAGATGTTCCACCCTCCCTCCAAAACATCTATAAGGAAATGCAGTCCGACGTTGGTCTCCTCCCACCGCCACACGGGAACTTAGAGTCGTGGGCTCGACAAGGAGTGCTGTTGTTGAACTCAGTCCTTACGGTGCGCGCACACAACGCTGGTTCGCACCGCAATCGCGGCTGGGAGACCTTCACCGATCAGATCATTCGGATTGTTAATGAGAAGAAAGAACGAGTCGTCTTTTTACTGTGGGGAGCATTTGCCCAGAAAAAGAAATCACTTATCGACATCGAGCGACACGTCATCATCGAATCACCCCACCCATCTCCTCTCAGCGCTCACAGAGGTTTTTTCGGCAGTCGCCCATTCTCGCGAACTAATTCAGCATTAACCGATGCGGCAAGGGAACCCATTGACTGGAGCATCCCTCATAGTTGACATGCCGTGAGGCGCGGGTCGAGTTTGCCGTTATTGGGAACCCACTCAACCTGGGTTAATAGAACCGAATCTTTTTGTTCACTTGCATCAACGGTAAAACGGTCATTATGAACAGACACACCTCGAGCCCAAACTCGGCTCAGCCAACGAGGATGTAGAGAAATTTCTATGCGACTATCGCGGCCGGACAAGCATCCGTGAATCCAAGGTTCCCCGTAAAGCTCAATTTCGCATTTGAATGGGATCAACGCCGGACTTGGCACAGCGGGTCGCTGATTTGTGAGTGCCTTCACAAATGCGCGACGCGCCCTCACTCTCGTGGCCTCGGCGAGATGGCGACTGAGAGCGGGGCCGAAATCCCAGCCGCGCTGATCTCTGACGTCAACCACCGCCGCCATAGCTCGATCGAGAAATTCGTGAGGCAAAACAACTGACGCTTCGCCCATCTTGGCCGCTCGTTCTCTAGGCAAGTCGTACAAAAAATCTTGCACACCTTCCGACCGTAATCTCTCGAGTGCTGTTCTTAACCACCACCTACGTTGCCGGTCGGCTGTTTGCCATGGGGCCCACTCTTCGATGAAACCAGCGTCTATTAACGCAAACTCCCACAATTCAAAAACATCGAGACATTTTGGTTTTACACCGCCTAAAGCAACGAGTGCCTTTTCTGCTTCTATTTGAGGGTGCTGTTCAAGAATTACCTGGCCATTAGACCAAGTAATTGTGTGTCGGACATCCTCGCAATCTACCTCGAAGGAAACTGCGGGGACCTGGTCGTACCAAGGCACTTAGTGACATGCCTCCAAAGCAACGACTGCGACTTCCACTAACAGGTCACCTTCTACTGAGTGAGGAACCGTTTCGAGAGAGGCCGCAACGCGGTAACCCATTAACGTTGAATCCCTATCCATAATGGTGAGGTCACGATCAACGTTCACCATGACGTAAGTATCAATTGAGACGATGTCGGTTGCGTTCATCGACGTCTCATTGAGCATCGCTTCGGTGTTTCATCAGATACTTGACGTTTGATCGTGAACGTTTGGGGCACTGATCCATCGAGTGTCACTGGTACGACGGCGGAGGTACTGAGGCAGAGCGCCCCTCCTTTGGTAAGGATCGCGCGGGCACAGGCATTAGCAGGTGGGCTTACATGTCTAGGCGAAATTCCTCGGATCACATTTACATCGTAGAGATTCGGACGGAGGCATCTCAGATCAGTTCGTTGTCGAGACTCACGGCAAGTAGCTGCCCGAGCTCAAAAGCGCTACTCAGAGCGGTTTCTGTAAGGTCGCCAACTACGAGGAGAGGCGGACGGAATTGCTTCCAACCCTGAGCTTTCGCCAACTTTTGTACTCCCTCGGCGGTTTGAACCCCATCGGTTCCGGCTTTTACTAGTAGTTGCCAAGGCAGTCCCTGAGTCTGATCGAGGCACTCGGCCCAGATCTCTTCGAAGAAAACCTTTGTAGCTCCGGCCATCGAGCCAAAGTGCTCAGGAGTGGCGATAACGAGTGCATCAGCGCTTCTGACGTCTTTCGACGTGCCCAGCAACGCTGACCTTTTCACCGTGGTTATTTCAATGTCGACCAAATCTGATGCGTTTTCGATTCCGGCCACAAGTGATTCGACCAACTGAAGAGTCGCGCCGCTACGGCTTTGATAGACGATCAGCACCTGTAGAGACATGGCACTACTCTGCCATTCGATTTCAGATACCTCGGCACCCCTGTTCAAGAAATGAAATCTTGCCTCCAGAAGTGAGGTTGGGCGCGCCTCACGGGAATCAATGGGTCAATCATGGGTACGCTTTCGAAGCATGCATGATCTTGTCGTCCGAGACGGTGTCATTATCGATGGCAGCGGCTCCGCACAGCTGACCGGTGACCTTGCCATAAACGGGGGTGTTGTAACTGCCGTCGGTGAAGTTGATGGGGCCGGGCACCGTGAAATTAACGCTGATGGCCAGCTCATTCTTCCCGGATGGGTGGATGTCCACACCCATTACGACGGCCAAGCTACGTGGGATCCCGAGATGACTCCCTCTTCGTGGCACGGAGTAACTACCGCCGTGTTCGGCAACTGCGGCGTGGGATTTGCCCCTGTGCATCGAGGCAGCGAGGAATTCCTGATCAATCTCATGGAAGGCGTAGAAGATATTCCCGGCACTGTCCTTGCCGAAGGCATTGATTTCACCTGGCAGAGCTACCCGGAATATTTGGACGTATTAGAGAGCATGCCGCGCGTGATGGACATCGGTAGCCAGATTCCGCATGGAGCCCTTCGATTTTTCGTAATGGGGGAGCGCGGAGCGAACCACGACGAGGCACCCACCGTCGATGAATTGTCGCTATTCGAACAACTCATAGCCGAAGGTTTTCAGGCGGGAGCGCTCGGCTTCAGTACCAGCCGTACAACTAAACACAAATCAGCTGATGGCAGGCTCACACCATCGTTGTCAGCCGGAGACCCGGAATTAGCAGCGATTGCAAACGCGATGCGATCTTCTGGAACCGGAGTGTTGCAAGTCAACAGCGATTTTGGACCAGGCGAATTCGAAATTCTTCGAGAAGCAGCTCGCATTTCCCAAAGACCACTTTCTGCTCTCATAATTCAGGTCGACCACTCTCCCGATCTTTGGCGTCAAACTCTTGATCAAATCCGCGAGGCAAACGCCCAAGGCGTGACAGCGACCGGGCAGGTCGGATGCCGGCCGATAGGCGTTTTACTTGGTTTAGACGCCACCGTTAACCCATTTGGAAACCACCCCGCCTATAAGGCAATCGCTGACCTTCCGACCTCTGAACGTGCCGTCCTACTTCGGACTAACAGCGCTTTACGAGAACAGCTGATTAACGATCGGCCCGTTGATGCCTTTAGCAAGTGGATGAATTATGCGCTTACGCGAGCATACGAATTAGGGCCAGAACTGAACTATGAACCCGAACCGTCGACGTCGGTTTCCGCCAGAGCAGAACTTACTGGTCGCAGTCCGTGGGAGGTCGTCCTTGATCTGTTGGCAACCGGAAACGGCGAAACACTGCTGCTCTATCCCTTTGAGAATTACACCTCAGGGTCCTTAGACGAAATCCACGAGATGCTTACGGATCCGAACACCATTTGCGGTGTAGGAGACGCAGGGGCCCACGTAGGAACCATTTGCGACGCGTCCTATCCGACCTATCTCCTTACCCATTGGGGACGCGACCGGACACGCGGAGAAAAGATTCCGCTGGAGTTTCTCGTAAACAAACAAACCCGCCGAACTGCGGAAGTCTACGGATTGCTAGATCGTGGGATGCTGCGACCCGGATACAAAGCAGACTTCAATATCGTCGATTTTGAACGCCTTTCTGTTGGCCAACCAGAACTGCTTCGCGATCTTCCAGCTGGCGGCAAACGCCTCGTGCAACGACCCACGGGTTACAGCCACACATTTGTTTCCGGCACGGAGGTGTCGTGCGAAGGCGAGGTCACGGGCCAGCGACCTGGCCGACTTGTCAGAGGTGCGCAAAGTGACCCCGGGTGACTGAGCGATGAATGACGCTCGAAGTCGTCTTCGTCAAGCAATGTTCGGTGGCGACACCATTTTCGCGCCACTAGTACTTGATCCGTTGTCAGGTCTTCTAGCGCAAGAATTTGGGTTTAAAGCTGGGTACTTGAGTGGGGGAGCGCTTGGCTTCCAATATGCGGTTTCTGAAGCTCTTCTAACCGCAACAGAAATAGCCGATGTCGCCCGTCGCATCACGTCTCGGTGCGAACTTCCACTGATCGTGGATGGAGGCGTTGGCTTCGGGGACCCCGTGCACGTAGTCAGAGCGGTATGGGAATTTGAACAAGCAGGTGCCGCTGCAGTCGAATTTGAAGACCAGGTCGCACCTAAACGCGTACATCATCACATTGGAGTCGAGCACCTGATCTCCACCGCAGATATGTGTGCAAAGGTCACAGCCGCGACAGAAGCGCGTTCTGATAAAGACTTCCTGATCATCGCGCGAACGGGTGCAATGCGTCACGAAGGTGTTGAAAGTGGGATCGCACGCCTCAAGTCTTATGTCGATGCGGGCGCCGACGTAGCAATGGCCTTTTGTCGAGATCAAGATCTACAAAAAGTAGCAACTGACGTTTCAGCACCCATGGCCACGATTACTTCACTAGACCACCACTCCTCACAAGAATGGAAAGAGTACGGCTGGTCGTTAATTATTGACGCGTTTACCCCTCAAGCGCTTTCGCTAACAGCCACTCGAGAGGCATATCGCAGGTTCACTGAGAATGGTTCCACGGGAACAGATATCGACGGCCTGAAACTTCATCGCGAATTAGTGGAAACGACAGGGTTATCTGCACTCCTTGATCTAGAGCGCCGGACTACGGAGATAGAGGCATACGAAGAGGGAACGCGCTGATGGATGAACCGATGCCCCTGTCCGATATCACCGTCATCGACTTGACGATCGCGCGGGCAGGGCCTACCGCTGTACGGCAACTGGCTGACTGGGGTGCTGACGTCGTGCGCGTGGAGTCTCCGGAAGGGGGTTTTCAAGCCGGCGGGCGGACCTCGCCTGATTATTTGAATCTGCACCGAAACAAACGCTCAATCGTGATTGACCTTAAGAACCCAGATGGTCAAGCAGTCCTTCATCGAATGGTGAAATCGGCAGATGTTGTGGTTGAGAATATGAGGACTCCGGTAAAGCACAAACTTGGTTTTGACTACCAAACACTTGCCAACATCAATCCTGGGATCATTCTCGGTTCCATATCGGGCTTTGGTCAAAACGGGCCCTACAGCCGGCGCGGAGGTGTGGATCAGATCGCCCAGGGGATGGGCGGGATGATGGCTATTACCGGACTACCCGGCCAGGGGCCTGTGCGGGCTGGAGTAGCGATCAGCGATGTAACCTCCGGGCTCCAACTTGCCGTCGGTATCTTGACAGCGTTACACGAGCGACATAGAACCGGAAAAGGCCGATGGGTTCACACATCGCTGCTTGAGTCCATGATTGGCATGCTTGATTTCCAAGCTGCACGATGGACTGTCGCAAGTGACGATCCCCCTCAAGCAGGAAATGACCATCCGACCCTCGGCCCTATGGGCATGTACAAAACTATGGATGGTTATTTGAACCTCGCTGCTTCGGGCGGACGTCTCTGGGAGGCTCTGTGTTCGGAACTCGGTGCAGCGGAGTGGCTCGAAGACGAACGCTTTTCTTCAGTGTCAGCACGAAAAGACAACAAGGCTGTGCTCAATTTACTTATCGAAGAACGCCTCTCACAGGACACAACTGAGCATTGGGTTCTGCGCCTCAACGAAGTAGGAGTTCCTTGTGGCCCGGTAAACACCGTTGCTGAAGCCTTTTCCGATCCACAGGTACAACACCTCGGTATAGCGTCCCCCGTCTCTCACCCAACCGCTGGCGAAATCAAGATCCTCAGAAATGCCACCAACTTAGAAGGCGTGTCAAACGATATTCGGGCCGCTAGCCCTCTGAAAGGGCAACACTCAGAGGAACTTCTCACGCAATTTGGTTTCAGTGATGAGGAAATCGACTCCTTGTCCCATAGCGGCGTAGTGCCACGGGTTTCTGATTGATCGACCACCGACCATCGGAGCAAACGATCCCCACAGATCGTCAAGACCTCCTTTTTAACTCCACGAGAATAGCGAGTCGTTTAGTTACTTGAGAAGTAAAGAGGCGGGCGGCAACGAACCTCTAGACCTTCAAAAACCAGCCTGCTTGTCGACGACACCCTCCAACGCGCCGCCAGTGCGAACAGCTACCAAATTTCGGCAGAATCGTTCCAAATTTCGACGTCCGCGATGCTGACTGGCACCAGCGGTGTGAGGAGTCATCACACAATTTTTAAAACCCCATAGAGGGCTGTCAGCAGGTAAGGGCTCGACCGGAGCTACATCCAGTGCCGCTCCTCCGATAGTTCCATTCTGCAGAGCTCGTTCGAGTGATGGCCCGTCAATGATTTCACCACGAGTGACGTTGAGAAAGATCGCGGTTGGCTTCATGGTGCTGAAAAAGTCGTCGTTACACATTCCGCGTGTTTCATTCGTTAAAGGCAGACCGACTGCCAGCACGTCGCTAATGCCAATGACTTCATCCAGAACATCCATGCCTTCGACCACTTCTACGCCGTCACTAGGCTCAACAGGAAAAGCATCCACGGCTCTCACCGTCATCCCAAACGCCAAGGCTCGCCTGGCAAGATGACGCCCGGTTCCACCGAAGCCAACAATGCCCATAGTTAGGCCCTCCAGCTCGATTTCAGAGAACCGCATCTCTTCTCGATTTTCAAGAGTCCAGCCATCAGGCCCCAATTCAATTGCAGTCTTGATTCTTCTCGTCAATGCAAGTAACAACCCGAACGCGGTATCAGCTAAATGGCCTCCCACCAGACCCTTCTCGCCCGTAAGTACCACATTGCTTTCGACGAATTCTTCGTACATGAACATGTCCACGCCAGAAGCAGTTGCATGCACCCATTTAAGATTGGGGGCAGCGCGGAAAAGTGATTTCGGGGTGATGCCCAATACCACGTCCGCCATAGCAGCGTGTTCGATGCCTTCCCTCGGGTTATCAACAATGGTGAGGCTTGCCCCTGGACCGGCTGCTTCTCTGATCATCGCTTCGTCTTCAACGCTTACTTCAGGCAACGTCAGAGTTTTCGTCACCAATATGTTCAAAGGTTTGTCTGGCACTGAAATTGTGAGACTCATTCATAACTCGTTTCTACACGTCCGATACCTGAGTACTCGGCGACCCAGTTCTCTCCGGGAGCAACTGGGTACCGGGTATATGCGCCGGTGATTATCTTCTGTCCAACTTCTAAACCAAGATCGAAGCGATGCAGCGTCGCTGCGAGGCGGGCAATCGAGACGAATGGGTTATCGACCTCTTGATGATGGAAGCACCGAAATCGCTCTTCTCCGTTGCAATACTGCACAATTTCGGTTTCATCGATATCGGAGACCTCATCGGGAGCTACGCCGCTGCCCTCAACGATTGCCCAATTAGTCAGATTGTCCGCAACCAACATCGCTAGGTTGCCTCCGACCACGGCTCGCCGTTCGTTTAGCTCGTAACCAGCTGAAACCTTTTCGATTCGACTTGGCACGCTTCCAGGATCAACATCAGCGCCCGAAATTGGTTCACCGATCGTGAAACACATCTCAGGTTCAATAGTCGCTCCGTTGACTGATGAAGCGAGGAGCGAAACACCGCTATCGAACTTCTGCATAAGGTGCCCGAAAGGACGATCGTCTATGCCCACTTGTTTTCGAGCCCTGTCGGAAGTGAGTCCCACTTTCCAACCGATCTGAATCGCTCCGTTTGCGAGCCGGCGGCGACGAATGTCCGCCTGAATTGCTAATCCATCGCTGAAACCAAGATTCTCAAATGCCTCATGCGGTAAATCGGATCCTTGTTGGTAATGCTCCCAAAGAGCATCGGTCGCGCGAGATTGGGCGGCGTTGAGAGAAGTCACGGGACCGACCGTAGCTGGGCTTTATAGATCGTGCCCGTTGTTCTCGCTCAGGGTGCATGCCTTGTCACTGACAACATAGATCGGTTCCTAATCAGTCGACCTGCTTGACTCGTCTCAACTGAAAGAATCGAAGAAGGTTTGGGTCCATTACCCTCGCAGAATGACCACTCATCCAGTGAGCTTCAGCGAGATTATGCACCTAGAGCAGCATGGCCCAGATACTTGGCTCGGACTCAGTCCTGAATATCACTGGGGACGTATCTACGGTGGTCAGGTAATTGCCCAGGGTCTGGGAGCCGCGTTTAAGACTGTCACTAATGACTACGTCCCGCACTCGATACACGCATACTTCATTCGCGGTGGAAATTTGAATGAACCCGTTCGTTATGAGGTTGACCGCCTTCGAAATGGGCGATCTTTCTGTACGCGCTCCGTTGTCGCTCGCCAGAGTGGAGGGGCGATACTTAATCTTTCCTGCTCTTTTCACATTATTGAGAACGATGCCGAAATCCAGACGGCGCGAATGCCGCTAGCCCCAGATCCACAAGATTGTCGTCAGCGCGACGATGACCATATGAGATTGATAATGGATCGTCGAGCATTAACCAGCCCCCCTGGAGCAGGGCGGTCGATGGGTTGGGTGCGACTTCTCGATGAGCTACCTGACGACCCGAGACTCCAGATATGTGGCCTTGCCTTTACATCCGATTCCATTCAATTCGACGCAGCCCGCTCCATTCACCCTGTACAGGCACCAAGGGAGGAATACCAAGATCGGTTTATGGGCGCCTCGTTAGATCACGCGATGTGGTTTCATCGGCCAACAAGAGCGGACCAGTGGCATCTCTATGAATGGGATTGCCATGGGCTCAGTGGCGCTCGAGGGATGACGGTGGGGAACCTGTTCGCTCCTGATGGAAGTCACGTCGCGACGATCGCTCAAGAGGTTCTTCTGCGGGAGAAGCGAGTCATGTAAATTAAAGTAGACCGCGACGACTTTCACGCCAAGGAGCATCACGATCAAGGCGAGGCTCCCCTGGAAGGCCCAGTACGCGTTCGCCGAGGATGTTTCGTTGAATTTCATCAGTGCCACCGCGAATTGACATCGAAGGAGCCGTCATCGTCTCGATGTATCCAGGACCTTCGCTGAGCATTCCGTAGGACCCTCCCGATCGATTCGTTAGGTATGCCCTGTCCTTGTATGACTTCACCGTTCGCAACTTGGCTCCGCTGCCGGCGGGACCAGGAACACCAGTTGCGCGAGCTTCGTCTGCTGCGCGTTGTGACGTCCATCGGCTGACACTGTCGTGTGCATAAATTTTAGAAACCTCATCTCGCCAAACTTGCTCTTCGGCAACGCCTAAGGCTTGAAGGTCTGAAATCCAACCGGGAACTCGCACGCCGCGGGCGTTGCCGTCACCACCACCCCTGCTTCCTCCACCCGCGCGTTCGTGGGCTAGGACAGTCATTGCAACTCGCCAGCCTTCGCCTCGTTCGCCGATTCGCCAGGAATCAAGAACCCGTGCGTCGCTGACAAATACTTCGCTGAAGTGAGCATCGCGGTTCATTTGGGTAAGGGGCCGAACTTCTACTCCGGGAGTATCGATAGGTAACGAGAACATCGTTAAGCCTTTGTGCTTGGGTTGGTCGGGATCGGTTCGGGCTAAACAAATAGCCCAATCGGCCCACATAGCCCGACTCGTCCAGGTTTTTTGTCCGCTGAGAACCCACTCTTCACCATCCTGGTCCGCCTTCAAAGCAACATTGGCAAGGTCAGAACCGGCTTCAGGCTCTGAGAACATTTGGCACCAAATGGAGGCTCCTGAAGCGATAGGGCGCAACCACTCGTCCTGCTGTGTCTCGGTACCGTGAGCTAGCAATGCTGGGCCGACCATGCCAAGTCCGATGGCGAATGGGTAAAGATCGGGAACAACGAATTCGCGCAGCAAACGACCGATTAACGCGTTTTGACTGGGAGATGCTCCGCGACCCCCATGTTGTTGTGGCCAAGTCGGAACATGCCAGCCTCCGTCGACCGTCGTGGCGAGATACCGTCGACCGTCGTCGAGATCGTCAGACCCTGCACCCATTGTGGTGAGTCGCGTACCTGCACTTCGGCGCTCCAGAATTGAATCGAGATCGGAGCGGATCTGGTCTTCAGTGAGGTCGCTCACAGTTTTGTATGGAAGTTGAGCATCATTGAAACTACTTCCGAGAAAAGTTTGGAGTACGGCGTTCGTTCATGGCAGCGACACCCTCTTTCCAGTCATCGGTACTTCGGAGCCGGTCTTGTTCAACTTTTTCACGATCTGTGGCCGCCTTGATTGCCTCCGGTAGGTGTCCTCGCATTGTCTCGCGTATCGATTCGACGGCGAGCGGCGCAGAAGCAGCGATCTCACTTGCTAATTCGTAAGCGGCTGAGCGAAGGTCAGCGAGAGGGACGAGGCGATCTGCTAAGCCAATAGCGACCGCTTCCTCTCCTTTGATGCGGGCGCCGGTATACAGCAGTTCTAACGCTTTTTGTTGTCCAACTAGCGATGGGAGAGTGGCCGTTAATCCGAAACCGTGGTGGAAGCCGAGCCGAGAGAAGTTTGCTGTAAAACGTGCCTCCGGAGCAGCGATTCTAAAATCAGCGAAACAAGCGACGCCGAGTCCTCCTCCGACTGCTGCGCCTTGAATCGCTGCGACGACCGGGGTTTTGCAGCTGAAGAGGTCAAAGGCAGCGTCGTACAGGTGTCTAGCGGAGCCGTCTGCGTTGCGGGCGATTATTTCACCGCCTCGACTGCCGTCATTGTGGAATTGCGCCCCCGCGCAGAAATTCTTTCCCTCTGCACACAGCATGATCGCCCGGCAGCTGTCGTCTGCATCTAAGTCTCTGAACGCGGACACCAATCCATCAATCAAATCGAGGTCGAAAAAGTTGTTGGGCGGACGGCGAATTTCTGCCGTTGCTACGAATCCGTCGACAGACACGTGAAGATCACCGTAGACACCAAAATCGTTCATAGCTTGATGCTAGGTCTGATCAGCGTCTATTGCCGTAAGAACTGTCGGTGTCCTAGCTGAGGACAGAGGACCCGCCGGTGACCAGCGCGTATAAACCTTCAGCGCCTTGAGACACGGCCGCATTGCCAAGCCATTTACTCCACTCGGCGTCGCCGCCATATTCTTTTCGCCATGACCACAGTCGCCGGCTGTAGTGGTGAAGTGGGTACTCCTGAGTCATCCCCATAGCGCCGTGCGCTTGATGGCATGCCTTTGTTGCTCGTGCCGCGGCCTGATTGGTGATGAGCTTCGCTGCGGCGATTTCGAAGAAAGCCGGTCCGCGGTTTGCTTCCCTCCCAGCCGTTTCAGCGGCCATGCGAGCTAGAGCGGCTTCCTGAGCACTCCAGACCAGATGTTGCTGCACCGCCTGAAACCTCGCGACTGGGCGGCCAAATTGAATTCTGTCATTGGTGTACGTCACCGTTAGTTGGCTCATCTTCTCAATGGCTCCTGCCATTAGAGCTGCGCGGGAGAGAGCTCCCCGGAAACGAAACGACTCTGGGTTTACACCGGCCAGGCAGGGAGACGCAGGCGCTATCGCGCCGTCGAAGCAAACCGTGTCGCGAGGTTCGCCTGCCATATTTGTCATTGGTTGGATGACACAATCTTTTGGATCGACAGATGCGACCATGCTCTGCCCGTCAACTTCGACCAGGATGGCGATTCGTTCTGCTATTCGTGCCCAAGGGACACGGGTACAGGTTCCTGCGAGCGTCATCTGATCACCTGAAACTGATGCCGTGATGTTGTTGCCATTAGGTAGGACCGTTACTGGGCCAGCGGGAATTTCATGCCCTGAACTAGCGAGCAACCATCCACCCAATACTCCAGTTTCCGCGGCTGGGATCGGTGCGGCGTGATATCCGACCAGCCTGAGAACCTCTAATGCATCAAGAAGCGTGCCACCCGACCCGCCGCGATCTTCGTCAATGGAGATCCACGGAAACCCCGTTTCGGCAAAGGCAGACCAAATTTCCGGTGCGGCGCCCGCTGCTTCAGCATTCTGTACCGCCTCATGGTCACAGATCTGAGTAAATAGACGATCAGCGGTTTCGGTGACCAGTTCATCAACGCCAGTTGCCTCGGTCATACTGGTAACCCCTTCAAACCCTTTGACGCAACCGAACGAAGGATCTCGATAGTGCCGCCTCTGATGGTGTTGCCTGGGAAAGTCACAACACATTGAGCCAACAACCGTTCGAATAATGAATCTGAATCTGGCGAGTATTCAATATCGATGAGATGAACAAGCTTTTCCACTACTTCTTGTTCGTAGCGAGTGCCCATCTCCTTGACGAGCGACGATTCGATGGAAGGAGCTTCGCCGGTGTCAATGAGTCGTGCCACAGAGAGAGAAAGATTTCGGATACCCCACCAGCGAGCGACTAACTCACCGAAAAGATCCGACACTGTGTCCTCTAGCTCAGTTCCCTTTGCTTCGCGCAAGAGTTGTTCGACTGTGGAGAAAGGTGAAAGCCAACGATCAGGCCCACCACGTTCGTAGGCCATCTCAGTTGTGTTCTGATGCCAACCCATTCCCAGATCACCCACAACATTGATGTCGGGCACAAATACTTCGTTAAATGTGACTTCGTTGAAGTGGTGAGATCCATCGAGAAAAGGGATAGGGCTTATTTCTAAACCGGGGGATTTAAGGTCGATCAATAGTTGTGACAACCCTGCGTGTTTGTTTCCATCCTCCATGGGGGAGGTGCGCAGTAGACACACAAACCAGTCATTTTCGTGGGCACCAGACGTCCAAATCTTGGTGCCGTTAATAATCCATCCGTCAGTCGTTTGTTCGGCCCTGGTGCTCACCGAGGCCAAATCAGATCCGCTGTCAGGTTCACTCATCCCGATAGAAAATCCGAGTTCCCCCCGACATATAGCAGGTAGAAACCTTTCCCTTTGTTCTTCCGTCCCGAATTTCAAAATCACATTGCCGGTTTGGCGATCCCCGACCCAATGGTGTCCGACTGGGGCACCCCAGCGAAGCATCTCTTCGACCACGATGAATCGGTCGACAGCCGTTCTGTCGGATCCGCCCCATTCCTTGGGCAATGCCATGCCGACCCAGCCACGTTCAGCCATTTTGAGAGAAAACGCTTTGTCTTTATTTGCTGCCATCCCAAGGCACGGCTCGTGGGATCCAGGCGGTAGCTCTTCTTGAAGGAAGTCTCGCACCTGTTGTTGGAGGCCAAGCTCTTCTTCTGTGAGTTCTGTTGGAGTGAAACGCATATGAGTTGTTTTCTTTTACGCAAGCTAAGTATGTGGCCCGAGCTGAGATGCTCGAGTAGCGGATGCTGTTTAAGACAGCGACACGTCGGGTGATGTATCGGTCGGTATGTGATGGTATTCGACGCGACGCCCCAATGGTGAGGCAGGATCAAGAAGTGAATGACACAGCAAGACCCTTTGAGGGACATAACGACGTGGTGCGAAAAGAGTGGATTGACTTTAATGGTCATTTCAACGCGGGGTACTACCTCGTTTGTTTTGATGACGCCATCGAATCTTGGATGGATTTCATCGGAGTGGGGCGTTCACATCGAGAGCAACATTCGGTGACTACCTTCTCAGCGCAGAATCACGTTACGTACCTTCGCGAAGTGCGCGAAGGGGCCAATTTGACGGTCACCACACAACTGCTCGGATTCGATCGCAAACGCATTCATGCGATGCAGGTCATGTGGAACACCGACGAACGTTTCGTTTCTGCTACTTGCGAAGTGATGTCGCTACACGTGTCAGAGGAGACTCGTCGAGTGTCAGAAATGCACGATGAGGTCTATGAGCGGTTGCTAGAAGTGTGGGATAGCCATGGAAAGCTAAAGGCGCCACAACAGGTTGGTCAGGTGATGTCTATCCCGGGATGGCCCACTTCGTTGGGTTAACGCGTGCAGAATATAGACATGAGCCAGCGACTAGAAGGTAAACGAGCAGTTATTACAGGCGGTGGGCGAGGCATAGGAAGGGCCATAGCGCTGGCTTTTGTTGAACAGGGAGCGAGTTGTGTGGTGACCAGCCGACAGCTTGGAGATCTCGAAGCGACCGCTGAACTGGCGCCGGCTGGTGCTATCGAACCCATAGCGTGTGACGTCTCTAATGATGCGTCCGTAGCGGCAATGTCAGAGTTAGTTCTGGATAAGTTCGGCGGTGTTGACATTGTCGTAAATAACGCAGGTGTTCACGCCGCGGGGAGTTTTCTAGAAATAGATGCCGCCACATATTCTCGTCTTTACGAGGTAAATGTTGTCGGCATAGTACGCGTCAGCCAGGCATTCCTAACGGGAATGATCGAGCGAGGTCGTGGAAGCATCATCAACATGGCCTCGACAGCTGGCCTTTTTGAATCACCGGGGCAGGCCCCTTATAACGCTTCCAAACATGGGGCGGTGGGGCTAACGCGGTGTATGGCATTAGAGCTCGCGTCGGCGGGCGTTACCTGCAACGCCATATGCCCGGGGTTTGTGAATACACCGATGCTTGATGGATTCGCGGACCTGGTCGGTGCTGAAGCCGAAGAATTGCGAAGGCGGCTCGCCCAGCGAACCCCCATGGGGCGAATCCTTGAACCGAACGAAATTGCGGACCTGGCTATCTATTTAGGAAGCGACGAATCGTCTGGAATGACGGGACAAACTATGGCCATTAGTAATGGGATGCGAATGTCATGAGTGGTGACGCCGGCGACCTGATCCGAGCGGCGATTCGAGTCGAGAGGACCTGCCATGAAGATGGCTTGTTTCGGCTCGCTACGCGTTTTTGAACGGCTACTTCATGGCGGCAAGTGTTACTCGTTAGCGCTTCCTCAGACTCCAATGGTGGATCCACCGCATGGGTCAGCGACATCGTCAGGACCGGGCACAGAGGCACCTACTGGCAGTATCGCCGAGCAGCAGGACGCCTTTTCGACCTGCTAGGCGAGGAGCTAGATGCGCGTCGGAACTCTTGGAGTGGGAGAAAATCTTTTTCTCGTTCTTCCTAAGTCGCAGGGTTCTAGGCTGGAGCAATGCCTCAGTATCGATCAACTACTTCTACTGGCGGTCGCAACATGGCCGGAGCACGCGCCCTAAGCGACCTTGGATAGCGATCGACACTACCTGTGAATGGGTCAACATTTGAAAGTCTTGCCATACCGGCATTTCGTCGGCTTTGGATAGCTGGCTATCTGTACTTCCTGGCAATTTTCGCGCAGATGATTGCGCGCGGCGCCTTGGCGAAAGACCTCGAAGGCAGCAATGCGGCTTTGGGGGCGGTCACACTGGCTTTCGGTCTTACAGGGTTGGTTGCCACACCTTTCGGCGGAGTCGCAGCCGATCGTTTCCCTAAGCGTTCCATGTTGCTCATTTCGACGGGTCTGCTTCTCGTTTCCTCATTGTGGATTGCTGTCGCCGTGCAGCTCGGGTTCATCAGCTTCTGGATGCTTGTGACTGCGTCGGCAATCCAATCGGCGGGGTTCAGCTTCCTTTCGCCCGCCAGGATGGCCTTCACTGCTGAGCTTGTTGGACGAGATCGATTAGCAAATGGCGTCGTACTCACTCAAATATCTATGAATGTGAACCGCGTCGCCGGACCGGTACTTGCTGGAGTGTTCTTAAGCGTGCCAGTCCTCGGCATCGGAGGCATCTACTGGGTCGGCAGCGCGATCACCGCGATAGGAGGCCTCCTTTTCCTCAAGCTTCCTCCTGGTTTGCCTCGCCCTAACGCGACTCGCTCTTCGGCTACCCGTGACCTACTGGACGGCGTCCGCTACGGCTATACCCAGTGGCCGCTTCCGCTGCTGCTGGCTACGTCAACGCTTGCCCTTATCTTCGGATTTCCTTACGTCGTTTTTTTACCGAGCGTGTCTGAAGACTTGTTTGGAGCTGGTGATACGGGTTTCGCTTGGCTTTCCACCATCGGAGCTGTAGGCGGGCTTGGCGCTTCGTTATTTATCGCTGGACGGTCCGAGGGTTCCGTCGCGTGGAAAATTCAAAACTTGTCGGTGATCGGATTTGGCGTAGGCGTAGCTGCTACGGGCATAGCTCCCACCTTCGCCATCGCGATGGTGGTCATGTTGTTGTTGGGAGCGGCATCGGCGGCTTTTCAGTCGATGAACGCGACACTGATCCTTGGGGCGAGCGAAGCTGCCTACCACGGTCGTATGCAGTCCTTATTGCAACTCGGATTCAACCTATTTGGCATCGCTGCTCTACCTATTGGCATATGTGCCGACAAATTCGGACTCCGGGAAACACTTGTGGTGATGGGGGCCGTGGTGACTTTGGTCGGCGCAGCGTCGATTGTGGTGCGCAAGGCCAAAATCAACATCGATGGAGTGCAACATCAGAGCTGGGGGTAGTTTCCGAGTATGGAGATTTTTGGGGTCGTCAATGCTTCCCCTGATTCCTTAGCTGGCTTCTCAGTGGTTTCCGACCAAACAGAGGCCGAGGAGTACGGGACTCATCTACTTGCAGAAGGCGCCGACCACCTTGATGTTGGTGCACAAGCGTCACATGGGAATGCGGCATTTGTGAGCGCCGACGAAGAGTGGCGAATTGTCGAAGGCCCGTTACAAGGACTTCTTTCATTAGGGGTAGAGGTAGCAATTGACACTTGGCAGGTTGAAACAGCACGTCGAGCGTTGGATGCGGGTGCCCATGTGCTTAACGCTGCAGATGCGTTACAGGCCGACGAAATGATCGAATTAGCAGCAGAGCGCGAAGTTCAGGTGGTCTTACCGTTCATGATGGGCCCAGATCCCCGTCACCTCAAACACGTCCAAGGTGACCCCGTGCAAGTCATGGTCGATTGGTTCGACCTCCAGTTGGAGCGCGCTGCACGATGGGGGATCCGCGAACGGTTGATGCTTGATCCCGGGACAGGCTTTGCACCACCCCACTGGGAGTGGGAAGACCGTTTTCGGTATCAGAAAGCTATTTATAGTGGCCTGGATCGATTGCGAGTATTTGAATTACCGCTCTATGTGCCCATTGCGTGGAAGCAGACACCAGACAGACTCGAGTTGGTTGACTTAGTTTTGGCGCAGGAAGTCGAATATGTCAGAGCCCACATTCCGCGCCAGATACGTCAACGTCACGCTGCGGTGCGCGGTGGAACGCCACTGCCTACTTCGGATTTGTGGCCAGGGTACGAGTAGCGACTAGCTGGGGAGTGCCTCAAGACGGGCTCGTACGTGTTTGTGGTGAGGCGTCAAGGCAAGCCAGTCCCGGTCTTCGATATCAGTCAGTTCGTTGACAGCCACACCATGAACACGATGCTCACCTGTTTCATCTGGATACTCCATCCCGAATCCGTGAGGAAGGCTTACCTGGCCTTCCATCATCGTCTCGGAGATGTCGATGGGCGCCTCGGCTTCGCCGCGTTTCGTGACGATACGGACTCTCTGGCCCTCGCTAACTCCCACTCGGCTGGCATCAGCAGGATGGATCCGTAAAGCACCATCTTTGTCCTTCTTGCGCCAGGAGGGATCCCTGATGACATCGTTGACAGTTGACGAGCGATGTTCACCAGCCGTCAGAACAAACGGGAAAGCATCCGACGGAGAAGCGGGTTCCTCTTGGGCCAGACTTCGCAGTTCTTCAACCAGTTCGGGGATGTGAATATGAATTTTCCCATCCGGAGTTTTAATCCGATCAAAACTCGATGCGTAATCGCTGGTGCTGAAGACCATGCCAGATTTAGCTTCCAGCAATGAATCAAAGAGGTTGTTTGCAAGTTCCAGACCATCGCCTTTCAGTCCTGCCGCACGGAGCGAATCTGGGAATCGCATAGATGCTTGCATCGCCGAGCCGAACATCACCGCGGCCGGCCCCATCCGCCCAAGGCTCTGCCCAAGGCTTCGATATAACGCCGTTGGAAGCTTTGAACCCAAGTCAGGATTGTCTGTTGATAAGCGCGTAAAGGTCTCGATGAACTCTTCGCGACTGTTCTCTGCCGCCTGAGCGAGCTCTTCCACTCCGTCAGGTGCGCCTCCCATAGCCTCAACTAAACGCGAATGAATTTCCGCTTCGGGCAGAGTGTCTCCCAAAGGCTCAAAAATGGGTTGACGAATATGAAAATAATTTGAAGGCATCTCACCAGCGAAAAAAGTTGCCTCAGGTTTTTCGTACTGAGAACAAGCAGGAAGGACGTAGTGAGCCTGACGCGCAGTTTCGGTCATAGCTACGTCAATCACCACCAAACAGTCAAGCTTTTGAAATGCTTCACGAAAGCGTTTGGAGTCAGGTAACGAGTGCGCTGGATTGGCGGACTCGACGATCATCCCCCGGAAACGATCGGGATGGTCTGTATCAATGGCGTCAGGAATTGCTGCACACGCCACCATGCCGCACAAGAGCGGAGTTCCAGTTACCGGTTCTACCGCCCCGTCGGGACTATGTCCGCAGATCGGCGCCAGCCGTACCGGAATGTTCATGCCTCCCTCGATACCAAAATTTCCCGTGAGGAGGAATAACAGGCGCTGCAGCCAGCTGTTCAACGTCGAATGCGGGGCCATTTCTATTCCGAGATCCTCTTCTGTCGCCATTGAACGAGCATTGGCCATGGTTCTCGCCGCTGATCGAAGATCCTCTTCTGAGATACCACATTTTCGCGCGTAATCTGTGATGTTTATTTCCTCAAGCAAAGGGCGAAGTTCATCCCAGCCAACGCACTGTTCCTCAAGGAATCGACCGTCGATCAGAGTTTCTTCAACCATGATTCCCAAAATCGCAGCGAGAGCCCAAGCGTCGGTTCCGGGCCTCACACGGAGATGATGATCTGCGATATTGGCGGTTTCAGAAATCCGAGGATCAAACACCACTAGATGACGGTTTTCGTTGTTCTTGATTGCGTTGAGAACGTTGCGAGCCTCTGGGAATCCGTGGCTGTGCCATGGGTTCTTGCCGACGAAGACAGCGCAATCGGTGTGATGAAAGTCAGGAGTAGCTCCGATGTCTTGGCGACCGAAGAACTTCCCCTGAACCCAGTACATCCCGGTCTTCTCTTGAGCTAAAGCGTTGCTTCGGTACTGAACTCCTAAGGTCTGCAAAACACTGCGGGCGTAAGCACCGGGAAAATGATTGCCCTGTCCGCCACCGCCGTAATACATGATTTTGTCGCCACCGTAGGTGTCGCGGATTCCGACCAGTTGATCAGCGACTTCTTTAATCGCCTGATCCCAGCTGATTTCGGCAAACGTTCCATCTTCCATTCGCTTCATCGGCGAGGTGAGCCGGTCGCGACCGTTCTGATAGTGGTTGACCCGCAAACCCTTCTCACAGGTGTACCCCCTGCTTGCCGGATGGTCCTTGTCGCCGCGAACGCGAATGATTTCACGACCGTCAATACGAACCTCGATACCGCAGTTCTCAGAACACAAAATGCAAGCCGTTTTGTGCCATTCCTTCGTCGGGTCAACTTCGGCGTCGATCTTGTCCACTGCTTGCTGATCGCTAATTTGTTGCATCTAGTCCAATCCCTCCGGCAGAAGCCATGCTAGATCGGTCCAATGTGACAAGTCGATCCGCTCTTAGTCGCAAGCCCCGCCGCCTCAGAGCTGGCTAACGTGCGACCGTGAGCGATAACACACGAAATTACATAAAAGCCCTGTACGGCTTCGATGCGGTAGTGCGGCGAGTTGATCAAAGCCGGTGGGGCGCAGCGTCGCCATGCGAGGGTTGGTCAGCGCTTGATGTAGTTGCCCACAACATTGGGATGTGCACCATGATCGCTGGAATAGCAAGAGGTGTACCCGCCAACAGCGCCGTGCACCCCGTTGTTGGTGATCCACAATCTGACTGGGTTAATGCCCGTGACGATGTCCTCGAAGCTCTCGATCAGCGAGGCGCACTTCAACGCGAGGTTGGAACCCCGTGGGGTCATTTAGTGGTTGACCGTTTTGTGGGCCTCGTTGTTGTCGACCCATTGCTCCACACATTTGATTTGGCGAAAGCTTCTGGCCAGGTGGCGCTCCTCGACGAAGACTTGGTTGAAGCCGGATATATCCAACTCAAAAAAGCTGGGGACATGATTCGAGGCGAACGATTCGGACCAGAGGTCCCGATTGACTCTGATGCTTCGATAACCGATAAATTGATCTCCATAGCGGGTCGAAATCCGTGATTTGGGGGAGGACCGATATGCGCGTTCGGGTCGATACTGAAAAATGTCAGGGACATAATCGCTGCTTCTCACTGGCAGCCGAGTTGTTTGACGTAGACGACTACGGCTATGCCACAGAGCTAGGCGACGGAGACGTCCCGAGCGGACTGGAAGATAAGGCTCGGTTGGCGGCTGCTAACTGTCCCGAATTTGCCATTTCCATCGAAGAATGAGACCTCGATTGCCACAGGCCCACGTGCCACTGACGTAAGGCGCAGACTCCTGAGGGCTCCCGGGAGCCCGACGAATTCTGATGTTAGGCGGAGGTCTAGCGCCGCAATTCGCTAACTGATTGACCTGCACCCCATTGGTTTTTTTCCAACGCCAACATTATGTCTACGAGGTTTTCGTCCCTAATTCTTTCGAGTTCAGCAATTGTGTGATGTCCTGATTGATTATCAGATTGCTCACTGATCAGTAGCGTCAACGCTTCTGTCAACTCTGGGGTGTCGGTGAGTTTGGACCACGGCCACGAAAGAGTGGGACCGAACTGGCTTATGAAGTGAGCCATCCCAGATTCGCCTCCCGCTATTCGGTAATTCTCAAACAATCCCATTTGTGCCCAACGCAATCCGAAGCCAAAGCGGATGACATCATCGATTTCTTGAGTTGTGGCGACGCCGTCATTTATTAGCCAAAGAGCTTCTCTCCAAACTGCCTCAAGAAGACGATCAGCGATAAATGCGTCGATCTCGACGCGAACATGGAGTGGGCGCATCCCTGCTGCGCCATACACCGCCATTGCGCGTGAAATTGTGTCGGAGGAAGTCAACTCGCCTCCGACCACTTCAACCATGGGAAGCAAATAGACCGGGTTAAATGGATGTCCCACAACGAGTCGTTCCGGGCACTCCATTTCTTGCTGCAGCAAACTGGGCTTCAGTCCAGAGGTCGAAGAAGCGATCAAAGTTTTTGATTCGGCAGATCCCTCGATTTGTTTCAGTGTGGCTTTTTTGAGGTCAAGGTTCTCGGGAACACTTTCTTGTACGACATCCGCTCCCGAGACGGCCGCTTCAACCGACTCGCAGAAATCCAATTTGCCCTCGCTCTGCGGCGCAGTCCCCATTCGCTCCCAGGCAGTTCGAGCGTTGTCGAGGACTTGAGAAACAATCCTCGGAGCATTAGCTGATGGATCGCTCACTGCGACATCCACACCGCGAAGGAGCCAACGTGCAGCCCAAGCGGCACCGATGACTCCGGCTCCTACGATCGCTACGCGTTCAGGTGACTCAATATCTGCAGTCATGGAATGTGTGCAGTGAGTTGCAACATCTCGCGAACTCGTCCCGGTCCGATGACTTCAAAGTTCATGGATTCGAGAATTTGCTTTGCGCGTGCCGTGAGATTTTCATTTGTCGCGAGATTTCCTCGATCTAGATACAAGTTGTCTTCCAGACCAACCCGCGCATTCCCTCCGGCGACAGCCGCTAGAGCGACGTACGGCAGCTGGTCGCGTCCTAGTGAAAACGCTGAAAATGTCCATTCGTCTGGAACGTTGTTCACCATCGCCATAAATGTGTTGAGGTCATTTGGGGCTCCCCACTTGACGCCCATACATAGCTGCACCATGACAGGAGGGTCAATCAAACCTTGATCTACGAGTGATTTAGCCTCCCATAGTTGCCCCGTATCGAAGATTTCGATCTCAGGTCGAACGTCGAGTTGCTGTATCTGGCGTGCCATCTCGGCGAGTGTGTCGTGAGTGTTTGTCGCAACGTAGTTTCCTTCCCCAAAGTTCATGGTCCCGCAATCGAGAGTGCAGATTTCTGGTCGTAAAAGGCGAACATGATCGAGCCTTTCCGTGGCACCAACCAGATCAGTTTGCGGAGAATCGAGCGGCAGCGGGTTCTCCACTGAGCCAATCACTAGATCGCCACCCATACCCGCCGTCAAATTGATTATGACGTCAGTTGACGACGCTCTGACCCGCTCGACTACCTCCTGGTAATACGCGACCTGGCGGTCGGGGTCTCCCGTTATGGGATCCCGTACATGAATGTGGGCGATTGCCGCGCCCGCCTGGGCCGCGGCAATCACATCCAGTGCGATCGCCTCGGGAGTGAAAGGAACTTGGTCGGATTTCCCGACGGTGTCGCCCGCGCCGGTGACTGCGCAGGTGATGAACACTTCACTCATCCTCGTCCTCCATAATGTTGCTCAATCCTAGGGATTGTTCCTGTGAGGTGATCGCTCGCTGCAGAACTCTCATCCTCGAATAGACCTCGTCGGCATCAAGGTAAGTGCCCCGCAACTGGCGAATGCCTTTGCTGCTGTCGAATGATTCTCTACCGTGCATGATTCGGCGGTTATCGAAAGCAATTAGGTCCCCGGGCTCCAACTCATAACGAATCTGAAACTCGGCGCTGTTAGCAATTTCCCCCAGTCGCTGCAATGAGCGATAGGAGTTTCCGATTTCGTGCTGACTCATGGCCGGAAAGCCGCGCACAGGGTGAAAGGCCCGAAATGTCCACGGAATTCGACCGTCACCCTTGTCAACGACCGGACCAGTCCATCGATGATCGTGATTAGCGTCGCGGTTGAAGAATGTCCACTCAAGAGTGGTCAAGCAACGAAATACATCCGGTTCTTTAGCTTGGAGATAGTTCATGACGGCGAGGCCGTCGGTCATCGTTGACTGACCGCCGCTCACGGTGTTCTCAAGACAATGGAGAAGTTGAAATCCGGGTGGAGTTTCCCTTGAAGGCAAGTCGCTGTGGGCCGGCAGTCTTGCATTCGTGTTCGCCGTCGAGTTTGGATCAAGATCAACGCTGACGTGCCAAGTCACACCAAAGTTGGAATCGCGCAATGCCCCGATACGGCTCCCCACGAGCCCCACAACTTTGGTCTCGAGCGGCAAGCCAGTCAGTCTCGCTAACCCTGTTTCCAAAAGATCATGCAACCAAGCAGCCATGGCGTCGTCGTCTTCAAGGACTGACGGCCCATCATGGGTAGGCGGTATTTGCAAATCATCGGCAGTCCAAGGTTTGGCTGTAGGTAACAAAGAGAACGGATGATGCAGGCCATCAGCGACATGGCGTAGCCATCCTGGATGAAAGCTTGCCTGTCGGGCTTCAGGAGTGAACTCGACTACTAACGCGCCGGCATCGAGAAACGCCTCGCTGATCCTGGTGGAGATATCCAAGTCTGTTACATCAAGATCGTTTTCTTTTGATCGCGGATCAATGCCCCCAGGGCCTGGACAATTTTCGCGGAGCCACAAAGGGTGACATTCGAGCTGTTGACCATCAGGCCACGCTACGAGAACGCCCCCTTGGGGGGTTCTCGTGACAGACTCAATGATGACCCATGGATAACGGTAATAATCGGGCGTGGGTAGGTCGGCCATCTCAAGGTGATTTGCGTCGTTGGCGCGTACAGAGCGGGGCATGTTGTCTGCTTCGGTCAAAGTCGCAGCTTTCAACTCACGGGCTAGTGCTTCTACTGAGGGAATCGTAGTCAATGCGAAAGGGCATTTAGATCAACCTTCCCAAGTGACGAGAAGCTTTGGATCTCCTAGGTTTGCGGTGATGCCGAAACGCGATGTCTACACCCATGGCCATCAGCCAGCTGTTGTGAATCAGCACGCTCGACGAACTGCCGAGCGTTGCGCTGTCTTCGCCCGAGATGTAATTTCCGACAACTCTCTGCTGCTGGATGTTGGATGCGGTCCCGCTTCAATCACCGTTGGGTTGGCTAAATGGGTACCGAAGGGTTCGGTAACTGCAATTGAACTCGGTGGCGCCATTCTTGATACGGCCCGCACAACTATTACCGAGTCAGGACTCGGCAACGTGAAAGTCGAAGAAGGCTCGGTATATGAGTTGCCTTACGAAGATGACACATTCGACGTTTCATACGCACATCAGGTCCTTCAGCATTTGACTGACCCGGTGTTGGCACTTCGAGAAATGGCTCGAGTGACACGCTCTGGAGGTCATGTGGCTGTGCGCGATGCTGACTATTACACAATGTCTTCTAGCCCTGAGTCAGAGGCAATTGAAAAGTGGAGGAAGATTTATCGGCAGGTAGCGAGATATAACGGAGCCGACCCGGACGCCGGCCGACATTTGCTGAGTTGGTGTCATAAGGCGGGACTTCAAGATGTTCAGATCTCAACGTCTGCTTGGTCCTATTGGACCAAAGACGATCGGGAGAATTGGGGTTTCTCGTGGGCTGAAAGGTGTCTGACCACCAGCTTCGCCGAGCAGGCCGTGGAATATGGTTATGCAACAAGGGCAGAACTTGAAGAGATAGCGGAAGGTTGGCGCGCGTGGGCAAAGAATCCGAGCGGGTATTTCCACTTCATCAATGGTGAAGCGCTCGCCCAGGTGAAGTAAACAAGCGTCACACCATTGCTTATGGGAGGGGATCATGAGCACGCTGATGCCAGACAATTTTCCAGGGCTTGTCAAACGAGCGGCGGTTGAGTTCGCTGGAACAGAAGCCATATCTGACGGAGACTTCAGCTGTGATTATGCCGAGATGGGGCGACGCATCAACGAGTGCGCAGCGGCGCTTGTGGCATCAGGGATAGAGCCTGGTGACGCAGTAGGGGTATGGGCACCGAACTCATGGGAGTGGGTTGTCGCAGGAATGTCAGTTTTTGAGACTGGAGCCGTTTTGGTGCCAGTTAACACCAGGTTTAAAGGACGCGAGGCTGCCTACATCTTGGAGAAAGCGAAAGTGAAGTTGCTCTTCACAGTTGTGGGCTTCTTAGGCAACGACTACGTCCGTGATTTGCGAGATTCCGGCGTGGAGGTCGATGGGCTAGACGAGATCGTTGTTTTACGAGGAGATACGCCGCCCGGCACCGTGTCATTCGAAGATTTCTTGCAGAGAAATACGGGTGATGAATCTGAAGAGCTAGACCGACGGAGGTCCCAAATCACAGGCTCTGATCTCGGTTTGGTCATGTTCACGTCAGGCACGACCGGCTTACCCAAGGGAGTGATGGTGGAACATGCGCCGATCATTCGCAGTTTTGGCCACACAGCTAGGGAACTCGGCATGAGAACAGGTGACCGCATGCTTGTGATTAATCCGTTCTTTCATGCTTTTGGGTTCAACGGAGCGATTGTTCCCTGCTTTATGCATGGAGCGACGATCCTTCCGCACCCAGTATTTGACGTTCCCCGAGTCCTACAACGCATTCAGGACGAACGTGTAACGGTGTTCCCAGGCCCCCCTGCCTTATTCCAAGGTTTACTTAACCATCCTGAGATGGACCAGTACGACACCTCTAGCCTTCGATCCGCCATGACCGGAGCGGCAAGCATCCCAGTAGAAACTGTCGTCGACATGAGGCAACGACTTGGCTTCGAGACAGTGATTACTGCCTACGGAATGACCGAGACTCATGGTTTGGTGACAGCTTGCGCCGCAGATGACCCCCCAGATGTTGTGGCCAGCACTAGTGGCAAGGCGCTGCCTGGTATGGAGATGAAACTGGTGGATGACGCAGGAATAGAAGTACTTCTAGGAGAGCCCGGCGAACTACTAGTCAGGGGTTACGGAGTGATGCGGGGTTATCTAGATGACCCTGAACAAACCGCCGAAACTATCGATGATGATGGGTGGATGCGGACCGGTGACATCTGCGTAATGAACGAAGACGGGTACATCGATATCACCGATCGAAAAAAAGACATGTTCATCAACGGCGGATTCAACGCATACCCAGCTGAGATTGAGCGAATCATGCTTGAACACCCCCGAATTGGTCAGGTCGCCGTCATCGGCATACCCGACGAACGGCTAGGCGAAGTCGGAGCCGCGTTCGTTGTTCCAACCCCACTAGGGCCACCTGATTCAGCAGAGGTAATTGAATGGTGCCGCGAACAAATGGCGAATTATAAGGTGCCTCGACATTGCTGGATCGTAGAAGAATTGCCGCTTAATCCATCCAACAAAGTGCTCAAGACTGAGCTTCGCGAAAGAGCAGCAGAACTCCTCAGTTGAATCGGCGAAGTAGACAGTCAGGGAGGTGGCCTCAACTTGGCTGCCCGCCTCAATTCAGAAAGTCTGAATTCTCTGCCAAGATTTTGTCGTAGATCGGTTGATAGCTATACCAACCTGCAACGTGGCCGCCCACCTGTTCAGCAGTGTGGCGAGCCACGTCTTCACGAATACGGATCGGTGTTCCCGCTGCTTCGGCCAATAACTGACTCTGGCACGTTCGTTCCATGGTGATAAACCACCAAGCCGCTTCGTCAACACTATGTCCCACCGTTAAAAGGCCGTGGTTTTGCAGGATCACGGCCTTGTTGTCACCCAACGCATCACCAATGCGATCACCTTCGTCCGTGTTGAGAACTACCCCTGTGAAGTCGTTAAAAAGAGAGTGGTTCTCAAAAAAAGCACAAGAATCTTGCGTTAAGGGGTCAAGTAGACGCCCGAGACTCGACCAGGTCTTGCCGTAAAGAGAGTGCGTGTGGGCGGCTGCAATGACATCAGGTCGCGCCTTATGCACGCGGCTGTGAATAGCAAATGCTGCTTGGTTCAACGGGTACTTTCCCTCGACGATGTTTCCTTCGTGATCAACCAGCAGTAGATCCGATGCTTTGATATGTCCGAAAGGAACCCCAAAAGGGTTGACCCAAAAGTGATCAAGCAGCTCCGGGTCGCGTGCAGTTACGTGACCCGCCAATCCTTCTTCGAACCCGAACTTGGCGAAAACTCGAAACACCGAAGCTAAGCGTTCTTTACGGTGTTGACGCTCCTGTTCAACTGAATCGAAGGTGGGAGCTGCCGGGAGCATCTGCTCAATCGTGTGAATGGGTTCGGCGGTATCTGTCATGCGTTCAAGCTTAGGACTCTGGCACGCGACGTGCCCAAGCTCTGAGTTCTTAGACACAAGGCTGACTATCGTGACGACTGGAGAACCTTGACCGCAATGGGGGAGTCGGTGACCGAAGTTGGTGCCTACACAGGGATTCGAGTGCTGGAGATGGTGGAGGGAATTGCCGGTCCTTACGCCACCAGATTTTTCGCGGACCAAGGCTCCGATGTAATCAAAGTTGAACGACAACGAGGCGATTACTACAGGAAAGACCCCGGGTTTCAAGCCATTAACCGAAATAAACGGTCAGTTATCGTGGACGATGACAGGGATCTGGTAGCTACTGCTGATGTCGTGGTCGTCCCAAACCAATTTGAAGCAAACCGAATTCGTGGCCTGGCCCCAGGGTCCGTCATTGTTTCCTTTCCCACTTGGGGATCGCATGGGCCGATGGCCAACCGACGGGGTTCAGCTGCGCAAGTCGCCGCTATGACGGGGATCGCATGGAATCAAGTGAGTTGGTCTGAAGGTCCTGTCCATGTTGTTCTCCCGCTGGCTTCCTATGGAGCTGGAATGCTCGGAGCTTTAGCTATAGCTGCAGGCCTATATGCACGCGAGGCTCACGGGTTCGCGCCAACATACGAAGTTTCCGACGTTGCAGGTGCAGGAGTGATGCAGGTAGGCGATTTTTGGTCTCCAGAAACAACTCAAGAAAGAGATGGATCTAGTCCTCTCGGCCCCGCGGGAAGAGCACCTGCGTATCGCCCTTTTCGGGCAGGGGACGATCGCTGGTTCTTTGTTGCATGCGGTACTCGACGCTTCTATGAGTCACTGTTAAACGCGCTGGATCGCGTCGATCTATTAGAAGATCCGGACCTCAGCAATCCACCTTGGGGTCTCATCGAACCGGACCCATTGGCCAAAATTACGCCTATCTTTGAAAACCTTTTCTCGAAACGGAGCCGAGAAGAGTGGATAGAACTTCTGCGTGCACATGACGTCCCGTGCCAGCCCATCCAGACGAGGGCAGAATTTTTGGCGTCTGACTTGGCGCGATCTAACGAACTCATGGCAACCGTCCAGCATCCTGAACTGGGTTCCCTGTCAATGCCCACGCAGCCTTTGATCTTGGATGCCTGCCCATCTGAGTTGATACGTGTAGCGCCAAAGGTTGGTGAACACACTCGCCAAGTACTTGCCGAAGTTCACGTGCCCGCTAGTGGGTCGGGTCAAGGGGGACCGCCACTCGCCGGGACTCGCGCAATCGACTTGGCTTCGTTCATTGCCGGTCCCGTTATCACTCGCCACTTAGCGATGTTGGGTTCAGACGTCATCAAGGTTGAACCCGCTGACGGTGATCCGTTTCGCACCTTTAGCCCGATGTTTAATGGTTGGAATCAAGGTAAACGAGCGGTAACGCTTGACCTAAAAACCCAAATCGACCGCGAGTTTCTTTATCGAATGGTGTCCGACTCAGACGTGGTTGTAGAGAACTTCCGTCCTGGCGTTGCGGAACGATTGGGCTGTTCTAGTGCTGAACTTCGACAAATTCGGCCGGACGTGGTGTTAGTGAAAAGCCCTGGCTATGGCGCTGACCTTTCGCGAGCTAGTCAACCGGCATTCGACCCCCTGTTGCAGGCCCTTGGCGGCATGATGGCAGCACAGGGGGGAGATGACGAACCCGTCTTTTTGACTGTTCCCGTTCACGACGCAGCGACTCCCATTATTGCTGCGTTTGGCGTTGTGACCGCGATGTATCACCGGTTGCGAACGGGGCAAACCCAGACCGTTCACACTTCACTCGTACAAACCACCGCTGCTGCTCAGGTGGCAGAGTTCGTGGATTATGAGGCCCGACCAGAGGTCAGACAAGGCGGCTTTGATCATAAAGGCCCCGACCCAGACAATTGTTTTATCGAGCAGGATGGCGCATGGGTTTGGTCTGAGCCGCTCGGTCAAGTACCAGTCGAAACAAAGGGCTTCGTTGGGAGCGAGGTTGCCTTAGCGAACGACTTAGTCTGCGAGCACCTTGAATCACCAGGATGGGGACCACTGAACCAAGTTGGACAGCTAATCAAGGGTGCGGGTCCGCACCCAGAGCGCGCTCCGCGTTTCAACGAACATGAGGCCGAGTTACGTTTGGAATTTGACTAGAAACTTTGTACTAGCGCAACTCTTATTCCACGTGCGTGACTTTTGGGGCCGGAGCATTGGCAACATCTACCCAACCCGAAAGCAAACCTGCGGTATACCCACCGTCTACAACGAGGTGGTGGCCGTTGACCCAACGAGATTCACCAACAGCGAGCCACTCGATGGCTTCGGCGATCTCATCGGGACTCGCAGCGCGCCCTGAGTGAGCGAGAAGCCAGTCGATTCGCTCGTCGCCAATTTGCTCACGAAACGTTGGTAGCAGTGGTGTGTCGACGGGTCCAGGGCTCACCACATTGCACCGGATACCAGTTCCTAAAAGTTCTCCGGCTTGGAGCATGCTCCAAACAATGACCGCTTCTTTAGAAAACGTGTACGGGTCAACGCCAACAGATTTACTTCGCTCACCCCACCACTCTCGAGCTTGATCGTCGTCTAGCCCCAGAAGAAATTGGTGAACGTCTAAACGCTGCTGCCAGGCATTACCGGAGATCGAACCAATGTTTACGATACTCGCGCCGGCGGAAAAACGAGATGAGAAAGCGCGGCTGAGGGAACGCACCGCAAGAAGATTTACCTCCAAGACCGTCGAAGCAGGTCGAGTACCGGGCACCCCGGCTACGTTGATCAAAGAAGCGAAAGTGGCGGGATCAAACTGATCGTCCAAATCTCGGACCAGGTTTTCAATGGCGCCAGAGTCACTGAGATCGCAACCGACATGCGCAACAACATCGACGCCCTCGGGCGCGTTATTTTGATCAACACTGATAACTGCGATGCCTTTTTTCGTTAAACGACTGCAAACAGCGTGGCCGATGCCGGAGGAAGAGCCTGTGACAATGGCAACACGATCGCGGCTATAAACAGAAGACACCGCGATGAAGTTACTCGGGAGCAGGTAAATCAATGAACCACTGTTATCTAAAAAACTTGCAAGTAGCTGAAACCGTCTCTCCAAAAGGCGCCGTTGTTGTTGCATTGGGCATCTGGTTTCCTCCGGCGTAGCATCGTGTTATCACTAATAAAGAAGCCAATATGGTTGACCCTGACTATTTAAAATTCGACACGCTTTCGCTTCATGCTGGGCAAGAACCAGACCCAGTTACTGGCGCTCGCGCTGTGCCCATCTATCAGACCACTTCCTACAGCTTTGTTGATACCGAACAAGCCGCAGGGTTGTTTAATCTGGAACAACCCGGGCATATCTACAGTCGCATCTCAAACCCGACTGTGGCTGTGCTTGAAGAGCGAATAGCTGCATTAGAAGGCGGGGTCGGCGCGGTCTGTACTGCTAGCGGGATGGCGGCATTTCACTTAGCGGCAGCGACGATTATGAGCGCAGGTAACCACGTCGTGGCTAGCCGCAACATTTACGGCGGTACGCACAATATGTTGAACCTGACAATGCCCAGGTTTGGCATTACAACGACCTTTGTTGATCCGCGAGATCCTGAAGCTTGGCGGGCCGCTATCACTGCCGATACTCGGGTCTTATTTGCGGAAACCCTAGGTAATCCGGGGATTGAGGTTCTTGACGTTCCCTTGGTTGCCGAAATCGCTCATGAACATGGTCTTCCCTTGATGGTTGACGCGACATTCACGACGCCCTACCTAATGAAACCGATTGACCTGGGCGCTGACATCGTTATGCATTCGGTTACCAAGTTCATGGGCGGTCATGGCATTGCGCTAGGCGGCGTGATTGTCGATGGCGGAAGGTTCGACTGGGCAGCCAATGAAAAGTTCCCCACCCTTTCCCAACCATATGACGGCTATCACGGCATCACTTTTGCGGAAGAATATGGTCACCAAGCCCTTTCGATGCGCGCCAGAGCCGAAGGGCTTCGCGACTTCGGTGCAGCAATGAGTCCGACCAACGCATTTCTTCTCCTACAAGGGATCGAGACACTGCCGCTACGGATGAAACGCCACGTTGAGAACGCAATTTCAGTGATTGACTTTCTCGAAACAAATGATGCTGTTGCTTGGGTTAGTCATCCTTCCGTAACGACTCACCCTGACCATGATCTGGCGCAACGACTGCTTCCTAAAGGCGCCGGATCTATTCTGTCCTTTGGTGTCGTGGGGGGACGAGAGGCCGGCCGTCGGTTTATTGAAAACGTCCAACTTGCGTCGCATCTAGCCAATGTCGGCGATGCTAAGACTCTCGTTCTTCATCCAGCCTCAACGACACATCAACAACTCAGTGCAGAAGACCTGACAGCGGCAGGAGTCGGTGAGGATTTGATTCGGTTGTCGGTAGGCCTTGAGGACCCTGAAGACATCATCGCGGACTTGAGCCGAGCCCTTCGTGCTTCCCAAAAGGGATAGGTGCTATGAACTTTGAATGTAGAGGCGAAGTCGTTAATTATGCGACGGGCGGAGTTGCGATTAATCGCGAACTCCCCTTAGTCGTGTTGTTACACGGCGCCGGTATGGATCGAACAGTATGGAGCCAACAGACTCGATATCTGGCTCACCATGGTTTCGCCGTCATGGCCGTGGACTTTCCAGGTCACGGCGAATCGGGCGGCATGCCGCTTTCTTCTGTGAAGGAAATGGCAGATTGGGTATCTGAATTCATCGCAGAAGTCGACATGGGACCGGCTCGTCTCATCGGCCACTCGATGGGAAGTTTGGTTTCTTTGGAAGCCGCTGCTCACCATCCCGAGTCTGTAGAACGACTGGTCCTACTAGGAACCGCTCCTGCGATGCCGGTGCACCCGGACCTACTTGGTGCCGCAGAGCGAAATGAAGTCTTGGCCCCACAATTGATGACAAGTTGGGCCCATGGGACTAGAGCGCACATAGCGGGAAATCCAACCCCGGGTCTCTGGATGCGCAGTGGATGCCAAGCGCTGCTGGAAAGAGCCAAGGACGACGTAATTTTCAACGACCTCATGGCCTGCAACGCCTATGAAGCTGGCGATGTCGCTGCGATGATTACGTGCACGACAACAGTTGTAGTCGGTAGCGAAGACAAAATGACTCCACCGCGAGCTACTGCGCATCTGGTCGCCGGATTATCTGACGTGGACCTCAAACACCTAGATGGTGTTGGTCACATGATGATGATTGAAGTCCCTGATCGCATACGAGAAATACTTTTATCTGCCCTGCGGTAACTCGAGGCGACAAACAGGGCCGATCAGTGTCATGATTCAGCAACCTTCATCCGAGTAGGAGGACCTATGGCAGTGGACCATTTCCCGGTCGAGGCTTCGCACATTTTGATGTTCGCTAGAGCGATCGGAGACACGAACCCGATTTATTGTGACGAGTCGCATGCAGCCGGGACCGAAGTGGGGTCAATAATTGCCCCGCCGACATTCGCTCAAGCGAGTGCCCAATTTGACCCTGATTATTTCCTTCGCCCCAAAGCGGGACAGAAATGGTTCGGTAGCGGTGGCACAGCTTCTGGAATCATGGGAGGCGAGAAAAAAGAGGCATCAAACTCCGAAGGTGAGGAAAAGGAATCCGGCTCCGCAGCCGGAGGGCTTCATGCCGAGCAACACTTCACTTACCACAGGCATCTAAAGCCCGGTGATGTGCTCACCGCAGAAACGAAACCAGGCGAGAGCTGGGAGAAAGAATCAAAACGGGCGGGCGTCCTAAAATTCAGTGAAAGCATCACCGAGTACAGAGATCAGAGCGGCGAGTTAGTAGTCACCGCTCGAGGCGTCGGTGTGGTGACCGAAAAAGTGATCGAACAGTAGGGGAGAGACAAATGTCACTAAATGCAAGCGAAATCAAAGTCGGCGATTCCTACTCGGAACTAATCGTTGAGGACCTCACCCGTACTCAGATTGTTCAATACGCAGGAGCCTCCGGTGATTACAACCCCGTTCACAGCGATGAGAAATTCGTAACCGAGGTAGCCGGATATCCGACGGTTTTTGCCCATGGCATGCTCACAATGGGCATGACAGGGCGGATGATCACGAACTACGTGGGAGACGGCCGATTGACATATTACGGGGTGCGTTTCGTGAATCAGGTATGGCCGGGCGACACGTTGACAGCCAGAGCAGAAATAGCAGGTATTCGAGAAGAAGACGGTGAAACTCTCGTTGACTTGACCATTTCGACCACGAACCAAGATGAGAACTTCGTCTTAACGGGTAACGCCACTGCTCGGACTAGCTAAACGGGGCTTGGGGAGTTTTGTAGTAGTTGAAACCCCAAAAGCTGCGCTTCACGTAACTTCCCAACAGTGCATTGCTTTGAGGTCGGCCTAAGTGTCGTAGACGCGAACGCCTGACAATAATCAACATCGTGGCTTTGGGAATTTCAAAGGCTAATCCTTGTGAGGCTCAGCCTTTTGCGCGTCCTGCGTAGCCAAACAATTTCCCGGCTACTTTCCTTATCTGTATTTCCTCCGCACCTTCGGTTATGCGATAACGCCGGTGGTGTCTGTAGATGTGTTCGAAGGGCATACTTCGCCCATATCCGACTCCTCCACAACTCTGCATGGCCCGATCAGCGGCGTCGCAGCAGAATCTATTTCCCCTGTAGTTACACATGGCCACACGATCGGTTATCTCCATGTGATCTGTGCCTTGGTCCATTTCCCAGGCGGTTTTCCATATTAGGGCCCTGATCATTTCAGCTTCGGTATACAACTCGGCTAGGGGAAATTGGATCGCTTGGTTTTGAGATAATGGCTTTCCGAAGGTTGTTCTACCGTTCACGTAGTCCACAGCTACGTCAATGCAATGGAGACCCGCGCCGACTGAAGATGCGGCTTGTCGGATTCGGTTCTCGTGAACGAAAAGCTGGGCGGTTTGCAGGCCACGGGCTTCCTCTCCGAGGATGTCACCGTTGTGAACTCGCACGTCAGTCAGGCGAACATGAGCATGGTCTGTTGGCATGTTGAAGGTCCACATGAACTCTTCGACTTTGAACCCAGGCGACTCCACCGGAACAATGAAACAAGTGATCCCATGGCCCTCTCCAGGATTCCCCGAGGTCCGGGCAAAGATATAATCGTGCGTCGCGTGGTGGAGTCCGGTATTCCAGTATTTCTCGCCGTTTATGACCCACTCGTCGCCGTCGCGAACAGCGGTCGTTTCCATCCAAGTCGCGTCAGAGCCATGAAGCGGTTCCGTTAGCCCAAACCCAATACGGGCTGTTCCCTCAAGTATCTTTGGTATCCACTTTTGTTGTTGGTCCTCTGAACCGAATTTTTCCATCATCAACACGGTGGGAAAATTTCCGATGATCGAATTCTCATTTTGTAAGTCGTTATGGAGGCCAAGCCCTTTACGAGCCAAATGTTCCCGCACGATGGCCATCCCCAAATTGGTGCCCTCTTTCCCACCGAAACGTTTCGGGAGATGCCATCGCAGGAAGCCTGCCGCATCGGCTTCCGTTCGCATTCTGCCCAGAAGTTGTTCCCACTCTGCGTTAGGTAGACCATCCCTGTCCCAGTCGGTACGGGAGTCTTCGCGGCGATGATCGAAGAATCGAATGTTGTCGTTTTCGTTCTCTATCGGCTTGATTACGTCCTCGATGAACTCATCAAGATCGTCAAGTAATTGTTGAATGTCATTAGGAATAGCGAAGTCCATAGGCAGTGAACGTATACCGTCGAACCTCATGGTGTTGCCGATTGTTGTCTGGTCGGACTTTCTTTGACCCTGGTGTCACTTGGCGCGGGCCCGTGCGGCTCGCCTCGAAGCACGGCACGAAATTACCGTTTCATGGTTGCCATATGAATTGCACCCCGAAATTCCAGATGGCGGTGTACCCAACGAACGCCAGTTCTCAACTCTTCAGCCGATAGCGGAAGAACTGGGGGTGAGATTGGTGCCGCCCAATCGGTTCCATCCAACGAGGCGAGCCCATCAGGCTGCCCTCGTCGTGGAATATGCCTCACCCAAAGAGGCAACCATTTACCACGACCGAATTTACGCCTCAGTTTGGGAAGATCAGCTAGATATCGAAGATCCTGAGGTACTCAGCGAGTTGGCCAACGACTTAGCCGTCCCCTCAGAGATCATTAGGCGGGTAGTTAGCAATAACGAATTGTGGCCAGCAGTGGTTTCCTCGATGGAAAGAGCCCACGAATGGGGCGCTAACGGTACCCCTAGCTGGGTAATCGACAACAAACTTATGGTTCCCGGTCTACAAGATGACGACTTTTTTGACCGGGTAATTGAACGGTTAACCGTCATTAAAGATAGCGAGGAGCACTCAGGATAATCATCTACGTCTTGGCCTTGGTACTGTCCTCGTTATGCAGCCAACCTATTCGGATGATGTTGAGGCCTACCGGGGCAAGATCCAGGAATTCATCACGGAACATTTGCCGGCCAACTGGGAGGGAATCGGGTCCCTAACTGGAAATGCGAAAGCCGAGTTCGTTGGTGAGTGGCGGAAAATTTTGGGCGAAAATCACTTACTGGCGACGATGTGGCCCACTGAATACGGGGGCCCCGGACTGACAGTTAACGAAAATGTGATTATCGCGGAAGAATTCACCAAGGCCGGATTGCCAACCGGTGGTTCGAATGACGGTTTCGGGATCGGCATGGTCGGCAACACGCTGATCGAATGGGGAACCGAAGAGCAAAAGAAGCACCACCTTCCCCGGATTCTGGGCGGTGAAGATCTTTGGTGTCAGGGGTATTCGGAACCAGGAGCAGGGTCCGACCTAGCCAACCTTGGATTCCGGGCAGAGCTTGATGGTGACGAATGGATTCTGAACGGACAAAAAATCTGGACATCAAGTGGACATTTAGCGAATTGGATTTTCGTTCTTGGTCGAACTGCGCCCGAGCACGCGAAACACCAAGGCATCACTTTTTTTCTGTGCCCGATGGATCAAGAAGGAGTCGAGGTTCGACCGATCGTAAATATCGCAGGTCATAGCCATTTCAACGAAGTCTTCTTCTCAAATGCGAGAGTGCCCAAGGAGAACGTCGTTGGCCAGGTAAACGGTGGATGGGCTGTAGCGATGACTCTGTTGGGTTACGAGCGTGGTTTTGGCGCGACGACGACTTACTTTCGGTATCGAGCAGAACTAGATCGCTTGGTCGAGATGGCCCAACAACGCGGTCGGACAGAGGAGGCAGCTATCCGCCAGCGGTTGGCCTGGTGTCATAGCAAAGTAGAAATCATGCGGTGGCTTGGACAGCAAGTCCTTACCTCTTTTTTGAATGGTGAACCGCCTGGACCGAAGAGTTCGATTGGCAAGCTCAACTGGAGTGAATACCACCGAGAGGTCACTGAACTGGCACTCGACATTCTTGGTGCCGACGCAATGGTGGTGGATGGAGACGATGCTTTAGCCGCGGGTTTAGGAGCCGCCGATGCAGGCACCCCGAACACGACTTCAGCCTGGATCAATAGCTTCCTCTCTGCGAGATCTGGAACGATCTACGCCGGTACTAGCCAAGTGCAACGCAATATTATCGGAGAACGGATTTTGGGTTTACCCAAAGAACCGCGAGCCGATGAAGGTCCTTGGAACGAAACGCCTCGCTGAGGTGTTAGTTGGTCTTTGTGGTGGATCATGTGCCGGCAAGACAACATTGGCGCGGGCCCTTTTAGCCGAACGGCCCGACGCAACGTTCCTCGAATTTGATGACTATTACCATGACCTCTCGGCCATTTCAGTCGAGGAGCGAGCAAAGGTTAACTACGACCATCCCGACGCCCTAGACGTGCAACTCTTGCTGACCCACATGGATGAGTTAGCCGCGGGACGCGCGGTGGACGTGCCTGACTACGATTTCGCCACCCACACTCGACCCGGTGGCCTACATCGTGTGGAGGCCTCATCACTCGTGATCGTTGACGGCCTATTGCTGTTAGCGCTTGCTGAATGTCGGGAGCGATTAGATCTCAAAGTCTTCGTAGATGCGCCTCGCGAGGTGCGTCTCGCTCGGCGACTTGAGAAGGATGTTAGGGACAGAGGACGTGACCGCGACGGGGTAATTAGACAGTTCGGTGCTTCAGTAGAGCCCATGCACGAAACCCTTGTTTTGCCTAGTTCGGAGTTCGCTGACCTGTGTTTTACCCACCCATTCGACGTAGAACACGCAACTCAAGTCATCCTTGAGAACCTCTAGCTGCCGTTGAAGGGTCTGAGATTACTATTTACCTATGAACTCAACCCAGTTGCCGTCAGGATCTTCGACCATCCCCACGACCACGCCAGGTCTTACCTCTCTACGGTCCCAAATGATTGGAGCGCCGGCATCAGCGCATGCATCAAGCGCTGTCTGCACATTAGGAACGGACAGCGTGAAGTAACGCATTCCCGAGGCACCCATCATTCCCCCTTTGGGCCCGGCAGGAACATCCTTGGTAGGAACCACGATCTTCAGCAAACTTTCGTTGGCCCACAAGCGATGCATCGCAGCGATACCTAAAGCTTCCATATTTATGGTTGCCTCAAATTCAAGTCCAACTACATCCCGATAGAAACCCAACATCTCGTCACCGTTCGTGGTCACAATGCCAAGATCGAAGCCGCCCTTTGTGAAGCCGTCACTCATTATTTCTCCCATACGTCAGCGACACTGTTACTCGTAGCTAACCCCAAGGCCGGCACGAGCATCGCTTTGAATACCGTAGTTAGGAATTGGGTACCGGAGACCGTTGCGGCTCAGAAATTCCATTCCCTCAACCGCCACAAGCAAATCATTGGGGGTAAGCGCCATCAGAAGTTCATCTTCCATCACCCCTCCGTACCGCCGTTCGGCGAAGCATGGAATCGACAAACTTGGCTCTCCGGTGCTGAGAGCTCGACCCCAACTATCGGCACAGGCAGATTCTCCTACACACCCCCAATCAAGTTTCTTATAGTCCCGCCATTGGAGGCCGTTGATCAAAATAATCATCTGCGCAGGGGTGGCATACACAAGACAAATATCTGGAGGGTCAAGGCGCTTCGCTGATAAAGGCGAAACTGCCATAGCCGCGTATGTTCCGAAAGGGACGCAGTCCATAGCTTCCTGATGCGCTGAGCTGTCATCGAGAGTTTCGAACCAAACTCCCTGCATCCGCTCACCCGATAACCAGTCTTCATCCTGTGGATGGAGGCCGATTACTGCGCCACACTGATCGCCAACTAAATCTGCCCGGGTAATACCAACAGTCCAATTGAGTCGCGAGGCCATGCCTACGATTTGGTCAGTCGTATGAATTGCATCCGGTCGTCGAATTCGCGAAATCGATTCCATTTCCTCAACTGTTGCGAAAAGCTTCATGCCAATGGGAGTAGTGCGTATGCGAAGAAGTTCCTGCAGTCGGCCTAATAGATCATCCCAATCAATCTGTTCGGTTCGCAGATGTACAGGCTGGTCTTCGGTTTCACTCATTTGTCCCCCTCGTGCTCAGGCCACGCTACAGCGCGCAACTAATCAACCGAAGCGCGACAGAATGAAGAAATGACAACTGTGACGCTTCTGCACCCGGGCGCAATGGGTGCATCCATTGGGTCAGCCCTCACCCAAAACGGTCACACCGTGCTGTGGGTGTCCAAAGAGCGGAGCCAAACAACCAAGCAACGAGCTGCAGACGCTGGCCTCGAAGAATCGGAATTCCGAACGGCCCTAAATCGCGCAGACGTGGTTATTTCGGTTACACCCCCTGGGGTAGCGGTCTCCGTAGCGGCTGACGTCGCCGACGAGGGTTTCGACGGCGTTTACGTAGACATGAACGCTGTCGCACCGCAAAGCGCGACTCAAATGGCGGCGTTGTTTCCCCAGTTCGTTGACGGGGGAATAGTTGGCCCACCAGCTTGGGAAAGAGGAACGACGCGACTCGGATTGAGTGGTCCGAGAACCACGGAAGTCGAATCGTTGTTCACTGGCTCGACAATAGAAACAATCGATTTGGGGCCTGAGATAGGTAAAGCATCTGCCTTTAAAGTCAGTTTCGCTGCCTGGACGAAAGGATCTGGGGCACTGTTGCTATTGGTATGTGCCTACGCGCGCTCCCAAGGTGTCGAAAGCGCGTTATTTCAAGAATGGGAACGTCGAGGGATGGGCATGGAAACCAAATCGACGACTGTTGCGCAACAGATGGGGCCCAAGAGTTGGCGTTTTGGAGACGAAATGCGTGAAATTTCTGATGCAGTGGAAGCCGCTGGGTTGGGTACCGGGTTGTTCAAACATGCAGGTGCCACCTTCGACCGTCTCAATCACTTAAAAAATGCGACCGATCGACCGCCAACCCTCGAAGAGGTGACTCGCGACCTGCTCGCTACACCTCCTGCTCAGTAGATGCACCTCATCCGAACGCGGCGCCTTCAGAGCTACTACGCGTGCTCTCGAGCGTCTGCGATTAGACGGATGCAGGCCGATGCTGCTGATAACGAGCCGGGTGCACGTTCAAGTTAAATACTTTCGACCTAATTCAGTGTGCGGGGTAAAGGCCTCTATGAGGTCGCGGCAAGCTCTGGTCAGAAGAGTTTCACCGCAGGCATTCGATTAGGGTGATCCATTGCGTTTGGGTGTAGCAGCGAACGAAACGGTGACGAGTCAAGGAGTATTTGATGGCAGACGGTCTTCATGTCGAAATTCACGGCAACGTGGGGATGGTCATCATGGACCGTCCTCCGCACAACTTCCTGAACTTCCGACAAATTCATGACATAGCCGATGCGCTTGGCGAGATGGAAAAGGACATGTCTATCCGTTGCGCCGTCTTAGCTGCGGAAGGTAGATCATTTTGTGCCGGCGCAGACTTCGCGGGTGATGGAGTCGGCGGTGGAGATAAAGAGGTGGTCGGTGGTGATGCGACCCTCGCTCTTTATCAGGGCTCAGGACGTCTATTTGACGTGACGTTGCCAATCGTAGGAGCGATACAAGGCCCGGCGGTCGGCGGAGGATTAGGTTTGGCGATGGTGCCTGACATACGAATCACATGCCCTGACGCACGATTCTCTGCGAACTTCGCAGCCCTTGGCATTCATCAAGGTTTCGGTATGAGTGTCACACTCCCCGAACTCCTTGGCCCATCGAGAGCAGCGCAGGTGCTCTATAGCGCCAGAAGGTACAAAGGCGAAGAAGCGGTCCTAATCGGACTAGCTGATGAATGTGTCCCATCGTCACAAGTGAGAGAACGTGCGTTAGAAATCGCATCGGATATAGCAGCGAACGCTCCGCTTGCTCTTAGGGCAATAAAGTCGACATTGCGACTTGGTCTCGGTGACAGAGTGCGAGAAATCACACAACGCGAAGCCCGAATTCAGGCTGAACTATCTGCTAGCACTGACGCAAAAGAGGGAATTGCGTCAGTGGGGGAGCGACGCAGCGGCAATTTCACCGGGCACTAAGTAACCGAATACAGCATCCTCACAGAATTACGAGAAGAAAATGAAAGTTCTTGTAACTGGCGCTAGTGGCCTCATTGGATCTGCGCTCAGTAGCGAGTTAGGAGTTCGCGGCCACGAGGTGATGGGAGTTTCTCGTTCTCCCTCAGCGGGGTCGATTGGGTGGCATCAAATGACTCCGGAACTCATGGAGAATGTTGACGCAGTAGTCAACTTGGCTGGAGAAACTATTGCTGGCCGGTGGACCCAGGCCAAAAAACGACGGCTAGTAGACAGTCGGCTGGAAACGACCAAATTAGTTGCCGCTGCTATCGGCGAGTCGAGCAACCCGCCTTCGGTACTCATCCAAGCTTCGGCATCGGGTTATTACGGAGATCGTGGCGATGAAGTTCTGGACGAATCCTCGAGTAAAGGGTCAGGCTTCCTGGCTGATCTTTGTCAACAATGGGAGACCGCTGCAACACCCGTAGAAAAAGTAAACACTCGGCTCGCGTTGACAAGATTTTCCGTAGTTCTCGCCGATGAAGGAGGAGCGCTCGGGCGTCTCCGTACTGTCACCCGACTTGGTATTGGCGGCCCATTGGCTAGTGGCCAACAGTGGTGGAGTTGGATCTCACTCCACGACACGGTTCGCGCGCTACTGCACGTCCTCAATACTGAGATCTCTGGACCCGTGAACATAGCGTCACCGCAACCTCAACGGCAACGAACGTTCGCTCGAACACTTGGAAAAGTGCTTCATCGACCTTCAACGATGCCGGCTCCAGGAATAGCGATTAAAACCGTTCTCGGCGAAATGGGCGCCAGGCTCTTACTGGACTCGACACGCTTGCAGCCGTCAGTCCTGATCGCGAATCAATTCAAATTCGCAGATGACAAACTTGATGGAGCGTTGAGACGGATCTTGAATACCTAAGCTTTCGCTTGGCACCAAATACTAGAAAGTGCTCGAACCATGACTCTTAACCCTGACACTCAGGCATTCATCGACATGCTCGAATCCGCTACCGCCGACGCACCTCCTAGATCTGAACAGTCACCCGAATACGCACGCGACGGTTACCAGGCGCTGGCTCACATTCTGGGGCCCGGTCCCGAACTAGGCGGAGGGGTAGAGGATTCGCACATCCCAGGACCAGCCGGAGATATAGCAATTCGCGTGTACCGGCCAACATCAGGCGGGCCTCACCCTGCCCTGGTATTTTTCCACGGCGGCGGATTCGTCATAGGTGACCTAGAAACCCACGACAAAGAATGCCGGCTGCTTTGCGAGAAAGCAGGATGTCTTGTTCTCGCCGTCGATTACAGACGGGCTCCAGAGGACCGTTTCCCAGCAGCGGTCGAAGACGCATGGGCGGCGGTCCAATGGGTTAGCCAGCACGGCGCCCAGATTGGCATCGACACTAAACGCGTAGCAGTAGGAGGTGACTCAGCAGGCGGCAACCTTGCCGCAGTAACGGCGCTCATGGCACGCGATGCTGACATTGACCTCAAGCTACAAATGCTCGTCTACCCAGCAACTGACGCCTCGCGCCACCACGATTCGTTTGACGAAAACAAAGATGGTCCCCTTCTAACAATAGAAGTAATCGACTGGTTCTGGTCCCACTATCTAGGTCCTGAACCAAGTGAAGAGACACTAGGCGACTGGAGGTTCTCTCCCGCCCAAGCCTCTAACCACAGGGGTGTGGCTCCTGCCTATCTGGCAACTTGTTCGGCCGACCCGCTCCGCGACGAAGGAAATGCGTATGCCCAAATTCTTAGAGCAGCAAAAGTTCCTGTTAGCCACTCAATGTTCGAAGGTGAACCGCACGTCTTATTTCAACTGTTCAACGTCTGTGAGGGCGCAAAAACCCTGATCGCAGAGTGCGCCGCGGCACTGACAAAGGCCTTCGAATGAACAGCACCGTGCGACGGGATAACTGGGGGATCGCGCACGTCGAATCCACAGACGCGACTGCAGCTTTCGAAGCTCAGGGTTGGATAGCGGCCTCCGACCGGATCTGGCAAATGGATTCTGACCGGCTCAAGGCCCTTGGCAGATGGGCTGAAATTGTTGGCACCAAAGGGCTAAAAGAGGACGCATTCTTTCGAAGGCTGGGGCTGGCGCAAGTAGCCCAAGCCGATTGGGCTGCACTGAGCCCACAAGCCCGCGATATGACCGAGTGCTACGCAAAGGGTGTCAACCGGTGGTTGGAGGAACACCCCAAAGGTCTTCCTGCTGAGTACGCGCATCACCCAGCACCGCCGGAGCCCTGGGAGCCCTGGCATTGCGTAGCGGTGTACAAGCTCCGTCACATCTTCATGGGCACCATGCATCGCAAATTGTGGCGGGGTTACCTCTTGGCAAAAACAGGGCCAGAGGTGTTAGCTGCAATGAAAGGAGACCCAAATCAAGCGTCGGTCATTGCTCGCGGAAGCGGACCGCACCTAGATCTCCTAGCTGATCTTTCTTCTCTCCTCAACTCCCAATCAGAACTCCTGAAAGCCTTGATTGATATCGATGGTGGGTCCAATTCATGGGCTGTTCATGGCTCGCGAACCGTCAAGGGGAAGCCGCTGTTGGCTGGTGACCCCCACCGGGGGATTGAATTCCCCAACGTGTATCACCAATTTCACATGGAATGCCCTGAATTCAACGTGATTGGGCTTGCATTCCCTGGAGTCCCAGCATTTCCACACTTTGGACACAACGACGACGTTGCCTGGTGCATCACACATGGAATGGCGGATGACACAGATGTTTTCGTTGAGACCGAAAGCCTTGAAGCAATTGAATGGAATTCTGAACTGGTTCGAGTCCGAGGCCAGGGAGACGTCGAGGTATTTTGTGGCTCCACAGATCGCGGCCCTGTCGTAATAGGTGACCCGGCTGACGGCATGGCCCTCTCAGTCGCATGGACTGGCCTAATCGGGCAAGACACAACCTTCGAAGCTCTGCAACCAATGTTGGTTGCATCAACCTGCGAAGAACTCGAAAATAGTGTCCGACCTTGGGTGATTCCCGTCAACAACCTTTTGACCGCTGACCGTGGTGGAAATATTTCCTTCAAGATCAGAGGACGCGTACTTCAACGACCGACGAGCAACCGTTGGACCCCAGTCCCGGGGAATGCCGAACATGCTTGGTCTGGTATCGAACCCGTGCCCTTCGAGCAACTACCGGGATTACGAAACCCCGAGAGGGGCTTTCTGGTGACTGCGAACAATCGCATTAGCGATACTGAACCGTACATTTCACTTGATTTCGCCGGTCCTGCACGCTACGACCGGATCGTCGAGCTTCTTGACGAGCTCCCGAACGCATCCGGCGAAGATATGAAACGAATTCACGGCGACGTACTCTCCTTGAAGGCGCCTTCTATCGTCGAGCTCTTAATATCGCGAGCAACTCGGTTCATGCATCCACGAGGCAAATGGCTACTGGACTCCCTATCGAATTGGGACTTCCAGGTGACTGAAGATTCGGTGGAGGCTTCGCTATTTGCAGTGATACGCCGCCGATGGTGCGAAAGTGTAGGAGAAAGACTGGGAGTATCTACTGCTCAGTTCGGGGCACCGAGCTGGCCTTCGCCTGAAGCCGCAAGTCGAATGCTTTTCGAAGCGGCAACGACATTGCTCTTCAACGATGCTTGGAAGTGCATACCAGGGCTCGAAACAGATGACGATCTCGATGGGGCATTGTCGGCTTGTATCGACGAGACTTTGGAAGAACTTGAGCTTCGCCTCGGGGAAAACAGCTCTGAGTGGACGTGGGGGCAGCTACACAGGATGGCCTCGCCTCATCCTCTCGCTTCGGCTTTAGAGGAAGCGAGACATCTGCACCCGCCTCTAGACAGCTGCCCAGGCGACGGAGACACTGTTAGATGCGGAACAGTGATTCCTGAGACTGGAGAACGAGCGGCCGCCGCGTCGGTAGCTCGATATGTCTTCGACCTAGCCGATTGGGACTCTTCAGGATGGATTGTCCCTCATGGAGTATCAGGCGTGCGTGAGTCTGGACACGACATGGACCAGCGCTCTAAATGGCTCGACTGCGAACTGCTACCGATGACGTTCACAAAAGCATCGGTGTTATCTGCTACCCAAAAACAATTCGACTTATAACTTTCGTTGTCAGACCGATCTGCTGGGCTTGGGAGGTCTGAGACGCGAGTAGCTTCCAGTAATGGCATTAACCGAATACGACAGCGAACTAGATATCGACCCGATGTTCGCTACCACTCACAGGGAAGTATGGCAGCGTCTCGGGGAGTGTGGGACTTGGTGGACAGGAGCTCAACGCGTTGCAGCGATGAGCGAGGCTCGTGCCGCGTTTGAATGTCAATTGTGTTCGGAACGTTCACATGCCCTTAGCCCATCAATGATCGAAGGAACGCACGACTCTGTGTCGGAGCTTCCCAGACAAGCGGTTGATCTAGTCCACAGATTGACAACCGATCCAGGTCGCTTAACTCAAGAATGGGCGAACGCCACCATCGACGCATTAGGCGAAGAGCGTTATGTGGAACTAGCGATAATTGTTTGCACCCAATACGTGATCGAAAGTTTTGCTAAATGTCTCGGATTGGCTCTTCTTGAACTGCCTACGCCAGGTGACGGAGCTCCCAGCCAAGTCCGACCGACAGATGTTGGAGACGTTGGCGCCTGGGTCAGTCAAACACTGGACAAAGCGTTGGCGAATGTCTCCCGAGCGGGATCTTTGGTTCCCGACACCGAAGTTCTCTGGCGCGACATCGTCCAGTGTCATTACAGCCGAGGACCAGAATTCGCTGAACTCGTCTGGAACCGTGCGCTTAGTCGACCTCAGACAGAGCTCGTGGCGTCCACCGTTTCCTCTCTTAACGAGTGTTTCTATTGAACGGCGGCCCATGTATCACTGCTCCGTGCGAGTAGCGAAGCCATCGACACTGATGTCAAAATTGAACAACTTGAGGACGGGGCGAACGTTGAGCACGGATCGGCTCTAGTGCGATACACCGAGTCCGCAGTGCGGCAAGACAGTGATCTCGCCGAATCCCGAAAGCATTTGCTACGAACCGCCGGCTCGCAGGCCTTAGTCGAAGCAGCTGCGACAGTGTCTGCATTTGAAGGGCTCAATCGCATCGCTGATGTGACAGGTATCCAATTAGATTCTGGATTAGCCGACGAATCAGCTGACTTCAGGTCCGAGCTTGGCATTGATTCTTACGCGGGTGCCACGAGCACAAAGTCAAACGGATCCGCTCAACGAGCCGACAACGTCATCGGTATCTTTCGCTGACACCTAAGCGGCTAGTCGAGCAAATATCGTCTTAGTCACTTGTGATTTGGGGCTCCCTTGGCAGACCCAAAAGTCGTTCTCCAATAATGTTTCGTTGAATCTCGCTGGAACCGCCAGCGATACGCATGCCGGGGGAGTACAACAAAGCTTGGATCGATGCATTGGTGAGCATTGAATGGGCACCGTGCAATGACGCGTCTAACTGAGCTTCGTCGTAACCCAATTCGCTGTTCATCAACTTAGCTATCGGAGCTATACGGGAGTCGCCACCCCTGCGTTCCATGAGCGATTGAAGTGCCTTCCCACGATTGAGGAGATCTATAAGACTGTCAATTTGCAGCGGATTGACGTCACCGGCGCCCCGGACCATGTCCTCCAGACGGCGACGGAGACTGATTACGCCCGAGGCGCCAGCGCCACCGCGTTCGTCTTGCAACACCGCCATAGCCACCGCCCATCCGTCGTTGACGTCACCTAAGACAGCATCGGAGGGAATTACCACATCGGAGAAAAATACTTCACAAAACTCGCTTTCCCCGGTCATTTGTTTAATCGGCCGCACCTCAACGCCATCGAGTGCCATATCAAGCAAAAAGAAAGTGATGCCCCTGTGTTTTGGCTGTTCGAAATCAGTTCTGGCCATGAGAATACCAAACTGCGCCAGTTGGGCGTTTGAAGACCAAACCTTTTGACCATTCAGAACAAAGTGATCTCCATCAAGAATCGCGGAGCTTTGTAGCCCCGCTAAATCAGACCCTGCTCCAGGCTCACTGAACAATTGACACCAAAGAATGTCGTTACGCAACGTCGAGCGAAGAAAGCGCTCACGCTGGCTCTCAGTTCCGGACCGCATAATGGCTTCGCCTGCAAGCACCAGCCCCTGCAGGTTCAGGTACGGCGACACCTTCGCAGTCGCGCATTCCTCGTGCCAAATGACGTTGTGCTCGGGCGTCAACCCCATGCCACCGCATTCGCTTGGCCAGTGCACCCCAGCCCACCCATGGTCGAAGCAGAATCGCTGCCAATGCATCGCCTCCGCGTGCAGGTCCGGAGGCAAAATCGCCCCATAGGCCGGACAAGCATCGCCCGAAGCAACGGCTTGCGTAACGAAGAGTGCTACCTCTTCCCGAAAGCTGTCGAGACGATGATCGTTACGCACAGATAAGACCGTAGTACTCACTCGTACTGGCCGGGCGCTCGGTTCTTACCTAGCATCACTTCTATGAGCGACCTAAGTCACACTGACACAAACCGCACCAATGAAACTGTCGAGTTGTTGCAACAACTCATCCGAAACGAATGCGTCAACACCGGAGAGAGCGACTCAGGTGAAGAGATTCGTAACAGTGATCTGTTGGAAACCTTTCTTGAGGGACCAGGCGTAGAAGTAGAACGCTACGACTGCCTTCCCGGTCGCCGGTCAATGGTCGCGCGAATTCAAGGAACCAACCCATCGGCACCGTCGCTCTGCCTGATGGGCCACACGGACGTGGTCCCAGTCAGCCCTGACGGGTGGAGCCGCGAGCCATTCGGCGGCGAGCTCATTGACGGTGAGGTTTGGGGGCGGGGCGCTGTCGACATGCTCAATCTGACCTCATCAATGGCTGTGGCATTTCGTCACCTCGCTCGCAGTGGGTTTCGCCCACAAGGTGATTTGCTCTATTTCGGTGTGGCTGATGAAGAAGCTGGAGGAACTTACGGGGCTAAGTGGATGGCTGAAAACCATTGGGACGCGATATCAGCTGATTACGTATTGACCGAGTTTGGGGGACTGCCAACTGATACCCCCGACGGCAAAAAAATTACTTTGGCAGCCGGGGAAAAAGGTTTGGGATGGCGGCGGTTGACGGTGAAAGGAACACCAGGACATGGATCAATGCCGTTTGGTGCAGACAACGCTGTCCTTAAGGCGGCTGAAATAATTCGACGCCTAGGAGAGTACCGACCAGATGCCAAACTCACGGAGATGTGGCAGCACCAGGTGTCCACTCTTGACCTTGAATCGGACGTAAAGGCCGCGCTCCTAGACCCAGCATCGGTGTGGGATGCCATTTCGCAACTGGAATCACCTGCGCTCGCACGGCACTTGCATGCATGCACCCATACGACGTTTTCGCCCAATGTGATCCATGGCGGCGTTAAAACCAACGTCATCCCTGACTCGGTTGAAATCGACGTCGACATTCGAACCGCCCCCGGGGATAGCGGCCAGGTCGATGATCATCTTCGGGACGCGCTTGGTGAGCTATTCGACGAGGTGGAGGTTCGAGCCATTCACGACGATCCGGCGACCTTTTCTTCGACTGACACACCAATGTGGCGCCTTTTGCAAGAGTTAATGCAGAAAGCACACCCAGGAGCGCCTCTGATTCCGTCGCTAATCGTAGGTGCAACCGATGCTCGCTTCTATCGAGAAAAGGGATCGATCGCCTACGGTGCTGGGCTATTCAGCGATCGTGTCAACTCGTCAGACTTTATGGCTCGGTTCCACGGACATGACGAACGTGTCGACGTCGATTCGCTTGCTCTGACGACACAACTCTGGGTCGATGTCGCGTCGAACTTTTGGGATAGGGCGAATAGCTAACGAAAATTAGCTAACTAGTTAGAGCAACCAATTTTTGATGTCACATGAGGAAGTCGACCGGTGCGCAATGAGGTAACCATCCCAGCGGCATCCAACTCCCAGATCACACGCATGCCCTTGTCCCCATCGGTGACTGGCACGAACGTCACGAAATCACCAGTTGCGGATTCTTCAATCTTGGAGCCAAACGCTGATTTGATCGCGTCTTTGGTTGAACCTATTCCGTAACCAGATTTGGTTGTGATCGGGCCGCTTGAGATATCGACCCGAACGACTTCTCCATTCACCACCATGAACGATGCCCCCGTCGCACCAGCAGCAGGGGTGTAATATTGACACGCCTCGCTTCCGGTTGACGCCGCGATGAGTTCGACACCGGCTTCAGCTTGAGCTTTTTCGAGCAACTGTCCTATCCGAACAGGCCCAAGTCCAGCGGTGGTGATTGTGTCAGCGTTCGTCAGAATGGGCACCAGAGTGGTTGCACTCCCGTAACGCTCAGCGGCGCTTTGAACAACCTCAGTTGTTGAACTTGATTGTTCAGCATCAGCGCTGTGAGAAGAAGTAGTTGCCGAAGTGGTGACGGTCGGCAGGGTTGTTGCCGAATCAGCGGAATCAGTCGAGCCGCTCGAACACCCTGCGGATATCAATACAAGGACTATCGACCCAGCAAGAACCGCAAAAAATTTTGATGTTCGAATTACGCTCATCACGTCTCCACCCCTTGGCAATGTCGATAAATGCACGGCCCTGTCTCCGTCGATCGACTATTTACGAGGGTACCGCTGTTCGGCTCGATGTGTCGGCTGGGCTACTGAGTTAGTCTTGAAAGCAAGCAATTAGTGTCACTACGCGCAATTAGTGTCACTACGCGGCTAAAGCGCCGCTAACACATCAGAACAGTGGCGATCGATTCCTTAGGGAGGATTCGCCAAACGGAGGGTCTTAAGTGTCTGGTCCAGAATTTGATGTAGTCATTAGAGGAGGCGCAGTTGTTGACGGCACCGGCTCGCCAATCAAAGAAGCCGATGTTGCAATTTCTGGAGATCGGATTGTTGCCGTAGGCGAGGTCAAAGGCTCAGGCCTTCGCGAAATTGACGCCTCTGGGCGCATCGTGACTCCGGGCTTTGTCGACATCCACACTCACCTTGATGCCCAGTTAGCTTGGGATCCCATCGGTTCGAGTTCATGCTGGCACGGAATCACTTCAGTAGTAATGGGTAATTGCGGAGTCACATTCGCCCCGGTTCGCACCGAAGACATCACCTACCTAGCTGAAGTGATGGAGTCTGTTGAGGACATCCCCAGAGAAGCAATATTGGAGGGGTTGCCATGGAATTGGCGAACATTTGGTGAATATCTTGACTTTTTGGATGAGCTACCTAAAGGCCTAAATGTCGGTGGCATGGTTGGGCACGTGGCAGTCCGCTGGAACGTCATGGGGGAGGACAGCCTTGATGAAGAACCAGCGTCGGTAGAACAAATCGAAGCCATGTGTGAGCTCGTTGATGAAGCGATGGGATCAGGAGCTCTCGGGTTCTCTACCTCTCGTACCCTGCTGCATCGAACTCCCGACGGCCGTCCAATACCCGGAACGTTCGCCGATGATAATGAGCTGTACGCCTTCGCCGATGTGCTGGGTCGCCATGGAAGAGGGGTGTTTGAATCCGCACCGCGATTCGAAAAAGCTGGAGCGGACTGGGCTGGTCTGAAACATGAGATCCGAACACTGGGAGAGATCACCCGGCGAAGCGGGCGACCATCAACTTTCGGACTTGTGTACAACGCGGTGCGTCCAGACATGAGCGACGTGGCGCTTGCAGAAGTTGCGTCAGAGAACTCAAACGGGGCAGCCCTACGACCGCAAACTACTTGTCGTCCAATCGGCGTGGTTTTGGGTATTCAACACCGCACGCCATGGGCGCGCGCCGGCGCAACGTGGAAGTCGATGCAGCACATGGACCTCGCCGGCCGGCTAGCTCTCGTCAGAGACCCGGAAAGCCGTAGACGTCTTGTCGAGGAGGCGAACAGTCCCGAAGAAATTCATGGGAGGGGCAGCGCCATGATCGACCTAAGCCGGCTATACCTTCTGGATGCAGAACACCCAGATTACAGAGTAGGACCCGAAGGGACCTTGGAAGCCAAGGCAGCTCGGGCCGGCGTTACACCGGTCGAATTGTTCCTTGATGAAACGGATCGTTCAGATGGTTCCGTGATGCTTTCTCTCCCGATTCTGAATCAGGACTACGAAGCGATTGAAACCATGCTCCATGACGATTCAATAGTGATGGGACTTGCTGACGCTGGCGCACACGTCGGGCAAATCATGGATTCCAGCCAACCCACCTATTTCCTTAGTCACTGGGTACGAGATACTGGCTTCTTCTCTCTTGAAGAAGGAGTACGCAGAATCACTTCCGACACGGCTGATTTATTTGGACTCGTGGACCGCGGACGTATAGTCAAGGGCGCGTATGCCGACATTAATGTCATCGACTTCGATCAATTGTCATTAACTGGGCCTGAGTACGTCCATGACTTTCCTGGTGGAGCAGGCCGGTACATTCAGCGCGGGGCAGGCTACGACGCCACAATCGTTAACGGCCAAGTTTTCATGGAACACGGGGAACACACAGGTGCGTTGGCGGGCGTAACGCTTCGCTCAACAGACTGAGGCCTTTTACCTCGGCACCGCTAAGGTGCTGGCATGGCCTCACCACCACAAATGAACATCGATGAACAGCTGATTTATCGGGTCACTCTTGAAACAAACAAGGGGACGATCGTGATGGATTTAGACCCTAAATTGGCGCCCAATAGCGTCAATAACTTCGTAAATCTCGCCCGTGACGGTTATTACACCGGCTTGACTTTCCACCGTGTTGTGCCTGAGTTCGTGATCCAGGGCGGTTGCCCAGAAGGCACTGGAACTGGCGGCCCCGGTTATCGATTCGACGACGAACCAGTCACGGGTAATTACACGTTAGGTGCCGTAGCTATGGCTAACGCTGGGCCGAACACCAACGGCAGTCAATTCTTTATTTGCATTGATGACTGTCAATCCAAATTGGCTCCGGCCTACAACCTCTTTGGCCATGTGACTAGCGGTATGGAAATAGCGTTGGGGATCGAAGTAGGCGACGTAATGGAAACTGTCGACATTGAGGAGATCGACGCTTCTTAGATCAGCTATGAATCAATGCCGCTGTGAAAGCTATGGTGGGCTTCTTCACAGGGATAAGGGCGAACTAATGAGTGACACAGTTCTGTACGAAGAAATCGATGGGGTGGCTTTGGTGACCCTTAACCGACCCGAACGCTTGAACTCTTGGACTGGTGAGTTGGGTTCCGCGTACTTCGATGCTCTGGATCGCTCCGCTGCCTCTAGTGATGTGAAGGCAGTGGTGGTCACTGGCGCGGGTAGAGGGTTTTGCTCCGGAGCCGACATGGACATGCTCCAGGGAATAGGCGCTGGCAAAGGCGGGGAACAATCACCACGGCAATTGAGAGACGAGCGACATGACTACGCTCTCACGATCCCAAAGCCCGTGATCGCTGCGATCAATGGGGCATGTGCTGGCCTGGGTTTTGTTCACGCCATGATGTGCGACATTCGATTCGCTGCTGAGGGAGCGAAATTTACTAGCGCATTCTCGCGGCGAGGCTTGATTGCTGAACATGGTGTTTCTTACATGCTCCCGCGAGTCGTAGGTCCCTCGAATGCGCTCGATATTTTGATGTCTGGCCGTGTTTTTTTGGCGGATGAAGCGAAAGAGATGGGCGTAGTGAGCCGAGTGCTACCTCCAGATGAGCTACTTAACGTAGCTGTCGAATATGCACAAGAATTGGGTCGGTACAGCGCACCGTGGTCGATGGCGCAGATGAAGCAGCAAGTTTGGAGTCAGATGGATATGGCTCGCACGGATGCATTAAATCAATCGAATCAAGTTATGGCGCAATCCTTGAAGCGGTCAGATTTTAAGGAAGGCGTCGCGAGCTTCGTGGAGAAACGCGATCCGTCTTTTGAGCCAATCACCGGTTCTTAAACCATCACCAAGGTTGCCTTAGAGGGAGCAACGGGTTGTATCGTCATCGACGATGACTGAGACACTTGGAGCCTTCGCAGTCTTAGCGTGGCTGGCGTATCTGGCCAGTCGACTCTTAGCGAGTCGTCACTTGCCTGAATTGGTTGGTTTCTTAATTGTTGGCGCCCTCTTAGGACCTTCGGGAATTGAATTAGTGAGTGAGCATGAACTTGCCTCTCTACGTCCCCTTACAGAAATTGCCTTAGCGGTGCTGATGTTTATTATCGGTCAGAGGGTGTCCACCCGTGCTCTCCGCGCAGCGCGATGGACCCTCACCACTGGCGTAACTCAATACGTGCTGTGCGCAGTCTTCGTTTTCTTAGCAACCCGTGCAGTCGGAGCCGACAGAGCTGTTGCTTTGGTACTCGCCGCGCTCGCCGGAGCCGGTGCTCCAATGACAATTGCCCATATTGTCAGTTCAGTTAAGGCATCGGGCAGTTACGCGATAGGGGTGGTGGGCACTCACGCGGTATCGGACGCCTTAGCGACGGTCACATTTGCTGCAGTGCTTCCCATCGCCACAGTGTTGGCGGACCAAGACGCTGACATTTCAGCGGCAGTGTTGAATTTCGTACAACTAGGTATAGGAGGCGCTGTCCTAGGTTTGTTAGGTGGATGGTTTATCTCGCGTTTAGGTTTTCAAATCGAAACTTCAGGTGAACTGCTCCTTTTCTTCTTAGTCCATGTTCTACTTGGCTGGGCGATCGCTGACTGGTTCAATATTTCGCTACCTCTTGCGGCACTCATGGCTGGAGCAACCGCAGCTTCGGTGTCACCGGAAGCTTTTTCCCAGCGACTTTTCCGGACTATTCGAAGCATCGAACAACCGTTGTACCTTCTGTTCTTTGCGCTTGCCGGTGCCTCAATTCATATTCGAGATTTGGGAGGCGTTGGGGTCGTTGGGCTGGTGTACATAGGAGTCCGGGTAGGGGCAAAGATCATTGGTGGATTGACGGGAGGCCTGTTAGGCGGACTCGGTTGGAAGACAGCGCTTCGTCTGGGAGTGAACTTGACTCCACAAGCTGGCGTCGCTGTCGGTCTTGCGGTTTTGGCGAGTGAGGTGCTGGGCGACGCAGGGGCTGAAGCGGCAACGGTAGTTCTTGGTTCCGTCGTCTTGTTTGAGCTCATCGGACCGCTCCTAGTGGCCAAAGATCTACATGGGTCGGACGATGAGAACGTTGCAGGGTCAGCTGATTCAACTCAAGTGGAGTTGCCAGCCCGGGTGCTAATTGCCTCTTCAATGCCGGTGACGGTCCCTGAATGGCTCATTGATCTTGCAGCACGGTGGCGTTCTAGCCTCGTTGTGTATCAGCCAGGCGAAGCAGACTCCGAACACGTGGTGCAGCTGTTGTCGCGCTGCGCGAGCAGAGACGTTGATGTGGAATTCCGGACTCTGAGGAATGAAAGTTTCACTGGCGCTGTCATAAGAACGAGAGCGGAAGTCCAGGCAGACATGGTTGTCCTGTTTGCCGGTAGGCCACAAGGTGTTACTTCACGGCTGGTTCTTTTCCCATCCGAACGAATTGCTCGCGAACTTTCGGTCCCGGTATTGACGTTCCCAATCACCACCGAGGGTCCACCAGAGCCACAACTTCGAATCCGCCGTTGGCCCTGGCAAAGTTGAAATCGAATAGCAATTGATTCACTGGCTCCGTACCGAGCAGACTGTGTTTGTGCGAGGAAAGAAGTCGTGATGTCCGATCGTGTTTTAGTAAACGTCAATGATGGTGTCGCCGACGTTCGGTTGAACCGGCCAGAAAAGCTGAATGCTCTTGATGGCGCGATGTTCAAAGCCTTAGTAGACGCGGGGGAGAGTCTAAAAGAACGATCAGATGTTCGGGCAGTGGTCCTCAGCGGTGAAGGTAGATCGTTCTGCGCAGGACTAGATCTTTCTTCATTCCAAGAAATGGGTTCATCGCAAGAGAAGAACGAAACAGATCCTGAGGATGCACTCCAAGGTCGAATCACTCATCTTGGGCAACAAGCTGCTTGGGTATGGCAGGAGCTTGAGGTTCCAGTTATAGGCGCTATTTCAGGTCATGCCCTCGGTGCAGGTTTTCAGATAGCCATGGGTCCTGACATTCGATTAGTTCATCCGGACACAAAGATGTCCGTTCTTGAAATTAGGTGGGGTTTAGTGCCAGATATGGGGGCTTCAGTCCTGCTGCCCCCGCTAGTAGGTTTAGACGTCGCTAAAGAGCTGTATTTCACAGGGCGAATGATCTCGGGAACTGAAGCCGCGCAGCTAGGCATAGCCACTCGCGAGAGTGAAAATCCGCGTGCTGATGCCATGGAACTGGCTGCAGAAATAGCGGGAAAGAACCCTGAGGCCATCAGACGGATGAAAACAATCCTGAACGGAATAGGCGAACGTAGTACCGCCCAACGGTTTGCAGCCGAGCGCGAACACATAGATGCATTGATCGGGTCACCTAATCAAAAGGAAGCAGTCTCGGCGTTTTTCGAAAAACGAACCCCGAAGTTCACTTGACGTCTGTTGGCATCTGAAACACTGGCTACGTGACTTCAACCATCGATTCTCTACTAGCTGAAGCTTGTGAACTAGCAGAAGCGGCGGGATCGTTGACTCTGGAATGGTTTCGTAAGTCCGAGCTAGATATAGCAATCAAGGAAGACGGGACTGAAGTCACCGCTGCGGATCGCGCAGCCGAGCGATTCATTCGCGAAGAGCTAGCCCGTCGGCATCCGCGGCACGCGGTTTTCGGCGAAGAAGAAGGTGGAGAAATTACGTCGAGTGGCCTTTCGTGGATAATCGACCCCATTGACGGAACGCGTGGTTTCGTCCGCGGCGTGCCCTTATACGCGACACTTCTTGCGGTGGTCGACGATGAAGAACCGCTGATAGGTGTGATTCACATCCCAGCATTGCATTCCACGATCGGGGCTGGCCGTGGTGTCGGCTGCTGGCTCGACGGTCAGCGGTGCATGGTGAGCGAGCGACCTGGAATAGCTGGGTCGCTCGTGAATACGAGTAGCTACGAAACGTTTTCTAACGAAGCTCTCCTAGGTCTCAAGGAATCCGGAGCACTTATGAGGACTTGGGGAGATGCATACGGTTACTACTTGGTGGCAAGTGGACAAGCGGAAGCGATGGTCGATCCGGTTTGTTCCCCCTGGGACCTTGCTCCTATGCCCGTGATCATTGGGGAGGCAGGCGGAACATTTACTGACCTCAACGACGCCAGGGAACTTGATCTACGAGCTCCTGCGGATTCGGTTAATGCAGTCGCTTCCAATGGATTGATCCATGACCAGTTGTTAGACGCCTTGAGGTACCGATGATGAAAGAAAATCAAAGCATGCCGAGATGGGTCCCACGAGCCACGGCGCTGTTCCTTGCTGGCGTAGCATTGCTTGGCGCTGCCGTCTGGATACTGATTCGAATTCGTTCCCTGATCATCGTGATCCTCGTATCACTATTTCTTTCCTTCGCTATTGAACCAGCCGTCAACTGGCTTGCGAGGCGGGGATGGCGTCGTGGGGTGGCGACACTCGCGATGTTCACCCTTATTCTTCTGGCGCTTGTCGGATTTTTGTTCACCATGGGTTCAGTTTTAGCCGACCAGATAACAAAGCTGACAAATGAAGCTCCCGGATACATATCTCAAATAGAGCGATGGCTGGAAGACCAGTTCGGAATTGTCTTAGAGACTGATTCGTTGATCGCAGAGTTTTCGAGTGGCGGCAGCGCAGCGCGTCTCGCATCTAACGTCGCAGGCGACCTGGTTTCCATCGGCACAGCGTTAATGTCGCTGGTCTTTCAAACGTTGACAGTCCTGTTGTTCACCTTTTACCTCGTGGCGGACGGACCGAAGCTCCGGCGGTTTTTGTGCTCAGCTCTGCCACCCTCAAAACAGACGCTCATGCTGAAGGGCTGGGAAATAGCGATTGACAAGACCGGCGCATATATTTATTCCCGAACCCTGCTTGGCCTAGCGGCATTCTTTGTTCATTGGGTCGTCTTCGCCCTCTTGGAGGTTCCTTCACCCGTCCCACTAGCCCTTTGGGTGGGGATCATGTCGCAATTCGTTCCGGTGGCCGGCACGTATCTTGCTGGCCTCTTGCCGATACTCATTGCGTTGTTACATCAACCAGTCAGCGCCTTGTGGGTCTTAATAGCGATTGCGGTCTATCAGCAGTTAGAGAACTACGTTTTTGCTCCGCGAATTACCGCGCAAACCATGAATATTCACCCAGCTGTTGCTTTTGGAACTGTGATTGTTGGGGCATCACTACTTGGTGTTGTAGGCACCTTATTAGCGGTGCCAGTTGCTGCGACGGTCCAGGCATTCGTATCGACTTACATCCGAAGACACGAATTAGTTGACTCCGAACTCCTCGATGATGTGGAGCCTGACGATCCAGCAGACGGAGAAGACCTAGAGGAAGAACCTATTTGAGATTGATCAAGACCCGGTCTTTCACTCTTGACTGATGATCATTTCAACAACGTGGCGCTCCTGAGCGTAGGTGTAATTGAGCAAATCGAGTCGTTCGCTGTCCACATATGGAGCGTCAGGGAATTCAAGGACCAACGCCATGAGATCGACGCGCTCGACAAGTAGCACGCCAACAATTTTGACTAGCGGAGACACCGATTGAAGGGCTTCCGTAAATCTTTCCCGCCTCGTTTTCTCAGGGATAGAGATCGCCAACACTTGAACTATTTCAGGCAGATAGTGAGAGCGGTCTGACTGATAAACGATGTTCCAATTCGGTTTCTTCGATCTATGTCGCAGACCCGCCTTTCGAAGTCGCCGCACGAGTTCTCGACTGTCAACGTTTACAGCTCCGGCCTCTAACGCTCGCTCATGTTCTTCACTGCTCAGGTCGTAATGGTCGCCTTGGAAGCCGATGCGTCTCTTGCCAAGTTCCCTAGCGAAATCATGTAGTTCCTCGATTGAGCTATCCGACACGAGGTGACCCCAGACCTGCCCTCTCCAGATCCAACGCGGCGTGTCGACCAGAATCACGACCGGGTCGCAATCATGTCGTCGATCAGGTCGTCATATTTCGGCGCCAACTTAGACCAACTAAAGGCCGCAACGTGGGCCATTGTCGTTGACCGATGCTGGTGAAGGAGCTCTCGGGGGGTAGTCAGAACAGACCGGAGCGCTTCTATGAGGCCGGTTTCGTAGAGGAGAGTTGCTTGCAAAGCCTCTGGCACGATCTCAGGGTAGGCAAGTCGCCAGGGCAATAACGGTCTCGCTCCAGCCGCTATCGCCTCTGCTACTGCCAGTCCGAAAAAGTCATGCTGAGCGGAAGAAACCACTAAATCGCTTCGACATAACGCACCCAGATATGCGTCTTCTTCTTGGTAGCCACAGAGAACTACTCGGTCGTTCAACTGATTGAGCAAGCGTTCGTATGCTCGCCGTCCGCTGCGTTCCACTTCACCCAAGGCATACACATCGAATTCGTGGCCTTCTCCGGCAAGTACCGATAGGGCGTGCGCAAATTCGCCGGGACCTTTGTCGTAAGACCAGCGGTGGTTCCAGATTACTTTGAGCGGGCCAGTAACCGCGGTTGGCGCTAAGCGCGACGTATCGATCCCGACGGGCAAAAATTCGATGTTGGACAGCTTGCTCTCCAACTTTGCCCCGGCCCCTTCAATCAACTGTTCTACGAACGGAGGCATTTGTTTCATCAACACGTTTTCATGGAAGCGTGTCGCAACAGCGACCCTGTCAGCGGCCAAGATTGACCTCCAATCGTTAATAATTCCACCATGAGCCCGTCCCCCTTTAGGTCCGGGGGGATAACCAATTTGGCTTTCGTGCATGTAGAGAAGCGTTGGGGGACGCGAAATGCCTGGAGCTAAGAGCCCCATTACCGTTGCCAGGTCGATTGGAGTGCTTGCCACCAGCGCGTCTATCTCTGCGGAACTCTCCGCAATTGCCTCGGCGAAATGTGCCGGAGAAATCAGGAGTGAACGCCGCCAGCCAGTATCAGGACCTTCAATAATGTTGATCTGATGTTTACTTCTGGAGCGCCATCCGTCTAGCCATTTACGATGTGATCCTCGGTACCACGGTTCGAGCACCAAAATATTTGCCACGAAGGCGACGCTACATGGGTCCTTCACTTCGGTGAAATAAACAGGCAGACTTGCGCACCGTGTTGAAGATATGGTCGCTCTCGTTGTTGGCGGGATCCTTGGCGTTGGTCGTCTTCGCTTCAACACCGGCGGCAGCAGCCAAAGTCGAAGCCATCGGGGGAGCCACGACTTATGGGGCACCGGATGGTGAATCGCTCGCGTCGCCCGTTGCAGCGATGGTGTCCCAGGCAGATGGCGCCGGGTACTGGATCGCGACACGAGACGGAGTTGTAACCACTTTCGGACAAGCGCAGCATTTTGGCGATATGGCCGGAACATCGCTTAATCAACCAATTGTCGGAATGGCTGTCACTCAGACAGGAAACGGCTATTGGCTCGTAGCAGCCGACGGCGGCATCTTCTCGTTCGGCGGAGCATATTTTCACGGTTCGGCCGGACAGCTGACGCTCAACAGTCCAATTGTCGGGATGGCCACCAGCTTCGATAACGGTTATTGGCTCGTAGCAGCCGACGGTGGCGTCTTCTCGTTCGGCGGAGCGACCTTTTATGGATCGATGGGAGCGACGGCGCTTAACCGCCCGATTGTCGCAATACTTCCGAGCGGCTCCGGGCTCGGGTACTGGCTACTCGCCGAAGACGGTGGAATATTCACTTTCGGTGACGCTAGTTTCTACGGCTCGGCCCCTGGGAAGAGCGACGCGGGACCTTTCGTTGGGATGATCCCTGTCAGCGACGGACGCGGCTATGCCCTAGTTCACAGTGACGGCCACATCACTCCCTTTGGCATGTCGATCCTTCGTAACGACCCAGCCTGTGATGCATGGCCAGTTGTCGACGTGTCGGTGGCCGGTACGGGCGCAGTGCTGCTGCGAACCCCGAACTCTCAGCCCAACGACTCGCCAACGAACCTTTCAGGAAAAATCGACGGCGAATACTTACGCGAACTGATCATCCATTCCCAATCGTGTCAAACGCCTAACGAACCAGAGTCCGTCGAGTTTGCGCTCCCCCTCAGTCAACCCGTTCAAACATCGTCGTTTGGTTGGAGACGGCACCCCATATGGGGCGATATCTCCATACATACCGGAAGTGACTTCATTGGCCCTAACAGGACGTCAGGTGGGCCAGCTCTCGCTGTAGCGGACGGAACTGTGCTCGCGGTACTTGATCTAGTTGCCTACGGAAAGACGATTGTTTTAAATCACGGTGGCCAAATTGCGACGGTGTACGCGCATCTGAGCTGGGTGAGTGTCGAGGCGGGAGATGTACTGAAAACAGGACACGCTCTCGGCGGGGTTGGATCCACGGGTCTTTCTACTGGAGTTCATCTTCATTTTGAGCTGAGAGTAAAGGGAATGGCGAGAGATTCGAAGGCTTATTTGAATCTCTCTGGTTCCTTACCCTCTACGGGGTGAATCCAGCGATCACAGATTTAGAAAGCCTCTAAGTGTTCTAAAACCGCATCAATAAAACCAAAGTTCTTAGGAGTCGCGAAGTGATCGCATCCCCTCAACTCGGTGTAACTGGAGTCTGAAAGAGCATCGATCAAAGGATCGGCAGGACCAGCGAAATCTTCGCTGCCTAACACGACCCGCACTGGATGAGTTATGTGCTCGAATTGTGCGGACCCCAGAGGGTAGTGACTTCGACGCATGAAGGCCGCCAACGCTTGCCCATCTTGATCAGGTTCCGAAGCGTAGCGAGCAAAAGTTTGAGCATGGACGTCGTCATCGGCTGCTTCGCCTTGTACCCCTCGAGCGATACGTTCGGCCTGCTCTTCATCTCTTTCGAAAAGGTTCCGTCCAACACCCGCAACGACAAGCTTGCCAAATTTTTCTGGGGCAATAGATGCCATACAAAGCAAAGTTCTCGCACCCATCGAAAACCCGACCCCATCAACGATTCCATCAGGAAGTCGGTCAACTAACCCTTGTTCCATGTCTGCATAACCAGCAGGATCGTGATGCTTCTCGGCTGAGCCGTGGCCCGGGAGGTCCCAAGCGATCACTTCTCGCCCGGCCTCGCTCAAGAGTTCGATGATGCCTGTAGGGGTCCAAGTAGATTCAACTGAACCGGTGAATCCGTGCAATAGCAAAACAGGGTTGCTCATGCACCGAGTCTGGCAGAGGATGCTTGGCCTGTGCATGTCGTTGTCGACAGGTAAGTGAGTTGCGTGGTTCGATTACCGTAAGGAACCAGTCTCTCGACAGAAGAGGAAACATGTTGCGCTCAGCCGGCCAACCCATTCGAATAGCCAACTGCAGTGGTTTTTTCGGAGACCGATTAGCTGCCGCCAAAGAGATGGTGGAGGAGGGACCGATTGATGCTCTGACTGGTGACTGGCTGGCAGAACTGACCATGCTCATCCTGTCGCGTATTCAGGCAAAAGCTCCTGGGCGCGGATATGCACGCACGTTTGTCACTCAAATGGAAGACGTCATGGGTGAATGCTTGGACAAAGGGATCAAAGTCGTTTCGAATGCCGGAGGTCTCAACCCGGAGGCTTGTGCGGATGCAGTTCAAGAGGTAGCAGACCGTTTCGGGTTGCAACCCACCATCGCCTACGTGGCCGGAGACGATATTTCCGATCGGCTGTCGGATTTAATAACCGCTGGAACCGATTTCGCTCATCTCGACACTGGACAACCTTTAGGTGACCTGGTGGATCGCATAGTTACCGCCAACGCATATATCGGATGCTGGGGAATTGTTGAAGCGCTCAACCAGGGAGCGGACATAGTCATCACCGGAAGAGCGACAGACGCCGCGGTCGTTGCAGGCCCTGCGGCTTGGTATCACGGGTGGGGGCGCGAAGACTGGGATTCCCTAGCTGGGGCGATCGTCGCTGGACATGTGATCGAATGTGGCGGGCAAGCTACCGGAGGTAACTACTCGTTTTTCACTGAAATTGAAGATCTCACCTATCCGGGGTTTCCCTGGGCGGAAGTGTTCGCGGATGGAAGTTCGATCATCGGCAAGCACGACGGAACTGGGGGAGAAGTATCAATCGGAACGGTCACCTCTCAGCTTCTCTACGAGATTCAAAGCGAGCGATATCTCAATCCAGATGTAGTGAGCAGATTTGACACCATTCAGTTGGAGCAAATCGAAAAAGACCGCGTCAAAATTTTCGGGACCCGCGGAGAACCGGCGCCGGAAAACCTCAAAGTGGCCATGAACTACCAAGGCGGTTTCCGTAACCAAATCTCGATAGGTCTGACTGGCCTCAATGTAGAAGAGAAGGCAGAGTTGATAGAGCGTCAATTCTGGAATAGCTGCCCCTACGGTCCCGATGACTACGAGACCGTTGTCCGGAAATTCCTACCGACACACAAAGAGAACCCGGCAACCAACGAAGAGGCAGTAGCTGTCTACAAGATCATTGTCAAAGATTCTGATGAGCGAAAGGTCGGCAGGGCATTCTCAAATGCTGGAACAGAAATTGGGCTCTGCTCCATTCCGGGAATGTTCGGTACTGGAGGTGGTCCCGGCCCTGGCCAGCCGTTTGGTATTTTTTGGCCAGCTTTATTGAATTCGACTCTTGCGCCGATGGAAGTCGTCGTAGGAGGTAAACGCACGTTCGTGGACAACACTCTCTCCGCTACTGCACCCGCCGTCGAACCATTAACAGTTTCACTTCCGGATAGACCTGACGGTCCCACACGGCCGGTTCCCCTAGGGGCACTTTTCGGTGCGAGATCAGGAGATAAAGGCCCCAACGCAAACCTAGGTATTTTTTCTCGTAGCGCTGCTGCCTTCGTTTGGCTGAGCGACTTCTTAACCGTTGATTGTCTCAAGTCACTAATGCCAGAAGCAGCAGATCTAGATGTCGACCGTTACGACTTCCCTAACCTATGGAGCCTCAATTTTATTCTCCACGGCTTGCTTGAAGAAGGTGTGGCTGCGTCCACTCGACAGGACCCTCAAGCGAAAGCACTCGGAGAATATCTCCGTGCGAAAATCGTTGATATCCCTGAAGTTCTTTTACGTTAGAGAAGTTGGGTGTTTGGTTCGCTGATTACGGGATTGGTGAGTGTCCCTATTCCGTCGATAGTGATCGAAACTTCGTCGCCCGGTGTCAGCATCTTGGGCGGATCCCAGTACAGGCCAACGCCGGCTGGTGTACCGGTTGCTATCACCGTTCCAGGTTCCAACGTAAAGGCGGTCGAGAGATGGTGAACGATGTCAAAACAATCGAAAATCAAATCATCGGTGTTGGAGTCTTGACGAATTTCCCCATTCACACGCGTGGTGAGTTGCAGGTTGTGCGGATCGAGTGATGCGCCACTGACCATCCATGGACCCAAGGGCCCATGAGTGTCCCAAGATTTACCCATGAGCATTGTTGGACTAGCGCGCTGCCAATCACGAACACTGACATCGTTCATGATGCTGTAACCGGCGATTACTTCGTGGGCTCGCTCTTTTGGAACGTGACGACAGCGGCGACCAATGATGATCGCCAATTCACCTTCGTAGTCCACCATCTCCGACGCGATCTGTGGAACGTGGATTCCCGCTCCCGGCCCAATGATGCAATTGTGGTGTTTCGTAAAAATAACGGGGGTAGTAGGCACGTCTCTGCCGCCTTCCTCAACGTGAGCGCGGTAGTTCAACCCCACGGCAAGGATCGCAGGAGGAGATCCAACTGGGGGCAGAAGATGAGCTTGCGACAAGGGCATCCGCTCACCAGAAATTAGCTCTTCTATCTCTACGTTAGAAGCCAATAACCCGGGGAGATCATCATGATCGGTGATTAGGTTGACCAGTTCGTCCCCGTCTACCACGGCGATGCGAGCAGAACCTTCGTGAAGATGTCGAGCGATAATCATGTAGGGACCATAGTCCCGGCTTGTTGTGATGGGCGCGCTCTGGCACTCTTGCTCAACAGGTCACTCTCGCTGCGAGAGCGGCTGTGCGACTAGGAGGAAAGCCTCGATGCGTGGACCTGAGACCAGCGCTGACTCAATCACTGAAGCCATCACAGGCTTACCTGATGGCCGAGTGTTTACGGTCATCCTTGAACGCAAAGTCGCATTAGCTCGCCGGACTTTAAAACCTGTGTCCGTTATTTTTTTCGAAATCGACGCATTTGACTCTTTCGCCCCCTATATCCGCGAACGCGCTATGAGGGTGATCTCAAGAGTCATCACTAACACCCTTCGAGAATCCGACACGGTGTGTGGTATCGGCGCTGGCGCACTTGGAGTTCTGTTAGATGACACATCGGAAGCAGGTGCTATATGGGCAGCAAACAGGATCCGCCAAGCCAACGCTGAGGCTCCTTCAAGTGATGTTGTAAGCCTCTCTGCGGGAATTGCTTGTTATCCGACTCACGCTATGGATGGCGAAGATCTGATCGACGCGGCCCGAGCAGCTTGCGAGAGGGCGTTAGAACATGGTCCAGGCCGGATCCAGGTGGCCACTGGCGCAGACAGCCTCTGAAGTCGCGCCTTTCCCGGAGTATTGTCCAACCTGAGACCAAAAAAGCGAGATTATGGAACACTCCTACGAAAATGTCGTCGTCGATTCCCCAGAAACCGGAGTCGCTCGAATCACGTTGAACCGACCTGAACGCCTCAACGCCCTCACCTATGACCTCGTCAGTGATCTGCACGAAGCATTGGACCTAGTTGACAGCCATCACGACACCAGGGCAGTAATCATCACCGGCGCTGGGAGAGGCTTCTGCGCAGGGCTCGATCTAACGGGATTTGGTGTAATACCTGGCACTGAAAAATTTGGACGGCAACAGCAAGGCATGGCGGTACAGCAATACATTGCGGAGCTTGTGCACCACATGCGAGACGTGCGCCAGCCGATTATCGCGGCCATAAATGGCGCGGCGGCAGGTGGCGGCTTCGCAATCGCTTGTGCCAGTGACATCCGATACTGCGACACTTCGGCAAAATTTGGCACTGCCTTTGTCCGGCTTGGCATATCGGGTTGCGACATCGGTGTCAGTTGGATGTTGCCACGGCTAATTGGAGCATCTCGCGCTTGGGAACTAATGCTGACCGGTCGCGTAATTACCTCAGATGAAGCCGACCGAATCGGACTTGTGACCAATGTCGTGCCCGATGAAGAGCTGATCGACACATGCCTAGGCGTAGCCGCCGAGATTGCCGGCAATAGCCCGTTCGGGGTTTGGATGACCAAAGAAGTTATGTGGTCAAATCTTGAAATCCCGAGCCTGCGTGCTGGAATCGATATGGAAAACCGAACACAGATACTGGCGTCAGGCACTGAGGACAGCAGGGAAGCCATGGCTTCTTTCCTCACCAAATCCCAAGTGAAATGGAAGAATCGCTGATTCCATGGCGTTCACGCAGTAACAATCGAAAACTAGGTCAAAAATTTAGACTCAGCCGTTGACATCGGGCGAGATAGATCTCTGAGAGAGATACTTCCTTGCCGGAATGAGTCATGAGAACGACCTGGGCCACCAGTTGAGCTTGGACAAGTCTTCAATATCCGGCAGATGCACCAATCAACGCCCGAGGTTCAGCGGCTCCACCCAATCTCCCGTCCTGCACCTCAATGATGTGAGCATGCCCGAACGCGCTATTAAACGCGGACGTTGTTCGGGTGCTGTGACCCAACTGTTTGAGAGCAGACTCGGCTAAAGCCGCAGAACCTTCGAGTTCAAGCACGACTTCTCCGGGATTGGCCCAAGTATGAAAACCCGTTGGATTAGAGCCAGCCAGACGCCATCGGGGAGCCGACAAAGCCTCTGAAGGGCTTTGTCCAAACAGAAGCAGTCTGGCCAACAACTGAAGGACTATCTGTGGTTGAGAATCCCCACCCATCGTTCCAACCACTGCTTTCAGACTCCCGTCGAAATTTTCTACCAACGTCGGAGCGAGCGTATGTGGAGGCCGCCGCCCGGGGCCATAAGCCGATAGGGAATTTGGGTCCGTGGAAAACCCAATACCTCTGTTATGTAGGGAAATTCCGGTTTTTGGCATAAATGCCAAAGCTCCCCAGCCTGACGCGTTGGATTGAATTAGCGAAACCCCCATCCGGTTTTGATCCACAGCATTCAAATAAATCGTGTCCCCAGGGTTTATCCCGGTTGAAACACTTGAGACTTGATCGTGGCGTATGGCGTTGGAACGCGGAGCCAGCCGCTCTTCTTTCAACAAATCACTGCCATTGGCGTGTTCATGAAGCATTTCGGGCCGGTCGAAACCAGCCTGGAGAGCGGACTCAGCCAGCAGATGTATAAAAAGCGGATCGCTCACATCCTCGGGGAGTTCCAGTTGGTCGGCAATCCACGCCGCCGATAAACAAAGGTAACCCTGGGAGTTGGGCGGTGGGCTCCAGATGCGATGGCCGAACGCATCGACCGAGATTGGATCCACCCAGTCCGATTGGGATTTTATTAGGTCTTGCTCTGAGTACTCTCCTGCGCCGAAACGGATTAACTCATCCCCGAAATCGCCTTGATAGAACGCTTCTCTGCCACCTATCGCTATCTCTTTAAGTACTTGGGCTATTCCTGCTCGGCGGATGATGGTCCCTGCTCGTGGTGTGCCATTCTGGAAGTAATCTTCTGTGTTTTCGACACCGCTGAGCAGGCGAGTGGCCTGGGCGCACTGCGAACTGATGGGGAAGCCATCTTCTGCAAGTCCAATAGCATCCTGCAGCACCTCCTGAAGAGTTAACTGACCAAATTTCTTGTGCAAAGTGCACCAACCATCGACACAACCTGGAACAGGGACACTTCGAGGGTCATTACGGAACGGCATCTCGGTAAAACCGTCTTGCTTCAATTGTGCAAGATCGGCACCGCTGCCCGACCGGCCGCTTGCATTTAATGCGTACGGTTGCTTGTCTCCAGGCACGTGTATCAGTGCCCACAGATCTCCTCCCAACCCGCACATATGTTGGCTAGTAACTGCCAGCACCGCTGAAGCGGCAATCGCTGCGTCTACGGCATTGCCGCCTTTTCGCATAGCAGCGATGCCGGCACCGCTTGCGAGGTGGTCAATCGTGCACACCATTCCGTTGCTGGCGTGACGCGTGACAAAAGGAACGTGGTGGTCGGGTGACATTAGGCATCTTCCGAGGGGAGTAGGACATGGGGGTTCAATATTTGGCGGGGGTCGAGGGCGTGTTTGATGGATCGGAAGGCAGATAACTCCGCACTCGTCCGATTGAGGTGCAAGAACTCTTTCTTGGCAGTACCAATACCATGTTCGGCAGAGATACTGCCCCCGAGTTTCGCTGCGTATTCGAGAACGGCCGCATCGACTGCCTCAGGCGGTTCATTTCCGCCACTTCCCAACACATTGACGTGGACGTTACCGTCACCTAAATGGCCGAACATGTAGACAGAGGAGCCTCTATCGATTGCTGAAACGATTGACGGCACCTGGGTAACGAAATCGGCGAGCTTAGAGGCTCCTAAGGTCACGTCTAGCTTGTGTGGAGTTCCCTTGGCAGAGATGGCTTCGGTTACTTTTTCTCTGTACTGCCATAAGTTGTTTCGGCTGGAGCTATCAACACCAACCCCAACGTCGGTCACGAGCCTTCCTAGTGAATCGATGGCGACAGCGAGTTCTTCAGTTGGGTCGCTCGAAGCAGCTGCCTCAACGATTAGCCAAGCTTCACTATTTGTGCCGACGGGGACAGCAGAATTGATGTGCTGGGACACCAAATGCATGGCATCGCGAAAAATAACCTCCACTGCATGAAGAGAGGTAACGGAACGCCTTAAGGCAGATGTCGCTGCTACTGCGTCCTCCACGCTGTCGAAAGCGAGCATTGCAGTGCAACGATCCGTCAGGTGAGGGTGAAGCCGCAAGCGCGCTCTCGTGATGATTGCCAGCGTTCCTTCGCTTCCCGCCAATAACGATGGAAAGTGGTAGCCCGTATTGTCCTTCTCCAAGCCCTCGAGATGACTAACAACTGACCCGTCAGCTAGCACTGCCTCTACGCCAAGCACCTGTTCTCGCATGGCGCCATAGCGAACGACGTTGATCCCTCCTGCGTTGGTCGCAATCATCCCTCCAATGGTGCAGCTATCGCGTGCTGCGAGATCGACGCCAATATCGAGGGAAGCAGAAGCGACGTGCGTTTGGGCTCGGGCCAGTGTGACTCCAGCCCCACATGTGACTTGCTGAGCAAGTTGATCAACCGGTTGACAGTCGTTCAAGCGCATCGTTGATAAGACAACCTCGCCATTGAGCGGGACGCTTCCTCCAACCAGCCCTGTGTTGCCGCCTTGGGGTACGATCGCAAACCCGGCTTCCGCTGTCAGCATGACGACCTCAGCTACTTCAGCGGTGTTGGCTGGTCGAATGACTAAAGGCGTGTGTCCTTGAAACCTGCCTGTCCAGTCCATGGAATAACCAGCGGTGAGGTCCGTATCTCTCAGAAGGTGATTATCGCCGACAACACCCTTGAGTTTGCGAACAAGCCCTGAAACTCCATCACTCATTCAGATTTCCCTTGTTGGGCCAAATGCCACGTCGACGAAATACCTCTAAGAGGGTCGCTGGGACATCGGTCATTATGCCGTCGACCCCCAGATCGAGTAGCGAATCCATTTCCTCCACCTCATCGATAGTCCAAACGTGTACAGCGATATCAAGATCGTGGCATCTGGTAACGAATCTTGCATCAACGATTGGAAAGGGTCCTTGACGAATTGGGACCTGAGCGGCCCGCCCACGGAATCGATGCAGGGGAAAATTCCAGGAAGCCAACCGGGCACGTAATACTTCAAGGGGGCCCATGCTGAGACACACTGTCTCTCCGAATTCATCGTGGATTCTCTTTAGGCGGGCATCGGAGAAAGCGCCAATACAGACTCTGTCGAGCGCTTTTAATTCCCGGAGCTCACGGATTAAAGGCTCCACAGCGGTGTTCGCTTTTGGGTCAATGTTGACCCGTAAATCTGGAAAAGTAAGCATCAATTCGCTGAAGCGTGGGATGGGTTCGCGTCCGTCAACCAAGGCTTGGCTGACCTCGCTCCAAGTCAACTGGGAGATGCGTCCGACTGAATTGGTCACCCGATCGAGACGGTCATCGTGAAAGGCAACGAGAACTCCATCTGCAGTGGCGTGGACATCTGTTTCCACGTAACGAAAACCCAGATCAACGGCTCCTTGAAACGCTGGCATGGTGTTTTCAGGCCAAGAACCTGCGCCCCCCCGATGTGCGATGGGGATCGGAGACGATGCATCGAGATAAGGATGTGTAGCAGTCATGGATAGCTAGTATTGCGGTTCACCGCTTCGTTGGATAGCCGAGCTACTCTCCGCGTCTAGTGTCTCCCTCTTTTCCTCCACTTCAACGTTTCCAAGACGCTTTGAGTGAATCGCCCCTACGGCTTGATATCGCCGCGTTGTCCATTGGCGCGCACTGTGCGGAAACACCTATGGATGTCGAGAGCGAGTTATCAAAAATTGACCGCCTCGCTGAGAAAATCTCTGACCACACGCTTCCCGGGGTTATCCAGTTCTTGTTCCAAGAACAAGGTTTCGGAGGAGAGAAGGATGATTACTACAACCCGGCGAATAGCTACATCGACCAGGTACTTCAGCGCAGGCGAGGCATACCTATTTCCTTGGCGATCATCATCATAGAAGTGGCCCGCCGGTGCGGTGTCCCTCTCTTTGGGGTGGGCATGCCTGGCCACTTTCTCGTTGGGCATAGAGAGGCCGAGGGAGTGTTTGTTGACCCATTCGAAGGCAAAATCATTGACGGGTCAGCAGCTCGGGATCTTTTTTTGGTACTCCACCCAGGGCAAGAATTCAGGACAGAATTTTTGAACGAGACTGCACCGGACGTCATCGTTTTGAGAATGCTCAACAACCTTCGGATGATTTATTTAAGAGATAGGGGTGTCTCGGAGTTAACGTCAGTTCTCGAACTGTTGGTCTGTCTTGATGACTGCCCTATAGATGAATTTCACCGCCTTGCTTCAGCGCTAGATGCCTTAGGCAGAACCGATGAAGCGGCGCGACACCTCGACAAAGCAGCTAACCGGTACAGCGGAACCGATGCCGATCAAATGAGAACTCGAGCGACTCACCTGTGGGCGCGTTTGAACTGACACTCTCACCGCGCTGCGACTCAGCCACTAGTTCTCGCGGAAGTCAGATGATCGAACGATCACCATACGATCGGAGACGGGTTCAACTCATCAGAGAATTCGGACTCAGAGCTACGGTGCCGCTACGGTGGCCCTACGGGAGGATTAATGACGCTTACAACGGAAGAAAAGCATCTTGACGGTCTGGTCCAGCAGCTGCTGAAAGAGCACGACCCCGCTGGCGAACGCGTGGAATTCCTTGAAGCACAGTTTGATGTAGGTCTTGCTTGGGTGCATTTCGACGAGGGGTATGGCGGTCTGGGCGTAGCCCCGAAACTCCAGAGTCGAGTCAACGCACAATTGGACGACGTTGGCGCTCCGATGTGCTGGCCCTTCAACCCGATTGGCTACGGCATGTGTGGGCCAACGGTCTATACCCACGGGAGCGAAGCACAAAAGAACCGCTATCTGCGTCCACTCTTCACTGCAGAAGAAATCTGGTGTCAACTGTTCTCTGAGCCATCGGCAGGCAGTGACGTAGCAGGTCTTACTAGTCGAGCGGTACGAGACGGCGATGAATGGGTAGTCAATGGACAAAAAGTTTGGACGAGCTTGGCACACCTGTCACGATGGGGATGTCTAGTGACCCGAACTGACCCTGAGGCACCTAAACACAAAGGATTGTCCTATTTCGTCGTTGATATGAAGCAAGAAGGAGTCGATGTTCGACCCTTGCGTCAGATGACCGGCGAAGCGGAATTTAACGAGGTGTACTTCACCGATGCGCGCATCCCTGATACTGAGCGACTAGGAGAAATCGGTGATGGCTGGCGAGTCGCGCTAACCACGTTGATGAATGAGAGAGTAGCGATCGGTGGGGGACAGGCGCCTCGCGGCTCAGGCCCTATCGCCGAATCAGTTCGACTATGGGGTGCGATAGCGGAGCACCGCAAAGACCTCGCCACCCAAGACCGTCTGATGCGTTTATGGAGTAAATCAGAAGTCACCCGTTTAACGAATATTCGGGCGAGTCAGAATAGAGGGAAAGGCGTGCCCGGCCCAGAAGGGGCGACAGGGAAACTTGCGTTCGCTGAAAATAACAAAGCCATACGCGAATTCAATATGGAGTTATTGGGTCCCCAGGGGATGCTCTACGATCCCAATCGAACCGAACATCAGACGGTTGATGGAACTACCAATACCTACGGGAGTGTGCAGAAACATTTCTTACGGTCAAGAGCCAACTCAATTGAGGGCGGAACGTCGGAAGTAATGAGAAACATTTTAGGAGAACGAGTGTTGGGTCTCCCTGGAGATGTTCGCACCGACAAGGATCTTCCCTTTAGCGAAGTTCCAAGAAGCTGACCCAGCACGCGCTAGTCGCGGATGGAGAGGTGAGGCGACCCGCGAAAGTGAGTTGTTTCGTTAACAGACCTAACGCTGCGGTGGCCTTGGCTTGAGGCCAAAACGCGGGTCACCGAGCTGTAGTCGACGTCGAACTTCATGAAAGCATCTGAATCAAATTTGAGGCAGTGAGCCAAATAGGCGTTAATAACCCCGCCGTGACATACGACACCCACGCGCTGACCGGCGTGGCGCTCAACGATTTCCTCTAAAGCTGCCACGACACCCGAAGACCAAGTCGTCAACGAACGAAACGACTCTGACATTTGTCCTGAGGCAAAACGTTCCCAAGCGGGTCGATTGACCTCTTTTAGTACTTCCATTGGTACATAAGCGCTTGAGTCACGATCAAACTCGCTGATCTCTTCTCGAACATTTGCTACCAGACCACACAGTTCCTCCAACGGCATCGCTGTTTGGCGGGCTCGCCGCATCGGGCTGCTGTAGAGATAATCAATTTTCTCTTCGCTGAGCCAACGAGCAACCGCAGCGGCCTGTTGGTGGCCAATCTCGGCCAAAGGAGGATCCGCAGGGCTTCCATCACTCGTTTCGATGTGCTCAGGGCGGCCGTGTCGTACAAATATCAATTCCACTTTCGATGACCTTAGAAGGTTCAGAGCCCCAAAGTGACTGAATAAACGCTGTTGACGATCTGGTGAACACTCAGAAATCTTGCTGGCCTTTTTCTTACCTCTCGGTACCGTGGAGCAAATGGCACGACGTACCAAGATCATCGCGACAATCGGTCCTGCGTCGCAGGACAGCACGACTTTGCGAAAAATGATCGAAGCAGGAATGGATGTCGCTCGAATCGGACTAGCTCATGGCACGCTGGACGAGCAGGTAGAGAAATTTCAGACGGTGAGAACTGTCGCAGCCGATCTCGGGCGCCATGTCGGAATCATTGTTGATTTACCGGGTCCTAAAATCCGATGCGCTCCGTTCGCCGATGGCGGATTCGAGCTTCTAGAAGACACACAAATATCTCTAGGGGTTGATGGATCTGAAAGTTCAGGGGACCTTATCAACGTCGATTATCCCGACCTGATCAACGACGTCCAGCTCGGTGACACACTTTCATTCGCTGATGGGAAAGTGATCCTAACTATCGAAAATCGCGAAGGAGACCGGCTAAAGGCTCGGGTCTTATACGGCGGAAAACTTGAGGGGAGACCCGGATTGCATGTCCCGTCGGACCGGCTCCGTCTGACCTCGCCGACAGATGACGATCTGGCATTGTTGGACACTTTTGTCGAGTTAGGGACAGACATGGTCGCTGTATCCTTCGTTCGTTCGGCCCACGACATCCGCCGACTTGGGGTAGAGCCAGCCCCTAGAGGCCCGTTGGTCATCGCAAAAATAGAAACCAAAGCTGCCATTCAAAATCTTGAAGGAATAATCGAAGCTTCTGGGGCGGTCATGGTCGCGCGAGGAGACCTTGGTTCCGAGGCCGATATCGAAGAACTGCCCCACTTACAAAAACACATTATTCAAGAATGCATAGCGCTTGGACGACCCGCCATCACGGCAACGCAAATGCTTGAATCGATGGTTTTTGCTCCCACTCCGACCCGAGCCGAAGCATCTGATATAGCGAACGCCGTCTTTGATGGCACGTCTGCGGTAATGCTTAGCGGCGAGACCGCAATCGGTAGAGATCCGATCAACGCGGTGAGAACAATGGCCACAATCACAGCGCGGGCAGACGAAAAGTTCAACTACGAATCATGGGCGGAACGCATCCAGGCGCTTCGACGTCGCTCGAAGAGCGCTGCTACATACTTGCGAGTGACTGACGCCTTGACCATGGCGGCTGCGCGAACTGCTACAGAGACAGACGCAGACGCAATTATTTGTTTGAGTCGTTCGGGGTTCACCGTTCGCAGCGTCGCTCGGTTCAGGCCAACGGTTCCGTTGTTTGGTATGACTTTCGATGATCGCACAGCGAACCAACTCTCTCTTTCGTGGGGAACCCGACCTCTGATCTTCAATGAGCAATCAACTCCAGCGGGGACGGAGCAAGAGGCGTTAGATAGTGCTGCAAGGATGGGCGTAGTCCGCTCTGGCGATACCGTCGTCGTTGTCTCCGGCTCTAGTGCTGAAACTCACGCGACAGACACCCTCAGGGTGCTACGAGTCCCTTAATTCGTGGTGCCTTATCAGCAAAAGGTCAGAGAGCTAGCCGTCTATCGAAGTGGCCCAAACGATCCCGATTTGCAGATCGTTTTGGTCCACGGTGCCATAGACAGAGCAGCCGGAATGATTCGGATTGCGCGCCGCCTCAAACAACATGAAGTAATTCGATATGACCGACGCGGTTACGGCCGCTCCGCGAACGCGCCAGCGACGGAGTCCTTTTCTCAACAAATTGATGACTTGCACGCCGTCGTGGCAGACCGGCCCACTGTCATCTTCGGGCACAGCTATGGAGGGGTTATCGCTCTTGCTTTGGCAACTCAACGAAACTCCGCGCTGAGAGCCGTTGTGACCTTTGAAGCGCCGAGAGCTTGGGAGAAATGGTGGCCGGCACCACCGCCAGACGAGGTAAACCCGGCGGACGCAGCTGAACATTTTTTGCGACGCGTGATTGGCAATGAACGATGGGACGGCTTAGGTGAAGCGGTGCAGCAACGAAGACGCTCCGAGGGAACATTGATGGTCGAAGAACTTCGAGCACAGGTGACACGTCGCTATGACGCACAACAGATCGACATTCCGTTGATTGTCGGTGTTGGCCAACGATCTGGTGATCGTGCACAACGCGCAGCGTCCGCCACAGCCGCCGAGGGGGAAAATTCTCGTTTGGTGACCATCGCTGGCGCCGGTCACGCTGCACCTATGACTCACCCTGAAGCTGTAGCCGGCCTGATCCGTTTAGCAATTACTGATGCGGGGATCACCAATTAGGAGAAGCCATCGCTAAAGTCACCGTATGTCTGAGCATTCGATTCATCTGACACCAACCGGTCCACCAGAGACGATCATTGGACCCTATGACGCTGAAGCGTTGAGTGCCTTGTCGGAGGCGCTCAGTACGTCAGATCCAGACCAGCAGAAGCGTGTCGCAGAAATCGTCGCGCGGTGGCCCAGATTCTTGGATGGCTGGGTGGCCATGGGTCAGTTGTCCGATGGGCCAGTGGAGGCGTACGCGTACTTCCGAGTGGGCTATCACCGAGGATTAGACACCCTACGTGCTGCTGGTTGGAAGGGCAGTGGATACGTTCGGTGGTCAGAAGAAACGAATCGTGGCTTCCTGCGGTCACTTCTAGGGCTTCACCGCGCTGCTGCTGCCATTGGAGAAATTGATGAACAAGAACGATGCGCTCAGTTTCTAATGCAACTTGACCCATCGGGAGTGCCTGACGACGAATGAGGATTACCGGGGCGGTGCTGTGCGGCGGGACGTCAAGTCGCATGGGTCGCGATAAGGCCACACTGGACCTCAGGGGTCGCCCCATGGTCCAGTGGGTCGTAGACGCAATGAAGGAAGCCGGTGCGACAACTGTCGTTGCCCTAGGCGATCGCCCCGACCTGCAACTACCGGTGCTGGCCGATCGCGAGCCAGGCAGCGGACCGCTCGGCGCCATAATCGGCGCCATTGAACAATACGGCACACTCCTAGTCTGCCCATGCGACGTCCCTATGGTTTCATCCCAACTATTAAGAGAAATTATTTCAAGCGCTGGAGCAGCGAAAGAGCCAGTTGTCCTGGCACACTGCGGACACTTGGAGCCGCTAATCGGCCTCTATAAGGAAGAATCGCTAGAACTCTTGAAAGTTGGCTACAGCAAAGGGGCTCGCGGCCCAAAGAGGGCGCTCAAGGTTCAGGACTACCACACAGTCCAGGTTGCGCCCGACTACGTACAGAATGTGAACACTCCAGAAGATTTCCAGTCTCTATTCTCGAAATTTGAGGTATAGAGCGCCACGGCAACGACCTATCCTTTGACCTCGAAAGGTAATCGAGTGGAACTCCCTGAGATTAGCGTCGACCAATTGGCTCCCGAACTGGCGTCAGGAGCCAGGCTCCTTGATGTGCGAGAAGTTGAAGAATGGCAGGACGCGAGAGTCCCAGGCGCGAAACTGCTGCCCCTCGGTGAAGTAGCCGATCGATTAACTGAAATCCCGACCAACGGACGGCTGTACGTGATCTGCAAAAGCGGGGGGAGAAGCGCAAACGCCTGCGAATTCCTTCGCATGAGCGGTATCGATGCTGTCAACGTTACGGGCGGGACCCTTGCCTGGATCGAATCAGGTCGAGAAGTCGACTCCGGATCCGTGTGACTTTTCGTCACCGCCGATTAGGTGGCCAACCCTCTACGCCTCCATCTGTATCGGCGCCTGGTTCAGAAGCGGCGGGTTACGAATGGGTCGACAACCAAGATGCGTTCAACGATCTCGTTACCTACGCGTTATCAGCAGAGCGAATTGCAGTTGATACGGAGTTTCACCGCGAACGGACATATTGGCCCAGAGTCGCACTCCTACAGATCGCAGTCGAAAATAATATTTTTCTTGTTGATCCTTTAGAAGTTGATCTCAAACCGTTAGAAGCAGTCCTCGATAGCGACGTTCTTTGGGTTATGCATGCGTCTTCGCAAGATCTTGAAGTGTTGCAACGGGCGTGCGGTGTTATTCCACGCCGCTTGTTTGACACTCAAATCGCTGCTGGCTTCGCGGGTATGTCGACCCCATCACTGTCTGCACTTGTTGAACGGTACGTCGGGCATCGTTTACCCAAAGGTGACCGGTTAACGGATTGGTTCGAACGACCCCTGCGACCCACCCAACGAGACTATGCGGCTAGTGACGTGGTGCACCTGTTTGAACTGCATGACCGTTTAACTGCCGATCTTGAACAACGAGGGCGCTTGGATTGGGCCACAGCTGAATCTGATCCATCGAGTTGGTACACAAAACCAACTTTGCCAGTCGAGCTCGCATGGACCCGAATCAAAGAAGCCCGCCATCTCCGAGGGCCGGCCCGTTGCGTAGCATCGGTTCTGGCAGAGTGGAGAGAGCGAACTGCGCAAAATAAAGACTTGCCGACTCGGTTCATTCTCTCGGACCTAGCGTTGGTAGGAGTAGCGCAGCGCGCTCCGAAAAACTCTCAGGAGTTAAAGGGAGTACGGGGCTTAGACGGCCGGTACATGAAAGACCGTGCAGCTGACGAAATACTTTCCTTAGTAGTCGAAGGATTGAGACGACCCCCGGAGGACGTTCCCACACTTGATATTGAAGAGGGACCCAAGCTAGATAAAGAACTCCGAGCTGCAGTAATCCTGGTATCGGCTTGGGTATCTCAAGTAGCCAAGGACGAGTCACTTGACCCAGCGTTACTCGCCACGCGGGCAGACATTACTGACTTATTAAGGGGATCTAAAAATGCCCGGCTATCCACCGGATGGCGAGTGGATCTGGTGGGGAGCCGCATTCAGGATCTTGTGACGGGTCGAGCAGCCGTGGCGTTCGATCCCCGAGGAGGCCTGGTTCTCGAACCTCGCGTTCGGCGAGAAAACTAAAAGAAACGAAAATTCGATCACTATGAACTCAAATTCTTGCGCGTAAATCTGATAGAACGAAGGTGTCGCAATGCGTTGATTCAGGTAGCTAACTCAGTTGCTGCGCGACGAAGAAGGCGATTTGGAGACGAGGAGCCATCCGTGAAGAAGGGTCGGCATCGCCGGTACGAAGAGGCGCGTAAATTCCAACGGGAAAATGCTGAAGCTTCTTTTACCGTGGAAGACTTTGATTTTGAAGAGCCAGATCTGTTTTCTAAAGATAAAGAAGACGATCCGGATGACCAATATGGAGACGTAGCCGAAAAATACGATGACTACTCGGAGTTGGCGGCAAAATACGCAGACTTCGACGAAAGCGACGAAAAGAAAACTTAAGCCAGCGAAATTAGCGTCGCCTAACGGTGGGGTGCGGTAAAAGCGAACTTTGAGTCCGTCGTTTGTCTAGTTCGGCGCGTAGCCAGCCGTAAACCACAGATCCACAGATGGCCGACAGTTCCTGCTCCATCTGAAGGTAGACGGCGTGCTGACCGACATGAGCTTGGTCTTCACTTGTGCACCACCACCACACGTCGGTTTCTTCGCCACCCCAGTCGCGCCGCTCCCATTCGCGCACCATGGTGTATATGTGCCCTGTCACTGTTTCGTGATCTTCGCGACGAAGTGGCGCCTGCCAACAAATTTCGGGCTTGGTTTTCATCGGATGAGAATCGGATTGGATTGCGAGATGATGAAACGCGCAACCCGCGCCGTTGGCATGGTCTGGGCGATTTTGAAAAATACACGCCCCGTCTACGACGCGAGTTCGCCACCAGCCCGCATCGTCTTGCCATAAACCGCCACCGAGACTTTCGGCTGTATCGCGGTGTTGCCAGAGATCACCGGTCAACCTTTCAATCTGATTGCTCACGTGTTCTAAATCTTCGGCATCCGAAATATAAGCACCATGAGTGCAGCAGCCCAGTTGTTGCTCAGGAGCGGGTTCCGCCGCAGTCCCAGGACATCCTGCCCCGTAGATACAAGTCCAGTTGCTAGCGAGGAAAGTAATATCGAATAGCCAAGTGCGGTGTTCGTCTGGATCCTCGAACGATAACCATTCGCGATCATGACTAGAAGACGTTAGGGGCGTCGCCACGGACCCAGCCTACGATACGTTCATCATTGTGCCGCGACCTGTAGAGAAGCCTCTACTTGACGAACTTCAAACACTTCTAGGAGACCGCGCTCGTAATGAAGATTTTGAGCTAGGTCTATATGGTAAAGACGGCTCGGTTCTCGAGGGTCGCCCGGCGATACTTTGTTTGCCCGTAAACAGTGAAGAGGTTCAACGCATTGTTGCGATTTGTCGAAAATATAAACGACCATTTACCGCACGAGGATCTGGAACCGGCTTGGCCGGAGGGGCCATTCCAGTTGGCGATCCGGTAGTAATCGCAACAGCGAAGATGAACAAGATCATCGAAGTTGATTTGGACAATCGCATTGCTTGGGTGGAGCCCGGCGTACTTAATCTTGATTTAAGTACCCAACTGAAGCCTTTAGGGTTTCACTTTGCCCCAGACCCATCCAGTCAACAAGTGTGCTCGATCGGAGGAAACGTCGCGAACAACAGTGGAGGACCTCACTGTTTGGCGTATGGCGTGACCAGCGCCCATGTTGCAGCTATCGAAGTTGTTCTTCCTGATGGAACAGTCACAGTCTTGGGCGACCTGTCCGCAGAGCCGTCAGGGTATGACTTACGAGGTCTGTTTATCGGTTCGGAAGGGACGATGGGAGTCGCGACCAAAATCGCTGTTCGTTTGACCCAGAACCCACCAGAAGTGCGCACTTTGCTGCTGGATTTCGCTGACGTAAGGGATGGCGCAGCGACGGTATCGGCGATCATTGCTCAAGGCCTCATACCCGCAGCATTGGAAATGATGGACCATCGGGCCATTGAAGTAGTTGAAGCGTTCGTCAACGCTGGCTACCCAACTGAAGCTGACGCTGTGCTCTTAGTGGAACTGGACGGTCTTCCTGGGGGTGTTGAAAATGGGGTCGACATAGTTCGACGAGTCGCAGAAGCTCATGATGTTGGCACGGTGCGACTTGCAGCGGATGAAGCTGAAAGAGCGCTGCTCTGGAAAGGTAGGAAGAATGCTTTTGGCGCCGTGGCACGTATCAAACCTGACTATTACCTCCATGACACGGTCGTGCCGCGAGGAAAGTTAGTCGAAGTACTCGAGAAGATTTATCGAATCGCCGACGTGCACAACCTGATTGCTATCAACGTGTTCCATGCTGGAGATGGCAATCTGCACCCAATTCTGGCGTACGACAGTCGCGAGCCTGGTGTTCTGGAGCGGGTGCACGCAGCAGGGAGAGCAATCATCACTGCATCGATTGAGGCTGGAGGCGTGTTGAGCGGTGAGCATGGGATAGGTCTTGAGAAGCGCGATTACATGGGCATGCTTTTCAGCGAACATGATATGGCTACGCAAGATTTGATTCGCGAGGCTTTTGACCCAGAAGGTTTAGCAAACCCTCTAAAGGTTCTCCCGTCGGGTTCTCGATGCAGCGATTCATTTGGGCAGCACGTCCCGGAAGGCGCGTGGGTGTGAATACGCAGCACTTCATCGAGGAACCAATTCTCCAATTTGCGTCTGATGTCGGATCGGTAGGCCCAGTAACCGTCGTTGGCGGCCGAACCCAATGGGCAGTAGGGGGACTGCCCCTCCTCGGTTCGCGCGAAGTTCGCGCGCCCGCCGGCGTTTGGTCACATGAGCCGGAAGAAATGACCGTCCGGTGTGGAGCTGGGACTTCGATTAGGGAGTTGAACGAGAAATGTGCACAATTCGGACAGATGGTGCCTTTCGACTTGAACCCCGAGGCGACTGTTGGCGGAGCGCTTGCTGTGGGGCGGAGCGGTTTTCGACGCCTTCGGTACGGACCCATCCGCGACTTCGTACTTCGGATTAGACACATAGACCACAGTGGACTGCTGGTGACCTCGGGTGGGCCGACGGTAAAGAACGTCTCGGGTTACGATCTGTGCCGTCTCCTCGTCGGGTCACTGGGTAAATTGGGCTGTATAGCCGAGGTGATCTTGCGATGTTTGCCGATCCCCGAGACGACCCTATGGCTGACCGGAACGGGCGACCCCTTCAAGATTTACAACCAGTTGTATCGACCCTCTTCGATCCTATGGAACGGAGACCAGGTGTGGGTTTGCCTCGAAGGCGTGAAGTCAGATGTTGAGTCCCAGGCGGCTCTCCTTGGTTTTGAAGAAGTGAGCTCGCCACCCAGCTTTCCGACCCGCGGAAGAATGTCGCTTGAACCTAAAGCGCTTCGAGGTCTCGCTGACGATTCCAAAGATTGGCTCGCTGAAATCGGTGTGGGCGTCGTTCACTGCGCCGAGATGCAAACCCCAGCACCACTTTCAGATGCTAACCAGATTCTTATGAGTGACCTCGAACGCCGCCTCGACCCGACTGGTCGTCTAAATCCAGGTCGGGAGTTGGTCGCTACATGAAGAAAATCGCCGTGGAACTGGGAATCGACTCGGAAGATCTGGCGTCTTGCGTTTCATGTGGCCTTTGTCTTCCGCATTGCCCGACATACCGTGTAACTCAAGAAGAGTCAGCTTCACCGCGCGGGCGTATCGCCTTAATGCGGCAGGCAGAGAGCACTGGATTGATCGATCAGAACTTTGTCGATTTCATGGATGCCTGTATCCAATGTCGCGGATGCGAAACGGCGTGCCCGGCGGGTGTTCCATTCGGTTCGATGATGGAAACAACACGTGAGGCTTTAGCGGAACAAACTTCGTATCAGCCTTGGTGGCGCCGGTGGGGCTATCGAGTGCTTGGATGTCCTAACATTTTGGCGGTCGGTTCGAAAGCATTAGCGGTTCTTCAGAAACTGAAACTTCTTCCAAATAAGTTGGCCCTACCGAAGATCCCATTGATGCAACCGCCTTTGATCGCTAGTGGCGACGATGTGTGGTTATTCACTGGTTGCGTAATGGATGCCTGGATGCGAGATACGCATCGAGCAACCCAACGAGTCATCGAAGCCGCCGGAGCAGGGGTCAGCTTCCCCGATAAAAAAGCCGCATGTTGCGGTGCGCTGCACGTCCATGCAGGCCTAAGAGAAGAAGCTCGACGTTTGGCTCGACGCACAATGGGTGCCTTTCCCGGCGAAGCACCGATCCTCGTGGACTCGGCTGGCTGTGGCGCACAGTTAAAAGAATACGGCGATCTTTTAGATACCCCAGACGCGCACAAGTTCAGTCAACGGGTGTTGGATGTGCATGAGTGGTTAGTGAACCATCTGGATGAACTACCTATTGCTCACGCGAATCCTCCGCGAATTGCGATTCAAGATCCCTGCCACCTTCGACATGTGCAGCAATCTCACGACCCTGTTCGGGCTGTCTTAGCTCGATACGCGGACCCAGTCATCCTCGATGATGAAGGCTTATGTTGTGGTGCCGGGGGTGCCTATTCCATGCTTCACCCTGACACCGCGGCCGCAGTTAGGGAACGAAAAATTGAATCGATCAATCGAGCTCAGGTCAAAGAGGTAGCGAGCGCTAATCCGGGTTGTCTGTTACACCTCCAAGCGGGAGGTATGGCAGTCCGCCATCCAATGGAAATAGTTGACGACCTCATGCGGAAAGACACCTGACGTGGAGGAAAAGCTGGAAGACATCAAGAACCGCCTAGAGCAAATTTCTGAAGAACTCGGCGACATCGGAATGGAAGCTTTACGGGAAGCCCTCCAAGCTGAGGTGACCGCGACACGTCCAGAGATCGAGAAGCGGCTGACTCGAGCTCGTCGCGCAGTCGACAAGGCCGCAGCAATCGTTAGCGGTGGCCCGCAGTCAACGGTTCTCTAGCCAATCCGAGTCGGATTTCGGTGAGTGGCTGCGTTGTTGGGGAATCACACTTGATCCCCAAGAGCAGCAACGGGAATAAGTTTTCGGTCCGTGGGATTGTCGGGCGAAATCGTCTCGGTCTTGACGACAGTGGGCCCTCCATCAGCTTCGCCGTAGGAGGTTGTTCGCTGACGGATAGTTCGCCCCAGAGGTTCAGCGATGGCCCGAAAGTCAGCCTCAAGGAGTCCTTGCCCGTGCTGGGCGCCGGCCGCACGGCTGATATTTTCATCCATCAGCGTCCCGCCAAGATCGTTGGCTCCCGCTCTCAAAATCTGCTTGGCACCCTCAACTCCGATCTTCACCCAAGACACCTGGATGTTGTCGATGAGCCCGTGGTACGCGATTCGACCCACGCTGTGCATCAGCAGTGTTTCTCTAAAAGTTGGCCCTCGTCGGGCTTGTCGCTGAAGGTAGATCGGGCTTGCCATGTGCACAAATGGCAGCGGAACCCACTCGGTGAAGCCACCGGTACGCTTTTGAAGTTCGCGGGTCTTCACGATGTGGTTCGCCCAATGACGGGGTTCCTCTATGGACCCGAACATGATGGTGATATTCGAATGAAGGCCAATAGCGTGAGCTGCCTCATGGCACTCCAGCCACTCTCCTGTTGAAATTTTGTCCGGGCAAAGAATTTGCCGGACCTCATCATCAAGAACCTCCGCAGCGGTCCCGGGAAGCGACTTGAGCCCTGCTTCTTTCAAACGCATCAAATACTCAACCAAAGATTCGTTGAGGCGGTGGGCTCCTTCGATCACTTCCAACGCTGTGAAGCCATGCAGGTGCATGTCAGGCACAACGTCTTGGATTGCTTTACACACGTCGATGTAATAATCGCCGTCAAAGCTTGGATGGATGCCGCCCTGAAGGGTTACTTCCGTCGCTCCCAGTTGAGCTGCTTCGATCACACGTTCTTGTATGTCTTGCAGAGTGAGCATGTACGGGGTGCCGCGAAGGTTGAGAGAGAGCGGACCTTTTGAGAATCCACAGAATCGACATTTGAATGTGCAGACGTTGGTGTAATTGATGTTTCGATTGTGGACCCATGTCACTCTGTCGCCTACGGCTTGCCGACGCAGCTCATCAGCAACTTCTGCGACTGCCACAACTTCAGGTCCGCGGGCTTCGAAGAGAGTAATGATTTCGTCCCGGTCCACTTCGTGGCCTAAGAGGACTCCTTCCAGAACTTCTTGCACTGCCCCCCGAGAAAACGATTGGCCAGGGACGATTTTCATCGGTGAATGTTCTGCTCCTCCTGAATACCACTGAGTGCTGTCTTGGTCAGCTAAGAGCACGTCAGCTCCTGAGCCGACATCGCGATTCTCCATGGTCTTCTCGGGCATTTGCGCGCCGGGATCATCTCTACCTAAGCCTTCGGCGTCGCTCCGATCGAGAACAGGGAAACGGTTCTCTTCATCAAGCCATTGCTCGGGTCGGAGAGCGAAACTTGGGTGGATGGTCAGTCTCGGAGCGAGAGAGAAACCTTTTCTTTCTGTCACCTCCCGAAGTCGATCCAGATCAGGCCACGGCCGTTCGGGGTTTACGTGGTCAGCGGTAATGGGTGATACGCCACCCCAGTCGTTGATACCGGCATCGAGAAGACCACCGAAATCGTCGGTGAGATTCGGCGGAGCTTGAAGGTGTATGTCTGCCGGAAGCAAAATGCGGGCAAGAGCGATGGCTTGCAAATATTCGTCGGATGGACAAGGCGGGCTTTGATGCATGGCTGTGCCCAATTTGGGCAGGAAATTCTGAACAATGACTTCTTGAACGTGTCCGTGCCTTCGGTGGCTTTCAGCGATTGCGATGATTGTCTCGACGCGGTCGGTGAGGGTCTCCCCGATACCCACTAATAGGCCAGTTGTGTACGGGATCTGAAGTTGACCGGCAGCTTCCAGTGTGTTCAACCGCCGTTCTGGCTCTTTGTCCGGACAGCCTCTGTGGCAGAGAAGTTCTTCGTTCAGACTTTCCAGCATCATGCCTTGGCTGGGGCTAACTTTTCGCAACTCAGCTAACTCTTCGCGATATAGCGCACCAGGGTTGGCGTGGGGTAACAAGCCGGTTTCGTCGCGCACCATTCGACACATATCAATCAAGTATTCGATGGTGGTCTGATAGCTGTGGTCGTGGAGCCATTCTTTTGCTACCGAATAACGCAGTTCTGGTCGCTCGCCAAGTGTGAACAGTGCTTCGTGGCACCCCTGAGACGCTCCATGACGCGCTATGGCCAACACCTCGTCAGGTTCAAGGTAAGGATGGTCAAGTCGAGCTGGGGGCTGAGCGAAGGTGCAGTAACCGCACTTGTCTCGGCACAGCATGGTCAACGGTATGAAAACCTTGGGACTGTACGTGACTCGTGTTCCGTGCGCTTCATCACGAAGAGACGAAGCCCGTTCCAATAGAGAGTGGAGAGGCAGATTCAGGAGCGAATCAACTTCAGTAGAAATGTCAATACTCGTTGTCATTGTTTCTCCGTTCTCACGACCCGATGCTTGCGCCAGGACCGGGTCGGCTTCGAATCTCATCGGGGTCAAGTGAATCGTTGCAGGATGGACATTGGGTGATCTGTTTAAGAGGCGTTCCACATTCTGAATGGACAAGAAGTGTGGGTGGCGTCCCGTCGTTGTACCAACGGTCACCCCATCCCATTAAGGCGACCAGACTTGGTGACAGGTCTCGCCCTTTCTGAGTGAGGAAATACTCATGCCGAACGGGTCTGTCCTGGTAGGGGACTTTGCTTACGATGTCTGCCTGGACCAGTTTGGCCAAACGAGACGCGAGAAGATTCTTAGCGATACCGAGGTCGTCTTCGAGTTGGCTGAAACGGCGTACTCCTCGAAACAGATCGCGAAGGATGAGAAGCATCCATCGATCCCCGACCACATCGAGCGTTCGTTGAATAGAACAACCATCACGTGGCTCTGACCTATTCCCCATGTACGCGAACATAGGTGAGTAGGTTTCGATTTGCAACTGACTTACGGTTAATTCAGCGAAGCGGCCTTCGTTGACAAGCTGCTGATTAATTCGTCGAAGCTTTTAACGAACGAGGCAACGCCTTCTTCTTCTAGCACCGCAGCGACGTTGTCGAGATCAATGCCGAGAGTCGACACAGCATCAAGCACTGCGTGAGCCTCGAATGGATTGGCATCAACCGTCCGAGCAACCGTTCCCTTTTCCACAAATGCGGCGATTGTGTTATCTGGCATGGTGTTGACGGTATTGGGTCCTATCAACTCGTCCACATACAAGGTTCCGGAGTAACTCGGATTCTTGGTGCTTGTTGATGCCCAAAGCGGTCGTTGTAGCTGGGCTCCCTTGTCCGCTAACGCCTGCCACCGGGGACCATCGAAAACAGTTTTGAAAGTCAGATAGGCGACTTGAGCTTGCGCTACTGCAGTTTTTCCGCGAAGGGAAAGGGCCGCATCAGTTCCTATTTCTTCAAGACGGCGATCCACCTCGGTATCGGTCCGCGAGATAAAGAAAGACGCAACGCTAGCGATTCCAGATAGGTCATCGCGGCCAGCCTTCACAGCGTCCTCTAATCCAGCGATGTAGGCCTCCATTACTTGGCTGTACCGAGACACCGAAAAAATTAGGGTCACGTTGATCGACCTACCTTCACCGATCATCGCCCGCACCGAAGGAAGACCTTCTAAGGTTCCCGGAATTTTGACCATAAGGTTCGGCGCGTCGAGCCGCTCATGCAGGGCTCTTGCCGCTTCAGTTGTTTCCGCGGTGGCTCTCGCGAGCGTTGGATCGACTTCCACCGAGACAAAACCATCTGTCCCGTTCGAAGCCTCATAAACCGGTAGGAGAGCGTCGAGAGCGCCCCTAATGTCACTCGTCACTAAGTCCCAGTAAGCCACGTCCACCGCGACGCCGTCGGAAATTAATTGCACGAACTGCTCGTCGTAGTCTGCGCTGCCCTCAATCGCCTTTTGAAAGATTGCTGGATTAGAGGTAAGGCCTCTGATGCCTGAAGCCACCCATTGATCCAATTCTCCGGTGGTGATCCAGCCTCGGCGAAGGTTGTCTAGCCAAGGGCTTTGTCCTTGCTCGTTATGTAGGGCTAAAAGCCGAGAGTTCGAGTTGGTTGGAATTGTCATGCCTTTTCCGATCTAAGCACTATTGAAGTAGTGAACGAGCGGCAGCCTCAACGGCCGCTGCGTTGAATCCGAATTTCTCCATAACCTCGTTACCCGGCGCACTGGCCCCGAACCGGTCAATGGTTACGGTCACGTCTGCCCATCGGTCCCAACCAAGAGAAATGCCGGCTTCGACGCCGACAACAGGTGTCCCGTGAGGAAAAACTTGCTCTCGGTAACTCTCGCTCTGATCGAGAAATATTTCCCAGCAGGGCATGGACACCACCCTCGACGCTACGCCCGCTGCGGCGAGAGACGCAGCGGCATCGACGCACAATTGAACTTCTGACCCAGTGCCTGCCAAAACGACCGCGGGATCCGGGGCGTCAATAAGGACATAAGCACCACGCTCAACCTGGTTAGGTCGCACGGTGCCTTCTAGGACAGGCACATTTTGTCGGGTGAGAATGATCGCGATTGGGCCCTCGGTTTCAATGGCGATTTTCCAAGCCTGCGTTACTTCGTTCGCGTCAGCGGGCCTTATCACTGGGAGATCAGGGATTGCTCTCAGAGAAGCCACATGTTCTATGGGTTGGTGGGTGGGCCCATCTTCGCCGACGCCGATTGAGTCGTGGCTCCACACGAATACCACGTTGGCTTTACTAAGCGCAGCCATACGAACCGAAGGTCTCATGTAATCAGCAAAAACAAGGAACGTGCCGACTACGGGAAGGACGCCGCCATGTAACGCCATTCCATTAGCTATGCCGCCCATGGCATGTTCTCGGACCCCGTAGTAGAGCTTTCGCCCTTCAGGTCGGCTCGGGGTGAGAGTCTCAGCCACCAAATTCGTTCCCGTATTACCAGTCAAATCAGCAGACCCGGACAGCAGAGAGGGGACTACATCCACCAGTGCGTCAATAACGTGGTTGTTTGCATTGCGGGTCGCGACCGAAGTCCCTGGTTCATACGTCGGTAACTCGTCCAACCAATTTGGTAGTGGCTTTCCGGTAAGTAATGCATCAATCCAGCTGACATCAAGATTGCTGCGAGCAACACGTAGTTTCCATTCAGCATGGAGTTCGGCACCTTTGGAGCCGGCTTCGCGGTATGCCTCTAGGACATCATCATCAACCCGAAAGGTAATTTGGGGGTCGAAACCCATAGCGAGCTTTGCGCCAGCGATCTCCTCATCATCAGTGATGGCGCCGTGCGCTCCGGGAGTATCCACCGCGTTTGGGGCGGGAAATCCGATGTGGCTCCGCACGATTAGCAATGAAGGTTGATCCTCTATGCCAGCGGCATGGTGAAGAGCTGATTCAAGTAGATCTGTGTTCTCGGAGGCTTCACCAAGATTTCGAACGTGCCAACCGTAGGCCTCAAATCGTTGTTGAGTGTCATCCGAAAAGGTCAGGTCAGTTGATCCGTCTATGGTTATTCGGTTGTCGTCATATACAGCTACCAGTCTGCCCAGTTTTTGGTGACCAGCCAGGCTCGCCGCCTCGTGACTCACCCCTTCCATCAAGTCACCATCACCGCAAATCACCCAGGTTCGGTGATCGACAATTTCGCTGCCAAGGCGAGCTCGAAGGTGTCGTTCTGCAAGGGCCATCCCCACTGCGTTCGCCAATCCCTGGCCGAGAGGCCCGGTCGTCACCTCTACTCCAGGAGTAAGGCCCACTTCTGGATGGCCAGGAGTGATCGAGCCCCACTGGCGGAAGTTGCGGATGTCGTCGAGTGAGACGCCGTGCCCAGTCAGGTACAGCATCGAATACAGAAGCATCGAAGCGTGACCTGCAGATAGGACGAATCGATCTCGGTCCGACCAACTGGGTGCTGCTGCATCATATTTCAGAACCCTGGTAAATAAGACGTCAGCGAGAGGAGCGAGCGCCATCGCTGTCCCCGTATGGCCACTCTTTGCCTTTTTGACGGCGTCAAGTGCAAGGGCTCTGATCGTGTTGATTTGTCGGGTCCGAAGGTCGCTAGTCACTTAGCCTCCCAAGTGGCGATCTTAGCCGGAGCTTTTAAAAAAATTGGGGAGCTTCAGTCGCGAAAAAGAGCTACAGAAGCGGTGAATCCATGGAGGAATGATCGTGTACCAACAGGCCCAATTTCCCCGGCACAAAACATCCCCGCTACAGCCTCATGCCGAACCAGATCGGCGATGATTGCGGCATCGTGATCTGGATGTTCGAATAGATGCGATCCCCGCCCATTACACGTGAAGAGCAACGCGCCGTCGGCATAACTAATCGGCTCAGCCATTAGACGTAAATCTTCGTCGGCTGACTCTGCGTCGCGAACTTGAAACTGGATAGTGCTCCCGATAGGGACGTGGTCCCCGATGGCCAAACTTCCAGTTCGCTGGTCCGCTCCCATGACACCTCGAATGAGGAAGTCACCTGTACCAAAATCGGCCTGATGCTCGTCGATCACTCGACCAACATGCAGCCCCTGATTGACGAGCTGCTGCTCGTTTTCGCTGAGGCCGTTAAACATTTCTTCCAACCGTCTCAACGCGGGTTTTCCACCTAACTCATGAACTAAATTTCCTTCCGCTGAAGTCACAATCAACGGCGACCCCACTGGGCGACAACCCTGAGATACCAAAGGCTCCACATGGGTAGGGCCTTCGATTAGGAGCCCGACAGCACCAGTATCGTAAATCTGATCATCGAGCATCAATCGATTTCCATTAGGAGCATTAGCCCCAGAAGCTAAGCCGCCGATCACTTGGAGGTCAGGGTGCGAAGCTGACCACGAATCGACAGCCAATTCGGTGGGGAAAGTGAAAGGATCAGCTAGAAGAATCAACGTGTGTGCAGTTGCGTTGCTGAGTTCATCAATTTCAATGCCGCGGTCCAGCCCTTGTCGAGCTTCGAGGCGCACGGCCGAGACTTCCCCAGCGAGTTTCCCGGCCCACATTGCGACTGCGCGCTGCTCTTCGACCTCTCGGGCCCCCGCTATGACTGAAACTGCGGTGGTTCCGATAAGGGTTTTTGGTTGAAGCAACTGATGTGTTGCCGCCAAAAGATCTTTGGCGTGAATCATTAGATCACCGGAAATGAAGAGCACGACGGCATCCGGGTGCGGGCCAATAACCTCTAACATCTCGCCGATAGTTTCACCTATAGCGACCCCGGGGTCATGGTGTGTTGAGAGGCTTGAAGCGTAGGGCATTGCTAGTCAGCAGACGGCTCAGTAACTGTCAGTGGAACCGTTACTACCGGTCCGTTGTCTATCCGACAATGGGCCTCAATGGTCATGGGTTCGACAATTTCCACTGTGGCCTGAACGAGGTTGTAACCGAACTTTCCTGGGTCGACGCTAACTGGTTGAACATTGCGAATGTCCATCGGCTCGCCGCCAGAATGAAACGTAACTTCAAGGGCCGCTACACCTTGGTGTTCAGCAGGACACCTCAAGAGCACCATTAAATGGGGCTGAATGGTTACCGGAAATGGACTTGGCGCGTTGAGCGAAAAATGCACTCCTGAGAGATCAAGACGCGCCGACCCCCCTTCAGCTTGACGCATTTCGAGGTGTTCTAGAAATAGTGCCGCGATGATTTCCACGATCTGAGGCTATGCGAATTGAAGGTCGGAGACTCTCGCTTAGCGTCGTGCTTTCCATTTAGACCTACTGTCTTTCATTGTTAGCTTCAGAAAGTTTCATGAAGAGATCGGTCAATTTGAGATGACGGACCACGGCAAGCCATTTCACAAGGAAACACCGATGTTTCCTCTGGCCAGCGTTTTGTTTCCCGGAGCAACCCTCCCGCTCAACATATTTGAGGGACGTTACCGATCCCTGGCTCAGCGCTGCGTCAGCGATGAGGAACCATTCGGTGTTGTTCTGATTGAGAAAGGACATGAGGTGGGAGGAGGAGATATCCGCTCCTCAGTTGGATGTCTCGCCAGAATCCTCGAACATCGAGAATTCCCCGACGGACGATGGGCGTTGTTGATTCGTGGGGAGTCAAGAATCTTGGTTGACGAATGGCTTGACGACGACCCTTATCCCAAAGCAGTCATCACCGATTTTCCTGACGATGCCAGCGAATTATCTATGGACCGCTGTATGGAGGTGTTGAAACGGCTTACGACCCTGACAGTGGTGGCTAAAAGTGCAGGCTACGAAGTGCCGATAATCGATGCCGAAGCCTTGGCGGTTGGAGTCGACGCAGAAGAGCTCGGATATCGGATAGCGCAATTGACGCCATCAGGACCATTCGATCGCCAAAGAATTTTAACGCGGCGCAATTGCGCCGAGAGACTTAACTGCATCGAAGAACTCGTTGTTGGACTTGAAGAAGTTCTTGAGGCGACGAGAGGCAGCTAATGCCCGCTGGTGGGGCAGCCCGTCTTGTCTGGCATGCTTGGGAATCGTCCAAGCTTTAGGAGTGGGGCGCAGTGTCAGATCAGCACCGAGGAATAAGAACTGATGTTCAAGAGTTATTAGCGACCCTTCGCGCCTATGTAATGCAAGAAACCGTTCGACCGCTGCAGGGTCTGGGCCGCTACATCATCTTTGGAATGCTCGGCTCCATCTGTTTTTCCATCGCGGCGGTGTTCCTAATACTTGCTGCTGTCCGTAGCTTGCAGGAGCTAACAACAGTTTTTGAAGGCACTTGGTCATTCGTGCCCTACCTGGCCGGAATCGCAACAGCGCTATGCATCTTTTCGCTCGTTCTGTTGGCGATAAAGCGCGATGGAAGGCGTCGTTAACATGGTCGATAACGAAAACAGCGAAAATAGCAACGTCCCGCCGGTTACGGCGGACGACTTACGTCATAGCTTCGAGCGGGTTACAGGCGAAGCCGAAGAAAGCTCGACGACAGTTCGAACACCTGGGATCGTCATTGCGAGTGCTGTGGTCACAGGGATCGTCCTGGTCGCATTTATTTTGGGGCGTAGGGTCGGACGAAAACGCTCAACAGTCGTCGAAATCGTCAGAATCTGATGAATGTTCTCGATGGTATGAGGAAGCGTCCTCCCGGCCGATTAATTAGATCTGCTTGGAGAAGAGGGCGGCTCGGTAGCGGCAGCTGGATGGCCTTGGCAATCGTGGGCACAGGGTTCCGACTCCTCAAGTACCTGAGCCACCGGCGAGCAGAAGTTGCGCACACAACTGAGTTGAAACCTGGGGAGTCTTTGAGAATCAGACACCTTCTCGAGGACCAACGCGGTCGGCAGGTGTAACTATGACGGAACCTGATTCTTCTGTCACACGCGGAGCAGTTCTTGAGCTACGAGAACACATAGTCCTCATCGATAATCGCCAACGTCGCTATCTCGTAGAACTCAAAGAAGATGGCGAATTTCACTCCCACGCCGGGATGGTCCCACATAATGAAATCATCGGAAGCCTAGAAGGCAGTGAATTCAGAACCGCCTCGAACGCTCGGTTTGTCGCGTTACGACCAACGCTAACTGATCATGTTCTCAAGATGCCGCGCGGGGCCCAGGTCATTTATCCAAAAGACCTTGGTCCAATCCTCATTCTGGCTGACATTTCCCCAGGGTCACGTGTCTTCGAATCCGGTGTCGGGTCTGGAGCGCTGTCAACAGCGCTCTTGCGTGCCGGTGCGGTAGTTACTGGATACGAAATTCGTGAAGACTTTGCTGCAAAGGCCCAGTCAAACGTCGAAATGTTTCTTGGAGCAGGCGCCCTTGACCGATACGAAATAAAGATTCGCGATGCCTACGAACCACACGAGGACGCCGAATTTGACCGGGCCGTACTCGATCTATCTGAGCCGTGGCAAGTGGTGCCTCACCTGGAGAACTCGCTGAGGCGGGGCGGGATTCTTGTTGTCTACAACCCATCAATTATTCAGGTCCAGAACCTTCGCCAACGACTTGCTAAAGGCCCCTGGTCCATGATCGAAACGATTGAGGTTCTGCATCGCACGTGGCACGTGGAAGGCCACGCAGTGCGGCCTGACCACAGAATGGTCGCCCACACCGGATTTATTACCCATGCCCGACTAGTAGCACTCTGATTGGGCGATAGTGGTTGTTGATCTCATCTTTGGGTTGCTGTTGGCAATGGCAGTCTGGACTGGATGGAGAGGTGGTTTTGTCGGACGCCTTGGCAGTTGGGTTGGATTCGCCGTGGCTGCGTTGGCGGCCGCGCGCTGGGCGACGGTTACCCTTGACTCCCTAAATATCGCCAATAAACATCAGCGGCTTGGTGCTGCTGCAGCGGCCGTGTTACTTGCCGGTGTAATTGGGCATGCCATCGGATGGCGTGTGGTGCGAGGTTTGAGAAGCTTTGTTCCGCGCCCATTACGTTGGGTTGATTCGCTCGCTGGTGTTGTTGTGGGCATTGGCTCGATCGTGCTTCTCATTTGGCTCTTGGCACCAGCTCTTGTGTCTGTGCGAGGCTGGCCTCGGGATCAGGCGAAAGCCTCACGGGCGGTAGCAGCTGTCGAACGGTGGGTTCCAGTGGCTCCAAACGCCGGGAGCCTCTTGGGTAGCCTCACTCAAGATTGGGGTGTGCTCGCCTCTTTTGATGCAGATACCCCTACGGTCGACGTTGGAGAACCACCCGAAAAAATTGTGGTTGCTGCTGAAGTGTTGGAAGTCGCAGCTGCGTCAATAATTCGCGTCAGCGCAATTGCGTGTAGCCAGAGACAGGACGGTACTGGGTTCGTTATTGCACCTGGGGTGGCGGTAACGAACGCACATGTGATCGCTGGATCACAAAAGGTCGAGGTTGCTCTGCCCGGAACAACACTTAAACAAACTGCGGTATTGGCATTTGATCCGGAACGAGATCTTGCCCTTTTGAGGGTGGATTCGGCCATTGAAGCACTGCATCTGGAAACACCGTTAGCTGGACAGTTGGCGGGAGTGATTGGCCACCCTGGCGGTGGGCCGTTACGAACCGCTCCGATACGCCTCGTGGAACGCGTGACAGCTCACGGGCGCGATCTCCACGATTCGGTAGACACGACTCGTAAAGTTTGGTTTGCTGCGGCGAAACTACAATCAGGAGATAGTGGGGCACCGGTTATCGACACCAACGGCTCAGTTGTAGCCGTCATCTTTGCGGTAGCGCCGCCGGAATCGTCAGAATATGAGCGCACCGCGTATGCCTTGGACAGATCAGAAATAGCTGCGCTCATGGCCGAAGTCGCAGCCTTTGGAGACCGCACCGTTGTGAACACAGGGAAATGTTTGAATTGAATCTTTGCGGGGATGCGAAGACGCCCTCGTTCGAGATCTTCCGCACGATCTAACGAAGACTTGTTAGGCCTCGATGTAAATGCACTCGCCGGGGCATTCCTCAGCTGACTCAATCACCGCGTCGAGTTGCGAATCAGCGAAGTTAGCTAAGGCTTCGGCACCACCCGGGTCAGACATCACGTTGCCGTCCTCAACCACGTAAGCAAGTCCATCATCAAGCAGCGTGAACACATCGGGTGCGATCTCTTCGCAGAGGCCATCTCCTGTGCATAGATCTTGGTCGATCCAGACCTTCATGGTGATGCCTTTCTTCTTCGCAGAATTAAGTGCAGCGGGTACGGGGGGACATCGCTCGAAAGGCCTCCCTTTCGAACTACCTTTTAATTTACCTTGTTGGCGAGCGGCAAACACAGAACCTGTATTGAGTTGACGATTCTGTTGACAACACAAACATGGGGCAGTTTGTGGGGCGGATTCGTGTAGGTTCCGATGCTGAGGACAGCGAATCGAGGTTAGTGATGTCGAGTGACGACGAACTGACTGATAACGAAATGCCGGCGGGCGAGTTAGCCGCGCTTCGCAGTCAGCTGCGGGCCATGGAGTCCGAGGTGGCTTTACTGAGACGGAAGCTTGTTGATACTCCCAAAAGAGTGACCACCCTCGAGGAGCGTCTACTAGAGACGAAAGGGCAACTTGCCCAGGCGGTGTCTCAAAACGAGAAACTTACTTTCACGCTTCGCGAAGCCCGTGAGCACATTGCGACTCTTCGTGAGGAAGTTGACAAGCTCACTCAGCCACCTTCCGCCTACGGCACGCTCATCGCCGCAAACGAAGATGGAACCGTAGATGTACACGCGAATGGCAGAAAAGTAAGAGTCAGCCTGCACCCCGACTTAGCTGAGCAGGATTTAGAAACTGGTTCTGAGGTCGTCCTCAACGAATCTTTGAATGTCGTAATGGCTCGGAGACCTGAATCTTCAGGCGAGGTCGTGACTCTCAAAGAAGTCTTAGCTGATCGTGAACGCGCCCTAGTTGTTGGAAGAGCTGATGAAGAGCGTGTGGTGGAACTAGCTGGACACCTCCGTGAACAAACCATGAGGTCCGGGGACAGTCTGTTGCTCGACGTTCGCGCCAATCTTGTGCTTGAACGGTTACCTCGACCCGAAGTCGATGATCTACTCCTCGAGGAAGTGCCAGATGTCACCTACAACGACATAGGCGGCTTAGACGGTCAAATCGAACAAATTACCGATGCGGTAGAACTGCCCTACCTTCATCAAGATCTATTTCGCGACTATGACCTTCCTGCCCCAAAGGGCATTCTGCTTTATGGCCCCCCAGGTTGCGGTAAAACATTAATCGCGAAGGCGGTTGCAAATTCATTAGCTAAAAAAATTGCCGACGTTGCGGGCGACGGAGAGGCGCAGAGCTTCTTCATCAATGTCAAAGGCCCCGAACTATTGAACAAATATGTTGGGGAAACCGAGCGACAGATAAGACAAATTTTTCAACGAGCCAGAGAGAAAGCAAGTGAGGGTTGGCCGGTAATCGTGTTTTTCGACGAAATGGAATCACTATTTCGTACGCGTGGAAGCGGAATCAGCTCCGATATGGAGTCAACCGTAGTTCCACAGCTTTTGGCTGAAATAGATGGCGTAGAGGGTCTCAGGAACGTCATCGTCATCGGCGCATCTAACAGGGAAGACTTGATTGATCCGGCAATCTTGAGGCCTGGTCGTCTTGACGTGAAAATCAAGATTCATCGACCAGATGAAACTGCCGCAGCCGCAATCTTTGCAACGTATCTCAAGCAGCATCTTCCCATCGACCCCCTCGAGATTGATGACCTGGGCGGCGGCGATCCTGACAAAGCAGTTCGAGTCATGATTGAGCGAACGGTCGAAGAAATGTATCGAGATGAGGAGCACAACCAATTTCTCGAAGTCACTTACCAAAACGGTGACAAGGAAGTCATGTACTTCAAAGACTTTGCCTCGGGAGCGATGATTGAGAATATTGTTCGCCGGTCTAAGAAGAGCGCCATTAAGAGGGCGATTGCAACCGACAGCCGCGGAATTCGGCTCGATGATCTCCTCGGCGCGATTCGACAGGAATATCGAGAACACGAAGATTTACCGAACACTACGAACCCCGACGACTGGGCCAAGATTTCGGGGAAAAAAGGCGAAAGAATTATTTTCATACGTACGTTGGTGAGCGGGGAAAACGATTTCGAGAGCGAAGGCGGGCGATCGATCGAGCGGGTTCAGACCGGCCAGTACCTCTAAAACCCACTTCCAGCGATAGGGTCGCCGTGTGGCCGTACATAAAGTTCTGGGGATAGAGACAGAATTCGGCATTCTTCATCGCAACGAGGGCGATTCAAATCCCGTTGCAGCTTCGTCGATGATCATCAATTCCTATGTGAACGGGTATTTGGAACGACGCGTCGGGTGGGACTTCGAAGACGAACATCCGGGAGTCGATGCACGAGGTTTCAACGAATTTGATGCTCTAGCCCCTGAAATTGAAACGCACCTAGTAAACGCAGTACTGACTAACGGCGCTCGATATTACGTGGATCATGCGCATCCGGAGCTCGCGACTCCGGAGTGCACAGATGCCTTTCAATGCACCGTTTATGATCGAGCGGCTGAAGAAATTCTGATTCGTTCCATGGATAAAGCGAACCAACTCCTTCCAGATGGCGAGGAGTTAGTGATTCACAAAAATAACAGTGATGGTAAGGGCAACAGCTACGGATGCCACGAAAACTATTTGGTCGATAGAAACGTCCCTTTCGGACGGATTGTGCTCCAGATCACGCCCTTCTTCATTACACGGCAAATTTATTGTGGCGCTGGCAAAGTCGGGTCAGAAGCCCCTGGACTTACCCACGACGAAGTGCCTTTTCAGATAACCCAACGCGCTGACTTTTTTGAAGAAGAAGTCGGTCTTGAAACCACGCTAAAACGCCCGATCGTTAATACGAGGGATGAGCCTCACGCCGACAGCAAGCTCTACAGGCGCCTCCACGTGATCGTCGGTGATGCAAATATGAGTGAGTTGCAGACATATCTCAAGCTTGGAACTACTGCGATTGTTCTGGCAATGATTGATGACGACATGGCCCCCAGCGACTGTGCCTTTGAGGCGCCCGTGCGAGCTTTGCGCGACGTGAGCTACGACATCGACCTTGCAGGAAGCTATCGCTTGGCCAACGGTGCTACCGCCACGGCACTAGAGGTTCAATGGGTCTACTACGCAGCGGCCGAACAATGGGCTGATCGACATGGGTTTGACGTCATCGGAGGTGAGCAAGTCGGTACTGATTTGATGAAGCGCTGGGCGTCGGTGCTCACAGCCCTTGAAGACAACCCAGACTCGCTTGCCGATTCCATCGATTGGATAGCAAAGCGTCGCCTGTACGAGGGATTCCGCGCCCGCCATGATGTCGAGTGGTCTGACCCGAAAATGGCAGCGTTAGACCTTCAGTATCACGACCTACGGCCCGACAAGGGATTAGCACGCAGGATCGGACTTGTTCGAATTTCCAATGATGCCGAGGTGGAAGCAGCGATTACCCAACCGCCTCCAACTACGCGCGCATTTTTCCGCGGACGCTGCTTAGAGAAATACCCTGACCAGATAGTGGCCGCAAATTGGGATTCCATGGTGTTTGATGTCGGGAGTGATCCATTGCGTCGAGTCCCAATGCTTGAACCATTGAGAGGGACAGCGGCTCACGTGGCTAGCTTGTTGGATGAATGTGACGACGCGGGAGAACTTCTACGTCGTTTGGGGACATGACCCCACATAGGATCGTGAGAACGTAGGAGACCTAGATGGCTGAACGAGAACAAAAGCGCCGGCCCACCCCTCGAACTGAAGAGCCTGAGGTTGATGAAGCTGGACCAAATGAGGCGGGACAACAACTTAAGGCTGAGTTAGATGACCTACTCGATGAGATCGACGAGGTTCTGGAAACTAACGCTGAAGAGTTTGTAAAAAATTACGTGCAGAAAGGCGGGCAGTGAGCGCAATGCCGTTCTTCGTTCCTGGGCAGGATCCAGGAACTGATTTCTTAAGTCTTCTACGTCAAACCGGCCATGAGCCGTTTCCGATGGACCTTCGGGGTGCCATCGATGCGGGGCATGCCACGACTGTTCTGGCTGTGCGCTGTGAGGGTGGGGTAGTGGTTGCAGGTGATCGTCGAGCGACCGCGGGACATCTAATTAGTCATCGAGATATGCAAAAGGTTTTTCCCGCTGACGAACATTCAGCGGTGGCTATTGCTGGCGCAGCGGGACCCGCTATCCAGATGGTGCGTGTGTTTCAACTGCAGCTCGAGTATTACGAAAAAATCGAAGGAAAACCGCTCACTCTCGAAGGCAAGGCGAATTCGCTCGCTGAGATGCTGCGCGGAAACCTTCCACAGGCGATGCAAGGCTTAGCGGTGGTGCCAATCTTTGCTGGGTTCGACCATTCTCAAGGTTTGGGTCGCCTTTTTCAGTTCGACATAACGGGCGGCCGTTACGAAGAGCAAGACTTCGCCACTAGCGGTTCGGGCAGCCTTCACGCGGGGACAGTAGTGAAGCTCGGATACGAGCCGGATCTGTCCACAGAGAACGCCCTCGCTTTAGCGGTTAAGGCTTTGTGGCACGCCGCCGACGAAGACAGCGCTACAGGCGGTCCGGACCCTGTTCGTGGGATCTATCCAAATTTAGCGGTAATTACAGAAGACGGTTTCCGACAACTCAGTGACGGCGAATCCGGACAAGTTTTCGCTGAGCTCCGCGAAGAGCTGGAGAGAGGGGCAACTTAGCCATGACGATGGCAGGAATGTACGTAAGCCCTGAACAATTGATGCAAGACCGCGCTGACTATGCGCGTAAGGGAATTGCACGCGGGCGCAGTCTCGCTGCCGTTGAATACCAGGGCGGTGTAGCGCTCGTCGCTGAGAACGCCAGTTCATCGCTGCGTAAGGTTTCGGAAATATATGATCGAATCGCTTTCGGAGGCGTGGGGCGTTACAACGAATTTGATCAACTGCGGATAGCCGGCGTTCGTTACGCGGAGCTCAAGGGTTATCAATACAGTCGAGAGGACGTCGATGCTCGAAGCCTCGCTAATCAATACGCCCAGATGCTGGGACAGATTTTCACCCATGAGATGAAACCCATGGAGGTTGAAATCGTGGTCGCGGAAATCGACCATGAAGGAGATGCAGAGTTGTACCGGATTCAGTACGACGGCACTGTGGCTGATGAACAACACTGGTGTTGCATAGGAGGAGACTCAGAAGCTGTTCTTGGAAGATTAAGCGACGGCTGGTCTGCTGATCTGGAGCGTGACGGAGCCGTTCGTCTTGCAGTCGAATCGCTTGCTGGACCAGACCGTTCCATGTTGGCGGAAGATCTTGAAGTTGCGACACTGGAAAGCGGCAACAGTCGCCGCTGTTTCCAGCGCCTCGACGACGACGAAACATCGGCTCTCCTGGCTGGGTAACGCCAACTAAAGCTGACAGCTTCTTTCGGGCTGCTCAACCGCTTGCTGCGAACAAAGATACGGTGTGGCCCGTGCAACGAAGAATCATGGGGCTGGAAAACGAGTATGGGGTTACTTGCACGATTCGCGGACAGCGTCGACTTAGCCCGGACGAGGTGGCTCGGTACTTATTTCGCAAAGTCGTTTCCTGGGGGCGATCAAGTAACGTTTTCCTAGCGAACGGAGCCCGTCTGTATCTGGATGTTGGATCACATCCTGAATATGCCACTCCTGAATGCGATTCGGTTTATGAGCTGATTTGCCATGACCGGGCCGGCGAAAGAATTCTTGAAAAGCTTGTTAAAAACGCAGAAGAACGGCTTGCCGACGAGGGGATCACGGGAAGCACGATTTACCTTTTCAAAAACAACACTGACAGCGCCGGAAACAGTTATGGGTGCCACGAAAATTATCTAACGAATCGACGGGACGATTTTTCACATTACGCGGAAGTGCTGATCCCATTCTTAGTGAGTCGGCAGATCTACACCGGCGCGGGCAAGGTGTTGCAAAGTGCGCGGGGAGCTATGTACAGCATCGCCCAAAGAGCCGAGCACATTTGGGAAGGAGTTTCTAGTGCCACTACGCGTAGCCGCCCCATTATCAATACTCGAGACGAGCCACATGCCGACGCGGAACGATACCGACGACTGCATGTAATCGTTGGCGATTCGAATATGAGCGAATACACCTCATTCTTGAAGGTAGGGGTTACATCCTTATTGCTTCGAATGATGGAAGACCCGGCAGTTGTGCTTCGCGACATGACCCTGGAGAACCCGATTAGAGCGATTCGCGAGATCAGTCATGACATCACATGTACGCGGCGGGTTCGTCTGGCGAACGGTCGGGAGGCAAGTGCGTTCGAAATTCAAGCCGAATATCTGGAAAGAGCGCAACGATTTGCCGATACGAACGACTTGAATGATGAAGAGAAACAGGCCCTAGCCATGTGGGAACACTGCATGCGAGGCATCGAGCAGGATCCCCTAACTCTTGACAAAGAGATCGACTGGGTAATCAAATACCACCTTCTGGATCGGTATCAAGCAAAACGTGGTCTCAAATTGAGTGATCCTCGAACGGCGCTACTCGATCTTCAATACCACGACATAAACCAAAACCGAGGCATCTTCTATCTACTCCAACGAAATGGGCTGGTCGAACGTCTGTTGAAAGACTCGGATATTGAGACGGCAATTGAGCAACCACCTCAAACGACGCGGGCGCGTCTTCGCGGGGACTTTGTTAGGCAAGCGAAAGAAAAGAAACGTGACTACACCGTTGACTGGGTTCATTTAAAACTAAATGATCAAGCTCAGAGAACTGTGTTGTGTAAAGACCCGTTTCTAGCTCAAGACGAACGAGTCGACGCCCTGATCGCGTCGCTTTGAGGTAACTAGCGTGCCGACTTTTCAGACCTTGCGAGTGGATAAAATTCTAGAAGTTCGCGAAGGCCTCCAAAGGATGCAACTTGAGGACGAGTCCAAGGCGTACGCATTGACAGCCGTGATTGGGTTTATTGAGGTCGGAGATCATGTGCTGGTTAACACCACTGCTGTTGAACTCGGTCTAGGTACAGGAGGATGGCATGTCGTTCATTCGATACAGGGCAGGACCGAGCGACAGACCCTGAATAGCGGGCGGGTATTAAAAGCTCGTTATCTTTCCGAGCAATTGGAGGTTGATCCTCATATCTCTGACCGAACCGATCTTGTTGGTGCCCGCATCTTGCTGTGCGTACTTCATAGTCACTTTGGTGCAGTGTCTGTGGCATTGGAGTCAACCAACTTGGGCTACCTCATGACGGACCAGGCGGGACTCCCGTTGCGACTCAGCGATGTAGTGGCCGACCTGAAAAGCAGAGATCTCCTTAAGTGCACCGCCACTGCGGGTCAAGCTTTTGGTGGAGACTTAGAGGCAGTGAGCGTTGCCTCAGCCGCAGCATCTCTGCTCGACCATGGTTGCTCCCAGATCATCCTGGCGGCAGGGCCCGGTCATGTCGGAACGGCTTCAATTCTCGGGTTCTCCGGAATGGAACTCGCAGGTCACGCATCAGTTCTAGTTGCCCTGGGGGCTCAAGTAGGCCTCTGCGTGAGAGCTTCAAATGTAGATGGCCGCCAACGCCACCGAGGAGTAAGTCACCATAATCGAACAATCCTGCGAGCCATTCCGGTGCCGATTGAGGTACCAGTTCCCATCGGCGATGACACGTCTTGGATCTCGGAGAACGGGCACCGGCCATTTCCTATCGAACCGGCCGATATTTCTACGGCTATCGCCGATTCGAACATGACGATATTGACGATGGGCAGACCGATTGAGGAGGACCCAATGGCCTGCGCCCATGTTGGCGCTGCCGCTGCTTGGCTGAGGACCCCGCGCAATGAACATTGAGACCAACGATGCTCGAGATTCGAGCCGCAGTGATCTGTGGCGGTCACTGCGCGAATGGGGTGTCGTAATAGTTGTTGCCCTTGTTGCCGCCCTTGCAATTCGAACGTTGATCGTGCAGACGTATTTCATTCCATCAAGTTCAATGGCACCCACGCTAGAAGTCGGTGACCGCCTGATGGTTTACAAACTTGCCTTCCGCGTAGGGCAAGTGGATCGAGGTGACCTCGTCGTATTCAATCGCCCTGAATCCATCAAAAACTCTCAACTCAAGGACTTTGTGAAACGTGTCGTGGCTTTGCCGGGGGAGCAGGTTCAAGCGATCAACGGAGTGGTTTACGTCGACAACCTTCCACTACCTGAGGAATACCTGACCGAGAATTCCTCGACCACCGATTTTGGACCAGTCGATGTACCCAAAGGCCAAATTTTTGTCATGGGTGATAATCGCTCCAACAGTCGAGATAGCCGTTCGTTCGGACCAATCGACGTGGACTTACTCGTAGGAGAGGTCTTCGTTCGAATTTGGCCGATTCGTAACGTTGGTCGGCCATAGCCTGTCGCCCACCGAAACTAATAGTCGGCCTGGTCAAACCCGTCGTGCAGACGATCAACATGGTCGCTATGAATAGCGTCGATGCCCATACGCACAAGATCGCTGATTCTCCTTTGGTGCTGTGCATCCCAGGCTATGCAATAACGACCAAAGCGATGGAAAAGGGTGGTAAGTCCACCGGTCCAGTCCGTGTGGTGGAGGTTGACGGCGTCGACGCCTGCATCGGCTAATTCCGCGGCGCGCCGTTCCGGGCCTTCTTTCATAGAACTCAAGCGAGTGGAATCGACCAAACGTGCACTCGTCGAGTCGCGCCAACTGGCCGCAACTTTCCAGTCCTCATGACATAACCAGAGTTTGGTCTCAGCGTCGAATTCTCGAGCCGTTTGAATGACAGGCTCGATGGCCGCCTGATCTTTCACATCTACCGACAGCTCGAAGCCATTTCCACAAGTTTGGTAGAGCTCGTGAAGGGCTGGAACATGAGACGGCAAATCTTCCTTTCGGAGACTCCTCACCCGCCGGCGGCGAAGGCCCGTGCGAAGCAGCCCATCATGGTCCAATATCGGGATGCCGTCCGAAGTGAGCCAGACATCCGTTTCAATTCCTGTGGCGCCGAGTTGTAAAGCCAGCACAAAGGCATCAATCGTGTTTTCTTGCGCGTGGGCGCGCCCTCCTCGATGAGCAAATTTGATTGGAGGTCGACGCAGCGAGGTCAGCCGTTGTTGCACGCAAGCATCCTGCTCGATTGTGTCGAAGTGTTGCAACCGAGGCTCTAACGTTGTGTCGTGCTCGTCGTATGGATCACCGCCGCATCATTGATATTGACTCTCTCCCTCTTCATTTGGCGCTCGGTGCTTCGCGTGGCTCAAGAAACTAGGAGTTCCCTTGCAAGTGTCGACCGGGCTGAACTTGCGCTGGATGGATTAGGGGTTCAGGTTGGGCGCGCCCAAAGACACTTATTTCGCATGTCGCGGACACGGCTTCGCCAAATATTTTTTCGGAGAATGAGGGGGATAGGTGGTGCAACGTCTGGTAGCGGCAGCAAAGACATAGCATCAAAGGCGTGAATCTCACGCCAAACGAGGTGCTGATTATCTCTTTCGTCGCTCTCATAGTCCTCGGTCCCAAACACCTTCCAGAGGCCGTCCGGCGCGTCGGGAAGGGACTTGCGGATCTTCGCCGGTTTAGTTCACGGATCCGAAATGAACTTGATAACGCAGTCGAAGTGGGCGTGGAAAAATCTCACGATGAAGAACTTCGACGACAAAGCGCTTCGCCTAACTTGCCTGACGACGTCAATAAGCATGATCGAGAAACTGGCGAGTCGCCGCCTCCGCAATGAAGCTACGCCGCCGTCCCGCATCTGGGCCCGTGTCATTTTGGGATCACATAGCTGAGCTGAGGGTACGTCTGATATGGAGTGTCCTAGCAGTCCTGGCTGGTGCCGTAATCGGCTTGTTCATGTATGACTGGATGCTCGGAAGGTTTTTCTTACCGCCTTATTGCAACGTTCTAGAGGCTCAGGGGATCGATAAGCCCTGTACCTTGGTGATCATTGAGCCTCTAGACGGGTTCAAAACGCGGATCAGAGTTTCGCTCTACGTAGGTGTAGTTCTGGCGATGCCAGCGATGCTTTGGCATTTATGGCGATTCGTCACGCCGGCATTGGACCGAAGAGAAAAACGGTATGCAATTCCTTTTGTTGTCTGCGCCTTGCTTCTCTTTGTCTGCGGAGCAATGTTGGCATATTCGACATTCGAAAGGGCCCTTGATTTCTTGATTTCCTTTGGCGGAGAGTCCGTCGACCCCATGTTCTCGCCAGGCGCCTATCTCGGGTTGATCACATACATGATGATGGCTTTTGGAATTGGTTTCGAATTTCCTATTCTGCTCGTTTTTCTTCAAATTGCAGGTGTGGTGAAGCCGGCGCAGTTGCATCGGCTCCGTCGTTACGCAATCGTGGGAATAGTTACACTGGCGGCGATTCTCACGCCGTCGGGAGATCCGATCTCCTTGGCTGCGTTGTCCATACCGATGTACGTGTTTTTCGAATTGTCGATATTGGTAGGTCGGCTCTTGACACGCCAGCCGGGTCGCCGTCTTTTGTTTAACAGAACTCGTGGTGAACGATGACAAGCCCACCCATTCCACTGCGTGCGAGTCTCTTGGCGAATCGAGGACTCACACCAGACGACTTTCAGGTTCAAGCCTTCGAGGTGATCGACGACGACAGGTCTGTCCTGGTCACCGCCCCAACAGCATCAGGCAAGACGCTTATTGCTGAGTATGCAATCGCGAAGGCGTTGGAGGATGGTCGATCGGTCGCCTACACAACACCCATCAAGGCGTTGTCGAACCAGAAGTTCCGCGACCTTGCTTCCTGGTTAGGGCCTGACCGGGTCGGATTGTTGACAGGAGATAACGCGATCCGTCCCGAGGTTGATGTAGTTGTGATGACTACAGAAGTTCTCCGTAACATGATTTATGCAGGATCTCCTCGACTTGAGAATTTAGGACTCGTAGTTCTCGATGAGGTGCACTTTCTGCAGGACCCCTACCGAGGGCCTGTTTGGGAAGAAGTGATCATTCAGCTCCCACCCAGCACGCGTTTGGTGTGCCTCTCGGCAACCGTTACTAATGCTGAGGAACTGGCGGGATGGATTAGCGAAGTCCAGGGAAGTTGCGAAGCCATAACCGAACCAACGCGGCCAGTTGAGCTACATGATCACTTCTTGGTGTTTGACAAAAGACACCGAAGACTTCAAGAATTTCGAACTCTTAGAAATGGCCAAGTGAATATCGAAGTTGAACGGTTCCTCGGAAAACTGGGCGGTGAGAGACGACAAGATGGCCGAGGTAGAAGCGGTGGGGTAGGCCGACCAAGGCGTAGTGAAGTAATTGAACATCTCGACGCCACAGACCGGCTACCAGCTATTTGTTTTATTTTTTCCAGGCAGGGTTGTGATGACGCAGTCCGAAACTGCCTTGAACAAGGCCTCAGTTTCCTTGATGGGCGTGAGCGACAGCAAGTTGAAACCATCGCGGAGCAACATGTCCGCGAGATTCGACGCGCTGATCTTGACGTCCTTGACTATGAAAGTTGGCTGGAAGGCTTAAAGGCGGGAGTAGCAGCTCACCATGCGGGCATGGTTGCACCATTCAGAGAAACTGTCGAAGATTGTTTCGCTGCTGGTCTACTGCGGGTGGTGTTTGCCACCGAAACTCTTGCTATGGGGGTCAATCTCCCTGCCCGATCAGTTGTTGTGGAACAACTAAGTCGTTTCCGTGGTGAAGGGCACGTGGTGCTGACACCCGGGGAGTACACACAGCTAACAGGGCGAGCGGGGCGAAGGGGAATCGACTCGACAGGGCATGCGTACACGCTGTGGAGCCCCTACGAGTCTTTTGACCAAATAGTGCGGCTCGCATCGAGCAAAGAATTCGTTTTGGAATCGTCTTTTCGGCCGACCTACAACATGGCCGCTAATTTGATGGGCAGAGCCGACCGCCAAGAAGCCATTGAGCTTTTGGAACGTTCATTTGCTCAGTATCGATCCGCCCGAAGCGTCGTTGAGTTGGCCACACAAGTAGAAAAAGCAAACGCATCGCTCCGAACGGCGCAGACGGAGTTGAAGCGACTCGGGGTCGCTCGCTCATCGGAAACCAGTCCTGTAGCCAAAGGCGTAACTCAGGTCTCGGAGGCCTTGCGAAGCCTCCGACCAGGAGTAGTCGTGGAAAGAATTCAGGGTACGGACTCACAGCATCTATTAGTACTTGGAACTACGAACCGGCGCGGAGGGGACAACCGAGTCCGAGTAGTGACTGCCCGAGGCAAGGTGATGATGCTTGGCGTGGCGGACTTCGACCAGTCGCCGCAAGCTATTGCAACCTTGGAATTACCAAAGCCGTATGCGCCCAACCGGCGAGAGTATCAGCGAGTCGCTGCCAGGCTGTTGAAACAACACCTGACGGATTCGGGCCTCGTGCCAGAAATGAGACGACCTGATCGGGACTTGCAGCGGGCACGAGCGGACGCTGAGCGTCAAGTGCAACGTGCCGAGTTGAGAGTGGAATCGTTGAAATCTCGAATTGACGTTGCCGAAGGCGGTCTGACTCACACCCTTGATTCGATCGTGGCAATGTTGCAAACGTTTGGTTGCGCGACTGGATGGCAACTCGAGGAATCTGGTCAGCGACTCCAAGGAATATTTCATGAGATGGACTTACTTGTTGGCATCTGCATAGATAACGATATTTTTGATGACTTGTCTGCCGAGGAACTTGCAGCGATCACTTCAGTTCTAACCTACGAACATCGAAGCCGAATAGACCCGCCGCCGCCCTGGTACCCCAACAATGGCGTGGAGAAACGCGTCAAGGCAATGCTGGCGTACGCAACATCCCTTCGTTCTGAAGAACAAGCGAGGGGGCTACCTGAGACCAGGATGCCTGATCCTTCGATCTTCGCGCAGATTCACGCGTGGGCATCGGGCCATGATCTCAGCCAGATACTCGACGATGAAATATCAGCGGGCGATTTCGTGCGCAATGTGCGGCAGGTGATTGACCTCCTCAGCCAGATTGCCGAGGTGGTACCCAAAGATCAAACCCGTAAAGCAATGAGAAACGCTGTTGCAGCCATCGATCGAGATTTGGTGGCGGCGGCGGCGCGCGTTCAGGACGATGTCGAAGATGAGGTTGACGTGAATGCCAATTGAGCGCGGAAAAGATTGGGGCGATGACGCCCCGCTGGGTTTAGTGGAAGTCATAGCGACCACGGATGCCGAGGTGCGAACCGTCGTCGAGGAATCTTGGGCCGCTGGAACAGAAGTTCCTTCAATAGCACTGCTGGGTGGTGATCTTTGGCGAGCATTAGGTGCTCCCGTAGGGGGGCTGCAAAGAATTCGAAGCCGCGACGCCAGGATGGTGCCGATTGATGCGGCTCAGGTCCGTCTTGATGATCGTTCTTGTGTAGCTGTAGCCCACGTGTTCTGCATGAGAAGTTGGTGGCATGGGCCGATCACCGCAGTTATGAATTCTGAATGGCGTGATACATGGCGCGTGGCCCCTAAAGCACATCCCAACGATGGGCGATTTGACCTGCTGGAGGGAGATCTACCCATTAGGGAAAGGTGGTTAGCCAGAAGTCGTCTACGAACGGGCGACCACTTGCCTCATTCAGATATCCGGAGTGAAAGAGTTACTCATTTAGAAAGAACTTTTAAGCGTCCCTTTCGCGTCCGGATCGACGGAGTTGACGAGGGTCGACACCATTCGATCGCAGTGACAGTGGTCCCTGATGCTTTCAACGTCATATTCTGATTTTTCTAAAGACCCCAAAGGTGCGCCACTAATGCGTCGGATCGTCCTACGATCAGTTTTACGTACCGACACAACCGTCCCTTATTCCACTAACTTTCGAAACTGATCTTGAACAACTACGCAGTCGAGCAATTTACGGCGAACGAGGAAGATATTCTTCGTCGTTACTTCACGAACCTCGACCAGCCAGTGTTCGCGCTCGTGAACCTCCCTGAGGTGGTCAAGGGCGCGCTTTTCGCTAGGTACAGCAGAACGCATAAAAGTCTCAGGCGGTTATTTCTGGATGAGTTCGTTGATGACCTCGATGTCTCCGGTGATCAGTCAATCGACGCCACAGTCGGCCTCGCTAAAGCCGAGGAACTTTATCAACGAGTTTTCGTCGAATACGGTGATGACTCGGTCGCTCAGCTCGGTGGCGTTCATTTGGCATGCGAGCAAGCTTCCAATCTCTTGACGAAGGTCCTTGAGTGGGGCCGACTGATGTCCTATTTGGAGCAATCAACTCGGTACTTGAGTTATGGCACTCGCATCGAAGGGCGATATCGCTATCACCGCGACCCAGAAGTGCTTACTTCTCCTCTTGGTACGCGTTATGTCGGTGACCTTGATCGCCTATTTGACACCTACGCGGAGTTGGTGCCGCTCATGCAGGACTTTTATCGAGCTAACCACGCGCAGGGCAACGACATCGGCGATTTGGCCTACCGCCAAACGATACGGGCGAAGTCCTTTGATGCTGTACGCGGCCTTCTTCCCGCTGCAAGTCTCTCGAACGTGGGGATCTATGGGACAGGTCAGGCATACGAAGCTTTATTAATCCGGATGCGATCGCATCCGCTCCCTGAGGCGCGGCCCTACGCCGATCTGATGCTTTCAGAATTACGCAAAGTGATCCCTTCTTTCCTGCGACGCGTCGACATCGAAGATCGTGGTGTTGCTTGGTCCAAATATTTTGAAACCAATCGCAACTCCATGCGAGAACTCGCAACCCAGATGTTTGCGCAGATAGACCCAGTACCTGTCAGTGAAGTCGAACTCATTGATTGGGACCCCGATGGTGAACGCAAAATGTTGGCCGCGATGCTGTACCCGTATAGTCATTTGCCCGAGACACAGCTCGTGGATTTAGTCGACAACTTGACATCCGAGGAGCGCATTAATTTAGTTCGGCAATATGTCGGCGACAGAGGTAACCGACGCCATAGACCGGGTCGCGCTTTAGAACGGTTGGATTACCGGTTCGACGTGTTGGGCGATTATGGAGGTTTCCGAGACCTACAGCGGCATCGTCTACTGACGATCGAATGGCAGTCACTCACACCTAACCACGGCTACGAAATCCCAGAAGCAATCAAGGGCGCAGGCCTTGCCGATCGATACGACGGGGCTCTGGAACGTTCAAGGGCTCTGTATGAATCCCTGCTCCCGGAGTTCCCCGAACAGGCCTCATATGCGGTGTCCATGGCATATCGGGTTCGGTATGTCATGCAGTTCAACGCCCGCGAAGCACTCCACATGATCGAACTGCGAAGCCAGCCACAGGGCCACCCCAACTATCGGCGCATTGTGCAAGAAATGCATCAACAAATAGCGACGCGTGCGGGACACCAAGCCGTCGCCGAAATGTTCACGCACATCGATCTTACTGAGGGAGAAGATGGGCGACTTCAAGCAGAAAAGTCTTTGCAACAGCGACGAGGAAACCAGTGAATGAATCTGTTCGAGTTGCCACTGTCACTGACCTCGAAATGCTCGCCGACTTCGCGATGCAGGCCGTAGCTGAGCAGCACGAGAATCGCGGCGGTTACGTGTGGAGCAGACGAGAAACGAGAAGCCGGCCTTACCTAGCTAGCTTTGAAGCGGCGCTTCACGACCCAGACCAGACCATCTGGATTGGAATGATCGACGACATTCCCCTTGGATACGCCGTCTCCAGAGTTGAGTTGCTTCGCACCGGCGAAATTTTGGGGCAGGTTTCGGACATCTGGGTTGATCCCGAGGCTCGAAGCGTTGGGCTCGGCGAGTCCTTAATTGGATCGATCATTTCATGGTGCACTGAACGTAATTGTGTCGGAATCGACTCAATGGCGTTACCTGGTAACCGCGCGACGAAAAACTTTTTCGAAACGTTTGGATTCAAAGCGCGACTCCTTACTGTGCATAAATCACTCAAGGAACCTTGAAGTGGTCGATCGACGGATGCCAGAACCTTGCGTTGGGGCGGTCCTGCTTTGGGATGGAGCATTGCTTCTAGTCAAGCGAGGGCAAGAGCCCGGCATCGGTCAATGGTCGCTTCCAGGTGGCCGCCTAGAGCCTCAAGAAGCTTGGCAAGATGGGGTTGAGCGCGAGGTCCGGGAAGAGACTGGCCTACAAGTGAACTGTGGCGAGCTCGTCGGTTGGGTTGAACGTTCGGTAACCGATCACAGGTATCTCATTGCCGACTTCTTCGTCACAGCCGATGACCCGTCTGGTGCAACACCCGGTGATGACGCGGAAGATTTAACTTTCGTTGACCCTGAACAAATCAAAAGTCTTGAGCTAACGGTTGGTTTGGAGGAGTTCCTTTTCCAACACAGCGTGCTAACTCCTTAGCGTCCCTTCCAAATAGGATCCCGTTTTTCAACGAACGCCAGCGGACCTTCGCGGAAGTCTTCAGTTTTCACGACGATCCGAAAATGGTCTTTGGTGATTTGCCAGCCTTCCGTATCGGCGACACCCTGACTTTCCAGGACAACTTTGCGGCTCTCTCTTACAGCTATTGGTGCATTAACGGTGATGCGAGCAGCAAGTTCTAGAGCCGCATCAACCACGGTCCCTGGTTCCACGAGTTCGTTGACTAAACCGAGCGCATAGGCGCGTTCGGCGCTGATGGGATCGCCGGTAAGTGCCAATTCCATAGCGACGTTACGAGCGATTGAAGCAGGTAAACGAAAAAGCCCGCCTGCCCCAGCGATCAGACTCCGTTTCACCTCGGGAATACCGAAACGAGCGGTGCTGGAGGCGACGACAAGGTCGCAAGCCAGAACTATCTCTAATCCGCCCGCCAGAGCAGGACCATCAACCGCTGCAATCAATGGTTTGGTCCTTGGATAGCGAACTAAACCCGCGAAGCCACCTTTTTCTGTCTCGATTGCCTTACCGCTACTAACCGACTTGAGATCGGCGCCAGCACTAAAAACGGGTCCGTTCGCCGCGAGTATCGCAACCCAGGCACTGTCGTCTGATTCGAAAACGTCAAGGTGCGCTTCGAGCTCGGTAGAGACTTCATGGCTAACTGCATTTCGGGCCTCGGCTCTGTCCAGAGTAATGACCCTTATATTGCCGACCTTCTCGTACGTTACGACCATCTGTTGCCCTTAAGGCCGTTCATCGGCACTCGCTTCCGGGGGAGGCGGTTCGTTGTCTGGTGGTGTGTCTGATTGGGTGTCTGTCTCAGCGTCAGTATTGGGTGCTGTTGCTTCAACGTCTGGGGTTGACGATTCGGTCTCTTGGTTGGGAGACGGTTCGTTGTCTGGTGGTGTGTCTGATTGGGTGTCTGTCTCAGCGTCAGTATTGGGTGCTGTTGCTTCAACGTCTGGGGTTGACGATTCGGTCTCTTGGTTGGGAGACGGTTTAGTTGCATTGTCTGGACGCGGGGGTCTCTTCGGGCGGCGCTTCTTGCGGCCCTTCCCCTTCTCCGGTGGCTCAATACCCAACCGGGCGGCGATTTCTGGAATGCGATCCGCGATTTTGCGGATGACATCCAGCAATTCCTTAGTCGGTTCAGATGGAACCTGTGCCATAACTACGTAGGGCCGAATTGGCGAAAACGCGATGGCTTCGAGCACAATTCCGAGGCGTTGCTGGCCCACCTCTCCGCCGAGGGCCTGATTTGCTTGATTGGTGAGGCTTTCCGCGATGTCGGGAGGTAGGGGACTACCGGCCTTAGCGGGCCGAGAGCTGAGACGCAACGCTCGGACGACGCGATCCTCTTTCAAAGCGGTCCGAATCTCTTCATGCCATTCAACCTGCGCTTTTTCGAGGCGCTCGTTCAGTCCGGCTCGGATCTGATCAGCGAGCAATCGAGTTTCTTCGTCGCGGGCAGCATCTTCAGCCGCGACCAAAACGGTTCTCAAGTCACGGATGTCGACTTCCTCGATTGAAGACAACGCTGCATCAGCCCGATCTCGCCATTCGGCGATTTTGAGTTGAGGAAGCAACGATTCGGCCAAGGTCACCAACGCATCGGCACGAACTTCTGGGACGCCCTCCTCGGCAGCGCGGGCATTCTGAGTTTCGATTTCTTTTCGCACCGCAGCGATGCCACCCCGTGACACTTGTTCTGCTATGACGCGTTGCTCCTCTGGAAGAGAGTCGATCAAAACCTTTCGATGAGCGCGACCAGGTTTGAGTTTTTTGGGTTTGGGTTTTGCCGGGGCCTCAGGACGTTCTTTGCGTGTCTGGCTGGATTCAGGTTTGCGGCGATCGTCTCTCCTCTTCGGCTTGCGTTTAGAGCCATCTTTGCCAGCTTTTTCAGGCTGTTGACGTCGGCCGCCCTTTTGCTTGTCTGAGCGGCCCTTTCTCGCAAGTTGCGTAGTGACAGCATCGAATTCGCGACCGGATCCGAGAACCTCAATTCGTTCGTCGTCCGGGCGCCCGCTGCGACCTTTCGGTGGTGATACGGCAGTGACGAAAATTCCATCAATATCGAAGTCAGCATCGGCTCGGCAAATATCGCCAACGGCTGCACCGTCATACAGAACCGTGCCTTCCAAGGTTCCTTTGGGTTGTTTGGCGCCGGCGGCTCGCCAGGTCCAGGTTCCGTCATCTCGCTGACTTGTCAGCTCGACCTCGATACGTCGGCTCATCGTTGCTCCGGGTTCTCCGGCTAAGGGGGGGAGGGCGTGGGAAGCGGCGGGGGAGTACTGGCCCCCGCTGTGGTCCCTGATTACGGTGCCAACGTTACCGAACGAAATCAAAAGATTCGCATTTCGAGGACAATGCTCTTTTTGGGTCTGAATGACCACCCGGATGCTTCCGAGCGTCCTACCCTCAGCTAAGGCAGATAACTAGACCCAGGAAGGCCATGGCACGAGCTAAGGCACCAGACCAAATTGCCCGCGAAATCGTCGACGTAGCTGTTGCCGACGAAATGCGCGATTCATTTATGCCCTATGCGCTCTCGGTCACAACGAGCCGGGCTATTCCCGATGTCCGAGACGGATTGAAACCTGTTCAGCGAAGAATCCTTTATGTGATGGCGGATCTAGGTCTTAGACCGGGCACTCCATTTAGGAAATCAGCTGGAGTGGTTGGCGAGGTGATGGGGAAATACCACCCTCATGGTGATGGTGCGATTTATGAGGCGATGGTTCGAATGGGCCAGACCTTCTCCATGTCGGTGCCTCTTGTCGACCCTAAAGGCAACTTTGGCAGCCTCGATGACCCGCCCGCGGCTTATCGCTACACCGAAGCACGGTTGACGTCCGCAGCGATGGCCATGGTCATCGACCTGGACGAAGAAACCGTCGATTTCTTACCAAACTTTGATGGCGAGCGTGAAGAACCAACGTGTCTGCCCGCCGCCATCCCGAACTTGCTAGTAAATGGAGCCTCGGGAATCGCTGTCGGAATGGCAACCAACATGCCACCACACAACCTCGCCGAAATCGCAGCTGCAATTGAGTACGTACTTACGAACCGTCGCCCGAAACCCTCGGTGGATGACCTTATGGAATTTGTTGAAGGGCCAGATTTCCCGACCGGTGGGATTGTCGTCGACGATGGATCACTCCGAGAAGCCTACGCAACTGGCAGGGGAACGATCCGCGTTCGAGCTAGAGCCGAGATTGAAAATATTACGGCCCGCAGGCAGGGAATCGTTGTAACAGAATTGCCTTACGCCGTGGGCCCGGAACGCGTTCAGGCCAAAATACGTGAACTCATATCAGCCGGAAAACTCGATGGAATAGCCGCCGTGGTTGACCTTTCCGACCGCAATCATGGGCTGCGTCTCGTTATCGAATGCAAAACAGGAGTTGGACCTCACGCGTTATTGGAGAAGCTTTATCGGCTGACTCCGCTTGAGGAAAGTTTTGGAATAAATAATGTGGCATTGGTCGATGGCGTGCCGACAACTCTTGGTCTCTACGCACTCTGCCAGTATTACGTTGATCATCGCTTAGACGTCATTGTTCGTCGCACTGAACATCGTCTCGCTCGCGCTGAAGAACGAGAGCATGTCCTGCTTGGCCTTCTGCTAGCCCTCGACAACATTGACCAAGTAATTTCAATTATCAGAGGATCAGATACTGCATCGACAGCTCGTAATGAGCTGATGACCTTGTTGCAACTCACTGAGGTGCAGGCGACCCACATCTTAGATATGCAATTACGTCGCCTGACAGCTTTGGAAGTCGGAAAGCTTCGTGAAGAACTTGGCAGCGTTCAGGCTGACATCAGAGATCTACTCAAAATCCTCGCATCCGATGCCCGGCGGCGAAAACTAGTCGGTCGCGAACTGCGAGAGTTGGTTGAGGAATTTGGCTCGCTTCGTCGCACCACAGTCCTATCTGCCAATGACGTCGTAGTCATCAACGATGACCCTGCCCTGTTGGAGGTAGCGCCTGAACAACCTCTCACCGACCAATCCACGCTCATTACTCTGTCGACTTCCGGTCTGCTTGGACGTAGATCTCCCGACGAAGAGTTCAACGCCAAGCCAGGGCGCCATGATGTCATCGCCCGAAGCCTGGAAACTAGCCTCTATAGCTCGATTTCCGCTATCACGGACCAAGGACGCTTACTCACAGTCCGTTCTCGAGAAGTGCCTGAGATAATTCGCGGTAGTAGGGGGGCATCAGTCATCGAGATGTTCTCGTTGAGTCGAGGAGAACGCGTGGTCGGACTCTTTGGCGAAGGTCAAGGCAGCGTGCTTATAGCCACGCGAAAAGGCATCGCTAAACGTCTTGAACTCGAATCCGTTGGGCGGCTTCGATCAGGAAGTGCAGTGATTAACTTGAAAGGCGACGACCGAGTCGTCGCAGGATTCATTGTTAGTAACGACAGTGAAATCGTGATGGTGGCTTCCGACGGTCAGGCCCTTCGCACACCAGCTGCCGCCATTTCTATTCAAGGCCCGGGAGCCGCTGGGGTATCTGGAATGAAGCTGAAAGCCGGAGCAGCGCTGGTAGCGGCCGGGCTTGTGGAATTTGGGGCGGTCGTTTTGCTTGTGAGCGACGACGGCGCAGTGAAAGTGACGGATGTCGCAGAGGTGCCGACCAAAGGACGAGGGACCGGAGGAGTCCGAACGGTCAAATGGAAAAACTTTGAAACGACCGCCTCCTTCGCGTGGGTAGGTCGTAATCAACAGATGGCCGCTGTCGTGCTTGAGGATGGTGATTCAAGAAAAGTAGATCCAAACCCGTTTCCACTAACCATAGAAACAAGTCGTCGTGACGGAACGACAACGGACCTTGACTCACGGGTCTTGGTAGTAGGGGAGTACCGGTTCCAGTGAATGCCAGCACTGAAGCCGGAAAGCGGAAACAACCCGGTAGCTACAACGCTGACGATATCGAGGTGCTTGAAGGGTTAGAAGCTGTTCGAAAACGGCCAGGTATGTATATCGGAGGAACTGGTTCTGGAGGTTTGACGCACCTTTTGTGGGAGATCATCGACAATGGGGTCGATGAGGCAGCGGGCGGCCATGCGCGACTACTTGAAGTTTTCTTGCATTCAGACGGTTCGTATGAAGTAACAGACAACGGCCGCGGGATTCCGGTAGACAAGAAAGAAGGCGACGTCACCGCTCTCGAAGTCGTGTTCACCGAACTGCATGCCGGCGGAAAGTTCGGTAATGGCGCCTATGGGGCATCTGGCGGCCTACACGGGGTTGGGGCGTCAGTTGTCAACGCCCTCGCAACGCGAATCGAGGTTGAGGTTGACCGCGGTGGAGCCACGCACCGGCTCGAATTTCGAGACCAGATAGCGGGCCACACGGGGCAGAACGGACGTTTTTCTCCAGGTCACGCGTTGAAGAAAATCGCCAAAATCCCCGCCAGCCGAACAGGAACGCGTGTCCGCTTTTGGCCGGATACTGAGATCTTCGATCCAGAGGCGAAGATCGACTATGCCGAAGTTAAGGATCGACTTGGACAAGTGTGTTTCTTGGTCCCTGGACTCAAAATTCGGCTATCAGATAAACGTAGGGGCTCGAGGAGACCGGCCGAAGAGCTCGTATCTCAAGGAGGTCTTGCTGACTACGTTGACTTCTTGTCTGGTGAAGCGCCACCTATTACTGGGCTAGTAGCTATATGTGGTTCTGGGGAGTTCACGGAAAAAGTCCCCGTCGATGGGAAACTCACGGAAGTGACCCGCGAATGCCAGGTCGACATTGCTTTACGGTGGGTACAAGGATATGAAACGTCCTTGATCAGTTTCGTCAACACCATCCCAACACCGGATGGAGGGACTCACCTGAGTGGCTTCGAACGCGCCCTCACCACCGCCCTGAACCAGGCAGTATCAACGGCAGATCCAAGAAAACTCCGCAAGCTAAAAGGCGAAGCAAAAGTTCAAAAAGAAGACGCACAGGAAGGTCTCATCGCGGTGATCCGAACTGTATTTCCGGAACCGCAGTTCAGGGGACAAACTAAACGTGAGCTAGGAACACCCGAAGTTCAAAAAATTGTTGGTGCTGTCGTACGAGATGGCTTTAAAGAATGGTTTGAGGGAACAGCAAAAGGTTCGAAGAAGGTGCACGTAAAGGCGATTTTGGACAAAGTTGCTGATGCCATAGTCAACCGAATCAGTACGAAGCAGGCGCTCGACAACCGCCGTAAGGCCGCCCAACTCGGAAACAACGGACTACCGGACAAACTCGCCGATTGTCGACTCCACCCAGAAGGCGAACTGCTCATCGTTGAGGGCGACTCCGCTGCAGGTCCTGCGAAACGAGCACGAGACAGCGCTTGGCAGGCAGTTCTGCCTTTGAGAGGGAAAGTCGTCAACGCTGGTAAGAGTACAAAAAAGTCTGTGCTCGATAATGCGGAAGCAACAGCTCTGTTTACGGCTGTCGGCTCAGGCTCCGGGCCTGAGTTCGACCTCGAATCTCGAAGGTATGACCGCGTGATCCTTCTCGCAGACGCGGATGTTGACGGGAGCCATATTCGCTGTCTTGTTTTGACGTTGATTTACCACTACATGAAACCTCTGCTCGAACAAGGGCACATCTACGCTGCGCAGCCTCCAACGCACGCACTCGTGCTGGGGTCAGAAAAAGAGTTTCTCTACTCCGAGCAGCAACTTCAGGCCCGAGTCGCCGACTTAGACCGAAAAGGCCGGCGCTACAGGATCACCAGATTCAAGGGGCTTGGCGAAATGGATGATGACGAGCTATTGGAGACAACTCTGAACCCGGAAACTCGAATATTGCGACGGATCACCCTCGAGGACGCCAAGGCTGCCGAAAAAGCCTTTGCTGTCATGATGGGCGCACCGGTCGAACCCCGAAAAGACTTTATTATCAAGCACAGCCGTGATTACGGCCATGCGTTGGATATCTAGCGCCTGTTGGTAAGACCACCAGGGAAACTACTCCCCTAACCTAAACGCTCATAACCCTCATTATGTAAAGTAGAGATCGCAGATGAACCTCGCTCTCAATGCGGTAGCCACAAAGGAATAACCATGGAGCTATGCACCCTTATCGTTCTCGCAATAGTAGGAACCTATATATGGTTCGCCGCCAGAGACCGCTCGGCGGCTGCTAAGAGGTGAGTTCTTAATCTTCAGGTACGTGCTGCTTGAAGAACTCGATAAGCAGGTCTGGGTCGAATACCTCGGCCATTGCTTCGAGCACCATTGCGATGGGTATAAGGACGGGTTGTTCGTTGTGATCTTCTGGCTCTTTGGGGTTGGAGTACCAAATCGCTGCGCTGGGCGCCCCATCGAAGATCTCTTCAACTGCTCCGAAGGTGATGGTGTACTTGCGGCCTGTGGTGTTGCAGTCCCATGCCCAGGTTGGCCCTGATGCCATCATTTCTTCGTCTGTGGACACGAACCTCACTCCTCCGGTGTTGGAGTAGCCAGCCTAGGTCACTGGACTTTCCCGCCTTACTAAGATGAATCCATGACCAGGTACCTCCATTTTGACGAGTTGCAGTGGACCGACGTTGACGTGTTCGGCGCGACGATGTCCAAGGCGTCTGTCTTCGAAGGCAACTACGACGTTCGCTCTGGCTTCTTTCGTATGCCTGCCGGGTGCGCCGTGCCACCTCATCACCACACCAAGTGGGTCCAGGTGATGGTGTTGGAGGGGACCATGAGAGTCGAACAAGAAGGCGAACTTGACAGCGAAGTTACGGCGGGAAGCTGTTATTTCGTTGAGGCAGGTGAGACCCACGTGGAGACCGCCGTTGAGGACACCTTGGTCCTGGTAACCCAGGGCGAAGACCGGACCTAGGTCGCTGGGTGATTCGTCTAAATCACGGTACGAAGTGGTTGGTAGGTGCTGGAGTAGGTGTTCCAGAATTCACACAATGGCCGGACGTGTCTTCGTCGTGGACGATGTGTTGCCCACCACTCCCCTGCTCAACCACACGCCCGGTAAAACGACAATCGACAGTAGTAGCGTCTGCATGCCAGGGTTTCGGCGCCGGGTCCCGAGTCGGATCCGGAGTTGGGTTTTTGGTGTGGTAGCAGCGGTCGAACGAATTGTGGTTGCTCGTGGATCCATTCTTAAGCCACAGGTCTGATACCGAACCGGCCGAGACATCAAACGAGCAAGGGCGGTAAGTAAGTCCGACCTTTCACCAAAATGGTTGTGAAACGGCGACGTGTCAGTGCGGTGTCAAGGTCTGGGGGCTGGGCTGTGGGGTGTTAACTAGTGGCGCCCGGATTATGAGAATCCGTCTACAGGTAAAGGTGAGGTGACAGATATGTCCTATTCAACCGTTTTGAGTACCCGCATGACAGATGTGAAGACGTTCGCTGCAGCATTCAACGACTGGGGACGCGATCGTGTGCTGTCCCAAGGACCAACTGCGGTGGCAATGTCACAAACAATGATGGGTGGAGATCGAGCAGGGGAAGTTAATTTCTCTTTCCAATGGGACACCATTGATGCGGCAATGGAAGGACTCGTATCGCTCAACGATGACACAGAGATCATGAACCTTTATGGCAAGTGTGGCGTGACTCCACTACGTCGTAGCTTGGGTCGCAGCATCGTCGAACGAGGAACCACCGACGGAAAATACGTGTCGATGTTGATGATTCGATCAGATGCCATCGACGATGCCACAGCGACAGCCAATACAGATGTCAGTTGGGGGAACCTCAGCGCTGCTTCCAACGGTTGCCGATGGGGTCAAGTAGTTGCTGGGGGTGAATTCACTGGAATGCACTTCATGGTGAACTGGACCGACTCACTCGACTTATTCATGATTGCAGCAACCGCCAACTTCGCTGACCCAGCGGTGCAGAAAATCATGTCTGACCACAACGCACAGCCGGCAGCGCGCTCGCTATCTCGACGGCTCTGATCTGGTAACCGATGGCAACCATTCACCGACACAACGAAGGCATCGAAGATGATCCGATGCTGGCCTGGAAGAAAGCCATGGACGCTCGCATCACCATGGGATTAGCCACTCAAGGCGAACTTAAACAATATGAAGAGCTCAAAGAAAACGGCGTTTTCGGCCCCCCTGTTTAAGGCAACGTCTCTCTACTCGTAGCTGGGTTTCCGGCGTTCTCGGAAGGCGGCGATTCCCTCGCTGAAGTCGGGGCTCGCCCGTACAGCGTCGCCAAGCGCCTGCTCGAACGGCTCCCTGGCCTCGGCTTGCTCAGCGGCACCAGTGGCCACAAATTGTTTCACTGCCTGAACCGCCATAGGGCTGTTCGACGCGATCCCTTCAGCGGTGGCGATGGCGCGTTCTATGAGGTTCTCAGATGACACCACCTCATTGATGAGCCCGATACGTGCGGCCTCCGCTGCATCAATGTTTTCGGCTCCGAGGAGCATTTTCATCGCATGGACATGGTCGATTTGATGAGTGAGCTTCGCTGCTGCGCCGCCGAATGGGTAGATCGCCCATTTGACCTCGGGCAGCCCGAAGGTCGCATGTGGCGCCGCATACCGGATGTCGGCAGCGAGCAGAAGTTCGATGCCCCCACCAAGACAGGCTCCGTTGACCGCAGCGATCATCGGCTTCGAGAACGGCTCGGTTTTCAGTAGCGCCCGGTTGATGACAGCAGCGGTCTCCTGGTTCGCTGACAGGTCACCAGAGACATCGGCACCGGCGGTGAAGGATTTGTTGCCCGCACCGGTGACCACGATGGCGCGGCAACCGCGATCAGCATCAAGTTGCGCCCAGATATCAGCCAACTCGGCCAACATGTCTCGCGACATGGCGTTCGCTTTGCTGGGGTTGTCGATGGTGACGACGGAGATGTGAGGCCCATGGGCCCTGACCTTGATGGACATGAAGGCTCCTGTGACCGACGACGGGGCGGATGACGAGTGAGATCCCTTGCCCGGACTCTACTAACCCGCACCTGAGGGAGGCCCAGTAATCGGTGGCTGTACAAATTTGGCTACGTGGCATCTGTTTTGTGCCGGGAAGGTTGCCTTTGGCTTAGGCGTGGAACCCTGACTAACCCCAGGTTGCAGACCGACCAACAAGGGCGATGAGTCGGTCCTTCGGAGTGTCGCTTGCTGGTTTAAGTGCTTCGGCGAACACAAAGGGAAGTCTCATGTTCGCGGTGATCTCTACTTGGGTCAGAAGCTCCAAGGCTGTGGCGCACAAATCATCAGCGGGTACTCCCGGAATGCCTGCGGCTTGACCTAAATCCCAGGTGTGTACCACCGGATCCCAAAAACACATCCCTAACCACTCATCAACAGTGAGCACCCCAAACTGGGTACCTAACGCTGGGGCATCGAGGTCCAAGTTGTCTAACGCTACGCTTTGGGAGGCATACGCCGACGCCCAGGCTCCTTGAGGGTCACTGCCCATGGCTTCAACAACTTGCTGCACGGTGGCAAAGAATCCGGCGTTGAAGAACAAGTCATCACCTTGTGGTGTGGTGACAGGTGAGGCGTCAGGTCCGGCGGGAACGCCTAAAGGTGTTCCTTGCGCCAACGCGACAGGCATTCGCAGGGTGCAAGCCACATGGCCGACAAGGCGACGAATATCCCAATCAGTGCATGGGGTTGGCTTTGCCCAATCGTCGTCGGTGAGTTGGTTGACCAGGTCATTGAACCCAGCCACCGCGCGATCCCACACTTCGCGGTTTCTACGACTTCGACGTAAAACTGCCAATACTCCTCCAAAAGTCGTGCAGAAACCGACCACCCTAATAGCATCCAAAACTTAGGCCCCAACTCTTACGGGAGGAAGGGAAAACACTGCACGGTCGTCTGGTCACGGGTTTTTCGATATCGCAGCTCCAGTGGCGTACTTCTGTCCTCGAACAGACGTTTTGTTGTGGTTGGCCTTTGAGCTTCGATGGGGCCTGGTCTGGCTCGGCGTTTGTCTTGACGCTGAAGCGTGCGCGGGAGCGTCGGCCATTCTGAAATTCTCAACAATTAGCCGATACGTGACCGAGCAGTGTCTTTGAAGTGGAACTTACATTAAAGCGGGTGACACGCTTAGGCACCTGGTCGGACCATCGGTTCTTTCCCGGTCAAGTCAGTCGATGATGTCTAGGGTTGGCCCGCGCGGCCGCTGGCCTGCATCGCGTCATCAGAGGGGACACCATGAAGGAGTTGGCTGGAAAGACTGCGGTGGTTACGGGCGCGGCGAGCGGGATCGGTCGAGCCATGGCTGAGCGTTGGGCAGCAGCTGGGATGAACGTCGTATTGGCCGACATAGATGAGGCGGCCCTTGATATTGCGGTTGCTGAAGTGTCCGAGGTTGGACCAGCGACAGGGCTTCGTGTTGATGTCACGGTGGCGTCAGATGTTGAGGCCCTTCTCGCATTGACCATCGACCGTTTTGACCGCGCCCACCTTGTCTGCAACAACGCGGGCGTCGCGGGACCCGCAGGCCTCGCTCCACACGAGCTGACTATTGAGGACTGGCGTTGGGTGCTAGACGTTGACCTCTGGGGAGTCATCCACGGGATCCGCACATTTGTCCCCCATCTGCTCGAGCATGGTGACGGCCACATCGTCAACACCGCGTCGCAATCAGGACTCACGTCAGGGTCCGTCATCAGCGCTGCGTATTACGCAGCAAAGCATGCGGTGGTCGCTCTCTCTGAATGTCAGTTTCACGACCTGGCGACGCGAGCGACCGGAGTCAACGTGTCGGTGTTATGCCCCGGCGCGGTCGCTACGAACATCATGTACGACGAAACCCGCCGGCCCGAGCGGTTCAGGGTGGTGCCCGCACCGCTAGCGACGGACCACTCCGAAGCCGTCACCGCCGCGATGTGGGATGTCATCGCGTCGGGGCGTCCACCCCGCGAGGTGGCCGAGTTGGTCCATGACGCAGTGGTTAACAACGAGTTTTACATCTACACCGACCCCAACATTGTTGAATCAGTCGTGGCCCGCCATCGGGCCATCGAACAGCGCGGGTTTCCGACCACCGGACGGATGGACGCAGATGTCACCGGTAGTTGATTGGTTTACCGGGCCGTTATTCCGGCTACGTGGCCGCGCTCCACGGCCACTCCTTCTTGCCTGAGTAACCGTTCCTGCCTGGCTTCGAGTCCAGGCGCAAGTCGCCCCTTGGAGTTAACTACTCGCCACCAGGGGAACCCTGGATTTTGTTTTAAAAAATTGCCGACTGCGCGAGCGCAGCGCGGGTATCCAGCTTCTTCTGCGACTTCGCCGTAGGTAACGACGTCCCCTTTCTTGAGATCTCTGAGAACGGTAGCGATAGCAATCCCAAGGGGTGTAGACCCTGTTTGAACCGTCCGTTCCACACACGCATGCTCGCAGATGATTAGCCTTAGGGCTATCCAACGAATACGAGAAGCATCGTTGGGTGGCTCACGAACCCAGGGGGTGGGGCATGACCGAGTACGACATACATATCGCTGGCGGCACAATTGTCGACGGAACTCGAGTTCCTAGGTACCAAGGCGATCTATGGATAAAAGATGGCCGGATAGCGAAGATGGGCGGTCGAGAGGCCGGAGTCGCTGAAAGAGTTATTGACGCCACCGGAAAAATTGTGGCCCCAGGGTTTGTCGATTTACACACCCATTACGACGCCCAAATTCGATGGGATCCGTGGTGCACAATTTCGGGTTATCACGGAGTGACTTCTGTCGTTTTGGGTAATTGCGGGTTTGGATTTGCTCCCGTCGCTAAAGATTTCCGAGAACGATCCATGCTGACGATGACACGCACCGAAGCGATCCCATTCGAATCTATGAAACAAGGAATGGAATGGGATTGGGAAACAATCCCTGAATATCTGGACTCCCTGGACAGGATCCCTAAAGGCGTAAACGTCATTCAGTACATGCCCACCGCTTCGCTGATGACCTATGTCATGGGCTTAGAGAAAGGAAAAGCAGGAGAGCCAGCGTCAGAGAGCGAGCGCAAAGAAATGGCGCGTTTGCTACACGAAGGCATGGACGCCGGTCTGTGTGGCTTCTCAATTCAACGGCTCGGTCCAGACAGTGTTCAGGCGGACTATGACGGATCGCCGATGGTCACTGACATCATGTGTGACGAAGATATTTTGAATTTGGCACAAGTTCTCGCTGAACGCGACGAGGGTTGCATACAAATCACCCAAGGCACTGGTGACATCAGAGCAGATATCTCATTTTTGGAAACCTTGGCAGAAACGGCGCGAAGGCCGATTCTTCACAATGTCGTCGCTCCAGCTCGCCAGGATCCTGAGGTTCATCGTCGTCCGCTCCGTTGGATCGATGGCTGTCGAGAAAAGGGTTTACCTATTTACGCGCAGTGTGGAACTGGTCGAGCAGGTTTCGCCTTCACCCTTGAGCATTGGAACCTTTACGATGCCTCTCCCGCATGGCGCGCAGTGACTACGGGTACCAAGGAAGAGAAGATAGAAAAGATGAGCGACCCGGAGCTCCGTCGGGCTTTAGTCGATGAGGCTGAGGAAGCAGATCGTCGCCTACAGGTCATTCAGGCTGGAGTGGGCGGAAATCCTAAGAGCTTGGTTGTTCAGGGAGTGAACCGACAAGCAGACTTACAGGAGTATGTGGGTAAGTCCGTTGGCGATATAGCTGAGGCACAAGGCAAACATCATGTAGAGGTCATGCTGGATCTCTCTCTACGGGGAGACTTGAACGTTGAGTTCTTGGGTCCAGATAAAGGCTCGAACGCTGAATTCATGGCTGAAATGATGAATGAATCCCCCTATGCCATCCCTGGTGTTTCTGACGGTGGGGCTCACACTAAATTCTTTACGGGCGGGGCTTACACGACGGATTTCTTGACTTGGCTAGTAAGAGATGAAGGAGTTGTGACGCTAGAAGAAGCCCACTACAGGCTCTCTAATCTTCCTGCCCATGCCGCCGGGTTCCGGGATCGCGGAACCCTGAGTGAAGGTGCCGCTGCGGACGTACTGGTTTATGACATGGAAGAGCTGGAAATTTTGCCGAACTGGATCGGTGACGTTGAATATGACCTCCCAGGTGGCGAATGGCGGCGGGTGCAACGCGCAGCTGGATATGACCAAATCATCGTCAACGGAGAAGTAACTTTTGAATCTGGGGAATGCACCGGTGCGACTCCAGGCAAGCTTCTGCGGCACGGGAGCGAGTAACTCTATTTTCCTACTATCAGGTGATGTAGAGGTAGATGGGACGCGAGCTTTGGGTGGTGTTTGAAAAACACGCGGGCGTAGGGGTCGACGACCTACGCTTCAGGTGACGCTGGTACATGAAGGAGATGGAGCTATGACGACCTATACGCCTCCCAAAGAGGTCGATTTCCATTTCGACGTGATGTGCCCGTGGGCCTACCAGACCTCGCTCTGGATGCGCGATGTACGTGATCAGTTAGACCTCAAGGTCAACTGGAAGTTTTTCAGCCTGGAGGAGATCAATCTTCGAGAGGGGAAAAAGCATCCTTGGGAGCGGGAATGGAGTTATGGATGGTCGATGATGCGTATTGGCGTGGTTTTGCGACGCATGGACATGGCTCTTTTAGATGATTGGTATGCATTGGCGGGACGGGCGCTGCACGTTGATGGAAATCGACCGCATAATCCCGACGTCGCCAAACACTTGCTTGAACAGATCGGCGTTGATCCTGCGGTGGTGGAACAATCGATCGAAGACGAATCGACTCACTCAGAAATCAAAGCGGAACACGACAGAGTGGTCGAAACCGGCGGATTCGGCGTTCCGACCTTATTCTTTCCCGACGGTCAGTCCTTTTTTGGACCGGTGTTATTAGACCCCCCTAGCGGAGATGCAGCGCTTCGCCTTTGGAATGCAGTAACGGCGTGGCTTGAATTCCCCCAGCTGTATGAAATGCAACGCCCGAAGCAAGCGAGTGACGAGGAAGCAATTTACGAAACATTCAAGCCGTATCTAGAAGCACGAGATTGGGTGAGCATCAATCGCGGCAAGGTGGTGGGTTTCGATCCCAACGACTGATTTTAGTTGGCTTGAAGGCGAATTTACTTGTCGTGCTCATCTTCGTCATCGCCGACCAGTTCAGCTGCAGCGGCCAGGGCTGAGGCCAATGCAACGCTTCGCTGGTACACGGCTTCGAAATAGTGATCGGTAACGGATTCTTGCCCGGTTAGCGGAGCGGACCCCAGGCTTCTTATGACGGAAGCTGCCTGCTCTGTTACTTGTATTTTTCCGGGGTTCTCTGGCATCTCGTTGGCACCGTGCCAAAAGGACTTATTCTCGCGTTCAGCTTCACTCTCTGCCCCGGTATTGCCGATACGCCGAGTTCGTGAGGTTCTGCGCCGCCGGCTCATGCGTCGCTCCCCACGGCAAGGTCCTCAAGGATGTCATCTGGGTCTGCAGTTAACAATTGTGTTTCATTGATGCCTAAAGCCGCCCGAAGCTGGTCGGCGTCAAGATCACCAAGGGAGCTGGATTTGGGCAACACCATGTCAGCGATACGCCGTTTACCTTGGACTACCTCCTCGACGCGCTCATCGACGGTTCCCGGACAAACCAAGCGGTGGCAAATCACCGTCTTTGTCTGACCTATTCTCCAAACGCGGTCTCGTGCCTGGTCCTCTACGGCAGGGTTCCACCAGCGGTCGTAAAGAACCACATGGCTTGCGGCCGTGAGGTTGAGACCGGTGCCGCCAGCCTTCAATGAAAGAACCATCGCACCGGCTCCCGTTCCATTTTGAAAGGTTTCTACGAGCCGATCTCGCTTGCCTCTTGCTAAGCCGCCGTGGTAGCAGTCGATATCGATGCCGGTTCTCTGAGTCAAGTAGGCAGATAACCGCTCGCCCCAGGTCGCGAAGTGGGTGAAGATCAGAATCCGCTCCCCCGAAGCAAAAACTGAATCAACGATTTCATCCAAACGCGTGAGCTTGCCGCTTCGCCCTTCGAGGCTTACGTCGTCGTCGTTCTTGTCATAGTTCAGAGGATGATTGCAGATTTGCTTTAACGCCGTGATGGCGGCCAAGACGAGGCCTTTTTGTTGTTTGATGTTCTGTTCACTTTTGGCGGTATCTCGCACCAGTTTGTCCAAAACCGCCTGATACAGACCGATTTGTTCGGGCGTCATCGTGCAGTGCGCTAGTTCATCAATACGGTCCGGTAGTTCAGCTGCAATGATTGGCTCCGCCTTGGTCCGGCGAAATACGAGCACACCATTGAGGGCGTGTAACGCTGATTCGGCAGCTTCGGCTGAATCACTGATTTGGCCTAATTGGTCGATAAATGCGGTGCGACCGCCGACTAGCCCCGGGTTACAGAAATCCATGATTGCCCAGAGGTCTCCAAGCCCATTTTCAATTGGAGTGCCTGTTAGAGCTAGGCGAGTACGCGCCGTCAGTTTTCGTAGTTCCTTGGCGGTAGTGCTCCGATGGTTTTTGATTACTTGAGCTTCGTCAAGCACTACCCGATCCCAGTGGAGATCCGACAGCTCGTCGATGTCTCGAACGGCGGTCCCATAGGTCGTGATCACTAGATCAGATTTTCGGATACGACTTCGAAGTTCTGGTCCGTTTACTCGCGAGGGCCCATGATGGACCAACACCGATAAGTCGGGCGTAAAGCGTTTAGCTTCGGAAGCCCAGTTTCCTACTACTGCTGGAGGAGCGATCACTAATGCAGGAGTGCTTCCGGGTGAGGTCGATATTCGGGCGAGGATGGTGGGGGTTTTGCCAAGGCCCATGTCGAGTGCAAGACAGCCACCTAGCCCAGCATCATCGAGAAACTTGAGCCAGCCCACGGCTTCCGCCTGGTAACTCCGGAGTTCTCCATTGAACCCTGGAGGTCGCGTATCGGGTTCATCTCTAACATCGCCTGCAGCCCGAAGTAAATCGCCTGCCCAGCTCGCGCCAGAGAGGGTTACTCCCCCGGTGACTCCGCCGCCTTCGAGTCCCAGAGCATGCCGGAGCATTTCGGCGCCCGTGAGTTGAGTTGTGTCTGATCGTTCGGACAACGCTGCTGCTGCTTCAGCTAAGTCAGCATGGTCGAGGGCTACCCATCGACCTCTTGATTGCACTAGTGGCCTTGCTTGCAAAGCCAATTTTTGTATTTCGGAGCTTGTTAGCTCCACGTCCCCAAATACAGCGCTCCAACTGACCGCGGTCAAATGTTGGGCGCCCACAATGCTGTCGTTATCTTCGGCAGTTAACCGCAGTTGAGCGACCTGACGTCGCCGCGATAACGCCGGTACCCGGACCTCGAAGCCTGCAGATTCCAGAGCTGGACCAGTAACGGACATGAGGTCCCATGCTTCGTCTTGGTCCAATAAGACTTCACCGCGGCGGCGTCCGCCTGGCCGTAAGAGAGCGGGCATGAGCCGTTCGAGTCGTGTGTATTGACCCTTCACTTCGGTTCGGCGTGTGTTGGACCCGCTCACCATTGCTACCTCAACGGGATCCAAAGTGTTTTCCGGTCCCGGGGAAAGCACCTTTAGTTGCCAGGCACCAGAGCTATCCGGTTCATCGAGTTGGACTATTAGCGCGTACTTCGCGACCGCTGTGACTGGTCGCGCCCATTGCTCAAGTCGTCTCGCAAGATCAGAGCCGTGGTCTGCAGCGGCGACGAACGGTCTTCCGCCTAGGTTTGCCAAAAAGGTTTCAGCGACTTCGGCCTTAGTTCGTGGCTCGGGCGGCGGGGCCGGCACCTCAAGTCTGCGAGCAGCACTGGTAACGATCGCATTGACCATTCCTGTGAGCGCAGATTGGACCACTGCTCGCGCATCAGGGCCGGGATCAGCAGCGCTAACAGCGCCAGGTAGGGAGGCGGCAAAAGCTTCGAGTCGGTTTTTGCTTATTATGCCTGGCATCCATTGAACGATGAACTCACCGCGGTTATTCCGGTTTCGCTTGTTTCGTCGTTTCCGAATTCGTTGCAATTTAGGAACGATTCGGCCTTGAGCCACGAGTTCGACTGCGGATGCAGCGACAAGACTGAGCCACCGAGCGCTGGCCCCAAGTTGAGACTGCTCCACGGGGGCTGTCAGCGGGGTCTCTAGCGAATTATTTGCTTCGAAGTCATCCTCGGAGTCGATGTGGTCATGTTGTTCGACTGACGCTTCTTCTGCCGCGACGCTCAAAGATGGATCTGTCCAGGGTTGCGTGGATAATGCTGCCAACCAGCCGAGGATGTCGGTAACTTCAGCGCTTACAGCCGATGCCGTGGCCTCTCCGGGTAGTGAAACGTTGCGGTGGTCCTCCCAAGCACCGGCTGGCGCACCAGTTTGCACTAGGCGATCCATAACTTGTTCGGTCGTTTCGGGTTCGTTATAGGCTCCCGCCGCCCAAGCGATGACTCGGCCAGAGGTCCAAGACAATTGGAGCACCGTTGCCTCAGGAGGCGTATCGGGTGAAAGCGTCTCGACTTCTTCTTGCTCCTCTTCGAGGTCATATGGCTGACCAGTGGCGCGGCGGTATGCCGCCGTTAAGAGATTAAGTTCGCTTTCGAAATCAACGATGATCTGGTTCCGCTGCGGTCCCTTGAGACGACGAACTGAGTGCAGACGGTCCTCAGAAGCTTCAATCATGTCAATCAGCACATTTCGCCAACGTAGGCGATCGGTTGCAAGGTCAGTTGTGGTGTGCTCGTCAGCTTCACCATCGGCTTCTAAGCGCGCGAGTGCAGCGATTTCTTGCCAAGAACGATCGACCAAACGCGAGGGCAAACGCGCGTTAGTAACTGTCGAAAGTTCAGTTTCGGTTGTGGGGCTTAGAGATTGCACTTTCAGGGTTCCCCAAATTGAAAAAGCGGACTACACGTGGGCTCCGCGACCTTCCCGCTTTAGCAAACATTGCGGGCACGTAGCCATGACACTGGAGTCCAATTACCGGCGTCAGTACCACTTCGATGCCTCGGCAGGTACGGAACCCGAGTGATGCCTTCGGCAGCGGGGGTTCCCGGTACCTAGGACACTCGTAAATTATACCTTGGGTAAGCGCAATACGCCAGAGACGTCGCTGCTTAACCAAACCGGCGATTTACTGAGGTAGCTGTATGTTAGGGGTCATGCGCTGGTCCTCCGCCTTCATTCCGACGTTGCGTGACGCCCCAGCTGATGCTGAAGCGGCTAGCCACAAGCTTTTAGTCCGAGGAGGGTTCATTCGGCAGTTGCATTCTGGGCACTACAGCCTTTTGCCCCTGGGATTGCGAGTTCACGACAAGGTCGCTCAAATCGTGCGAGAAGAAATGGATGCAATCGGCGGTCAAGAATTTCTTTTACCGGCGATGCACCCAGCATCGTTATGGAAACAGAGCGGCCGGTGGGACCTGATGGGCGAGGAGATGTTTCGCCTGCAAGACCGAAGTGGTGTGGAACTCGCCCTCGGGATGACGCACGAAGAGATCTTTTCCTCGATCGCTACTGTGTTGAACTCGTATAAAGAACTGCCACAGATTTGGTATCAAATCCAAACAAAGTTTCGCGATGAGCCTCGTCCCAAAAGTGGTCTTCTCCGCGTTCGAGAGTTCGCTATGAAGGACTCCTACAGCTTCGACCTAGAAGATGTGGGACTTGATCGCGCCTTTCAGGCGCACCACGATGCGTACGTAAAAATATTCAATCGGCTCAGTCTTAATGCGATGCCGGTCCAAGCCTCATCGGGGTCGATGGGCGGGTCGGCAAGTATAGAGTTTATGGTCCCCTCACCTGCCGGTGAAGACGACGTTCTTCGATGCGTTAGCTGTGGGTACAAGGCAAATGTTGAGAGGGGAACCTCAGAACTTGCTGTCATTGTTGATGAAACTGGGCCCGAAGAGCCAGAACGAATTTCTACTCCAGGTGTTCGAAGCATCGCGGCGCTAGAGGAGATCGAGGGTGGGGCTGTGGCCGAAAATCAGATAAAGACCATGGTGATGGTCCTGGATGATGAAATTACCTTGGCCTTGTTGCGTGGTGACCATCAGCTCAACCTGCAGAAATTGCAAGATTATTCGGGAGCGGTGGACATACGACCAGCGGAACCCGCCGAAGTCTTGACAAAATTGGGTGCGAGTCCCGGCAGCCTCGGCGCAGTCGGCGTTAAATCGCTGAGAGTCATCGCGGATTTCGCACTCGATGGTCGAACAAACATGATGACAGGCGCAAATGAAGACGACTGGCACTTGGGGGGTGTCTCCGTTCACCGAGACATTCAGGTTGATGGATGGGCTGACCTTCGCGAGGTTCAAGCCGGCGAACCTTGTGTTGAGTGTGGGGAACCCCTAGAGATCGTTCGATGCATAGAGGCCGGGCACATCTTCAAGCTCGGTCGAAAGTACGCCGACGCGATGGGAATTTCAGTATTGGATGCTGAGGGGCAGTCGCGGGTTCCAACTATGGGCAGTTATGGAATCGGTATTGGGCGGGCTGTAGCTGCGGTGGCTGAAAATCATCACGATGATGCTGGTCTGATTTGGCCCGTCTCGATTGCCCCATATCAAATTTTGGTTACGGTGCTAGATATCGATAATGAGGATTGTATGGAAGTGGCGTCTCAGTTGGAGGTGTCGCTTCGCGAAGCAGGAATCGACGTCCTTGTGGATGATCGCAAAGCTCGGCCGGGCGTTAAATTCGCCGACGCGGAATTAATCGGTATCCCCTATCGGGTAACTGTGGGCGCTCGCGGCCTGGCGAAGGGCGAAGTGGAATTTACTCCACGTTCTACAGGTGAAACGACAATGGTTGATCGGCACGCGCTACTCGAAACAGTTCTTGACGCCCTAGTTGCCACCATCTGATCCATAATACGGTACTGTTCCACCATGTGGATAGAGCCACAGCTTAGCCAAGGTACTTTTGCCCGCCGGCACTACGACCGGCGCACTGTTTGGGTTCGGGAGCGACGTGTATGAGCGAGCAACTAGAACCTGAAGATGATCTTGACCTTTCTTCGTTGAACGACGAAGACTTGACGGCGCAGATGCACGATGATCTCTACGATGGTTTAAGGGATGAGATCATCGAAGGCACAGACCTTCTACTTGGGCGTGGTTGGGGTCCGGATCGTGTGCTCAACGAAGCCTTGGTGGAAGGGATGCGGGTCGTCGGCATTGATTTTCGAGATGGCATTCTGTTTGTTCCTGAGGTCTTGCTCGCTGCCAACGCAATGAAGGCCGGCATGGCAATCCTGAGACCTTTGCTTGCAGAAACCGGCGCAAAGCCGGTCGGCACTGTCGTTATCGGCACAGTCAAGGGCGACATCCATGACATCGGAAAAAATCTAGTTGCCATGATGCTGGAAGGCGCCGGTTTTGACGTATTTGATCTCGGTATCAATACGGATGTGGACGAATTTCTCGCAGCCCTAAGCGAGCATCAGCCGGACATCTTGGGGATGTCGGCCTTGTTGACGACCACGATGCCTTATATGAAAGTCGTAATTGACACGTTGATCGAACAAGGTCTTCGCGACGAGTACGTAGTGCTCGTCGGCGGTGCGCCACTGAACCAAGAGTTCGGTGATGCCATAGGAGCTGACGCCTACTGCCGCGATGCTGCAGTAGCTGCGGAAACCGCAACCCAGTTTGTGCAAAAGAAGCGCGAAAGCGCGTGACGCGACCGCCGCGGCTTTTAGTGCTCGGCTGCGGCGCTTTAGCACGCGAGTTCAGCGAGTTATTGAAATTGAACGCGCTTGCCGAAGTCACGCTTGAATTTTTACCTGCGGCACTTCACAATCACCCTGAGAACATCCCGATTCAGGTACGTGAACGGTTGGAGATCGCAGTCCATAAATACGACAAAATCTTATTGGGCTATGGCGATTGTGGGACCGGTGGACACTTGGATGCACTTTGTGACGAATTCAACGTTGTTCGCTTGCCGGGTGCGCATTGCTATGAATTTTATTTGGATGGCGGGGTGTTTGAAGCACTCCACGACTCGGAACCAGCGACGTTTTATTTGACGGACTATTTGGCGAAGCATTTCGATCGCGTTGTCTTTGATGGATTAGGGATCACCTCCCACCCAGAACTCCTCGAGATCTATTTTGGCAACTACAAGCGCATCGTTTTCTTGACCCAAACTGACTCTGTCGAGCTACGCGAGCATGCCTTACACGCGGCAACAAAGCTTGGGTTGCCTTTGGAGGTGTTAGTCACCGGCTATGGCCAGATGGAAACAGCAGTCAATGAGTTCGGAATTCGCACTCGAAAGCCGGATACTGCATCGCTGCAACCGGTAGGCGTAGTTCGATGACGAGTCGACGAGGGCGTCGACGTACCCAGGAGATCACCATCATTTCCTGGCGTGATATCCCAGCCCAGGTGACCGCTATTTCTGATGGAGATAAGCAAACGGCTGTTCTTTCAGACCGCTTTCAGCACGCCATTGATCGAGCAGCGGTAGTAGCTGGTTTCACTGAAACCAACGCATACGTAGGGGAATGGCGCCGCAATGCACGCCCTCTCGCTGGGGCCGCTGGCGACGCGATCAAGTCCTTGGTGGCTCAGCTAGAGGCGGAACATAGCCCCGACCGCCTGGAGGCGTTAATTCGTAATGGCGGGCTCGACTCTTTAAGCCCTAAGTAGGCCCAATGGTGATCTCAAACAATCGTGTGGCCTGAGATCGAAGACGGCAACAAGACAGACCCGACAGGAATGGTATGACCGACACAGTGATCAGTTCAGCATCGAAAGAGGTAGTCATTGGTTTCGATCGGCCTTTCGTGATGATCGGAGAGAGGATCAATCCCACGGGGCGCAAACTCCTTGCTGAGGAAATGAAGAACGGCGATTTCGCTCGGGTGGAAGCCGACGCGTTAAGCCAGGTTGCAGCCGGAGCACACATGCTCGACGTCAACGCCGGAATTCCCTTAGCCGACGAACCAGCGTTGCTCTGCGAAGCGATTCGGCTCGTACAGTCGGTGACTGATGTGCCGCTATCTATCGACTCCTCCATTATTGAGGCCTTAGAGGCCGGCATAGCGGCATACGACGGGAAGCCCCTGATCAACTCCGTTACGGGAGAGCTAGAAGTAATGGAACGAATCCTCCCACTTGTGGCAAAAAGTGGCGCCGCTGTGGTTGCAATCTCCAACGACGAAACCGGCATCAGCGAAGACCCTGACGTTCGGTTCGAGGTGGCGAAACGAATAGTGAGTGTTGCCAATGATTTTGGAATTCCAACAGCGGATGTAATTGTCGATCCTCTAGTGATGCCCATCGGAGCCATGGGTAACGCCGGGCAACAGGTTTTCCGGCTTGTGCGACGCCTTCGAGAAGAATTAGGAGTTAACACCACCTGTGGGGCATCCAACGTGAGCTTCGGTCTTCCGAATCGTCACGCGATCACGGGAACTTTTCTGGCAATGGCCGTGGGCGCCGGAATGACTTCGGCGATCATGAACCCACTGCATTTGGAGGTGAAATCAGCTGTCATGGGGGCGGATGTGCTTATGGGAAACGACCAGAATTGCGCGAATTGGATCAGCATTCACCGTGACCCAGACGCGGCTCTGCCAAGACGCGGCGGCCGTAGTAATCGGCGCCGAGGACCCGCCCAAGGGACAGTTTGAGAACGTCATGAGCAGCGAGCATCGAGTTATCTTCACTCCGTCTGGCCTGGAAGGCCGCACATCTGAAGGAACCACCGCGCTGGATGTGGCCCGACAGCTTGGCGTTGATCTAGACAGTGTTTGTGGAGGCAGAGGCATCTGTGGCCGCTGCCAAGTGGTGCCGTCGTTTGGAGAATTTTCTAAATGGGCGCTGCACTCGAAGCAGTCTCATTTAAGTACTCCGAACACGACCGAAGGCGCGTACAACGGAAAACGCGCAATGGAGCGAGGTGCCCGACTCGGATGCCAGGCGAACATTCTCGGTGACGTCGTTCTGGACGTCCCACCGGCAAGCCAACTGCATGCGCCGGTGATTAGAAAGGAAATCAACCTCGCTGGGCTTGTACTAGATCCGATCAGCACCCTGCATGTTATTTCAATCCCCAAACCAGAGCTAGGAGCCTCTTCTTCACTTACCGAGGCAGTGCGAGCGGCTCTTTTTGAGGAGTGGTCACTCGAGGTCGATGGGTTTAAACCCGAGGCCTTACGCTTTCTGCAAACGGCTGCCGGCCAAGCAGAGAGCACCCTGACCGTGCAAGTTCGCCGAAGCCTGGTTGGGTCTAGGGTCGAATCAGTTCGACCAGGCGTGTCGGTGCAGTTGTTTGGGATCGCCGTCGATGTCGGATCAACGACAATTGCCGGCCACCTGCTCGATTTGGCGACGGCTGAAGTACTCGCTACCGGCGGGCTTATGAACCCCCAAATCCGCTTAGGTGAAGACCTGATGAGTCGGGTGAGTTATGCGATGATGAATGCCGACGGAGACAAGGAGTTAACTCGGGTAGTTCGGGCGGCGATCTCCGAACTGATTCAGAGTCTGGTGACAGAAGCGAACGTCGACATTGCTCACGTCGCAGAGATGGTTATGGTCGGTAACCCAGTGATGCATCATCTACTTCTCGGCTTGGATCCAACGCCTTTGGGGCAGGCCCCATTCCTTCTCGCGACTGCCGACGCAGTTGAGTTACCAGCTAAAGATTTCGACTTTCCGATCCAAGGAGCCTCTGTTTATGTGCCGCCATGCATCGCCGGCCACGTGGGTGCTGACACCGCTGCTGTGATTCTGGCCGAAGGTCCACACCGCTCAACGGAGATGCAGCTACTTATCGATATCGGTACCAACGCAGAAATTGTGCTGGGCAACGAGGAACGCCTGTGCGCTGCTTCAAGCCCGACAGGCCCAGCATTTGAAGGCGCCCAGATCTCTTGCGGCCAGCGCGCGATTCCAGGCGCAATCGAACGAGTGCGGATTGATCGAGAAACCTTGGAGGCTGCTGTTAAACCAATCGGCTGCGATATCTGGTCCAACGAACCGGGTTTCCTGGAGGCGACAAAGGACACAGGTATCACAGGGATTTGTGGGTCAGGCATTGTTGAAGCGATCGCTGAAATGTTTCTTAGCGGCTTAATGACGCGCGACGGAGTTATTCCGGATCACCGAGAGAAATGTGCCCGAGTCGTAGAAAATGATCGCACCTTCTCTTACGTTCTCTACCCCGCTACGGACCAGACGCACGGGCGGCCTGTCGTCATAACTCAAAACGATGTGCGAGCGATACAACTAGCAAAGGCTGCACTGAGAGCTGGCATTGATCTACTGATGGAGCACGCCCAAGTACAAGAGGTAGACACGGTTCGTTTAGCTGGGGCTTTCGGGGCACACATCGACCCTGTGTACGCGATGATTCTCGGGTTAATCCCCGATTGCACCCTTCCACAAGTTCAAGGGGTAGGTAACGCGGCTGGTAGCGGGGCCGTTCGCATGTTGATCTCACGAGAGCAACGCCTCGAAATTGAAGAAATTGTTCAAACCGTAGACAAAATTGAAACAGCCACCGAACCCCGCTTCCAGCAACTCTTTGTCGATGCGATGGCTTTTCCGCATGCAACATCGCCAACCCCACACCTAAATGAGTTAGTTGATTTCTCGAACGTAATAGTTGAGCCGACAGAGTCTCGTCGTCGCAACCGGAATCGGCGCCAGGGCGCCAATAAGGAGATTTAGCGTGGCTACACGTAGAGGAGGCGGGCGAGCGGCTCGTCGTGAACTAAGAAGCGCCGCTCCCCCACCATCGGCACCGTTTATGGAACGCAAAATGCCACCAGTCGAGATACTCGACGAAGAGGCTCTGGTTCAGATTGAAGAAAATGCGGAAACTATCCTGAGTGAAATTGGCATAGCGTTCCAAGAATTTCCTGAGGCCCTTGACTTGTGGCGCGCAGCAGGCGCTGAAGTTGAGGGAGATTTAGTTAAGTTTCCAAAAGGGCTATGTCGGCAGTTAGTTCAGGAGTCTGCTCCGAGTATCTACACCCAGCACGCGCGTAATCCGCAACGTTCCGTTCAGATCGGCGGCAACAATACGGTATTCGCCCCGAACTATGGATCACCCTTCGTGACAGATTTAGACCTTGGGCGCCGATACGCCACCCTGGAAGATTTCCAGAACGTGGTCAAGCTCACGTACAGCCTCCCAAATCTCCATCACAGCGGGGGCACTGTTGTCGAGCCGGTCGATATCCCAGTCAACAAACGACACCTCGACATGGTCTATTCACATTTGAAGTTCAGCGATAAGCCTCTGATGGGTTCGGTGACGGCCCCTGAAAGAGCTGTCGATTCCATCGAATTGTGCCGTCTTGCCTTTGGCGGAGATCTCAGCGATCGCACTGTTACCACCAGCCTCATCAATGCTTCTTCACCGTTGCGTTGGGATGCCACCATGTTGGGTGCAGCGAAGGTTTATGCCGAAAACAATCAAGCTTGCGTGATCTCACCGTTTATTTTGGCGGGAGCCATGTCCCCTGTCACCGTGGCTGGGTTGGCGGCGCAAGCGCTGGCCGAAGCCCTCTCGGGCATGGCATTTTGTCAGCTCGTGAGGCCGGGCGCCCCGGTGGTTTTTGGCACCTTCGCCTCCTCTATGTCAATGGCGACCGGTGCTCCTACTTTCGGCACACCCGAGGCAGGCCTAGCGATCTATGTAATGGCCGCGCTTGCGAGACGAGTCGGCGTCCCGTTTCGTTCCGGGGGGCAACTGACTTCATCAAAGAGCCCTGACGCCCAAGCAGCTTACGAGTCACTCGCGACCCTGTTGCCCACGATGCAAGCGGGCGTAAATTTTGTTCTGCACGCGGCCGGCTGGATCGAGGGTGGGCTTGCTCTCAGCTACGAGAAGCTGATCATGGATGCGGACCAATTGGGCATGATGCAGGTGTACGCGGACGGCGTGGACATGAGTGAAAACGGGCAAGCCATGGACGCCTTTCGGACTAACCCCCAAGGGCAACATTTCCTTGGTAATCCTCACACCTTGGAAAACTTCGAGTCTGCTTTCTATAGATCCCAAATTGCCGACAACAACAGTTACGAACAGTGGTTTGAGGAAGGCGAGAAGACTGCGGCGCAGCGAGCGAACGAGATCTGGAAACAAATGTTGGCTGACTACGAACCACCCGCACTCGATGAAGCGCTTGACTTGGCGATGCTTGACTACATGGCTCGCCGTAAGAGTGAAGAACCCGATGCGATTGGCTGATCAGCCGCCGACTACCGCAGCTGTGCCTATTACCGCCACAGCGATGCCCCAAGCCTGTCTTGCACTGGCATGGTCGTTGTAAACAAATACTCCCACCAAAACACTGAAAACCGGAAACAAAGACATAGCGACGACGGTGGCCAGAGGATCGAACTGCAGGCCGAGAAAACACGTGATGCTGGCAGATCCAGCGAACACGCCAGCGACAAGTGCAGCCAACCGTGTCCCGGACGGCGGGGTTATAGATGCTCGTGCTGTCATTGCGACAGGAACCATGACCGCGAAAGCAAGTAAACGTTGACTAGTGAGAACCCACGTCCCGCCGTTGGCAGTCACGTTAAGTAGGACTGTTACTCCGAATCCGTACCCGAGTCCCGAGACCAGTCCCCACAAGACACCACTTTTAATGTTGCCGGCAACCTCCCCATCGGTGGTGACCATCACCAAGCCCGCTAACGCTACGACGACGCCTATTGAGGCGAGTTGTGAGACACCTTGACCAATGGCGAGAACCCATATGAAAGGCACACAGGTTGCTATGACGGCTGTTACCGGAGCCACCACGGCCGATGTTGTATTTTTGAGGCCGAAGTAGTAACAGCAAAGTCCGGTGGCGAACCCGAGTCCCGATGCCGCGCCTAATGCAAGATCCCGGTATTCAGGTCTGCCGCGCCATATTAGGAGCGAGATCGCCACTGTGACTGCACCAAAACCCTGCATCGCCGTTGCGCTGGTGATAGGTGAAGAACGGATTGAGACCCGCCTGCCAAATAGATCCCCCAGACCTATCAGAAGAGCCGTCAAGAGGCCGAATGCTGCGCCGATCACTGACGTCTAATGGGGGTAGCCACGAAGGTGAGGGTACGCTGCCCATCGGTTAGCGGCTCGCGGAGAAACAGATGACGACAGTCTTGCGACGCGAAAAAGAAGTCACCTACGACTTTGTCATTGTCGGTGGTGGTTCAGCAGGGTGCGCCCTAGCTAACCGTTTAAGCGAAGACCCCTCCACTCATGTGTTGCTACTAGAAGCGGGACGTCCTGATTACATTTGGGACCCGTTCATACACATGCCAGCTGCTTTTGCTTTTCCTATCGGTTCCCGTTTTTACGACTGGAGATATGAGTCAGAGCCCGAAGCGTCGATGAACGGCCGCCGCGTGTACCACGCCCGCGGGAAGGTGCTCGGTGGGAGTTCAAGCATCAACGGGATGATTTTTCAAAGGGGCAACCCGCTAGATATGGAGAGGTGGTCGCGGCAACCTGGGATGGAAACATGGGATTACGCTCACACTCTCCCCTACTTCAAACGACTTGAGACCTGCCTTGCTGGCGGAGACCTATGGCGAGGCGATGTTGGTCCACTAAAACTTGAACGCGGCCCCGCTAAGGGGCCACTGTTCGAGGCCTTCTTCCTTGCATGTCAACAAGCGGGATACTCGATAACCACCGACGTCAATGGATATCGACAAGAAGGATTTGCGCCGTTTGATCGAAACATCCACCGCGGTCGGCGGCTGAGTGCTGCACGGGCATACCTTCACCCGGTCATGAGCAGACCCAATCTTGCTGTTCGCACGCGAACACATACGACTCGTTTGTTGACCAAAAACCAATGCGTTGTAGGCGTAGAGGCTGTCGAGCGTTCAATGTTCGGCCGGCAAGGAAAGCCGGTTGAGTACCGAGCTAGAAACGTAATCTGTTGCGCGGGGGCGCTCAACACACCGCAATTGCTTCAGTTGAGCGGCATCGGACCAAAGAAAATATTAGAAAAATTCGGTATTCCAGTGGTTGCAGACCTACCCGGTGTGGGCGAAAACCTCCAAGACCACTTGGAGGTGTACATCCAACACTCGTCGTTACAGCCCATTACCCAGCAACCAAATTTATCGGTAGGGAAGAGGCCGCTTATCGGGCTTCAATGGTTGTTTCGGCGTGGTCCGGCGATCTCGAACCACTTTGAAGCTGGCGGTTTCGTTCGCAGCAACATGGAGGTGTCTTACCCCAACCTCATGATGCATTTCTTGCCACTCGCCGTCCGATATGACGGGGAGGCTGCGGACACAGACCATGGTTACCAGGTTCATATCGGCCCCATGTACGCGAACACGAGGGGTTCGGTGATGATTCACTCAGACGACCCCTTCGTGAAGCCTCAGATCCGGTTTAATTACTTAAGCACTTCCAATGACCGCAGAGAGTGGATCCAGGCCGTGAAAACGGCCCGGACCGTATTGAGTCAGCCAGCTTTTGAGGGGATCGACGGGGGTGAACTGTCCCCCGGCCTAGACGTGAAAACGGACGAAGAGATATTGGATTGGGTTCGACGCGACGCTGAAACAGCGCTCCACCCGTGTGGAACCGCGCGAATGGGAGTTGGAGCCGAGGCGGTCGTTGACCCCAAGACAATGGGAGTTCATTCAATCAAAGGGCTAAAGGTCGTTGATGCTTCAGTCATGCCGTTCATCACTAATGGCAATATCTACGCTCCAACCATGATGATTGCAGAAAAAGCCGCTGATTTGATTCTTGGGAACACTCCCCTAGAACCGGAAGAGCCTGGTTTCTATCAATAAGCGTTTTGTAGCTTCACGCTGGAGGGGCGATGTCGTTCAGCGTCGACGTCGATATAGCAAAGCAACCACCATTCTCGACGCTCGTAAAGGAAAGGGCTGAAAACGGCTCTGTTCCTCGACTGAGGGTGCGTCATGAAGAAATATGCGATACATCAAATATCCGGTCATGACAACGAAAATCACTGCCGGAATACAAAAGTACATCTTGAGTGAAGTACTCATAGCGGGTGTGGCGAGCAACGGTCCGACAAAAGCACCGACACCATGCACTCGGACGAGTAGCGCTGCTGCGCCCGTCATTTGCTCTGTTCGGAGCCAGTCATTGATGTACGCGACCGTGATCGAGTAGATGGGGAAAGCCATACCGCCCATGAGAGCTAGGCAAACCATCGAAACAAGTCCACCTTCTTTGACTGCCAGCATTACGAAACAGAAAGCGGCTGCGGCCGCGGACGCTACCGTCAGGACGCCACGGCGAGGTAATCGGTCAGATAGACGCCCAAGGGGGATCTGGAGCAGGACCGAACCGAGGAGGGGGGCTCCAACAAAGTTTGCGATTTGGATTGCTCCCCACCCATTTGCCGCTCCATAGACGGGTCCAAGGCCAATAATGATTCCTAAGGACATGCCTGAAAGGAAACAGACGACGATGCCCGTCGGGACGATCGAATAGAGAGCGTGCAGAGTAAATGGTTCCGGGACAGCTACCGGTGGAGCGGTTCTGCTTGACAGCGCTATGGGCACAAGTGCCATTGAGACCATCACTGAGGCGACCGCGAAGAGAGTGAAACCACTTGTGGTAGCGAAGCCAATGGAATACTGACCACCCATCGTCGCACCCACAGCGATCACCGTGTACACGCTCAAAATGCGGCCCCGCGATTCGTTGGTGGCCAAATCATTGAGCCAAGATTCCGCGACGACATACAGCGCGGCGCAGCACACTCCAAAGGCCAGGCGGCACAAACCCCAACTGATTGGACTTATCCAAAGTCCTTGTAGAAGAACGATGCTGGAAGCCGTTGAGGCCAGACCAGCGAAAGTCCGAATATGGCCTACCTTGGCCAATGCGTGCCCTACGAACCGAGTACCCACGATGAAGCCTGCGTAATAGAGGGTCATTACAAGGGACGCCGTGAGGGTGCTAAAGCCAGCGTCTTCTGCTCGTAAACCCAGCAGCGGACGTTGAAGACCCACCCCAGCCTGCAACAGCGCTATTCCCAAAAAAAGAGACCACGCACTTGAAGTGATAGGACTCTTCGTCACAGTGTTCTCCCTTCTGGAGTAAGTAGACGCCGCAATGTGGAGGCGAGGGGCAGAATTATGCCGTTTTGATTGGCCCGTTGTTGATTAGACGGTCGATTATTTAGTTGTCTTTCCCGTTCCTGAATCAGGGTGCTTCTTTGGGTTTGAATTCAGGAGCATGGACGTACTGCCATCCGAACCGGCCCTTGATGCACAGATGCCCTGAAGTTACAGAATGGTCAGACGGTGAGGTGACCTTAACTATCTGATTGTCTTGCGTGTGGAGCTCGAGGCTGCAGCCCACACCACAGTACGAGCAGACGGTTTCGGTTACTTTCTGCTCCGATGGTCGCCAGTCGCTGGCATCGCGAAGATCAAACTCTGTTTTAAATTGGAGAGCGTTGGTGGGACACACTCCGACGCAGTTTCCGCAGTACACACATGCAGAGTCCGGCAGCGCTACGTCATATTCGGTAGAGACCCGAGCGTCGAAACCGCGGCCAGCGATAGCGATCGCAAAAGTGTGTTGGGCATCATCTCCGCACGCCTCAACACACTTGTAGCAAAGGACGCACTTGTCGTAATCGCGAACGAAAAGATCATCTTCAATTTTGATTTGGTCCTCGATTTTGGCGGGAGCTTGGTATCGCTCATTATCAGCGCCGTAGATCTCCGACCAAGCCAGCAGCTCGGGGCTTTGCGACAGGTCGTTACTAGACGCCAAGAACTCTAAGACCATCTTTCGGCTCCGACGGACGCGGTCGGTGTCCGTCTGAATTTGTGTACCGTCTTCGCATACCCGAGAGCATGACGAAACCAATGTTCGGGACCCTTGTTGTTCGACGACGCAAAGCCTGCATGCGTTGGCAGGTGTGAGATTCTCAGCCCAACAAAGGGTCGGTATTTCTATTCCTGCTGAGTTTGCTGCCTGCAGAAGCGTCGTTCCCTGATCAACTCGGACCTTTATGCCGTTGATGTGGACCGAGACTTGCGATTCGTCATGTTCTTTCATGACGCACCTGAGGGCAGAAGTCCGAGATCAAGCGCCGATTGGATGGCGGATGCCGCTGTGTGGCCCAGTCCGCAGATCGAGGCGTCACCCATCACCGCAGAGATGTCGTCAAGCAACTCCCTTTGAGTTTGGTCGGGACCTTTTGCGCCTATCTGAAGGAGGACCTCATGCTGTCGCACTGTCCCGATCCGACACGGGACGCACTGACCACAGGACTCGTCACGGAAAAATTGGGCCAGGCGGCGAGTGACCTCCAACATGTCGACTTCATGTGAGAAAACCATCAGCGCCCCCGAACCCAGAGTGGTCTCATTAGCAGCTGCATCTTCGAGCGTCAGCGGAAGGTCAAGGTTCTCTGGGCCGACGAACCGACCGGCTGCGCCTCCCATAAGGATCGCTTGCAGATCCCCCACCACTCCCCCAGCTATTTGCAACAGTTCTCCGAGTGAGACTCCGAAGGGAACTTCGTACAATCCTGGAAATCGGATGTGTCCAGACAAACAAAACAATTTTGTCCCCGGAGATTGGTCAGTGCCTACTGACCGGTACGCATCGACTCCATTGTTTAAAATTTCGAGAACGTTGATCAAGGTTTCGGGATTGTTAATGACCGTCGGCTCACCGAACAATCCGCTAGTCGTGGGAAAGGGCGGTTTGTTTCGCGGTTCTCCGCGCTGGCCTTCGATCGAGTTAAATAACGCTGTTTCTTCGCCGCAGATGTACGCGCCGGCTCCTCGTCGGACCTCTATATCGAAGGAGTAGTCAGAACCAGCGATCTTGGAGCCAAGGTATCCAGATGCACGGGCGTGTTCTATTGCATGGTTTAGCCGGTGTGTGGCTAGTGGGTATTCGCCTCGGATATAAATCCAACCGCGTTCTGATCCGGTCGTAACGCCTGCGATCGTCATCGCTTCAATAACAGCGAACGGATCATTTTCCATAATTAGGCGGTCCTTGAAAGTTCCGGGTTCGCTCTCGTCTGCGTTGGCAACAACGTGTTTAGAGGATGAGTTTTCCTCAGAAACGGCACGCCACTTGGTTCCGGTAGGAAAAGCCGCTCCGCCCCTTCCAGACAAACCAGATGCCTCAAGTGCGCTCAGTACCGCCTCAGATCCGATATTGAGGGCTAAAGCCAACGCGTCGTAGCCACCGTTAGATAAATAAGAATCGATGCTCACTGGGTCCGCGACCCCAAAGCGTCTTAGCAATCGAAGAGAGGAATCACCTCGTTGGGGATGAAAGAGATCATCAGCGTCGGCTGGAACTCGATCGGGCGCTCCGATCTCTTGAATAAACATTGCAGGCGCGCGCTCACACTGTCCTAGGCATGGGCTTTTGTGAACTCTCTGTCCGGTTTCTTGGATCTTAGATAGCAGGTCGGCTGAGCCAGCCATGGCGCATGCGGCATCAACACAAATGTGGTGTTGGGGACCTGGTGTGGAGGGCTTTTCAGTTACAAACAAATCGTAAAATGTTGCTACGCCATATGCCTCTGCAGGAGGGACCTGAAGAACTTCCGCCAAATAGTTGAGACCGCCAGGGCTAATCCAACCCTGCGAGTTCTGAAGCAGATGTAGACCAGGGAGCAGTAGGTGGCGTTGCTCATGTCGGCGCGTTATCCCGCCGCGTATGACCCTCTCTCCCTCTCGAACTACAGCTGTTTTACGAACGAAGGAGTCGACGATTTTTATTTCCTCTCCATCGGGGCGAGCATCGCCGAATTGGAGGTCAGCCACGCGAGGTGCCAATGGGGAGTTTGTCGACCCGAATCGATGCGGCTTTGAATTCCGCTGTACCGCTGAGCGGATCCCACTCATTGTTGGTGAGAAGGTTCAGGTCGACTAACTCGGGAAAATGGAAGGTCGAAAAAGTTAAGCCTGTGACTTGGTCTGGTTCAATTTTGATGTGCATTTCGACGCGGCCCCTAGGTGAGGACACCAGCACCCGTTCGCCATCAACGAGATTGAGGTTCAGGGCATCAACTTCGCTGATTTCGAGATGCGAACCGGAACGTATCGGAGATTCATATCCGCTGGATTGGACCCCTGTGTTGTAGGAATCGAGCGCTCTGCCAGTAGTCAGACGCAACGGATAGTCATCGGTTAATTGTTCCTTCGGGCCCTCGTAGCGAGTAATAGAGAAGGGCGCAGGTACGTGGCCGCCTAGGTCGTCCTCCCAGAGCCAGCCGTGTAGGTACGGCGTGCCCGGGTGATCAATATTTGGGCACGGCCACTGCAGGCCACCTTCAGCTTCAAGACGGTCGTAGCTCATGCCAGCGTGCATTGAAGACAAGGAGCGGAGTTCATTCCATAATTCTTCGGGAGTTTTAGCGGTCCATTTGGCCCCCATGCGTTGAGCAAGTTCGCCAATGATTTCGTAATCGTGTCGACAGTCCCCCGGCGCCTTGACTGCGGCTCGCACGCGTTGCACTCGTCTTTCGCTTGAAGTCACAGTGCCTTCGGATTCAGCCCAGCCGACAGTCGCTGGAAGCACAACGTCGGCGAGTTGTGCGGTGCGAGTGAGGAATATGTCTTGAACGACAAGAATGTCGAGTTCAGCGAGGAGTTTCCTAGTGTGGTCGACATCAGCTTCTGAATCGGCGGGGTTTTCGCCGATGATGTACAGAGCCGTCAGTTCGCCCCGGGTCATAGCTTCGAACATCAACGTCAGGTGGAGCCCAGGTTCCGGGTTGATAGGGCCGCCGTAAACTGATTCAAATTTTGCTCGGGCTGAGTTGTCAGCGACGTCTTGGAATCCAGGCAGTTTGTTGGGGAGGGCACCCATGTCACCGCCGCCTTGCACGTTGTTCTGGCCACGAAGCGGCACTAGCCCCGAGCCCCACCGACCGACGTGTCCGGTTAATAAAGCAAGGTTGCAGAGCGACAGCACGTTTTCAACGCCATTGTGATGCTCCGTGATTCCCAGGGTCCAAAGAATTTGCGCAGTGGGCGCAGTTGCGTACTCGTGTGCCAATTCCCGTATGGCATTCGCATTAACCCCGGTGGTTGCCGCTGCTCGTTCAAGCGTGTATTCATCGACGTGAGCGGCGAAGGCGTCGAACCCAGACGTCGCGTGTTCAATGAACTCTTTGTTGTGGAGATTCGCGGCAATTATTTCCCTCGACATGGCGTTGGCTAGAGATATGTCAGTGCCGACGTCTATTCCGAGCCACAGATCTGCAAATTTGGCTGACGCTGTTCGTCTGGGGTCGACCACGAACATTTTGGCGCCTTTAGAAAGTCCTTTCAGGACATGGTGGAAATAGATCGGGTGTGCGGTCCTCGCATTAGATCCCCACAACAAAACAAAGTCTGTATCTTCCACCTCCGCGTAGGAAGAGGTCCCGCCCCCAGCCCCAAACACTGTCGCCAGACCGACGACGCTAGGAGCGTGTCAAGTTCGGTTACAGGAGTCGATATTGTTCGAACCGACTGCAGTGCGGATAAATTTTTGGGCCGCGTAGTTCATCTCGTTGGTGCTTTTCGAACAACTGAAGAGACCGAATGTTTCATGTCCACGGTCGTTTATGGCTTGACGGAACCCGTCCGCGGCGCGACTGAGTGCTTCATCCCAAGAGGCTTCCCGCAGTTCCCCGTTTTCGCGAACCATGGGTTTGGTGATCCGTGCTAACGGCTTGGGATGGTCTGTCTTCGAGGTCATAAAGACTCCTGTTTGCGTTTGCCGTGGAGAGACGAACCTCTTTCAGTGTACGGGGCATCTCAGGACTGCCTAAGCGCAGTCGCCCTTTCGAATACGAAAATGTGGCGGTACTCGGCAAGCGGCTGCAACTCGTTACATCTTGTGTGTAACCGCCGGTTCAGGCAATAGATCGGTGGACATTTGGCAAGGCTGTTCCACGATGTGGCACACTCTGGCGGGAGGTTTCTGATGGCAGTCGTGCAATCGGTACACAGAGCATTCGCGATTTTGCGAGCACTTTCTTCTGGGCCGCTAGGGGTGACTGAGGTCTCGCAGCGGGTCGGGTTGCCCAAAAGTACCGTGGCCCGCTTGTTGGCGGCTCTTGATGAAGAAGGGGCAGTGCGCCAAGGTCAGGCAGGTGGCCGATATTCGTTGGACGATGGACTTCTTGATCTGGTGGGCGAAATTGCTGGTAATCGGAACTTGTTAGCGGTGGCGCGGTCGCATTTGTTGGATTTGGTCGACTCGATTGGTGAGACGTCAGGTATTGGCGTGAGGGAAGGCCGGGAGATCTACTACGCCGATCACGTCGAGTTCGATAGTCAAGTTCAGATTAGGAATTGGACAGGAGAGCATGCCCCTTTGCATCTTGTTCCATCTGGCCTCATGTTTTTGGCCCACATGAAAACCGAAGAAGTCGATGCCTATTTAGATGAGACTTTGGAGGCTAGGACCGCTCAGAGCGATGTGGATCCGGCGAAGATTCGACAACGGCTGGGACAAATTCGCAGAGTCGGGTATTGCTGGGGGTACCAGGAATTCGCCGAAGACCTCAACTCAGTGGCAGCACCTGTTTTCAACACTAGGGGCGACATGATCGCGGCTCTCCACGTCCATGGACCTGCCTACCGGTTCCCCGATCCTGAGCAAACTCACGACTTGGGTATCCTTTTAAACGCTACTTGCGAGAGGATCACTCTCCAGCTCGGTTGACGGGCAATCAGCGTCCCGCCGTTCCTAGCTTCTACGCCTCTTAATTTCTTCAATGACTGCCGGGATAACTTCGTGGAGATCCGCGATAACCGCGTAACCGGCTTTGGTAACCATGTTCGCTTCGCGGTCTGTGTTGATGGCGAGTATATTTTTCGATGCCATCGCGCCTACCCAATGCTGGATAGCCCCTGAGATGCCACACGCGATGTAGATCTCGGGCGCGATGCGAGTGCCGGTCTGGCCGACCTGGTCCGCGTGGCTTCGCCAACCATTATTGGTGACTGCCCGAGAACAGCCGACGCGGCCGCCCAGAAGCGCTGCTAGCTCCTCCAGTTGGGCGAAACCGTCGGCGGAACCCACGCCACGGCCGCCGGACACCACAACGGATGCCGTCGAGAGAGTGACTCCCTCGGTCAGGGTCACTCGATCGCGGATAACTGTTCGCCCCAAAGAGGGTTCCAGTTCTACCTCAACGATTCGAACTTCTATCTCATTTTCCCCGGGGAAGGAGACGGGTTCAATTGAATGGTGGTTATAGGACGCTATGAGCAGATCTGCGTCAACAACGATGTCTTCGAGGAGGGATCCGCCCCACTGAACCCGAGTTATTTCCCACGCATCGCCACGTTGAACGTGGGTGCTGTTAGCGGCGAAAGGGGCATTCAATCTTGCGGCGACTTGTGCTAACACCTCATTGCCGCGGTCAGTTCCGACTGAGAGAACTATGGACGGCGAACACTGATTTGTGAGTTCGACAATGGCTTGACCCCATGTTTCTGGGCCGTAATCGGATAAAACCGGGGAGGTCAGACAATAGGCAAGCTGCACTCCGTACTCCGCGCACATCGTTCCAAGACCCTCGGCGTCTTTGCCGATTAAGACAGCAGCGGTTTGCTGGGACAGCCTTTCTCCCAGTTCTCTGGCAGCGGTTAAAGCCTCGCCCGCGGAGGGTGATAGTGCTCCCTGGTCGTGTTCCACGAAGACCAAAATTTCGCCCATCACAACACCCCCAATTCGTCCAATAAGTCGACTATTCGCGCGGCGGCGGCGGCGCTCTCGCCTAGGACGTTGGTTTCCGTGACTCTTTCCTCGGGCTGATGAAGACGAATCTTTTTCTGCCCTCCAGGGTGTGCATCGATAGGGGTGATAGCGATTTCAGCTTTCTTGGAGGCGAGTCGCCCCTTCATTGTCGGATAGCGAGGGAGGTTGATACCTTCGCGGATCCCGAGCACGGCCGGCGCTTCAAGTCGATAGACCTCTACGCCGGTATCCACCTCGCGTCGAGCCGTGAAAACACGGTCGCTGATCTCTACGCCTTTGATGCCATTAACGATGGGTCGGTCCAACGCTACGGCGACCCTAACTCCCACCTGGAAGCCGCCTGCATCCGCGGATTCGTTTCCGAACAGAATGAGGTCAAACTGCCCGTTCTCTGCTTCCAACTTGCTGACGACTTGGGTAATCGCGTTCGCTGTGCGCTGAGGGTCCCAATCGCCTCCGCTGTCGTTCGGGATCAGCACAAAGTCAGTGCCCCCGACGCTCGCGGCGTAGCGGAGTTGCTCTTCTGCTTCGGGTGGACCAGATGTGAGGACCGTAACGGTCCCCCCATGTTGCTCAATGATCTGAGCGGCTTCTTCGAGAGCGCACTCTTCGTGAGGGCTCGTGGTGAAACCAAGGTGGGCAGTATCTACATTTAGCTGGTCAGCGCTTATGTTGATGCGTGAACCCGGAGCGGGTACTCGTTTCACGCAGACCAGAACCCGCATAGATTTTCCTTAGTGACGATGTTGGTGTGACTGGGCCTTAAGCCTTCATGCGCTCGTTGTCAGGGTCAAAAAGAGCCAGGTTGGCTCCGGTGGCGGCGACCTTCACAGGATAGTTTTCGTTCTGATACATGACTTGTAGATCGGTGCCGATTTCACATAGATCAGTTGGCAAATAAGCCATTAAGAGGTATTTACCGACGGAGGGAGCGTTACCGGCCGTAGTGACCCTGCTAACTCGCCCTTTTGCGTCGACGATACGTTCGCCGCTCGAAGTTAGTATTGGTTCATTGCCAGCGCCCATGGGAAACCGAGGGTAACCGTCAATACACGCGTGACTTTCGACCGTGAGGACGCACAATTGAGCGCACGGAGCTTCTTCACGGGCAGCCAGATACGCCTCTTTGCCGATGAAATTAGCAATCTTCACCTTCGGTCGAGCTAAGCCAGCCTCGACGGGCGTGTATTCGCTATCTAACTCAGCGCCCATCAAGCGGTAGCCCTTCTCGATCCGACCGCTGGTGCCGTAGACCGCTGCGCCCACAGGTCGAAGGTCGAAGTTGGAGCCCTGATCGATGATCGCGTCCCACAACGCAAGTCCATGTTGAGTCGGTGTGTATATCTCGAAGCCAGCGTCTCCCACGTATGACACTCGAAACATGTCTGTCGGAAGGCCAGCAATCAGGACCTCTTGGCAGGTGCCGTAAGGGAACGCGCTTTGATCGAGATTTGATTCGGTTAACCCTTGAAGAAGCGAGATTGCGTTCGGACCCCAAACGCCAAACGTACACAAACCATTAGTTCGATTTTCGAACTGAACGGTGCCATCTTCGGGGAGGTTGTGTCGGAACCAGTACTCGTCGCGCCCACCGTCAAAGGCTCCGGTGACGATCCGGAACCGGTTTTGTCCCAACCTCAGAATCGTTAAATCAGAACGAAATCCACCTGAACTGTTCAGAACTGGAGTGTAAATCGAACCACCGATTTCGACGTCGCATTTGTTGACGACCATGTGTTCGATGTAATCGAGAACTCCGCAGCCGCTGACTTCGAAAACCTGGAACGCTGAAAGGTCGACAATGCCCGCTTGGTCACGCATGTGCAGGTGTTCAGCATCAGAGATGGGGGTCCACCAACGCGCGTCCCATTCGTGGTCTCGCCCTGGAACCTCGTAAGTCGCGACCAAATCGTTGTTGGATTCGTACCAGTGCGGACGTTCCCAGCCGCCGGCTTCGAAATAAAACGCTTCGAGTACGTCAGTGCGAGCTTTGACGGGGCCCGTGGTGATGTCTCGCCTTGTCGCCCACTGCTCTCTGGGGTGCACGATGCCGTAGGTCTTGTTGAAATGTTCCTCAGCGCGCGCCTCGATGTGATGAACGTTGCGTTGCTGTGGGTAGAAGCGAGCGATGTCGGCGCCATGCGGGTCCGTCAAATGCGGGTAGCCGTGAGTCATCCATTCGGCTACTAACCGTCCGACTCCTGGGCCTTCTTTGACCCAAACAGCTGCTGCTGACCACAGATTGTCAACCTCCACTGTCGGCCCTAGTACAGGGTTGGCGTCAGGTGTCAGAGAGAGCAAACCGTTAATCGCGTACTTAATTTCTCCGTCGCCCAAAAACTCCATCAACTCGATCGCTTCCTCCATTTGTTGGTCGAAGTCGTCTGCGGTGAAAGGCATTTCAGTTGGACTGAGTGCCGCTTCGTTGTTGGAAGGAATTTCGTCGACTCGGTGGAGGATTGGCCGGTGGGCGTAGGAGCCGACCTCCATGGAGCCCGCAGATTGGCGTTCGTAGCAAAAGGTGTCCATGTCGCGAACGATGGGATAGGCCAGTTCTTGTTGAGTTTCCACCAAGACATCAAACGGACCCACATCGGCCATTTGGTGAACAGCTGGGGTAAGTGGAATTGTCGCGCCCGCCATTTCGGCCAGTCGCGGACTCCAAACTCCGCAAGCGATGACAACGGTCTCGCATTGGATGCGACCCTTGTCCGTCAGCACCGCCTGGATTCGGGGCTTGTTTGGCCCTGGCGAGGTTTCGATATCGATGACTTCTGTATTTGCAAATACTTGCAAGCTTCCGGCATCTTGTGCCTTTTTGCGCATCTGAGTGCCTGTTTCGAGCGAATCAACGGCACTCACGCTCGGGGTATAGAAGCCTCCAAGGATGACGTCGACAGAAATGAATGGGACACGTTCCTTTACCTCTGCGGGAGTAAGGAGTTCCGATGGGATCCCCCAGCAGGTAGCGGAGGTCATTCGTCGCTTGAACTCTTCCATTCTTTCTGGAGTTCTGGCTACTTCAATGCCGCCGCATGTGTTCTGAAGTCCCAACTCCTCGTATTGCTTTTGACTGTCCAAAGTGAGATCAACAATTTCCTTTGAATGGTCAGCTGGGAAAATGAAGTTCGAAGCGTGGCCTGTCGATCCGCCGGGGTTTGGTAATGGCCCTTTATCGAGGAGCACGATGTCATCCCAACCCATGTCGGTTAAGTGGCCGACAAGACAGTTTCCGACGATGCCAGCACCAATTACGACGCATTTGGCTTTTGTGGGAAAGTCGCTCACTTTGGTCCTCTTTGCTTGGCATTTTCACTTTGAGATAACTCTAGAAGCGCTACTGGATGACGGAGTGCAAACTTACTCCGTCATCTCGCCAGTTCTACCACCAAGATGTCTGGTCCGAACCCTTACATGCATTCTGTATGATGGAACTGTTCCGCAGAGTGAAACAATATCTGTCGAGTTTGAGGCTGTCCATGCCTGAATGTTTCATGCTGAGGTACCGGAATCGGCCCAACAAGCAGAATGGTTCTCATGGAGATACCTAGCGATCTTGAGATAGCCAGCCAGGCTTCATTGTTACCTTTGTCAGAGATCGCCTCCAATGCCGGCATACCACTCGAATATCTCGAGTTTTATGGCAAGGGCGCGGCCAAGATTCAACTTGAAGCGATCCCCGCAATGGCAGAACGTCCCTTTGCCAAATACGTTGTTGTGTCAGCCATCACACCAACGCCACTTGGTGAGGGTAAGACCACCACGACAGTCGGATTAGGACAGGCTTTTCAACACATAGGTCGAAGCGCCACCATTGCGATCCGTCAACCTTCGATGGGCCCCACCTTCGGCATTAAAGGTGGGGCGGCCGGGGGTGGCTATAGCCAAGTGGTTCCAATGGAACTCTTCAACATGCACCTGACGGGCGACATGCACGCCGTCACCGCTGCCCACAACATGTGTGCCGCTGTTTTGGATGCGCATCTGTATCACGGCAACGATCTAAAACTTGATATCCACAACATCACTTGGCGCAGAGTCGTGGACATTAATGATCGTGCCCTTCGCAATGTGACGATTGGCTTGGGGGGCTCATTAGACGGCATACCCAGAGAGAGCGGTTTTGATATCACGGCAGCGTCTGAGGTCATGGCGGCTCTGGCCTTGGCGACGTCATTACAAGATTTGCGAGCGAGAATGGGCCGCGTGGTGGTTGGGTATACGAAGGATGGCAGTCCCGTAACGGCGGAGGATCTCGGAGTTGCTGGCTCGATGACCGTCATACTTCGCGAGGCAATTAAGCCGAATCTGATGCAGACCCTGGAAGGCACTCCAGCGTTGGTTCATACTGGCCCATTCGGGAACATAGCGACGGGCAATTCGTCGATAGTTGCTGACCAGATTGGCATCCGGACTGGCGACTTTTTGCTCACAGAGGCAGGTTTTGGGGCTGACATGGGCGCTGAACGCTTCTTCAACATCAAATGCCGCTACTCCGGGCTGGCTCCCGATGCAGCAGTCTTGGTGGCGACCGTGCGCGGCTTGAAGGCGCATTCTGGTAATCACAGGATTGTCGCAGGAAGACCCCTTCCTGAGGCCCTACTCATGGAAAATCCCGATGAGGTCCACGCTGGTGGTGACAATCTGCGGAAACAGCTTGAAAACATGCGGCTTCACGGGGTGACACCGGTAGTAGCAATTAACACGTTTCCTGGAGATCACGAAAAGGACTTAGATGCTGTCGCGGAGATAGCAACGGAATATGGTGCCCGGTCGGCGCTCTGCACTCATTTCGCGCATGGCGGCCGCGGAGCCACTGACCTGGCGGAAGCAGTGGTTGAAGCAGCCGCTGAGGAGAGTCAGTTCTCCCCTCTGTACCCCGACGAAATGAACCTTCGGGACAAAATCAGAACCGTGGCGCAGAAGGTTTATGGGGCGAAAGACGTGTCGTTTACTGCACGGGCAAACAAACAGCTCGACGGATACGAACGCAATGGTTTCGGAAATTTACCTGTATGTATCGCAAAGACCCATTTATCAATTTCCTCAGACCCGAAGTTGGTTGGCGCGCCCACCGGGTGGACGCTCCCGGTCCGGGAGGTGCGAGCTTCTGTTGGCGCTGGATTCGTCTACCCGATTTGTGGCGATATGCGAACGATGCCAGGCCTAGGGAAGACCCCCGCGGCGAAGAGCATCGATATCGATGCTGACGGAAACATAGTTGGCCTGAGTTAGGACATCGACGGTGTCTATCTTTTCCTTCAGCGGGCGCTTAGATCATTCGACCGCTGGTTCCCTACGCCGTCAACTGTTATCTGACGCGCATTTCGAGGTCATCCCTCTTAAGAATCTCGCCGAACAACTGCAACATCTTCCTGTTGGGGCATCTGTTTCAGTTACGGCCTCACCCAATAAATCCCTAGATGACACGTGGAAGCTTGCCAAGGATTTGCTCGTCAGAGGATTCCGCCCAATTCCTCATTTAGCTTCGAGAATGCTTGAGAGCCGTCAGCAATTAGACAGACTGATCAAAGAACTCGCGGAGCTTGGCCTCAATGAATTATTTTTGGTGGGAGGTGATGCGCCATCGCCTCACGGACCATATGAGGATTCGGTACAAGTTCTTCAGGCGATTCTGGAACTCGAACACAAGCTTGAACATATTGGCGTCACGGCGTACCCCGATGGTCATTCCTTCATCGAGACGGCAGTCCTAAGCAGCAGCCTTCGAGCGAAGCAGGAGATTTTGAAAGAGGCAGGGTTAGCCAGCCATGCCGCCACTCAAATGTGTTTCGACCCGGTTACCATCAGCCGATGGCTCGAAAGCGAACGAGCTACTGGGTTAGAGATACCCATCCATCTGGGTATCCCTGGAGCAGTCGAACGCAAAAAGCTCTTGTCAGTGGGTGCACGTCTGGGAGTTGGAGCTTCACTGCGCTATCTGCAGAAGAACACAGGGACACTTGCGAGAATGGTGATGCCGGGCGGATACAACCCGAACAAACTCTTATCTCCCCTAGCCGGCGATCTGCAAAGATTGGGCGTTCAGGGGCTACACATCTTTACTTTCAACCAACTCGATGCAACCGTCGCTTGGCGCAACGCGGCAATCTCGTCTCTAAAGACCTGAGCCTGCCGAGTTCGGATCAGGCTTGCTCGGCAATCTCGACTCGTAGAACGCTTTCTAATTTGCGCAGCTCAGCAACTGTTTGGGTCGTAGGTGGCCTGGAAGAGCGAATCGTTGCAACCGCGGCAGTGGGCGAAACACCGGCGAAAATTTCGTTTTGCATTTGTTGCACATTGATGCCGGCGCCTCGCAGGCACGCGAGAACGGCGGCCAGTGCGCCGACCTCGTCTCGGTGTCTCACCGTAAGAGTGCATGCCCCAAGTGGACGGTCCGCAAGGTTCACGCAATTGAGCATGTGGCCTTCTGCATACGCTTTGATGACCCGAACCACGCCCGATGCAACAGCTTCTCGCGCCTGTTGAGTTGACCCACCAATGTGATGGGTAGCAACGATATTGGGGTGCTTAACGAAAAGACTATCCCAGTCTGCTTCGGGTGTTGGAGGCTCATCCTCGTACACATCGAGTCCGACTCGCAGCGCTTTCGTTTCCATCGCTTTGAGAAGAGCCGCTTCATCAATGAGACCGCCCCTCGCGGTGTTCAACAAAATTGCGCCGGGCGCCACCTGATCAAGAAATTGATCATTCACGATGTTGCGGGTTCGATCGGTCAGGGGAAGGTGAAGCGAAATAATGTCAGCTCCATCCAGAAGTTCTGAAACCTCATCGAAGAAATCGATGTTTAAGGGATCGATCCGGTCCAAGAGACCTGACGTCCGCTCAGGTCGCTTCAATGCTCGCACCTTGATGCCGAACGCAGTCGCGCGCTCGGCTACCGCTACGCCAATCTCTCCCAACCCTAGGATCGCCATAGAGCGTCCTTTGAGCCCGCGGGCCACTGAATATTCGGCCTTTTCCCAGCGACCCCTGTGTAAGTCTGCGGTTGAGGCTGGAATATTGCGGTCGACCGCTAACAGCAAACCAATCGTTAATTCTGCAACTGCGGCTGCGTTCTGTCCGGGCACATTACAGACATAAATCCCGTTCTCACTCGCAGCTTGTGTATCGATGGTGTCGGTGCCCGCTCCAGCACGAACAATCAGCCCTAAGCGGGCGCTGGCTTCGATAGCGGAGCGTGTGACGTTGGTGCTCCGCACGACCAGCACGTCGGCATCTTCGATGAGTTCATCCAAGCCCTGTGTGGGCAAGACCTGCACTGTCTGGCAACGATGGCCGTCGTTCTCGAGGCTTTCGATAAAGGGGGCATCGATCTCATCAGCTAAGACAATGTGCACGTGTTCTCCCCCGGGTGGTGTCGACCTGAAGTTGCACCGAGATCCTCGCTGCGAACTATTCCACAATTGCAATCCGACTGCCGACCACGTACCACACCAAGATCGCCGATCACCCTATGACGTCGAGAAGATCCATAGCGAGAAGCACTGTCAACAAGCCAATTACAGATCCGTTGATCAAACTCATCGGCCATTTCCAACGGTGGTCTGAATTCCAAAATCGGCGGATGCTCAAAACGTTGGCAGCTATGGCAACGAGACCAACGGGCAGACCTATCCATGGCCCAACTCCGGAACTGATCCCAACCAAGGGAGCGAAGAAGGGCAAAACCACGTAGGTAAGGGCGCATCGAAAGCCGGAAATTACCATCGACGTGCTGAACACGCGCGTGTCACGGTCGTTGGTGATGGGAGCTAGCGAGTTACTCATCTGGTTCTTTGGCTTCGACGACTAATTCGATACGTCCGCAACTGTGGCGCCGGCAATCTGCAATCCTCCAGGCACCACCGTAATGGTTTGAGGCAGAGAACCCACAGCTTCCCCATCTGACCGCAACTCACACGATCCTTGTCCATTTACGGGAACCATTTGTATCTCTATTTTCTTACCTCGAATGATCTCGACCGCCGGATGGGCCACATGGGCTCCCGAAAAGGTTTTAGGAAGAACACGAAGAAGGTTCAGAGCGGAAGTGTCGTGAATGAGGACAACTTCGGCCGAACCCGAGGTAGGGCTTGCGTCTGGGGCGATTCTCATTCCCCCACCGAAAAGTGGTGTGTTAGCAATAGCTACAAGTAGGCAGGCACATGATCGTTCGGCCCCGTCAATCCTCATTTCAACTTGGTAGCGAGGAAGATGAGTTAGCTCCATCAGAGTCGCAATTGTGTATTTGCTGGGTCCGCGAGGCCACCGCAATCGCTCTGCGCGGACGTTGACTGCTGCTGAGAAACCGGCAGTTGCGATCGTGGTTGCGTACCGAACAAACCCCGCCGCGTCGGTCATCTTCAATACATCGATTGCAGTTGAACCACCTGTCGCAGCGGTAGCCATTTCGTCAACGCTTCCCGGGAGGCTCAACGCCGACGCAAAATCATTACCAGTTCCGGCAGGAACAATTCCTAGGGCTGTTGACGTCTCGGCAATTTCTTGTACGACATGGTGGACGAGTCCGTCACCGCCAACCGCGACTACGCGTATCTCGCGATCTATGGCTTCTTTCACCAATTCACGAGTTGCGGAAATGGTCGAGGGCGACACTTTTTTTACAGCCACGCCGCGTTCAAAAAGAACGTTGGTTATCGCTTCCCCGACATGTTGGGCGCGGCCGCGATTAGCGGCCGGGTTTACAAGTACCAGGGTGGACGTTACGGAGTCGAGAGGGACTTGTTCCATGCGGGTCCTTTGGTTGACTACGGTGACGGACGCTGGTGATGCAAATGGTGTGTCGCCAGCTAGATGCCCAATTCGAGACGAGGTCAAAATGGTTGGTGCACTCGACGGTATACGAGTCTTGGATTTGTCGACATTGGTTCAAGGCCCACAAGCCGCCGCAATGTTGCATGGTCTAGGCGCAGATGTCATTAAAATTGAGCTCCCGGAAATCGGTGACATGGGCCGCCATGTAGGCATTATCCCCGAACTGGGCGTTTCTTCGTTCTTTGCCGCCTGTAACAGGGGCAAGCGGTCAGTCACTTTGGATTTGCGAACCGAAGGGGGCCGAGAAGCTTTCATAAAACTGGTGGAAACGTCCGACGTGGTCCTTTCAAATTTTCAACCAGGCACACTCGAGGGTTGGAGACTGGGTTACGAGGATTTGGCTGCGGTGAACCCCAGAATAATTTGGGCAGCCGGAAGTTTCCTTGGGCCGGATGGTCCTGATGCTCTCAGGGAAGGCGCTGATATCGCCGGCGAAGCTTACGGGGGTGTGGTGGCCGGAATTGGTAATGACGGTGAACCAGTGACCACTGTCGCATCGCTGCTCGCAGACCATTGCGGGTCTCAGAACCTCCAAACGGGAATACTGGCAGCGTTGTTCGCGCGTGAGAAAACGGGCAGAGGGCAACGCGTTGATGTGAGTTTGCTTGGGGGACAAATATGGATGCAGGCGCCTGAGTACACGCACTATTTCCTGACAGGAGAGCTGGTAGGGAAATCCAACGGTGGACATCCCCTTGTGCATGCGTTGTACGGAGTGTTTCCCACTTCTGATGGAGCGATTGCCATGGCTGGCTGCCCGGAACACCTCTGGGAAGGTATGTGTCGGGCCGTGGACCGCCTCGATTGGCTAGATCATCCAAGATTCAACACATATTTCACCACCAAAGAGATAGCTGCGGAGATGCGCGTCGAATTCCTTGAAATCTTCGTCCAACGCACCACAGAGGAATGGGTTGGCCGGTTGGAGGCAGAAGCGCAGCGATTTGCGCCCGTTCGCTCCCATGATGAGGTGGCTGCTGATCCCCAGTCCTACGCGAACGGATATATAGCGGAATTCGAACACCCTGATTGGGGGTCGACGAACTTTGTCGGATCGCCGATACAGATGTCAGATACGCCAACGCGATTTGGCACTGACGTTCCCGAACTTGGTCAGGACACGGAGATTACGTTGGTGGAAGCCGGCTTTGGCTGGGACGAACTCGAAGGCCTCCGAGCGAGAGGCGCTTGGTAAGGCACAGCGTTAGCCCAATGGTCCGCCTGGCAAATGCAATGCGCAAATGAGCGCCGCCTGTTCGAGTGCCACATTTGGATGGTCCGGAATTCTCAGGTAGGTCCACCCCGCCAGGGCCAAAATCAGAGCTGTCGTCGCTAGTGAACCCGTAACCGCTGGCCGACGCCGCAGTAGTGAGCCCGGGCCACTTTTGCTTTTGGGAGTGGCAGTGTCGTGGGGACTTTCATCGATAAAGAGATGAATAACTGCAGCGACCAACCCCAATAGGGCAGACAGCCACCAAAAAGCTTCATACGATCCGTAGGCATCGCGTACTAAACCGGCCCCGTAAGTCCCCACGAATGCCCCGACCTGATGGCTTAAGAAGACAAACCCAAAAAGAGTGCCAGCATGTGTGGGCCCGAACTGTTTCAACACAATGGCTGAGGTCAATGGGACCGTCGACAACCACACCAGGCCCATTATCGCAGCGGAGCCAAGCGCAACACCGGGATTCATTGGTAGTACGACGAACGCGCCAAACGCGAAGGCTCTGATCGTATAAAGAATGCTCAGCAGCTTTGCATTATTGACTCGGCTACCTAACCAACCGATGCCGATGGTGCCTGCGATATTGAAAAGGCCGATAGTTGCAAGCGCTAACGCAGCGACGCGAGCCGTTTGGCCAACATCTTCGAGGTATTTGGGTAAGTGGACACCTACGAAAGTCACGTGGAACCCACACACGAAGAAACCCAACAGGAGCAACACATAGCTTCTGTGACCAAACGCCGTCCGGAGGGCATCGCTGAGTGGTTGTGGCGGAACGGTGTTCGACGTAGCGCGATCCAACGTGCGCAGAGGCCTGGCAGCTCCCATGGCAGCGACTAGCAACACAACTCCGAGGATGAGGCTCTGCCTCCAACCGACGACGTCGATAAGAACTTGGCTCAAGGGAACCAAAACAAATTGCCCGACGGATCCGAACGCGGTTGCAGTCGCTAGAGCCATTGGTCGCTTTTCGTCGGCCACACTGCGTCCAATGGCTGCAAGGATCACGCTGAAGCTGAGGCCAGCCAGGCCTAAACCAACTAATACACCTAAGCCCAAAGTAAGGGTTCCGGTTCCTGCGGCTTGCCCAGTAGTGGCCAGTCCGGCCACGTATAGCACGCCGCCGACAAGCATCACACGGCCAGTTCCGAAACGATCGGCCACAGCGCCAGCGATGGGTTGCCCCAGCCCCCAAATGAGGTTTTGCAACGCTACAGCAAGCCCAAACGAGCTTGTTGTGATGGAAAGACCATCGGAGATGGGGTCCAGGTAGACGCCCATTGTCGCGCGAACGCCCATGGACACTGCCGTCGCGAAGCAGCCCGCAATAAGAATTGTTATTGCTGTAGGAATAGATTGGCGTGCAGCGGTTACCGACAAATATTCACCATCGTGCCGACACCTTCCACCGTCGTGGTGATGACGTCGCCCGCTACTAAGAAACGTTTGTCCGGCATCCCAACTCCCGAGGGTGTGCCGGTAAAGATGAGGTCGCCAGGCACCAAGGTCATGACTTCCGAAAGGTAACTCACGAGGAAGGAAACATCGAAGATCAGAGCGCTGGTTCTTGCATCTTGACGGGTGTCTTCGTTGATAGCGCAGGTAATGTGCAAGTCATCCGCGTCGGTCAAGGAATCGGGCGAAACCAGCAGCGGACCCGTAGGGCCGTAAGTATCTCGCGACTTGCCAAGACCGAATTGCGGTGGCCGGGCCCCGAGTTGGAGTTTCCTATCCGAGATGTCTTGGCCAACGGTTACACCTGCGACATGAGACCACGCGTCTTGAGTGCCTACGTCGCGGGTGACGCGCCCAATGACTACTACTAGTTCAGCTTCGTAGTCTCCGCGGGTGGCGCGCAGGTCGACGTCGTCAAATGGTCCGACAATACAGGACGGGAATTTCGAAAAAACAACTGGCGATTCCGGTAAATCCATCTTGGATTCTTCGGCGTGATCTTTGTAATTAAGACCCACGCCAAAAGAGTTGCGGGGTCTCGGCGCGGGCGCTCCCAGTTTCACATCAGTCAATAAACCGTCCGGTTCATTGTTAACTAACGTGCTGCCCAGTTCGTGGAGAGCATCAATATCGGTGAGCGCGGCCATTGGATCCGACTCGATGGAGTCGTGAGAGATCCGGTTAACGTCGTAGAAATTATTGCCGTGAACCAAACATGCCCTGTCGTCAACGTTGGCAAATGTAAATGGCATATCGCGATCCTTCGAAGGGTGATCTAACAGCGTTCGCTAGTGCTGGCTTAGAGTCGCCGACGATAGGGCTGCCACAGAATTTCAGCAAGCAATTCCGAAATTGGGCTTGAAGCGCCGATTCTCTAGTTGGTCAGAACGCCCTCGTGCACGACGAGCTGGCCGCGACAAATGGTGTGGCGCACCTGTCCGGTAAAGCTTTGTCCTTGCCAAGGCGTATTCATGCTTTTGCTGTGCAGAGATGACCCATCGACGGACCAGATCTTAGCGGGGTCAAAGACTGCAATATTGGCGGGATTACCTGGTGTTAGAGGCTGTCCATGTTCGCCAATGCTGGCTATGCGTGCAGGTTGGGAAGACGTGACGGCAACGAAATGCTGCCGCGTCATCGATCCCCCATTAACGAACGTGTCCCAAACCACCGAAGCCATGGTTTCGACGCCGAGCATTCCGGGAGGTGCGTCTACTAGACCCATTTCTTTAAGATCCGGATGGTGGGGGGCATGGTCTGTCGCAACAGCGTCAATTGTCCCATCAAGTAACGCCGCGCGCAGCGCGACCACATCCTCTGTGAGTCGTAACGGCGGGTTCATCTTGCCGGCGGCTCCAAGCCGCTCAACGTCGTCTTCGGTGAGAATCAGATGCTGTGGTGTTACTTCAGCGGTTACTCGCAAACCAGAATGCTTAGCTCTCCGGACCTGTTCGGTGGCCAGGGACGTCGACATATGAAGCACGTGGTAACGGCCACCTGTCTTGGCTGCCAGGGCTATATCGCGTTCGACGATCACGGCTTCTGCCTCGCGTGGTCGACCCGGTAGGCCTAGGCGTTCGGCCACGCTTCCAGCGTTTATGACTCCGCCGGCCACCATCTCTGAGTGTTCGGCGTGTTGACTGATGACGGCACCCGGTAAACCGAGGGTTTCTCGAAGGGCCGCTTCCATAAGGTCGGCCTCATCGACAACCCAGCCGTCGTCGGTAAACACCCGTACCCCTGCGTGGTGTAGGGCAGCAAAGTCCACTAATCGCTCGCCGGCCCTGTCGACGGTAATCGCAGCCGAGGTGCGAACATCGCAGACCGCAGTGCGGGCAAGTGAAAGCACATCGGAAACTATCTCTACATTGTCAATAGTTGGAATTGTGTTGGGCATCATTACGCACGCCGTAACGCCGCCAAGAGCCGCTCCAGCGGCCCCAGAATAAATGTCTTCACTTTCCTCGCCACCGGGTGTACGAAAGTGCACTTGAATATCTACAAGTCCGGGCATGACTATCGCATCCGACGCGTCGACGCTTTCTCCCTGCCCGTCGAAGGTGCCCGGTTCTCCGCTGCCAGCAATGACACCGTTTCTGAGTAACAGGTCGACTCGCCGTTCAGACAGCTGGTCAACGACTGTTCCGCCAGCAATCACAATGGGATTAGCCATAGTCCAACCCTATGACGACATTGGGCCGTCGGGACGTAACTTCAGATAGAGAGGTAACATCGAAGTATGGTTGACATCGCCGGGGACCACCAGATCATCAGCCCTGAGCAACGCGAAACTTATGAACGGGATGGCTATTTGCAGCTCGCTGGTTTCGTTGATTCGGACACGCTTGATGATCTGAAAAAGGCGTCAATCGAGTTCGTTGAATTAAGCCGAGATTTGCAAACTTCTGGGAAGGTGCTGGATCTGGAACCCGGTCACACGGAACAGACACCTCGGATCAGGCGTCTGAATTCACCCGTGGATAACCACGAAACGTTCCGAAATTTCAGCCTTGAAGGCATGGCGGGAAAACTTGCTTGCGCTCTACTGGGCGGACCGGTCCGGTACCACCACTCAAAGCTCAACTTCAAATGGTCTGATGGTGGCGAAGAAGTGCAATGGCATCAAGATATTCAGTTCTGGCCGCACACCGATTTCAGCCCCTTGACAATTGGCGTCTACCTCGCCGACGTCGACCAGGAAATGGGACCGATGGGTGTCTTGCCGGGAAGCCATCGCGGGGCCCTTTTCGACCAGTACCGAACTGATGGTGCCTGGAACGGCGCCATCGGGACACAAGATCTAGAGACGCTCGATCTTGAGGCGGTGGCGTGGCTTACTGGCACAGCCGGATCGGTTACGGTCCACAATTGCTGCATGGTGCACGGATCTTTACCTAACAATTCTTCGCGTCCGAGACCTCTGCTGCTGCAAACTTACTCACGCGCGGATTCGTACCCGATCGCCCACATCGGCGCCAACGGGTCAACCGGCGGCCTCAGCGGCACGGTGATCGGTGGCGATTCACACCAACGGGTCGTCGTCCAGGGACGCGAAATTCCAGGAGCTCCAGATTGGTCACGGCGCGGAGCACCGACGATTTTTGGCTCCCAACAAAAAGACACCTGAGGTCAGGGTGACTGAGCCAGCTTTCTTCGGCGCATTGCAAACGGTACTGATTCGAGAAATCCCGGGCTGCGTCGACCTCGTAAAAATCGAGCGCCTTTCGGGTGGGGCCAGCATGGAGACTTACCGACTCGTTGTGAGAATGACCGACGGCGACAGTGTTCTGTGCATGCGAAGAGGCGCTGGCGGGATCGATCGCGAATCGGTGAGCGCCATCGGTTTAGCTACTGAAGCACTTCTGATGCGTACCGCACGTGAGTGCGGCGTGGTGGAACCGAAAGTTCATTACGTCTTAACGGAAAAAGATGAAGTTGGTGTGGGTTTCATTATGGAATGGCTCGATGGTGAAACGCTCGGCGCCCGAATCGTTCGATCAGCAGAATTGGATGCTGTTCGCGAACGGTTGGCTGAACAGTGCGGACGAGAATTGGCGAAGATTCATGCAATTGATATCGAAAAATTGAGGTTGGCACAGCACCTTCCAGTGTTGGATCCAGGTTCATATCTCCACCAAACCTGGGACCGTTATAAGGAATGGGACACAGCGCAACCGATGATCGATTTCACTGGGCGATGGTTGGCCGAAAATCTTCCGGTCTTGAGCGACTATCGCCTTGTCCACAACGACTTCCGCAACGGGAACTTGATGATCGATCCGGAGACGGGCCTCTCCGCTGTGCTCGACTGGGAGACAGCGCACATTGGGGATCCGATGCGCGACATTGGATGGATTTGTACGAATTCTTGGCGGTTCGGGCAGCGCGACCTCGCGGTTGGAGGGTTCGGGCGTCTTGACGATTTGATCGCTGGCTATGAAGCCGAGAGCGGTGAAACGGTGGATAGAAAGCGTGTTGAGTATTGGGAAGTTTTCGGGTCTTTCTGGTGGGCGGTCGGCTGTCTGGGAATGGCCGATCAATACCGGGTCGGTCCTGATGCCACAGTTGAACGCCCCGCGATCGGTCGTCGATCTTCTGAGTGTCAAGTGGATTGCGTCAATCTACTGATCCCTGGACCTGTGGAGTTGATTAGCCCAGCGTCGGTGGAAAAGTCGTCGGATATGCCGCGCCTCGACGAGTTGCTAACGAGCGTCCGCGACTTTTTGCACGCAGATGTGATGAATGAAACATCCGGACGGATCAACTTTCTGGCGCGAGTTGCTGGCAACAGCCTTGATGTTGTGCAACGCGAATTGACCATTGGCCCGCAGTTGCGGCGTCAAGAACATCGACGCCTAGAAGCATTACTTGGGCAGGAAGGCACTGTGGATGATCTGCGGTGGGAGTTGGTAAGAACACTTCGTGATGGCTCAATGGACATCGCTCGACTTGACCTTCACGAGTATTTGCGTGAGACAGTGGTCAACCAGGTGGGCATCGACCAACCAAAATATTCTGGCTTTCGATTCGCGGCGAGCAGTTCACATGAGGAGTAGCGTTGTCGCATGACTGTTCACGATATGCACCTAGAAATCTCGGAGAATATCGAAGCTGACGCTGCTGCCATCTACGCCTTGATTAGCGACCTTCCCCGCATGGGCGAGTGGAGCACCGAGAATATTGGTGGAGAGTGGATTAGCGGGACACCTGGCGCTGTCGGCGCACGCTTTCTTGGGACAAATCGCATCAAAGCATTTGAGTGGTCGGTTCCTGTCGAAGTCACAGTTGCTGAGCAAGATGAGTGCTTTGAGTTTGTTGCCGCCCCCGATGATGGTCCCTACGTAAGGTGGACTTATCGCTTGGAGCCTCTGGGAACGGCAACTCGCGTGACAGAAATTTGGGATGTCATGGATTTGCCCCCAAGCTTGGCCAAGATGACAGATGAACAACTTGCCGGTCGAAAGGCTGCAGTTCAGGGAACGATCGAAGCGACGTTAGCGGGCATCAGATCAAGCGCTGAAGGATGACTAAAACAGCTGCGGAAGCTGTCGCTGAAGCCGGCGCGTGGTTGAAGGAAAATCCGCTTGTAGGTAGTAGGCGTATCTGGTTAGAAAAATTGGTTGATTCCGGGTGGGCGGCGCCAAGTTGGCCTGAACAATGGTTCGGTCGTGGGCTTGAGCCGGCAGTGGCCCGGGCAACTGACGCTGTGTTTCGCGAGGCCCGGTTTGACGATTCCAACGACGCCGACACCGCCCCAATGGATTCGGTATTTGGGGGCGACGCGCCACCGGGCTGGGGGCAAGATGTAGTGAACTTGTGGGCCGCGACCATCGTTTCGCACGCGAGCGACGAATTAAAGGGCGACATTCTTAGAGATCTGCTCACAGGAAAACTCTCGATGTGTCTCCTCTACAGCGAACCTGGGGCCGGATCGGATCTAGCGTCGATCCGAACATCTGCAGTTCGTGACGGTGACGAATGGATCATCAACGGACAGAAGGTCTGGACGTCGGGAGGCCGCAACGCGGATTACGCCCTTCTGATTACCCGAACTGACCTAGATCAACCCAAGCATCGTGGCATTTCCTTCTTTTTCTTTCCGATGAAACAACCAGGGGTCGAAGTGCGACCACTTCGTCAAGCTACGGGTGACGCACGGTTCAACGAAGTTTTCATCACCGATGCTCGCGTACCGGCCGCAAACATGCTCGGACAACTCAACGAGGGTTGGCGGGTGCTCACCTCAGCATTGACCTATGAACGCGCCGCTATGGGAGCTACACAACAGAGACGCCAAAATGCCCAATCAGTCGTTGAGACGCGCGACGAGACGAGCGAAGCTCCGGCACCGGTCCCTGATTTAGCGCTTCTTGAGCTCGCTCAAACACGCGGTTGCTCCGGGGACCCAGTCGTGCGACAGGATCTGATGCGTTTGTACGCATGGCGCACGCTCAACGAATGGAATAACCGTCGCGCAAAAGCTGCGATCGAACAAGGGACGACGACACCGATTGTTTCTTTGGGGAAGCTTGCAATGTCGCGGATGCTTCACTTCGCGGGCAGTCTTCAAGCAGAAATCCTGGGCTCCGAAGCCATGCTCGGCGCTGGGTCGTCTCCACAAGCAGGAGATGCGACCTACGCGATGCTTAATGCGTACTTTACCTCCATAGGGGGTGGGACTGATCAGATACAACGCAACATCATTGGCGAGCGCATCCTCGGCTTACCAAAGGAACCCGAGCCCGACAAAGGGGCACCATTTCGAGAGGTACTGACCGGATAAATTGAGGGTGGCGTCGGCGCGCCAGCGAGCGACCAGCCTCTGAGCCAGCACCTAGGCGCCGCGTGAGTTACCGTTCGCTGCGTGCCTGACAAATACTTTGAGGTAGATGACGTTGCGACTCTTGTCCACCATCGAGGCAAGTCCACTCTCCCGGGCGAGCCTCCGGACTTGACTAACGGATGCAGCTTGCTTCTACTACACGACGCTGGGAGTAACGGGAACTCATTTCGGGATCTTATGGATTGTTTGGCGTTGAATCACTCGCCAGTCAGTTTCGATGAACCCGGTCACGGACGTAGCGGCGAGCTTGACAGCCTCGCATCGGTTGAGGCCATGGCGGTCCACGCGGAGAACCTGGTCGGCAATTGGGAGTTGAACAACCTAATTGTGGTCGGTGAGGGCAAGGGGGCGGCAGTTGCTATTGAGCTCGCTAGTCGCGCAATCATTAATGTCTCAGGCGTTGTCTGCATCGGTGCGGTAGGACAGTCAGTGGACTTAAGCCAAGAAATTAGCGAATTGGCGTTGATTGCTTCAGGAAAAGCCCGACGACAATTTGACTCAACCGGTTACGCCTCTGATACCGACGAGAGCGTCTTTCGAAAAGCGTTTGCGGAGTGGGTGAAGACTGACCCCAGAGCAGCCCTTGGCGCTCGGCGAGCTCAGGCAAAATGGAATACAGATGCTGATGTCTCTCACATAAAGACTCCGGTGCTCGTGGTGATCGGTGAGGAGACCGAAGATCATTATCGTGATAGTTCCGAACAACTCGCCGACGAATTACCTCGGGGGGCTACACGCGGGCTTGACGGCGCGGCGCGCCGAGGGGCCATCGAAAAACCAGCCGAGCTCAACTTTATTATTGACACGTTCTCCAATGAACTAGAGGTAGCGAAGTGAGTACTGCCGAGTTCCCAACCGGTGTGGCTATAGCCGGTGTATATGAACACCCAAGCCGGTTCTCTCCTAACAAGACAGAATTTCAGATCATGGCCGAGTGTGCCAAAGGTGCGTTAGATGACGCTGGCCTTGCACGTGAAGACGTGGACGGGCTGTTTGGTGCATCAATGTCTATGGGGATGATGGGGATCGTGGACCTGGCTGAATATTTGGACATGCGACCTGATTATCTCGATGGCACGAATATCGGAGGTTCGTCGTTCGTTTCCCATGTGACTCATGCGGCGGCAGCCATTCATGCAGGGTTGTGCTCCACTGCGCTAGTGCTCTACGGCTCAACAGCAGCTTCTAACGCGATGGCAATTGGAACAGGTGGCACAGGCGGGTCGAAAAACCCTGATACAGCGTTTTCCGCGCCCTATGGCATGACGACCGTTGGAAGCTACGCGATGTACGCCAACCTCCATATGAATAAATACGGCACAACCAGCGAGCAATTAGCGGAGATCGCGGTGACGATGCGTCAGCACGCTGGACTTAATCCATTAGCCAAGATGCGAACTCCCATCACCATCGACGACGTGTTGGAGAGCCGTATGATCTCGAGGCCTCTGCATTTATTGGATTGCTGCATCATTAGCGACGGTGGCGGAGCAGTCGTTGTCACCTCCCTTGAACGGGCAAAGAATCTCAAAACGAAACCTGTTCACCTCCTCGGTTGTGGTGAGGCAGTCCAACATCAGGGCGTTGGGGACAGTGATTTACTAACAATTGCGGCCAAACAATCAAGTCTGACTGCAATGAAAATGGCCGGAATCAAACATTCAGACATAGATTTCGCCATGGTGTACGACTCGTTCACTATCACCGTGTTAGCGACGTTGGAGAACCTCGGTTTTTGTGAGCCAGGAGAAGGCGGAGATTTCGTCAGCAACGGTGGGATTGGCTTGGGAGGTCAGCTACCGGTAAATCCAGACGGAGGCGGGCTTTCTTCCAACCATCCAGGAATGCGAGGCATTTTTCTCGTTATCGAAGCGGTAAAACAACTGCGCGGAGAATGCGGCGATCGGCAGGTCGCTAGTGCAGAAATTGCGATCGCCCATGGAACCGGCGGCACCATCGGAGATAAACACAGCGGAGCTACCTTGGTCTTAGGAGCGGACAGATGAGTTCAATTACTCACCCCAACCCGTACGCGTCGTGGGAAACCCGTGGCTTTTGGGAGGGTGCAGGGCGGGATCAACTGGTATTGCAAAAATGCACCACTTGCGGACTGGTTCAGCACCGACCCAGAGGCGTTTGCGCCCACTGCCTTGACAGTCGCGGGCTCGAACATTTTGTTGCCAGTGGTCGTGGCTTGATTTATAGCTACACCGTCACCGAACAGAACCAAGCCAAAGGATTCGTTGAGGCATGCCCGTACATCATGGCGTATGTGACATTGGATGAAGGCCCACGCCTTTTGACCGTAATCGTTGATTGTGAACCAGATTCAGTTGGTATCGGCATGTCTGTCATCGCCGGCTTCGCAAGTCAAGAACGCGACGACGGAGAACTGTTTGCTATTCCCGTCTTCCGCCTTTCCTGACTAACAAACTCATGCTCTTAGACCTCCACACCCACTCAATCAAATCCGATGACGGACGCGCAAAGGTTGAGAATTACTGCAAATGGATCCGGAAGAAAGAGTTGCCATTAGATGGGTTCGTTTTGACAGAACACAGGCAGTTTGACGGCGAATCAGATTATCGACACCTCGAAGACGAATATGACTTACTAATCCTCAAGGCCAGCGAAGTGGAAACCGATTTTGGACACGTTCTTGTATTCGGCGTAAATGAGGACCTCTTAGCCAATTTGGATTTCTCAAATATTCGCCTACCCATTGAGCGAGTCTTAGCTGAGTCAGACCGATGTGGAGCATTCGCCGCTCCCTGCCACCCTGGACGAAAACGAGTTGGGCTCTTTTCCCACTACGAAGAACGCGGCGCGGTTGAGGGTGTGCACACTGTTGAGACGCTCAACGGTGGCTCGATTCCCGGTGAAGATGAGCTATCCGTCGAAATGGCGGAACAACATGGGTATCTCGGATTTGGCGGTAGCGACAGTCACGTCGTCAGTCGGATCGGGTTTTGCGCTACAGAGTTTCCAGATCAAACGATCACATCGGTTGATGGTCTGGTAAAAGCATTGAAGGGCGGAGCCTTCCAGGCAGTAACTCTCCGAGGTGGACAGGCCGGAAGCTAATTAGTCAGGGCGACCGTCCGGTCAACTACCTCATCTAGATGGAGTACAGCGTGACCTGAGAGACTCGTCTCTATCAACCCGTTCCACCCCGATAACCAACCTGCCGGGATTTCGCGACCCGTCAAGCCCCACAACCCTCCCACCGTGGCGCCGTTGCAATCAGTATCCCAACCGGCACTAACCGTGTCGCCGATAGCTGCACTGAAATCGTCGGGATTTCGCGACAGGCCCCAGGCCACCAAAGCTAAATTGTTGACAGTGTGGACCGGAGACATACCCTCAAACTCTGCGTGCAACTGAGACGCGTCGGAGTCCGTCGCACACGAAAGCCCTAAAGCAATGGCACCAGCAGATGCAGACCCACTTGGAATGTACGACGCTGCTTCTTCGATGGCCCTTTGCGGTGCCCAACCCGCTCCGATGAGGGAACCAGCGACCGCTATGACCACAGCCCCGTGCACGCCGTCACCGCGATGACTAAGAGCGGCATCAGTTCTCGCAAGAGAAGCGGCTTCGGTGGGTTCCCCCGGCGCGACCCAGCCATACAAATCGGCCCTAATCTGAGCACCAATCCAGTCGTTATAGGGATTGTCGCTGCATTCCGCTATGTCGAACGCCGGCGGAGCACCGGAAGGGAAACCCATCCCAGCATCTGCAAGGAGTCTTGAGTACGCCTCGCGTTCTGCCGTGAATACGATCGCACCGGGTAGGAACCGAAGCCAAGCACGTCCGACATCGGCAGTACTGAAACCTCGACCATATTCCTCCAGAATTAGAAGAGAAATCAGCGTGTAATTGATGTCGTCATCTGGGATTGCTTTCTCCATGCGACCACGACAGGCATCGTGGTCTCGGAGTTCGGACTCAGATCCTTCAATCAATGGCACATAATCGCGCAGCGGTAACGCCTTGGCGCGCTCGAGGTAACTCTGGAGCGCTTCTCTTCCTTTTCGCATTGACAACTGTTCAACAGGTTTCCCGAGCATGCATCCGCTCACCCGGCCAGCCCATGCATTACGAATCCGTGAACGATATGAAACGTCGTCATTTGACATACAGGTAATCATTACTCGCTATGACGACGATTGCGTGCAAGTGTTACCTTCGCCCTGTAGCCGACCGTTCGGATCTCGGCCACTGAAAGTCTGTCGTAGCGAGAGGTATTCATGGGAAACGCGGAGGCCCCGATAGAACTTGGGGCAGTTCGAGACCGCTGGGTGGGTGTCGAATTCGACTGGGCGAGCTTTGATATGCGTGTCGACGACATGGTTGCGTGGGCGAAAGCCTGCGGTGAGCAAGATCCTCGCTTTACCGATCCTGACCACACAGATTTCCAAGCGCACCCCGGCTTCACCACTCATTGCATGTCGGGCCGAGTTCTTCCCAACGACTTCCCACAAATTGGTGGCGGTTTCGGAATTGATGGAGGCAAGAACGTTCAGGTTCACGCCCCGATCCGAGCTGGAGACACTCTTCACGCGACAACCACCATTGCTGATGTATTCGATAAAACTGGCAGAAGCGGCACGATGATTTTCATCGTGCAGCGAATGGAATTTCGAAACGACGAGGGTGAGTTAGTTTCCACTGTCGACTGGAAAATGATCAAAAAGGCCTAACGCAATGTCGCATTCACTTTCATTCGAAGACATAGAGCTTGGGGACGAGCTTTCTGAATCTCATCCAGACGTATCAATGGCTGCTGTCACAACCTTTTGTCATGCCGCAAAGCATCTGTTCGAACGATTTACCGATCACGAGGCAGCACGCGCCGAAGGATTCGCAGGAGCCATTGTTCCGGGAATAATGAGTCAAGGGCTCTTAGCAGCAATGGTTCATCGTTGGGCGCCGGGCTGCAACATCAAAAATATCGACACCGTATTCCGGGGTACGTTACTTGTTGACTCAGAAATCGTTATGACCGGCGCTGTGACTGACACAGATGAAGCGCAGCGTCGCATTGAGCTAGATCTAGCGATCATCGCCGAAGATGGTCGCACCGGAGTTATAGGAACTGCCACAGTGGAGTTCCCCCAATAGGACCTTTGGTCTGGAAGGGCTATCGAATGAAGCTTGAGTTGGGAGCCGACGAGGTACTCAGCACGACCCGATCAGTGCGACGACGACTCGACCTAGAACGAGTGGTTGGTGAGGATGTTCTTCGGGAGTGCCTCATGTTGGCCCTGCAGGCGCCGACCGGTTCACTCCGACAGGATTGGCACTTTGTCGTGTCCACCGATCGCGAGCAATGTCGTGAGGTCGGGTTGATATACCAACAAGTTTGGATGTCAATGGTGACTGACGACTATCTGTCCTCGTCGGCGTCACGTCAAGGAACTGAAGGAGACCAAGAATCCTGGTTGGACATGATGGGTTCGGCTCGCCATCTAGCCGAGGTCTTTCCTGAAGTCCCTGCGATTTTCGTTCCTTGCATCAGCGGCCGACTTGATGGTGCTGATGCCATGACACAAGCAGTCAAGTGGGGTTCGATAATTCAGGCGGCATGGAGTTTCATGCTCGCCGCCAGAGAACGCGGTCTCGGGACATGCTGGACAACCGTCCATCTCCAACGGGAACGAGATGTGGCTGAAGTACTGGGGATCCCCTACGACGACGTCCAACAAGTTGCCTTGAGCCCAATCGCGTACACGGACGGCACCGATTTTCGTCCCGGTCGACGAAAGCCAGACAGCAAGTTTGTTCACATAAATGGTTGGTGACGTGATTTCGCCTGAAAACCTTGAGAACGAAGTTCGGTTGTGGCTCACTCAGAATTGGGACCCAAACGCAGACTTAATTGAATGGAGGACACTTCTCGCAGATAGCGGGTGGGGGTGTCCGTCGTGGCCCAAAGATTGGTATGGGCGCGGGCTGCCGTTAACGGCAGATGTCGTTGTGAAGAAGGTGTTCTCTGAAATCGGAGCCGTAGGAGTAGCCGCCGGCGTCAGTATGTATCTTGTCGCGCCAACCCTCCTCGAATGGGGTAGCGACGACCAAAAGCAGCGGTTTCTTCGACCCATTCTTACCGGCGAACATAAGTGGTGTCAGTTGTTCAGCGAACCTGGGGCAGGATCCGACTTGGCTGGGTTATCTACTCGCGCAGATCAAGATGGTGATGAGTGGGTGGTTACCGGCCAAAAAGTGTGGAACTCAGGAGCACATAAAGCCGACTACGGCATCCTCCTTGCGCGGACAAATCCAGAATCACCGAAACACCAAGGGATCTCATTCTTCGCGATACCTATGGATCAGGCCGGCATCGAAGTACGGCCTCTGCGTCAGATGAACTGGCATTCGTCATTTAACGAAGTATTCCTTGACTCGGCCCGCGTCCGCCACGAAAACCTGATCGCGGAAGCCGGTCAGGGGTGGCGCGTCGCATTGACAACCCTGGCTCATGAGCGAAGCGCAGTCGGAACGCCTAGGCCTCGGTTTTCCCTAGATGGTGGTTCGCTAGTGCAACGCGCCAAAAAGGAAGCAGACGAATACTTTTCGACGTACCGCTGGTACCCACAGCGGGCTGGAAGGCCGCGCATGGTTCGGTCCGAAGCGGGACGACTCGGCCGAGGGTCTGAGCACCTAATAAGACAACAGGTGGCCCAAATCGAAGAGCTACAGCGAGCTTCGAAATGGACAAACCAAAGAGCTCGAGCAGCGCGAATAGCGGGCCGGCCACCAGGTGCCGAGGGATCAGTAGCCAAACTCAACATGAGCGTCACCGCCCGGGCGAGTCACAAGGCCCACACTTCGATCGCCGGGGCCTATGGGATGTTGAACGGTGAGGAAGGGCCGGGCGGCGGTCTGATCGCCGAAGTGCTGGTGTCGACACCAGCGCAATCGATAGCTGGCGGTACTGATGAAATTCAACGGAACATCCTAGGAGAGCGCGTCCTGGGGTTACCCAAAGAACCCAGCAACGAATAACTCTGTGCGCGAGCACGGAGGACGCCTAGTCTCGGTGCACGCTTCTGATTACACCGGGAGGATCTGTGGCGCCTCACTTGCTGGCTGACGCAATCGATTGGGTGCCCTTTGCTGGTTTCGAAGGGCTCTATTACAACGTTCTTGCGGTCGATGAAAATGATGAAACCGTAGAAATGTTGATGAAATTCGACCCAGGGATCAAATGCATCCCGCACCGTCATATCGGGCCAGTCAAAACCTTAGTCATTGAGGGCGAGCACCAACTTTTCGATGTGATGGACGAAAATCTCCAAACTGACTGTCGACCGGCTGGAACATTTTCTTGCCACAACGGCGACGAAGCTCACATCGAAGGCGGCGGAATAGACGGCGCTGTCATCTTGCTGTCAATGACCACGGTTGGCGGTGATGTTTGGGAGACCTACAACGACGACATGCTGGTCGACCGTGTGTCTTCAGCCACCGACTTTCGGCGCGGTATCGCAAAACAGGCGTCCCGCCATCAGCATTCTTCGTGACTGACCCACAGACGGCCCTCACGCGACGATTCGCAAAAGCTGCCGAACCGCTCCATTCCTGCGCCTATTACGCAGACGAGATCAACCGCTTCACCGAAATGGGCTACAGCGGTTGGTGGCACGCCTACTTCGCCTACCGGTCCGCCCCAATGGGGAAAGCTACTGCCCAACAAGTCACGGACGCGTTTTACAACTTTGCCCCTCGAATGGTCGACAAAGCCGTCCCCAACTGTTGGGAAGTCATGTCGCCTTCTCAGGTCCGGCAAACTCAACTGGACCTGGTGGATCGTGCGCTTCATCGCATATTTGGTGACTACAAAGCTCAGCGAGAACTTGCCTATGCGAGTGAGGTGCTGAAAACGTCGATACCTGAATTAGACACAAAGGAGCGCCCGTTATTCGCTGCATGGGCTGGAGAACCCTGGCCGGACTCATCGCTATTGGATCTGTGGCACGCGACAACTTTATTACGCGAATACCGATTTGATGGACATAACAGTGCCCTACGTCAGGCCGGCCTGTCGGGATTGGGCTGCCACCTTATGATGGCTGCAGATGGTCGCGGCACACCAGAAATCATTCAAAAGATTCGCGGATGGAGCCATGAAGAATGGAAACAAGAAGCTGCGGAATTGCGGTCTCGCGGATGGATATCCGCTGACGGCCGGCACACGCCGTTGGGTCGTTCAGTACGAAGAGGCGTCGAATTGGCAACTGATCAAAACGCTCAGGCGATCGTCGTGAATCTCGGAGATGAACGCTCAGGAAAGGTACTTGAAGTCCTTGAGCAGGTGGCAGCGTTTCTTATCGAAACGGATGTGGTTCCAGGCACTTGGCCTCCGAAGCATTTAGGGCAAATGGGTTCCGCCTAATCGGTCACAGCGCGGTAGATTTGGGTCTCGGATGACGAGGCCAGCTGTGTCGCAGGATAACGAAAACGTGGTTGCTGACGAAGAGGGAACCGGACTAAAGAGTCGGACGGATTTCATTCGAGCTCTGATGGAATCTGACGTTGAATCCGGCCGTTTTGATGGTCGAGTGCAGACCCGTTTCCCCCCCGAACCCAACGGCTACCTCCATATTGGGCACGCGAAAGCTATTTGTTTGAATTTCGCACTAGCGCAAGAAAGCAACGGCATTTGCAACCTCCGTTTCGATGACACAAACCCTGAGACTGAAGATGAACGGTACGTAGAGGCAATTATTGAAGATTTACGCTGGCTTGGTTTCAGTCCGGATGACATTCACCACAGTTCGGACTACTTCCCACAGTTGTACGAATGGGCAGAACACTTGATTCATGCAGGCCTCGCGTATGTCGATGATCAAGACAGCGACACTATTTCAAAACAACGCGGCGGTTTTGGAAAGCCGGGGGTGAGTAGCCCGTTCCGGACCCGGTCAGTTAACGAAAACCTCGACCTGTTCCGACGGATGAGGGACGGGGAATTCCCCGAAGGAAGCCGGGTGTTGCGCGCTTTGATCGATATGCAAAGTGAAAATATGCAGCTTCGCGATCCCATCATGTACCGGATTCGAGCGGTGAGACACCATCGGACTGGCGGGGATTGGAATATCTACCCAACATACGATTGGGCACACGGCCAAGGAGATGCCATAGAAGGGGTGACGCATTCGCTTTGCTCACTTGAATTCTCAGACAACCGCGCCCTCTATAAATGGTTCCTGGACAACCTTCCTCTTGATGCCCCGGCCCCATATCAAACTGAGTTCGCTCGGCTTGAACTTACGCATACCGTGACGTCAAAACGGAAGTTGAAGGAACTGGTCGAAAGTGCCGAAATTGACGGGTGGGACGACCCTCGCCTGCCAACCCTCAGAGCTTTACGCCGGCGCGGGTACCCGCCTTCAGCGATTCGAGAATTTTGCTCATTTATCGGCGTTTCTCGAACCAATTCAAGAAATGCGATCGAGCTACTCGAATCTTTCGTGCGCACAGAACTCAATGCGAAGGCTCAGCGCCGCATGGCGGTCATACGGCCACTCAAATTGATCATCACAAATTGGCCCATGGGCGACGACGGGCGGCCAGTTCTCGAATACCGGTCATTGATGAATAACCCGGAGAACGATGCGGATGGGACCCGACAGGTCCCATTCAGCGGTGAACTTTGGATCGAAGACGACGATTATCGTCAGGACCCACCGCCCAAATATTTTCGACTCTCACCCGGCCGCGAAGTCCGTTTACGAGGCGGCTACCTAGTGACCTGCACCGGAGCTATCCAAGACGACGACGGCAACGTGGCGGAAGTCCACTGCACCTATGACCCTCTGACCGCCGGAGGCGCTGCGCCCGATGGCCGCAAGGTGAAGGCCACTATTCACTGGGTCGAGGCAAACCACGCCTTAGACGGAACTGTCGCGTTATATGAGAGGCTCTTTACGGCGGAAGTTCCCGGCGAGAAGACCGGTGAACCGATTGATGATTTGAATCCAGCGTCGCGAGAAATTATTAACGGCTGTAAATTCGAGCCGGAATTGGGTGAACACCTCAATGACAACGTCGTTCAGTTCGAACGGCTCGGCTATTTCGCTGTAGATCAAGACGACCCGCGCTTCTTCCATCGAACAGTTGGATTGCGCGACGAATGGGCGAAGTTACAGCAGCGCCAAACGGGAGGTCCATAAGGTGCAAAATCCTAAAGATCCGCGAGTTGCTGTAGTGACAGGTGGCGGTACAGGGGTCGGAGCGGCTGTGGCGAGGGCACTCGCATCAAATGGGTGGTCGACAATAATTTGTGGCAGGCGTCTTGAGATACTCGAAGAAGTCGCTGCAGGATTCGACGAGCCGGGCCTAGCGGCTCGGGTGGACGTTAGCGACCCATCAGATGTGGACCAACTCTTTTCATTAGCGGCTAAAACGTTTGGGCGGGTAGACCTTTTGTTTAATAACGCCGGGATAGGCGCACCTCCATTGCCGATCGAGGAATTGTCAGTAGACGCGTGGCGAGAGGTCGTAGACACGAACTTGACCGGCTCTTGGCTCTGCGCTCGTGCGGCGTTCGCTCAAATGAAGCGTCAATTGCCCGCCGGAGGTCGCATCATTAACAATGGATCGGTTTCGGCTCAAACACCCAGGCCATTTTCCTCTCCTTACACAGCAACCAAACATGCCATTACCGGACTCACCAAAGCATTGGCCCTAGAAGGCCGGGTGCACGGAATCACCGTCGGGCAAATTGATATCGGCAACGCCCTGACACCGCTCACAGCTGCGATGACCGAAGGCGTGCTTCAAGCCGATGGCACAATAGAAGTCGAGTCCACCATGGATGTTGAGGAAGTCGCCAAAGCGGTACTCATGATGGCTGAGCTGCCCCCAGAGGCCAATGTCTTGACGATGACCGTAATGGCCAATGGGATGCCCCTTGTTGGGCGTGGCTGAGAGAACTCGGTAAGTCGAATCAACCTTCGACGAGGTACATAGAACCTTCGCTAGCCGCTTGCCGAATTGGTCGCGCATCTGAATAGCTTGAGCTTTCGTACCACTGTGTAGCTGCGTCCATTGACTCGAACTCCAAAATCACTGTTCTCGAGGCCGGCTCCGCGCCTTCGAGAGAAACGCATTCGCCGCCGCGCACTAGGTACCTGCCATCGTGTTCAGCCACTGACTGAGCAGCTAACGGTTTGTACGCTTCGTAGCGGTCCGGGTCGGTTATCTCACCTTGGAAAATTATGTACGCGGTCATTAGTTGCTTTCTATACGGATGTCTTGGTCTTATCGATCTAGGTCTCCGGTCAGTTTCGACAAAGCGAATGATTGGCTACCGATAGCGAGAAGCTCGCCTGTTTGGGCATACAACTCGATCGTTCCATGGCCGATGCTATTTCGAATAGCGGCTGATTCGATATTCATCAACACCCATTCCGAGCTAACGAGAGAAGCGATACGGACTGTGTGGTCAAGGCTGGAGCCACGAAACGCGCTGTCAAGGCTCACCCGCATACCACTTGGGAGCAGGTCTGCTAACGCAATCAGCCCTGGAGCAGTCGACGCAAGGCGTTCAGGTAATCGTGCCCAGTACCGAACAGTTCGTTTACCAGGTTCCTGCCCGGCGAGACGAATATTTGCCTGGTCCGTGAACGAATACCCGGTCTCAGAAACCGGGCCTCTGGGAGGGCATTCGTCGGGCGGCGGAACTATTGGGGCAGTCAGCCAACTTCTATCGACGCCGAGTTCTCGTCCTCCCAGCCCACCTGCGGCCCGAAGCACCACAACGTCCTCATGAGTGCATGTTGCCGCGGTCTGAGTGATTTGATTGCCGACGATAAGTTGTTCAACGTCAATGGTGACAGTTGAGCCAACAGGTGCGCGAGAAAGAAATTGGCCGCTGATAAATGACACTGGGCGATCGTTTGTGGCTTCCATCGCGACAGCGACGGCAGCAAGCCCACAACCACCATGCAAGGTGCCGGTTGCCCCTGCCAGTTCCTTCGTGACGTCGAACAGCCAAGAATTTGGTCGACCCCCTGGACGTAAACTCAGGAAATTAGAAACCGACCGATCTGGTTGAAGTGGAGCCGAAGGGCCATTTTCAGGTGCCAATATTTGTCGCCTTGTCGAAGATAGGGGGTTCGCCTTGTTAGACGGAACCTAATCAAACATCCACGGGCCATCTTGACCAGGTTCAAAATGATCGGGTCGTATCCCGAAAGCCTCAATCATTCTCTGCCAGCCGCTCCCCACAGCTAACAATGCCCCAAGCCTAAGAATTTCCGCCTGATTGAAGTGGTCAACCAATTCTGCGTAAAGCGTTTCAGGAATCGGACCCTTGGGGTTACCAGCTAAGTGGTCCGTAAACGCCAATGCCGATTTCCACGCTTCCGGGAGATCAGAGGACCTGTAATCATCCAATTGTTGGATGATCTCATCGGTTAAGCCGGTGCGCACCAACGATGCGCTTTTCACCATGCTTCAATGAAAACACTCATTGACGTTCGCCATACGGATCCGGCAAAGTTCGATCATGTGCCGATCAAGGCCAGATGTACCGCCGTACATCAAAGCCACCCAATCAAGGAACATGTTGAGCGTTAGCTCATCATTAGCCAATGTTCGAAATAAATTGTCATCTTGGTAAGCCTTGGCGTACCAAGTTTCGAGCCGGTCAATGTTGCGATCATCAAGTTCTTCTAATTTGGGAAGATGTCCAAGGTTATTTGCCATAGCTACTCCTTTAAGGCATGTTAGGCCGGTCGACCTTGGTAGATGGTTTGCAAAAGCCAATGAGCGACATCAAGGCGATTCAACGGTCGCTGAAGCGTCGCAAGGGCTGCTTCCACAGCATCTGAGCCGATGCGTTCGATGCGAGCCTTGTATAGCGATGCAGCAAGCGGGGCCACAAACTCCGGATGTCCTTGAACGCACATCACGTTGGTGCCCACCGTAAAGGCGCCAACCGGGCAAGTAGCAGCCGTGGCGATGAGTTGCATCTCGTCGGAAACGGTCAGAACCTGGTCTTGATGGCTGGCGATGAGACTGTAGCCATCGGGCAAATCAAGCCACGGAGGGCTGTCGAGCACCTCGTAGTCAACTACACCGATGTTCCATCCACCAGGTGCGGGGCCAACGTGAGCACCGAGTTCCGCGGCAATGAGTTGATGGCCAAAGCACACACCAGCCAACGGCACCTGAACTTCGAGGGCTCGACGGGTCCAGGTTCGTAGTTGAGAGATCCAGCCGTCGTCATCCACAACAGATTGACGCGAACCGGGAATGATCCATCCATCGCACTCATCGTGGGCTGGTAATAAGTCGCGCTTCACGTCAACGGCAACAATCTCGTGACCACTGAATTCGAATAGATTGCGGAACAGTTGTTCGTAATCACCAGCTACGGCGCGATGTGGCAGGTCGATCGAATCCAAAATCAGTAAGCCCAAACGAGCAGACGGAAGAGGAGCACTCATTCCGACGATGTTACGGCGTAGCCGCTAGGCGCGACTCGCATGAAGTGCATAGGCTCCTCGTAGGCCGTGTTTTACCCAAAGGGACGAGATATGAAAGCTGCAGTGTTATGCGAACAGCCCGGAGAGTTAGTTATAGAAGACCTCGTAATTGACAAACCCGGTCCACAAGAAGTTCTGATCCAAACCGTCGGAGCAGGTCTCTGCCATTCCGACCTACATTTCATGGAAGGTCTCTTTAGGACACGCCTCCCTGCAGTGATGGGCCACGAGTCAGCGGGAATTGTGCAAGCGGTGGGAGCGGACGTGACATATGTCGAACCGGGTGACCCAGTTGTTGCCTGTCTTTCGATTTTTTGTGGCCAATGTAGACAGTGCCTATCTGGTAATCCTCATCGGTGTACAAATGGCCGTGCTACCTCTCGAGACAAGGACGCTGCCTCACGCCTTCAGCGAGCAGATGGAACCCCAGTGGATCAAATGGCGCGGCTTGGCGGTTTCGCCGAAGAAATGTTGATACATCAAAACGGTCTGGTCAAAGTAACCCCCGACGTCCCTTTAGAGAAGGCGTGCTTGATCGGTTGCGGCGTCACGACCGGTTTCGGGGCGGTGGTTCGCACAGCTGGAGTTCCAGTAGGAGCAATCGTCTGCGTCATTGGCTGCGGAGGCATAGGACTTTCGGCTATTCAAGGGGCTCGCGTGGCTGGCGCCGGCCGAATTATTGCAGTCGATATGAGTTCAGAAAAATTGGACACCGCCCGATTGATGGGTGCTACCGACACTGTCAACGCGTCTGAAGTTGATGACGTCGTGGCCGCGGTAAAAGAGATGACTTCGGGGGGTGTCGAATACAGCTTTGAGGCCATTGGCCTAAAACAGACTGCCGAACAGGCATTTGAGATGCTTGACATGGGCGGCACGGCCACCGTTATCGGGATGGTGCCTTCGAGCACTAAATTGGAGATTCGCGGAATTGAGCTTCTTAGCGAGAAAAAGCTTCAAGGCTCCATGATGGGGTCGAACCAGTTTCGGACCGACATTCCCCAGATGATCGACCTTTACCTCAACGGACGGCTCCTCCTCGACGAGATGGTTTCAGCGACGATAAGCCTTGATCAAATCAACGAAGGCTACGAGTGGATGAAGGCAGGTACGGTCGCCAGGACAGTCATCTCTTTCGGCGCCTGAGGATTCGAATTCGGATAGGTGTGACAAGGAGTGCGGGGGCCGACCATTTGGAATGCCTACTGATCGCCCAACATTTCCGCGATTTCATTCTCAGAAATGCCCGCTCTGGCGGCGCATGTGCGTAATTGTTGAAGGGTCACCGCGTCTATCTCGAAGCCGTCTGCTCGGTCAAGCCGCGCTATTTGTTCTGGTTGACCCGGAACGAACATCTCTTCGCAATCGGCCCTTAATCGAGATTCCAGTAGATATTCCCGATAGCGCTCAATTTCATCAAAATAAGCCTCCGCTTGGCCGACCGATGCCGGGTCAATGATCACCGACAACATGTTGTTAATTATCCGGCCGTCGCGCGCGTTGGCTGGGTGAGCTGTTTCTCCACCCAATAACGCCGCTGCGAGAAGCTCACACATGATCGCCAATCCGGACCCTTTGTGGTCAGCGAACGCGACTAAAGCGCCCCCACGTTCGTCATTCTTGGAGGTGTACCACAGAGCATTCGGATCATCGGTCAAGTTTCCTTCTGCGTCGATGATGGTGTTTGGTGGGACCTTGATGCCTTTGTTAGCCGCGACTCTCGCTTTTCCTCCCGCGATGATGCTGGTCGCCATATCCAGTAGAAAGCCCGGGCGACCATCGCGTCCAGGTACCGCCGCGCAGAATGGGTTCGTGCCGAAACGGGCATCAGCCCCGCCGTAGGCCGCGACCAAGGGCTCGTGTCCGATCACATTTACGAGATGAAACGACGCGAATCCAGCTGCTGCGCACTGTTCCGCCCAGTGCCCGATTCGTCCGATGTGGTAGCTATTGCGAAGCCCTACGATCGCTGCCCCGTGGAGCTGAACACGCTCAATCCCCATGCGCATCGCCTCGAACCCGTTCACTTGGCCGAATCCGGCTTGGCCGTCAAGCGTCAGGAGTGGCCCACGATCTGTCACAACAGTGGGTTGCGAGTTTACTCGCAGCTTTCCGTTGACTACGCCGTCTACATAGGAAGGAAGCATGCCAACACCGTGGGAATCGTGGCCAGCAAGATTGGCCTCAACCAACTGATCGGCCACCAACTGTGCCTCATTTTGCTCGCTGCCTAACGCCCGACAGGTGTGAGCAATAAATTCGCGAATATTGTCCGGATGAAATGTCGTCACGACCTGAACCTTAGTCCGACTGACTTAAGGCAATATTTTTGTGCCCTCTAAATATCCGGGCTCTAATACCTCAACATCGACGTCAATTTGTCTTATCGCACTGATAATGGGTTCCGTGTTGACCGGAATCGAAAACCCCGGCATCCAGTTGTCATGGTGCCCAAAGACGACCTTCTTTGGGCGCAATAGTTCTATTTGCTGAGCAACGAATTGTGCCAACGAACCCTGAATCGGTTCCCCGTCAATATTCCCTCGACCGGCTGCCGCTAAAAGCGCTACATCAGGGTTGAGGCGTTCCATAATCCCGTCATAACGCCCGGAAGTATCCTGAAACAGAACTTTCCCGTCAGGGGTCTCGATCAGATATATGAGCGCTCCACCGTCGCCCCGTTCGCTATGACCAGGTTGGGACTCAACGAGGTGAGCCTGCGTTGCTTCGCCGGTCTCTGTAACCAAGTAACGCATCAAATCTTGTAAACGGTGTTGTTGTTCGTGCCAATGGACACCCAGATCGCCTAAGCACACGGCGTCTGGCTCTTGCATCTCGGAATGGGACCAGACGCACGAATGTTGGCTCGGGTACACAGACACGGTCACCTCAGGAGATAAATCGATTGTTTCACCGCCTGCTACGCAAATCATTCTGTCGAGAGGAACGCCTAAACGTTCTAGAACCCGCACCGACTCGTAGGAACCAATCAGCATTGCGTCCGTATTCGCGATAATCCGTTCAGCCCCCCAAAGGTGGTCGAAATGGCTATGACCGATCAGGATCCAATCCGCTTCGGTTATGTCCGAAGCCGTGAGCCCAGTACCTTCGGCCCCCTCAGGTCGATCGATGTATGCGTCCAGGAATATTGTTAAGCCGGCGGTGCGAAGTGAGAAAGTGGCACAACCGTACCAATCTAAAAGAGTGGTCATGAATGAAACCTAGACGACCATGAAAAGCGAGACTCTGTAGAAATGGACCAGCAGTCGACACCAGCAGCTCGATCAATGCGGGTGCTGCTTGTAACAGCGACAGTTCTTACCTCCGTTTTTTTGAACGGATGTGGTTCCGGTTCTCACTCCCTACGCGTCTTCGTGGCGTCGTCGCTCACTGAGGTCGCTCAACACTTGGCCGAAGAGTACGAAACTCGTTACCCGAACACCGATGTCGAACTCAATATCGCTGGCAGCGGCGTACTCGTCATGCAGATGCAAGAGGGCGCTGAAGCTGATGTTGTAATCCTCGCAAGTAACTCGCACATGGATCAACTGCGCGAGATCGGTTTGGTACTGGAATCCAAACCGATCGCCCAGAACTCGCTTGCGGTCATAGTTTCTCCCCAACTCGCCGAAGGCATCAACTCCATTGACGACCTTCGGCAAAGAGACCTCCAAATCGCGGTTTGCGTCAAATCCTCGCCCTGCGGAGCATTGGCGTTTGCGTATGCGTCTTCGGTTGGTCTCAACCTGTCATCAGCTACGCGCGAATCCAACGTCAAGGCCGTACTGGCCAAAGTGGAACGTGACGAGGTTGATGTCGGAATCGTTTATATGTCAGATGTCCGTTCCAGTCGCGCTCAGTTGGGTCATCTCGAGACCACAGGGGCGGATCAGTATTCGACGTCGTACCCTCTGGCCGTGACGGCAGACACAAAAAAGACGCAAAAAGCCCAAGACTTTGCGGCGTTGTTCACAGACGAGGCGGGGCAATCAATCCTCACCCGCTTCGGGTTCCAACTGCCATGACGCCTCAACTCCCCCGCCTTCTGCGCCTCGCTGCGTTCGTTGCGGTCGCAGTCGTAGCCGCTCCATTATTGTCCCTTCTATGGCGAATTCCGTGGTCGAAATTGCCACGCCTTCTGAGCACTGAAGTTGTCGCGGACGCCCTTTTCCTTTCACTTTGGACCAGTTTGGCTGCCGCGTTGGTCGCCCTTCTCATCGGAATTCCGATCGCTTTCCAGTTGTCACGAATGAGTGGTCTACCCGCGTCAACCCTTCGTGCGGTTGCGACATTGCCGATGGTTTTGCCTCCCGTTGTTGGCGGTGCAGCACTCTTGTTTGCGTTCGGGCGCAAAGGGCTAATTGGCGAAACACTCGACAATGCTGCCGGTTTGGTCCTTCCATACACACCGGCCGGTGTCGTAATAGCCAACGCTTTTGTAGCTACTCCCTTTGTGGTGTTGACCATCGAATCGGGCTTGAGGGCACTCGACCCACGATATGAACTGGCTGCCGCAGCACTCGGCGCCAGCCCGTTGAAGACAACTCTTCGTGTTGTCCTACCAATGATTCGTTCCTCCCTTGTAGCCGGTGCGTTTCTCGCTTGGGCACGCGCATTAGGTGAATTCGGAGCAACTATCACCTTCGCCGGCAATATCCCTGGCCGAACCCAAACACTTCCCTTGGCCGTTTTCGCGGCCATGGAAGCGGACCGCGACGCCGCATTAGCGATGAGTTTGGTCCTGGTATTTGTGTCTTTGGTTGTCCTTGTCTCACTTCGCGACAAGTGGTGGCCGGCGCGATGAGCGATCGACTCACTCCGATCTTGGACTGTCGCGTCGTCGTGGAACGCGGTGCTTTCAAACTCGATGTTGAGGTACGTGTCGAGCAAGCTGAAATCGTTGCACTGGTGGGTCCGAATGGCGCCGGCAAAACCACACTTTTAGAAGCGATTCTTGGATGGCTGCCGCTGACCGAAGGACAAATTTTGCTTGACGGTCGCACACTAGAAGCCCCCCGAGGTAACACATCAGTTCAGACCCATGAGCGCGAGATCGGCATGGTTTTCCAAGACGGGTTGCTGTTTCCACACCTCAACGTCATGCGAAACATCGAGTTCGGGACTGGGAAATCGTTAGAAAAAATCAACGGGTTGCTGGCAGCTTTGGAAATATCCGATCTTGTCGACCGATATCCCAAAGAACTTTCAACCGGTCAACGTCAAAGGGTTGCTCTAGCTCGAACGCTTGCCACAGCACCCAAAATGGTGTTGCTAGATGAACCGCTTGGGGCGTTGGATGTGACCGGCCGCGCTGTCGCACGCAAACTGATTGGCAACGTATTGCGAACGACTGGGGCGGGAGCCCTCCTAGTGACCCATGATCCTGCTGATGCCTTCGCCTTAGCTGACCGGATCCTTGTATTAGAAAACGGACGTGTGACTCAGTACGGGTCTCCTGATCAAATACGAACCCGCCCTGCAACCAAATGGGTAGCGGAGCTTGTGGGTTGGAATTTCTTTGAAGCTAACGGCACTGGTTCGTTAGCCCGGTTGTCGAATGGCACTGAGATTGCGACCGCCCATAGTGGTCTCGATGGACCTGTCGTAGTGACGATTAACCCAACTGCTGTCGCTCTCTACAGGGAACAGCCAGCAGGCAGTCCACGAAATAGCTGGCACTGTCGCGTCGAATCAATTGAATTCGTTGCCGATGTAGCCAGAGTGTCACTGGTCGGGCCCTTTGATCTCAGCGCCGACGTTACGAGGGCAGCCGTCGCTGAACTTGGAATCGACACAGGTAGCGCAGTTTGGGCTTCGCTGAAAGCAACCGAGGTCGGAATTCAAACACTCGACGGATAACAGTAATATCTGGGTACACCGATGTTTAGTGAGCTCAAGATAGCTCCAATCTGACGTTTATTACGGACCTTTAGAGTCGGATTCTGTAAGGCCCTAACGCCGTTGTTCGGCGACCTCCATCACGACGTTTTGCTGGTGGGCGTCACTTCATGCCACGCGTTTGAGTACGGTCTGTGGATGCAGATTTCAGAACTTTTTGGCGTAGAAGGCAAAGTGGCCGTAGTCACTGGCGGAAGCCGCGGAATTGGTTACATGATTACCGAAGGACTGGTCCGCAACGGAGTTCGGGTCTACATCACCGCACGTAAAGCTGACGCATGTAATGACGCGGCGGCGGAGCTGAGCCGTTACGGAGAGTGCATTTCGGTACCAGCTGATCTGACGGATGAAGCGAGCCTGATGGCGTTCGTGCACCACATCGAAGAACGCGAATCGCGCCTAGATATCTTGGTCAATAATGCAGGCGCCGCTTGGGGTGCTCCTCTCGGCTCGTTCCCATCAAGCGGGTTCGACAAAGTATTTGACGTCAATGTCAAGGCACCGTTCATGTTGACTCAGGCCTTTCTTGAACTATTGAAATCATCTGCGAAACCCGAAGACCCTGCCAGGGTGATCATGATCGGATCGGCTGACGGTATCCGGGTGCCCTTCGGCGACAACTATTCCTATTCGGCTTCAAAATCGGGAATCCATATGCTTTCGCGACATCTGGCCCACCATTTGGTCCGGGACCATATCAACGTCAATGTGATCGCACCGGGACCGTTCGAATCAAAAATGATGAGTTACATGCTCGACGATCCTGGACGTCGAGCAGGCGTAGTGGCATCAACCCCACGAGGGCGAATCGGCGAACCCGAGGACATCGTGGGCGCCACAATCTTTCTCGCCAGCCGCGCAAGTTCATGGCTCACCGGCGTCACTATCCCAGTAGATGGTGGAATCTCAACGCATGGGTAATAGCCCTCGGTTGACCATCTTGGTCGGCAGCCTCCGTGCTGGATCGTTCAACCAGGCGGCGGCGCAAGTTGCCGCCGATCATCTTTCGGGTAAGGCCGACGTAAGTTGGCCGGATTTGTCGTCGGTTCCATTCTTTAACCAGGACGTCGAAGCATTGGGCGACCCGTCATCGGTCCTCACAATGAAAGAGGCGGTTTGTGCAAGTCAAGCCGTTTTGTTCTTCACACCGGAGTACAACAGTGGGATACCGGCCGTAACGAAAAATGCCGTCGATTGGCTCTCTCGGCCGTTCGGGAACGGTTGTTTGACAGATCGCATCTTGGGCGTCGCCGCCGCTGGACCCAGCTCTAGCGGCGCCGAGAATGCCCGAGCAAGCTTGCTTCAAATTTGTGAAACGCTCAGCAACCGCGTCTACCCGAAAACCCTTGGCATTCCAGGAGTGTTTTCACTGGAGAACGGCCGTTTATCTGAGGCAGGGGAGACAGCGGTACGTGTTTGGATCGACGAGATTCTGGCTTTTAGCCACAAATGGCAGACTGCGCCCACTTAGCGGATCGTTGTCCACCCTGTTCGTTTACTGTCATCAAAGTCGGCTGAGTACCGGTCAACGAACCCAGGATCTACCTCTGACGCCACGTCAGGGATATGTTTCGTGGCTTCCAACCACGCTTCGATGAGGCGATCTTCGCCCGCATAATCAAATCGGTCCCCCAGTGAACGTTCCGTTCCACTTCCCCGCTCGATCGGGTTCGCCGCCAAATGGCGAGCCGTTGCAGCAAGGGCATTTACCGGATCGACAACGTCTCTGTAGCCCAATTCGAATAACGCTTTGTCCGAGGAGGTCACGCGATGATGGGGCGTCCCTCGAAGGGTTAGATGATGGGAGACGGTGGCGAATTCCCAGGGGATGTTGATGATCTCGAATTGGTGATTCAAAGCGTCGGCAATGATTTCAACCCATTGCAGCAGCGTTGGGGTCCATTCATCGCAAACGTTGTAGATCTGCCCTGAAGCGATATCACCGCCGTCGATTACAGCCAGCACCGCCGCCGCTGCATTTGGTCCGAACGCCGCGGCTTGCAGGGAAGCTCCACCGTCCGGCAATACGAGACGTTGTCGCCCGTCCAATATTCGCCTCACAATTTTCCATTCCCTAGGACCAACTTGTCCTGGCCCGTAAATCCACGGATATCTGAGATGTGAACCCGTTGGATGGTGTCGCAAGACCACTACCTCTGACTGGCCGATGTTGGCAACCTTTCGGTTAACCCCGAAACCTGGTGGTTCATCGACAACAAGGCGAGCCGTTTCTCGAGTGGGAACTCGCATACCGGCGGGCCACAAAGCATCGGCGTCTCCCCAACCGGTATAGGCAGGTACTCCTCCAACACTCACGAACTTCTCCGTTCGGCCTTCAAGCAAGGCGGCCAACTCGCGTAAACGTCCGTACATCACGATGGCCAAATCGAAGCTGCGGTCACCAAGGGCGGTCGTTGTTTTTTCCGCGTCGAAGGGATCGGTGTGAATGTGTTCAACGTTCTCAGGAATCGCTTCCGATTCGTGTGCTCCGGTGTGGAGGATCGTGACATCAAATTCGCGTTCAAGTAATCCGTTGACGATGTGAGGTCCAGTAGGTCCCGTGCCGCCGACGACGAGTGCTGTCTTCATTCAAAGTCCTCCCAACGGTGCGTGAGCAGCATAGGGTCGACAGAACTTGCGTATGGGCAGAAAGAGGACCGGTGAATTCGACAGATGCCTGGGGCTTGCCGATGCACGGGGACTCAGAAGAAATTCGGTTACACAACAAGCTCGTTGACGATTACCTGATGTTCTCTCCAGGCTTAGCGCAGACAATGGAGTCCGCAGCGCTGTCTGAGGCGCCGCTCAGCAAATGTTTGGTGGGGCAACTTCTCCTAATGGCGAGCACCACCGAGGCGTTAGCTGCGGCTTCGACGCTGGCAGGTGACGTGGAAGCTCAGTCACTGAATCGTCGCGAGCGGACCCATTTTGATGCCCTCAACCGGCAAATTGCTGGTGATTCGATCGGAGCCTCCAACATTTTGGCCGACTTGGTCGCCGCGACACCCGTTGACGTGGTCGCTCTAAGGCTTTTGCATTTCTCGCTCTTTAACCAAGGCCGTATCACTGAAATGGTGAACTCAGTAAGCGTTGCCAAGGAACATTGGCACGATGGTTTACCCCGAAAGTCTCTTCTAGACGGAATGCTCAGTTTTGCGCTCTGCGAAGCCAACGAGTTCTCTTCTGCCGAACCCCTGGGACGAGCAGCGGTCTTCGCCAATCCAGATGACCTTTGGTCCGTGCACGCCGTGTCCCATGTCTTAGAAATGCAAGGCCGATGGGCTTCAGGAATTCGCTGGATACATGAGAGCGAGAAACCCCTCCAGGAAGGGGGAAGTTTTGCAGGGCATGTTTGGTGGCATCTCGCTGTGTACTTTCTTGAATGCGGCCGCCACAGCGACGCTCTTGCCCTTTTTGATGAGTTGGTTTATCCGGCCCCCTCGGTGGAGGGCCTAGCGTTATCAAACGCTGTGTCGCTTTTGTGTCGGCTTGAGTTTGTCGGTGTCGATGTGGGGAGTCGTTGGGGAAACCTCGCCGAAGGCGTTGTTCATCGGTTGGGCTATCACATCCACCCGTTCAACGACTGCCATTATTCTTTCGCCTTAGGGCGTCTGAACAAAACCGACGAACTCGAAGCTCTCCTCAACGGGATGGAACTGTGGTCTGAGGCCGCTAATGATATTCACTCCGCCCGCGTACTCCGAAAATGTGGGCTTAGCGTCGCCAGAGGAATGGGAGCGCTCGGATGTGGAGACAACCACCTTGCGTGCTCACAACTCACAGAAGCGGCTGAGTCTTGGTGGCATCTCGGCGGGAGCGTCGCCCAACGTGACTTGTTCAGCCAAGCCTTACTTAGGGCACAAATAAACTGTCGGATGGGTCAATCAAACGATCACGCGAGAGAGCGGGTTAACGCCCGTCCCCAATCTCCTCAAGCCAGGATTTGGCAAGCCTTCGCTGTTGACGCGACCGGCGGTGATGGCTCATCGGCGCAAAGCGAAGCGGTCGCTCTTGGCTGGACGTCCGATTTGGATCTCAAATCTGGAAGATGACTGAGGTGTGGGCGCCGCAACCGTCTACGATCAGACCTCATGGCACCTGAGAGTTCGACCTTGAAAAAGGGAACCCGAGTGGTTCTCATCGCAGACCTGCCCGGAGTGGGTGCGGGCACGGCGGGCCGAGTCGGGCGAGCCATCGGCATCAAAGCCACGCGGTACCGCGTTAGTTTCGACAACGGCGTCGAATCCCTATCAGTTGCCGAAGGCAAACTTGTCTCTCCAGCAGCGTGGGAGTACCTCCAAAACAACTCGGTTGAATCAGGGAATGGTGAGAAAAGTAGGGCGGTTTCGCCCGCTGTCCCAATGGCTGCAACGCCGACTGTGGCAGCGGCTGTGGTTGCCCAAGTGGCCAAACAACCCCCAGCTGACGTCCCCTCTCAACCGGCGGCACAGAAAACCGCACCGACCGAATCGCCGGCCGTTACTCAAGGAGATAGCTCAGCAACGGATGATCGCCTTGCGGCCCTCACCTCAAAATCTCGTGACGCACGCAAAGCTGCCGGGGTGGACGTCGATGCTGAGACGGTCTCCAACGACACAGATGAAGATGTCGCTAGCGGCGAAGAACAAGAACAGGACGACCCACCCGATGTCAACTCAACTCCGGACCCTTTGAAAGAAAGCACTCCCCCGCTGGTTGAAGTACCCGAGGGGTACTACCCGCCAGATAATCGGATAGCGGATCTTCTGTCCGCTGTCCGTGCCAAATAAACGGAACTTCTTAGGTAGGGATTGGTTCGAACGGCGTTGGGTCCAAGAAGCGCCGCACTACGTTCTCGGTTATCCGCGCCACGTCGTTGTCATACTCATTTCGCGACAAGGCCCCAAACCATGAGATTGACCCAACGCTGAACACTGCTCCGTCGCCCGGCGTTTCGAAAAAAACCATGTCAGCTCTAACAAATGGATCTGGATTCGGAAACGCGACCGTTCCTTCAAATTCTTCTTTGGTGCGAAGCATGTCGGGGCCGAAATCCGTGGCGGACGCTAAGACCACAGCATGAGACGGCGAACCTAACTTGACGTCGAAACGGTCGACCTCTTGGCCCGCAGCGCCGCCACCAAGGCCTGACGTCCCTATCTGTTCGTCCTCGACCCCTTCCAAAACCCAAGCAGCTCGCGACTCGAGAGCTTCAGGGTCACGAACGTAATACGTCGCCCTTTCAAAACCCTGCGCCGCGAACCCAATTCCGACCAGTTGGTTCGGAGCTCGGCCGTTACGGCGCCACAGCCCACCATATTCGGCGCCCCACGCGTGGTAACTCTCCCCATCGCCGGTTTGCCAATTACGAACACCATCTTCAGCCCTGCGGAGTTCTATAGCTCCAGGCCAAGAATCGCTGAAGGACACCCGCCAGTAAAATCCGTTTCCACCCAGGTACATCAAGCGGCCGCCGTTGCGCTGCCACTCCTCCAAAGCATCCAACATTGCCGTCGACCAATATTCCGGATGTGTGCCTGTCACGATGACCCTGTAAGGCGCTAACGCGGCCAATCCTTCGGTGTGTACATCCTCATCACTGACGATGTCGTGATCGACTTCCAAGTGAGTCAAAAATGCGTTCAGATCGGTGTCAGGAGTGAAGTTCCAACCGTCCGCCCCTGGCCGAAGCTGAAGAATGGGACGTCGCCTCGAACTGAACATCACGCCACTTCCGTCGGGATGCTTTTCGTAATGACTGAGCCCCAGGTCACGGTGCTCAGCAAGGTACCGATGTTCGGGCCTTAGGTTGCTTCGCGCCCCTACGAAATCGGCGCCTTCGATCAGCATCCTGTGGTTGGCGTACGCCATGTAGGTACACGTCGGCATGAGAAGGGCTATATCTGAGTGAACAGCGGTGGCGGCTGGCCGCACAAAAAAAGGGACACGGTCAGTGCCCGCATCGCCTTGGTAGCGGAAGCAGTAAATACCGCTCGGCAAGTCTTCAGGAAGATCAATCGTTAACGTCGGGCTCCAACCAGCGTCGTAAAGATCGTCGTGATGAAAGTGAACGGCGTTCCATTGATCCGAAGCCTCGCTCCAGCGTTGCTGTTCTCCGCTCCAATGTGGACCGGTCACTCCACGTGCAGGTAACTGGTACAAGGCCAACTCAGCGGCTCCGCCGACTGAATCGAGTACAGCAGCTTCCATATCGTCGGCGAACGACCAAATATAGGTCGCTTCATCAATAACTATTTCGGGTTCGGCAATTCTGCCGTCCCAACGACCGCCCTCAACTCCACCAGCAAGTCGAAACACAATCTCGTTGAATGCAATATCGGGTATCTCGAATTGTTCCGTGTCTTGGCCCATTTGAAGAAGGTCTCGTCCGGGAGACGTGCTTTGGGGAGTGGTCACCACTGCCGTGACGCGCCTCCGGAGTAACTCAATATCGAGACGAAGGAAATACCACCTTCGCCGTTCAAGAGGACGTTCTCGCAGCAAGAATTCAGTCGCCCCAAAACGCCCGAACAGGTACTCCCCTTTGTTCAGAATTTCTATGGCTGCACCCTTTGAATGTAATGACGCAATGACACCGTCTCGCTTTAGGAGAGTCGGTTGAAACCAAAAGCTGACTGACACGTTCTTTGGGTCAACTGCAGGTAGCACCGTTTCTGCGAAGGAGCCGGGAACTAGGGGTTGCTCTCCAAGCTCAATATCCAAAGCCGAGAAACTCTCCAAAGGTTGTTCAGCGAACCCAGGGCCGGAACGCGTGGGGTCACCACAATCCAAACGTACGAGATCTAATTGGCCACTGGTTGGTACGTGGCTCGAGCCAAACCACTGAATTTGTTCGCCTGCCCGAAGCGATAAGGGCTCACAGTATCCAGTGATCTGTTTGGAGTCGCCTGGCAGATTCTGTGGGGGTGTCTGATGAAGTTCGAAGAGTTGCGTCAAGATTTGCCCAGTCACCTGTCGCGATTTGCTTTCCATTCTTCGTAGGTCTCGACGGGCATGTCGTCAGCCTTCCAACCGCCGAAGCCGGACTCGATGTGACTAATTCGTTCCATGCCCATGTCCCTAAGTGTCTTCGCCGATAGGGCAGATCTCATGCCTCCGGCGCAACACAAAACGAATTCTCGATCTTCACCAAATATTTCTTTCGTGTACGGCGAATCAGGAGACACCCAGAATTCCAACATGCCTCTGGGGGCGTGCATCGCTCCCGGGATGGCGCCATCACGTTGAATTTCGCGAACGTCGCGGATATCGACGATCAAAGCGCCTTCGGCATTAGCGCGGCGTGACGCTTCGGACGGTGAAATATTGTCAATCTCGGCTTTCGCTGCTTCAACCATTTTCTTCACAGATTCGACTGTCATATGTTGCCCCTTGGTTATGTGCTCTCACTGGTTAATCCAACCAACCGTCCAATGATCATTGCCCATTATGTGGAGAGTGTCACTTTCCTTCATCAATGAGAATTCCGTCGGCAGTTAACGAAACTATTTCGTCATCTGACAGAGCGAGTAGCTCGCGCAGTACTTCCTCATTGTGCTCTCCCAAAGTCGGAGGTGTGGGTTCGATGATCGGTGGTTCGTGGGAGCTGAATCGGATGGGGAGACCTGTGACTGTTAGGTCGCCCAAATTTGGGTCCGACACAGTTCGTGTCATTCCTCGTTCCACGAAGTGAGGGTGAACCATCGCTTCCTCAGGGCTCAAAACGGGCGCGGCCGGAATCCGATTCTGCTCTAGATGACTTAGGAGAGCAGCGTCGGAATCGAATGTTTGCATCCATTGTTCGACGAGAGACAATAACTCTGTTGAGTTAGCGATACGAGCCTCTGCCGTAGCGAACCTTTGGTCCGTGGCCAGAGCTTCCTGCCCCATTGCCTGGCAGAGTCGTGGCCACTGAGGTGAAAGTACTTGAAGGACGACCCAACCTTGTGGGCCCTGATAGGTGCCAGATGGAACCACGATGCTGAATTGTCTGCCCGAGCGTTCCTGACGCCAAGTGCCGCCCGTCGCACTGTGGCCCTGAACTGCAATTGAGTGCATTGCAAACAACGGGTCGACCAGTGTGACCTCTACGTATTGTCCTTCACCGGTTCGTTCGCGATGGAAGAGGGCGTGACCAATCGCTCCAAATAAGGTGAGCCCAGCAGCGCAGTCCGCTATTGGCGAGCCGGTGAACTGGGGTGGACCATCAGAATCTCCAGTGACGTGCATCATGCCGGAGAGGGCCTGACCCATCAGATCGAATCCTTGTAGATGGGAAAGAGGGCCTGTTTTACCGAAGGCCGATATGGAAGCCATGATGAGGGCGTTGTTGACGCCGCTGAGACGTTCCCACGACAGCCCTCTTCTCTCCAGCACACCCGGCCCGAAGTTCTCAACTATTACGTCACATCGCGTAGCCATGTCGCGAACTAAATCGCAGCCACGATCGGTACTCAGATCTATACACACAGATCGTTTTCCGCGGTTTTGTTGGGTGTAATAAGAGGAGCTATTTCCCGAGACAAAGGGCAACGTGCGGCTCGGATCTCCACTAGGTCCATATTCCACTTTGATGACGTCCGCTCCGAGTTCAGCCAACATCCGCGTTGCGCTTGGCCCGGACAGGTACTGGGTCAGGTCGAGGATGCGGATTCCATCTAAGAGCATTGGCCGACAGTAGGGCCGATCGTTAACCCGATGCGACGTTATTGGGCCTATCGTTTCGAGCAATGTCAAAATTGGCGACCGTGAACCCATCCCGCAGTTTTCTCGTGGGCATAGATACGGGCGGTACTTATACAGACGCGGTCGCGTGTGACCTCACGACCACAGCTGTTGTGAACAAGGCGAAGGTGCCAACGAACCATGACGATTTAGCTGCTTGTGTTTCAACAGCGTTAAAGGCGGTCATCGACGGGTCCCTCGTTTCATCAAGTGAGATCGCCTTAGTTTCCATTTCAACGACACTTGCGACTAATGCCCTCGTCGAAGGAGTGGGCCGCCCAGCAGCACTTATCGCGATTGGTTTTGATGACGCCACTCTGAACAGGGGAGGGTTAAAACAAGTTCTCGACCAGGACCCGTTGGTTTCGCTTAGAGGCGGACATTCTTCCCACGGACAAGAAATCACTCCCCTTGACCTGGCCCCCTTGAAGCTGGCATTGACTGACATCGATAGCCGCGTCGACGCCTATGCGATCGTGGGTTCATTTAGTGTCCGAAATTCGGCGCACGAAGCAGCGGTCGCTGACCTGATCCGGACCGTCACCACGAAACCAGTTACGTGCAGTCATGAATTGTCCGAGCAACTTAATGGTCCGAAACGTGCAGTCACCGCACTGTTGAACGCGCGATTGATTGCGCTTGTAAATGACCTCCTTTTAGCAGTTGAGGCGAGCATGGTGTCACTTGAAGTCACGGCGCCTCTGATGGTTGTTCGCGGAGACGGATCGCTCGTGTCAGCCGCATTTGTCAGGCAACGACCCATTGAGACAATTCTTTCGGGGCCCGCGGCGAGTGTCCTTGGATCATCTGCACTGGCGGGCATTGGTGATGCGGTAGTCGCTGACCTGGGTGGCACAACAACTGATGTTGCGGTAGTCGCCGATGGAAAACCTGTTTCGAACTCCAAGGGTGCACTCGTCGGAGACCACGCGACCATGATCGATGCGATCCGCGTGCACACTGTCGGTATTGGTGGTGATAGTCACGTACGCAACGCGGAGTTTGATACACCTCAACTTTCCATTGGCCCCCGGCGTGTGACCCCGCTCGTCGTTGCCGCGCAAAAAATGGACGGCGTCAGACAGATGCTCGCATCGCAGACACGTAATTCGATGCCGCTCGATACCGACGGCATTTATGTTTGGCTTCGCGATGGTGCGTCAAAATGGAAGGCCCGCTCCAAAACCGAAGAACATATCCTCCAAACCTTAAAAACTGCCCCCTCTGGGTGTGCATATCAAGATGTCGTCACTTCAGGGCTTCAACGAAATGCCATTAACCGCCTCCTGAATGCAAGCGTTGTGGCAATGGCAGGATTTACCCCCACCGACGCGATGCACGTGCTTAAACGTGACGTCCGTTACGAGTCCGAACCGGCAATTCTTGGAGCCCACTTGCTTGCACGACAGCGAGACCGTTTCGGCCAGCCACTTGCAACGAGTGAGGTCGACATATCGGAACAGGTGCACCGACATGTCGCCTTGAAAGTCGCCACAACAATGCTCAGGGCTGCGTGCGACCACGACGATTTGCCGGTCGAGTACATGGAAAGTCCATTGGTAATGGAAGCCTTATCGACCTCGGGGAGAAGGCGTGACGGGGTGTTGTCAATGCACGTAGGGCTCAATCGACCGCTCATTGCCGTCGGCGCCCCAGCGGCACTGTATTTTCCTGAGGTCGGACGGCTTCTCGACACCGACGTCATAGTCCCAGAGCACTTCGAAATAGCTAATGCCCTCGGAGCGGCAACCGGGATGATCACCTTGTCGACACACATCACTGTGAGCGCGCCGCGGCGTGGGCTCTTTCGAGTTCACTCCGGAGATGAACCCAAGAACTTTTATGAGCTGATCAGAGCTCAGGAGTTCGCCGAACTGGCTGCTGGCGAGGATGTGGCTATCAAGATGGCGCTCGCCGGCGCCAACGCTTATGAGCTGTCCAACAACTGGGTCACCAAAGAAGTAGTGGTCGCGGATCGACCGCTATTTATTGAGGCGTCGCTTACGACGACCGCAAGCGGTCGACCTTCTACGTAGCCGCAGCGATGGCCGCAGCGCGTCCGAGTTCTTGGCATTTGGGATCGGTAGCCACAATGGCGGCGATATCAGGGCTTGGTGTTTGAGTCACCTCAAACCCTCCGAAACAGTCCTCAATGCCTCGCGCCATGCGTAGCAATGCGGCGTCTTGATACATCGGCCCTACGCATTGAATTCCGAATGGCAACTGCAGAGCGTCGAGACCGGCGGGAAGTGCGACCACTGGGTGACCGACCACAGTTAAACAAGCTGTCAGGCCGAGCCACGCCATGTAGTTGTCTACCGGTTGGCCGTCAATTTCTGTGGGATGAAGGGAGCTCCATGGGAAGGGTGGCACGCTCACGCCGGGACATATGAAGAGATCCACATCATCGAACACTGCGTCAACGGCTCGGAAAAGTTCGATTTGTCGACGTCGAGCTTTGGCAATTTCGAGAACCGTGGTGGATAACGCTGTCTCATATGTTCGGAAAACGTTTGGGTTGAAGGTGTCATCGAAGTGTTCGATTTGCCGATGGTATTGGGTGGCGAATACGTCGGCTCTCAGTTGCCAATCCACATCAACTGCATCGCATAAATCAAGGGATAAGTGCGTTACTTCGGCACCGGCTTGTTCGAGAAGTTCGACACGCTGTCGGAATTCAGTCCTCACGTGGTCCGAAACGAGCAGCCCGCCGAAGTCGGCTGTTACACCTATCTTCAACGAACTGACATCAACCTGAGACGGTTCCAAAAAGGTGCTGACATCAAGAGGAAACGTCATCGGATCTCTCCGACTGTTCCTATCTCGGTGTGCGATCGTTGCGAGAAGCAGCCCCGCGTCTGCAACGTTGCGGGCTATAGGCCCTTGCAAGCTGTAATTGGTTTGAGTGATTGTCCTACCTTCGTGGGGCACGGTTCCTGGCGTGGCTCGATGACCGACAACGCCACTGAAGCAGGCTGGTATTCGAAGACTCCCGCCGTGATCTGATCCAGTGGCGAGCGGTGCCATGCCCGTAGCAACAGCAACCGCCGAACCTCCTGACGAACCGCCGCATGTTAGGGCGGGGGCGTAAGGGTTCCCAGTCGCGCCAAATAGCCGGTTAATCGTGTTTGCTCCAATGCTCATCTCAGGAATGTTCGTTTTGCCAATAACAATTCCGCCGGCTGATCGAATTCGAGCCACGATGCCTGCATCTTCGCCGGGAACGTGATCTTGGTAGAAGGAGGAGCCATAGGTTGTAACGACGCCTTCGGTGGCTTGGAGGTCTTTAATCGCGATAGGTAGGCCATGCAAAAGACCGAGCGAATCACCGTGAACGACGGCGTTGGCTGCCAGTGCCGCTTCTTCAAGAGCCCGATCCTCGGCCAGGGTTACCATCGCATTCAAGGTGGGGTTCAACGTCTCAATTCGCCCTAGACACGACAGGGTTAACTCGACTGGGGAAAGCTCTCCGCTTCCTATCAACCGACGAGCCTCCGACGCTGACAGGTCGCATGGTTGTGTCACGCTTCTGACCTGATCACATCTATTCCTGAAGGATCAATCCTTCGCCCATGAACCTCCATGTTGTGGCTGTGGCCGACGTGGTGAAGGCTGAAGGCTGCTTGCAAGGCGCTGTACATACCCATCGAATCCACGGCTTGATTGACGCTTTGCTTCGCGAGGGTGAGCCCAAACATCGGGCGCATCGCAATATGTGACGCCAACTCAAGAGTGGCCTTTTCGAGTTGTTCGCGCGGTACCACTCGATTGACCATTCCCCGCGCGAGCAGTTCATCTGCTCCTATCGATCTGCCCGTGAATAGCATTTCCTTAGCTAAACGGGTCCCTGCCTCGAAGGGATGAGCGAAGTACTCGATGCCGTTCACGTTAAAAGCAACAACAGGATCGCTGAATGTGGCGTCGTCTGCTGCCACGATCAGATCCATCGGCCACACAAGCATCAGACCGCCCGCGATCACCTTGCCTTGCACCTGAGCAATCGTCGGCTTAGCCAAATTTCTCCACCGCCAACACAACCCCAAATACATCTCCGCTTCGCGAGCCATGTAACCCTCAGCGCCTGGTGCGTCAAAATGACATTGGGTTCCCACTGTCGGGAATTCCCCCATGTCTGGGTTTGGTGAAGCAAGATCGTGTCCCGAAGAAAAGTGACGTCCCTCTGCTGCGAGAATGATCACTCGAATATTGTCATCCCCCGACGCTACGTCGAATGCGCTGTTCAACTCCGAGAGCATCAAGTAGTCCTGGGCGTTAGCGGCTTCAGGCCGCGCAAGCGTGATTCGTGCCACCCCGTCAGCGGGAACGTCGTATTGAATGCGTTGGTATTCCAATTTCTGCCTCCAAGTATCTTTACTTGATGCTAGATCCCTTCTCCCAGTGACGAGCGGCTGTTCCCGGTTGCTTCATGGCTATGCCTCAGTTGGAGACGCCCCCGAGGCCCCGCAGGGGCTAAATTTGCTTACAGTTCGAAGGAGGCAGTTCGTGGAGATGGTCGAACAACACGATGTCATTGTCGTTGGAGCGGGTTTTGGCGGGCTGTACGCGACTTACCTTCTGCGAAATTCTGGATTCGATGTCATCGCATTGGAAAGAGGTAGCGGGGTTGGGGGTACCTGGTACTGGAACCGTTATCCCGGTGCAAGATGCGATGTGGAAAGCCTTCAATACTCCTATTCATTCGACAAGGAACTCGAACAAGAATGGGAGTGGTCGCAACGATACGCTGCTCAACCAGAAATTTTAGAATACGCCGAACATGTTGCAAGCAGATTCGATCTAGAACCCAACATCCGGTTCGATACCAACGTCGAGAAGTTGGATTTCAACGAGGGCAATTCAACCTGGACTGTTGCAACTAACGACGCCACTTATCGAGCGTCATTCGTGGTTGCCGCCACGGGTTGTCTTTCGACCACTAACCACCCTGAGTTTGAGGGCATCAACGATTTCCAAGGCGCTATGTACCACACGGGTAAGTGGCCTCATGAAGGCGTCGACTTCGCCGGTCAACGAGTCGCAGTCATCGGTACCGGATCTTCCGCTGTGCAATCAATTCCAGTGATCGCTCAACAGGCCGCCCAACTCACCGTTTTTCAGCGCACACCTAACTACTCGATACCGGCACGCAATGAACCGCTGGAGCCTCAAACCCAAGCCCACGTGAAAGCCGATTACGAGAATTTGCGGCGTGCCGCCCGAAGTGAGCAATCTGGGATACTGACAACTTTCCCCTTAAACGAAGACTCAGCCAAAGAAGCGAACGAAACAGACTTTCGATCTCGAATGGATGAGAGATGGGACTACGGCGGATTTTCCTTCTATCGGTCCTACGCCGATATTGTCGTTGATCCAACATCGAACGAAAGGGTGGCTGAATACGTTCGAGGCCGCATTGCGGACGTCGTCGAAGATGCGGACCTAGCCGCGCTTCTCTCCCCTTCCAACACAATTGCTTGCAAGCGGCCTTGCTTAGATACCGACTACTACGAAACGTTCAATCATGAGCACGTGGAACTGGTCGATATTTCCGTTTCGGGGATAGATCGCCTGACCGAGCAAGGAGTTAGCGCTGGTGGGTCCCAATACGACTTCGATGCCATCGTCTTCGCAACGGGTTTTGACGCAATGACGGGGGCCCTCTTAGGGATGAACATCACCGGTCGAGATGAGTTAAGCCTCGACGTGGCATGGGAAGCCGGTCCTCGCACCTACCTAGGCCTCAGCGTTCCGCAGTTTCCCAATTTGTTCACGGTGACAGGACCAGGGAGTCCCTCAGTCCTCACGAACATGATCGTGGCTATCGAGCAGCACGTTGAATGGATTTGTGCCTGCCTGTGCAACATGAAAAGCGAAGGTCGCCAGTCGATCGAAGCAACCGACGCTGCGGCCGATAGTTGGGTAGACCACGTCAACACTGTCGCTGATCAGACCCTGTACCCGAGTTGTAGCTCTTGGTATTTGGGATCCAACATTCCAGGAAAGACCCGTGTCTTTATGCCATTAATTGGTTTCCCCACTTACGCAGAAAAATGCGAAGAGGTGGCTGCCAACGGGTATAGCGGCTTCGTTATGACGTGAGCAGAGCCAGCGAGCTGCGTGACACATAGAGAAGAGTGACATCACAGGGCACGTAATGGTGACCGTTAATGTTCCCACTGTCTGACTCTCCGGGGTGGGTTCTGTGAGACAGTGGTGCCTGTTCGGTATTTGATCCCGACCAGAGAGAGGCCAACATGGCCGGTAAAGATAAAGGTGGACGGGCCGCTAAAACGCCCGCCGCGAAAAGCGCAAAAGAGAAGCGTCAGGCGAAGAAAGACAAGCAAGCTAAAAAGAACTACTGATCTCACGGCAGGACTTATGGGACTGACTGCTGTCTTGGGTGACATCACCACAATGAAGGTCGATGCCATCGTCAACGCAGCGAACTCAGCGTTAGCTGGTGGTGGAGGTGTAGACGGTGCGATTCATTCTGCAGCGGGGCCGACGGTGCTTGAAGAGTGCCAAGCAATCATTGCGAAACAGGGCTCATGCCCGACTGGCACAGCGGTCGCTACATTTGCCGGTGAGCTACCCGCTACTTGGGTAATTCATACTGTCGGTCCGAAATGGCATGAGCATGATCCAATTGAAAACGGCACCTTGCTCGCCACCTGCTATTACTCATCGCTTGACGTGGCCGCTGAAGTTGGAGCCACGACCGTTGCCTTCGCAGCGATCAGCACCGGTGTGTACGGATTTCCACGCGAACTGGCCGCGCCAATAGCCGTCTCAACCATCCTCGACTGGCTTAGTCAGAACAAGCAAACCACGTCAGTTGAAACGGTCACGCTCGCCTGCTTCGACTCTGAGAACCTGCGCCATTGTCAGCAAGCGTTGGTCGAGATGACTTAGACCCTAATTACCTATGGTCGGCTGCTGTTGCGGGTCCGGTTCTCGGACTTGGACCATAGATAGGCACTCACAGGTTTTGGAACGACAGGCTGGTCGGACTGTGAAAACTGGGCTCTTAAATGGATCGTTGAAACCTGGGAAACCGCTCCACTTGCATCGTCGCGTTTTTCTGTTTCGGTGATCGAAACTTCGACTCGCGTCAGAACGCGTACTCGGCGATCAGCAAGAACAGCCAGGCAATTCCGCTCAGGATGAACCCTGTTCGCACGCTCCACTGTTATGTTGGCCCTGCCTCCTGCCGCCTTACAGTCTTTCGAGGAGGCCCCGACCAGGGGGCGATCCAAGCACAATGCCAGACAACGAAGAAATAATTCGTCTCGAAGAAGTTTTCAAAATCTTTGGACCGCAACCTCGAGGGCGAGCCTTCGACTTGGCCCGATCGGGAATGCACAAAAATGATGTGCAACAGCAATCTGGGCATGTTGTCGGGTTGAGCAACGTGTCGTTTGCTATCAAGAAAGGCGAAATTTTTGTCGTTATGGGTTTGTCGGGTTCTGGCAAATCGACTGCCATCCGCACAGTAAACAAACTCCATGACGTCACCTATGGGCATGTGTGGGTAGACGGTGTCGACGTACAGACCCTCAGTGGCAAGGAGCTGCAGGCTTTTCGGCGCGAAAAAATGGGAATGGTGTTTCAGCACTTCGCGCTCTTCCCTCATCGCAACGTCATCGAAAACGTGGCCTATGGCTTGAAGGTTCAAAAGGTTTCCAGAACCGAGCGGGAACAAGCTGCTCTCAGAGCGCTCCGACTGGTGGGACTCGAGCCCTACGCCCGCAATGCGATAAACGAATTGTCAGGTGGCATGCAGCAGAGAGTTGGTTTGGCCCGCGCCCTCGCCTCTGACCCAGACATTCTCCTAATGGACGAGGCTTTCAGCGCTCTGGATCCGTTGATTAGGCGCCAGATGCAAGACGAACTGATGGCAATTCAATCCGAGGTCCACAAAACGATCCTGTTCATAACACACGATCTCAATGAGGCGCTCCGTATCGGTGACCGCGTCTGCATCATGAAAGATGGCGTGGTCGTGCAAATAGGTACCCCGGAACAGATCCTGACTGAACCTGCAACCGGCTACGTCGCCGAATTCGTCCAAGACGTAGACCAAGGTCGCGTCATCAAAGTTGAAGAGATCATGTCGGCAACCGACGCGATTCAGTTATCTGCGGGGTTCGATGAAGTTCAGAGAGCAGTTGCAGCCTCACCGGCGCGACTAGTGGTTGACGAAGCCGGCAACTGTTGCGGACTGATTACCCGCAGCGACGTCGACAGAGTCGCTGCACAAGGCACGCCCTCGCTGGCGAGTGCTATGCGCAGCGACGTACCGACGGCAAACGCGTCCCAGACCTTGAACGATATTTACGGTGAAGCCGGTAAAGGCCTTCCAATAGCGGTGCTTGATTCGAGCGGACGGTTAATTGGAAAAGTCGATCCCACATCGGTGTTGGAAGAACTGGGCCGAGTGGAAGCGCTAACAGACGCCTTCGAGCGAGAGGTGTACATGTGAAACCGCTTTACGCAGCAACCTCCGAAGGACACTTTGTTGACCGTACGATAGGAAAACTTACCGACCTTGAGAAGGGAACCCAGGTCGCTGATGCCATCGCAAACGGCATCGAGTACTTGGTTCTCGCAGCAGTGTTTCTTGTACCACTATTGATGCTCCTTGGAGGGTTAAGGAGGCGTAAGGCTGCCAACATTTTGGGGGGCGTCGTCGCCACGGCCGGCGTTATTTGGTACCGAAGCATCGGCGACTGGGACCAACGACAAAATTCGATTCTCGACAAATGGCAAATTCCCGTAGGCGATTGGGTTGAACAGATCACCGTTTGGGTTGATCTCAACATGAAAGAAACACTCGACGTCATCAAGTGGCCGTTTCACACGATGCTCAAAGTTGTCGTCGACGAATGGCTGCTTGGGTTGTCATGGCTGACTGTGTGCCTTGCAGTGCTGGTAGCGGGCTGGGCTTTCCGGGGCCTGAAAGTAGGAATCGGTTCGTTTCTAGGGTTGACCATCTGTGGCTTACTCGGCGAGGAATACTGGAAAGAGACGGCGCGAACCATCGGATTTATCGCCGTAGCAGTGATCCTGTGCGTCATGATCGGCATCCCAGTTGGGGTTGCGTGCGGACGCATGGACGGAGTCTGGCGCATCGTCAGACCAATCCTCGATGCGATGCAAGTCGTTCATTCATTCGTATACATGTTGCCTTTCGTCTTCTTTTTCGGCGTCGGGTTTGTGTCAGCAACGATGGTGACGATGGTGTTCGCTCTGCCACCCTTGATCCGACTCACGAATCTTGGCATCAGACAAGTGCCCGAAGACGTCGTCGAAGCAGCGCGGGCCTACGGCGCGTCCGAACGTCGAGTACTTACAGATGTCCAGCTGCCACTCGCAAGAGCGGCGCTTATGACCGGGATCAACCAAACGTTGCTGCTGGCCATCTCGATGTTGGGAATAGCCGCAATTATGGGAGCAGGTGGCCTTGGTCGACTTCTGTACCGTGCTATCGCCAACCAAGACATCGCTCTCGCCGGTTCCGGAGGACTCGCTTTCTTTATCGTTGCAGTCGTTTTGGATCGGCTCACACAACCTGATGATGCCGATCGAGGCGGACTTTTTGGAAGAATCACCAACGCTTGGAAGAACACCAAGACACCCGAACTTCTGTTACAGAAGACAGAGGAACCAGCCGACCCCGAAATTGACGCTAACGATGGTGAACCAACCGCAGCCATGTACGAACCTCTGGGTAACAACGAACGCAAGGCATTAGGTGGGGCAGCACTCGGGTCAATCATTGTCCTGGTAGGAATATTCCTCCCATGGAACAGCGGAGCCGGTCACATATCGGCCTACGCCCGATATGCGGATGAGAGCCTCGCCAATCAAAGCTTCAACGGATTAGCAGCCTCAGGAGGCTCCTGGTTCGGCGCCATCATTTTGTTCTGTGTCATCGCCTTGGCAGCGTCTTTGTACGCGACGGCCTTTGCCCCCGGACAGAAGAGTCGCTGGCTTGGCCCCGATGGCGCAACCATCTTTAGCATCGCAGCGTTACTTACTGCCATCAGTTCGATTCTTGCCGACCCACCCAATGTGGCTAGCGAATTTTCACGGTCGAGCGGCATCTATGTGACGCTCCTTGGGTGCATGCTCATGACCGCTTCAAGTGTGTTGTGGGTCTGGAATGCCCCTATGGGGGCGCGGCGACCGTTAGCGTCCGGAATCAGATGGGGTCGTCTGTTCGGTGTGGCATTCTCAGGTCTGTTGATCGTGATGGCCGGTTATTCAGGCTGGACCTTCGATACCCGAGCAGACTCGGTGATCGGGCCAGAACTCCAACTCCAGCTTGACGACATCATCATGCAGGCCGAAGAAGCTGAAGCTAGTGGTGATCTCGCTCTCGCCGGAAGCCTCGCAGCGGAATTCACAGCCCTCATTGCCTACGCCCAACGAACAGGTGATGTGATCCACGATGGTTTCAACGATGAGGGCGCTGGACTTGGATGGGTCGCCCTAGCGATAGGTCTCGCAACATTGCTCGTGGCGGTACCCGCGTCCGGTCTGATCTCTAGGGATGAAAGATTTCTCTACCAATGGTGCTCCATCGTATGTGGCCTCGGCTTGGGATTACTCCTACTTGGAATCGCCTGGGTAGGCACAATCGCTCGGGTTGCCGAAACGAACCTCGTGTCCGGGGTTGGTGCCTTGTTCATCATCTTCGCTGGTGTTGCAAGCGCAGGCAGTGTCCGTGGCACGCTTTCTGAATTCGACCGAAAGCAAGTCTACAACGAGGTCAGTTCCTAGCCAGATGTAGCTATATCGGGGGTTTCTGGAGTATCCTCGGTGAAGCTGTCTTGGGGCAATTACCCTAGGCCGCCCACTTAGGGACTCTAGGGAGGGCCCCATTTATGAAGACGAAAACATTGACTCGCGCGGTGGCTGTAGCGGCAACCACCCTTCTACTACTCGCCGCCTGCGGAAGCGATGACGACTCCAGTTCGTCCGTTGCCGCAACGACCGCGGCTCCTGCTACTACCGAAGCGGCGCTCAACATGACACCCGGTGATGGTGTGGATGTAGTTGCCGGTCGTGCCAGCTGGAGCACCGGCTATGTGCAGGCGGAAATCTTCACCGCTCTTCTACGTGAACTCGGATACACAGTGTCCGAATCCGCTGACATGGAACTTGGGCCACAAAACGCATTCATGGCTATGGCTGAAGGCCAAATGGACTTCTGGGCAAACTCTTGGATGCCAGGTCACATGAGTTGGCTACTGGGCGAACTAACCGACGGCTCGTTAATTGGCGACAAAGTAACCGTCCTCGGTATGGAAATTCAGGCGGGTGGCCTCCAGGGCTTCCTGATTGAAAAAGGCTTCGCTGATGAATACGGAATCAAGACCCTGGAAGATCTTGACAACAACGCTGACGCCATAGCGGCTTACGACGCCACCGATGCCAACCCAGGCAACGGCCTGGTTGACATGATGGGCTGCCCGGAAGACTGGACCTGCGACAACATCATCAACTCGATGCTCAAAGGTGGCGGTTACAAGAACATCGTCCAGGTAAAGGCCGGCTATGACCCCATGTGGGCTCAGGCAACTGACATGGTCAACGAAGGCCTACCGGTCGTCGCCTACACGTGGACACCATCGGCTTACATCACCACCATCCGCCCAGGCGACAATGCCTATTGGATCGGAATGGATTACATCCTCGATGACTCCAACCCGAACGATCAGGACGGTGGCGAAGCTTGGGATCAACGTCCAGGTTCAGCTGCTATTGGTGAGGACATGTGTCCTGCTAGAAACGCTGAGGGACTCTGCCCAATTGGTTGGGCCGCAGCCGACATTCAAGCTGCTGCAAACAACGACTTCCTTGCTGCTAACCCGGCTGCTGAAGAGCTGTTCAAGCTGATCGTGCTTTCGGTCATGGATGTCTCTGTAGCCAACGTCGAACAAGCAGCAGGCGCTGATCCAAAAGATCTCGCCGCTGACTGGATCGCCAGCAACCGCGACAAGGTTGATCCTTGGCTAGACGCTGCTCGTTCAGCCGGTTGATTAGTTAGTTTCCGTCGGCCCCCACTAGGGACCGGCAAATAGTGGTTGTAGAGGGCGGGGCTTTGGCCCCGCCCTCTACGCGTTCTTCACCTGGTCAACCGGTTTCTCTTACAGTTTTTCGGTGCATCCATTGACCGTACGGTCTCACTGATATGAAATGGCCAGTATGGAACTTCATCGTCTCCCGTTATGGACAAAACGTTTGTGGGACGGAAAGATGGAGATGAAGGCGTGAAACTCGAGATTCCAGCCCTCGTTACCGAGCATGGTTCTGAGAGACTCGATTTTTCCGCTGGTGGAGTTATCGGGCTAGCTGCAAACCACGTGCTCTATGAATAGTTCCATCGTACGCATTGCCTCATGCCCGGAAATATCTCCCCACGCTGGACTGATCGTTACGTGTTCTATCCCGGATTCCTCGAGAAATTGGTCGAAGTAATCACTCACCCGACTTGGAGAGCCGACAATTAGAGATTCGGTTGCATGGGCCTTTTGCACGTCTCCGAGGAAACTCGGAACCAAAGACGGAGGCCACAAGTCATATTTGTGCATTAGCTTCGTGAGATTTTTATCGAATCGACCCCACGCTCGTTCCCCGATAACAGTCGCCTCTTCATCGGTCGGTGCGACGACAACCCTGCGCAACGTCGAAAGCAACGGAGTGTGCCCCCCGGCTCCCCCACCGGAGGCTTCTTGTCGGTAGACGTCTGCCTGTTTCGCGATGAACGAGATCGGGCCGGGAAGAATTGTACTCACACCCATTTGGGCGGCTGTGCTTAACGTTCCGGGCCGCCACAGTGGTGGGTGGGGTTCTTGGTACGGGCCAATTTCTAAAGGGCGGTCAGTCGCCGAATAGTATTTTCCGTCATAACTGAACAGGCCGCCGGGACCTTTCTCCACAGCGCAACGCATCGCCGATAACACGTAATCCAACATTTCATCAGTTTGTGAGCCTGCTTCTTCGTTGGGAACACCCCACAGCATTTGTTCGGCAGGACTTATCCCTTTGCCAAAGCCTATTTCGAGACGCCCGCTGCTCAAATGGTCGAGCATGCACAGTTCCTCATAAAGGCGCATGGGTTCATAGAAAGGCAGTAGATGCACCAAAGAAGCAACCCGAATATGTTTCGTTCGTTGAATTACTGCACTTAGGAACACATTAATACTGGGAGCAATATCTAGTGGTACATGGTGGTGTTCTGATTTGAACCAATGAGTGAACCCCGCTTCGTCGGCTCGTTCCGCCAACGACAAGTGATATTGATAAGAGTCACTGATTGATGTCGATGCGTCGTTTTCGAGCTGATCAAATAGCGCGAAGTCAAGCGTTGCGGTCATTCCAATAATTCCGGTAACACTTGCGGCGTCGCGGAGGCAGAGACTCGAGCCAAGCCACCATCAACCACCAATGTTTCTCCTGTCACATACCTGGAACTGTCCGAAGCGAAAAACGCTACGACGTCTGCGATGTCGTCACCAAACCCCCATCGTTTCAAGGCGATTTGGCCCTCCATGTCTTCAATCAGTCCTGGGATGGTGTTCCGACTTTCCTCCCAAATGGCTGTCGCGATCAGACCCGGAGCAATCGAGTTGACTCTTATTCCATCCGGGCCCCAATCCGACGCAAGGGCGCGAGTCATTGCGTCAACCGCTCCTTTGGTACCGGCGTAAGCCACTCGTGCGCCCGGACCGCGAACTCCAGCTACCGAACTCACGTTAATGATCGACCCGCCGCCACGACTTTTCATGGAGCTGGCAAGGCCAATAGAAAGAGTGAGCAACGAACGAACGTTCACCGCGAACACAAGATCAATTTCTTCTTCGGTGATGCTTTCGGGAAGCCTCCGCATCGGAATTCCCGCGTTATTGACTAAAACATCGACACCTTCGACCACTTCGAGGATTCTTTCAGCCAGATCCGTACCTGCTCCCGGTTGCGCTAAATCGGCCGGTACAACGATCGGGTTGTTACCCAGCTCGTTGGCCACTCGCTCCAAGTCGTCGACGGTACGTCCTGTGAGAACCACTTGAGCTCCCATCGCGTCTAAGACTCGTGCGCTCGCTTCGCCGATACCGCGACTCGCGCCGGTGACTACCGCCACTTTTGCTTCTAAACCGTTCATTCTTGGACGCTACCGCGTCTCAAGTTTCGTTGACCGATTCGCGAAGCAAGAAGTCAAAAAAGTTTTGCGCGGCCAAAGCCATGCTCGCCCCTGATTGCCAATCTCTGACCAAGACTGCATTCTGCGCGAACTCCGCTACCGCAATAGATGTTTCAGATGGGTGGTACAGATCGTTGCCTTCAAACACAAGTAGCGGTGTTTTCACTGATTTCAAGAAGGTTTCATCGACGTTGAACAATAAGTTGTCGGAGTCGTACATGTTGCCTCGAAACTGTGCCCAGACCTCCTCAGCGATTTCAGGGCGAGTGCTTGATAGTGGCGTCGCCCACGAGTCGAACATGTCATAAAACGCCTCACGGTTATGGCTGAGGCCAATTGTTTGAAATAGCACTCCAGCTGAGACGCGTTCAGGAACGGCTTCGATTAGCCCCATGACGTATGGGCCCCCAATGCACATACCGACTGCATGGAACTTGTCAATGCCGAGGTAGTCAAGGAGCGCTAATTGGTCCCGGGTGTAGGTATCCCAGCTGTCATCCGCCGAAATCGGACCGCTAGAACGTCCGGCATTTCGTTGATCCATGGCAATTACTCGAAACGTTTCGCTCAGTTGCGGAATGGGATTCCAGGGCGTCGATTCCCAAAACGAAGCCGCGGATTTCATTCCACCGGGGGCTATCAGGAGAACGGGGAAGCCGCTGCCATATTCGTCAAAATGAATTTCAGTTCCGTCAAATGTGAAGCTGGCCATGCCGCCATTGTCGCGCATAGCTATTCTCGTCGTGGATGCACCTTCTCAACGGCTACGACGGCGAACATGGAGTCCTTCACGATTTTGGCGGGGACGGTCCACCTGTGTTGTTGACACATGGGAACGGTCTCAATGCAGCTATGTGGACGACGGTGCTGCCGGTGCTTCAACGACACCGCCGCTGCTTTGGTTTGGATTTTCGTGGGCACGGCGCGTCCCGGGTCGTAACGCCGCCCCTCGACGTCGACCGGTCACATCTCGTGACTGAAGTACTGGAGGCAGTCGCCACCATCGATCAGGGACCAATTGATGCGGTCGGACATTCCTTGGGCGGAGCAACTTTGCTTCGCTCTGAGCTCGAAAACCCTGGAACTTTCCGACGGCTATGGCTCTTCGAACCAGTAATGATCCCTGAGGGCTACGTGCGACCCGACGGAGATCATCCTCTTGTCCTTGCGGCGAGGCGACGTAGAAACGAGTTTCCCTCCCTCGAATCATTTGTGGAACGCCTCCGCAGCAAGCCTCCCTATTCCGAGTGTGAAGATGCTGCTGTTTGGGGGTACGCGACCTTAGGTACCCAAGAAACCTCTACCGGGGTTTCTCTCACATGTTCGGGCGACACTGAAGCGCGGATTTTCGGCACCGGCACAGCCACCGATTTCCCAGCGTTGAGTTCGGTAAAAACCCCAACGGTGGTCGCTCGGGGCGAATTGGTAGGCACTGGAAACGAGTTGCCGCCGGCCATGGCCGAACCCATTGCATCGCACCTCGGCGACGGAAAGCTTGCCCAAATGGAAGGTTTAACTCACTTTGGCCCCATGGAACACGGTAGGCGTGTCGGTGAAGCAATTCTGGCCCACCTATTGGCCTAATTTCACACCGCCACAGGCAACGTTACTGGGTCAATCTCGTACAAGTCCACGACGTTTCCCCACACCATCGCTTCTTTCTCTTCTTCGGGCAGCCCATCAAGAATATCGTCAAGAATCGGGCGCGAATTGGGCCAAATGGAGTCGTGATGCGGGTAGTCGTTGCCCCAGAGAAGGTTGCTGACACCGATAGCGTGGCGAGTAGCGATTCCCTCTTTGTCGTCTTCAAACGTTACCCAGAAGTTTCGATCAAAATATTCCGATGGTTTCATGGTCAACTCATCAGAAACTTCCCACGGGGTTCGATAGGCAGCGTGGTCGAGTCGCTGCAAAGTGTGTGCCACCCATCCAGTCTCATACTCGCTAATAACGAATTTTAGATCAGGAAAGCGCTCAACTACCCCACCGCATATGAGGTCGATCATGGTGTTGACCGCGGTTGTGTGAGCAAGGGTGTAGCCCTTGAGATGCCCGCCAGGCGTGCCCCAATGTTCTGGAAGGCCCCCGTCGAGGGTTTGGCCGGTGAAAATGTGCATCGTCAACGGCGCTCCGCATTCTTCAGCGCGGGCCCAGAACGGATCAAACGCGGAATCGTTGTAAGGCAACCTTGGATCCACATGAGTTGGGATCGCGAATCCTCTGACGCCTCGCTCAAATGAACGATCCAGTTCAGCTATCGCCCGGTCGATGTCCGGTAAAGGCAAGCAACCGATTCCGATTAGCCGGTTGCGATCTACCGAGCAGTAGTCCAGCACCCAATCGTTGTGTTGTCGGAAGGCAACGTCGCGAACTTCGTCGTCAGCTACGGCGAACGTGAACATACTGAGACTGGGATACATGACTTCTCCCACGATGCCGTCGGTCGCCTGCTCCCCGAGGCGTGCCGTCGGATTCATCACCCCCGGATTAAAGCCCTCGTAACCCATTGCAATTCGCTCATGTGTGGCCGGGTCGTCAAGTGAAGCTCCCGCAATTCCGAGCCGCCCCACAGGTACCGCTCTCATATCGTTGGGCAAAACTAGCCACGTGCCGGGCTTCCCCTGGTGATCCTTTTCTATAAAAGGTGCACGATCTCCAAACTTGTCAGTAAGTCCGTCATAGATTTCAGCTGCTTCGACTACATGTGAGTCACACGAGAAATAGCGCATAGAGTCCCCTTCTAGCGGCTCGCCCAGAACATTCTGGTGAAACCGTACCAGCCCGTCGCTACTTCACCCTCAGAGACTCCGTGGTAGCGATCTTGCGAACCAAGTTCTGTTACCGAAACGAATCGCTTCGCTACGGTTACCGCCAATCTGCGGTTAGTTGTGCCATTTCAACAGCTACACGGGCTGCTTCAGCTCCGACGTTGTGGCCGCCCGCGCCTTCAGAACGCGCTCGAGCCTGGTCTTGTGATTCAACGCTGAGGACACCAAATGCAATGGGAATCCCCGTCTCTAGCTGTACGGCCTGGATACCACTGGCCGCGGCATTAGACACAATCTCATAGTGAGTTGTTTCACCCCGAATTATTGCCCCAACAGCGATGATGGCATCGAATTTTCCCGATAGAGCAAGGGCCCGGCATGCCAAAGGAATTTCAAAGCACCCAGGAACCGAAACTCGCTCCGCGATGTCGACGTCGAAGTCTGATAGCGCTCGTTCGGTTCCTGCCACTAATCGATCCACGATCGTTGCGTTCCATGACGCACGAATTACCGCTATTCGCAGCCCCTTACCACTAAGTAATGTTGGAGCGGAAGGACGTTCATCACCACTAGCCATGTGTAAGACGGTAGCGAAGGGCGACATCGGTTGCTATTGACCACCTAACGTCTCCACATGATCTTGACTCCTGAACAGGAACAAATTCGGCAGGTTGCCCGCCAATTTGCTGTCTCGAACATTGCCCCTCATGTTCGCGAGTGGGAAGCGTCAGGCGGCCCTCAACGTGAGCTCTATCAACAAATGGCGCAAATTGGGCTAATGGGAATGACCGTCGATCCTGTTTACGGTGGTTCCGGGCTGGACTTCGTGTCCTACGCACTAGCGATCGAAGAAATCGCTGCTGTCGATGGTGGCATTAGTAACGTCATGGCGGCGAACAACTCCCCCGTTGCGCTCGCCATTGAAACTCACGGCACACCGGAACAACGAACTCGCTTCCTTCCTCGCCTCTGCACGGCCGAATGGCTTGCCTCAATTCATCTGACTGAGCCTCACACGGGTTCTGACGCATCGTCAATCACGACGCGCGCTCTCCGTGACGGCGACGAGTTCGTACTCGACGGCCACAAGGCCTTCATCACCGCCGGATCAACTTCAGATGTCGCAATGATCGTCGCTAGGACCGATCCGAATGGGGGCAAGTCGGGTATCAGCGTGTTCGTAACAACCACCGACAATCCTGGCTATCAGGTCCTAACCAAAGAACGAAAGCTCGGCCATCGAACCAACGACACGTGTCAGGTCCGCTTTGAAGCGATGCGAGTGCCCTCAACTGACCTATTGGGTCCCGAAGGGAAAGGCCTGTCTATCGCCCTGGGTGGGTTGTCCCTGGGACGAATCGGTTGCGCTGCGCAATCTGTAGGTGGAGCACGCCAAGCCCTGCGACTATCCAAACAGTACGCAGAGGAAAGATCGACGTTTGGCAAGCCCATCATCGAACATCAGGCCATAGCCTTTCAACTCGCCGAGATGGCCACGGAAGTTGAGGCTGGCCGGCAGATGTATTTACACGCCGCTACCTTGCACGATGCCGGCCGGGACTCTATTTCTGCAGCCTCTATGGCCAAGTTGTACGCCTCTGAAATGGCGGAACGCGTTGCCTCACGTGCTATTCAAATTCATGGTGGGGCGGGTTTCCTGGAGGATCATCTGGTTGAAAAGATCTACCGCGATGTGCGCGTCTATCAGATTTACGAAGGCACTTCAGAGGTCCAAAAGATCCTCATTTCGCGGCATCTGGATTCTCTTGATATGTGAGCGTTGCCGGCTGACCTAGAGTGCGGGGATGGCTGATGTGCGTCTCGCTGTGGACATAGGTGGAACTTTCACCGACATAGCTCTCGAGGCAAATGGCGGCTTGATAACGAAAAAGTTGCTAACCACTTCCCAAGAACCCGCGACCGCAGTGCTCGAAGGCATCAAACACGTCTTAGCCGAAGCCGCTCTTTCGTCAACCGATGTCGATGTTTTCGTACACGGCACAACCCTCGCTACCAACGCGTTGATCGAACGTCGGGGCGCCAAAACCGCACTCCTCACGACGGGAGGAATGCGCGACTCCATTGAAATGGCGCACGAAAACCGGTTTGAGCAGTACGACCTCGCAATGGTTCGACCTGACCCTCTCGTTCCCCGGAACCGGCGGATAGGCATCCCTGAACGGATTTCTGCAAATGGCGCCGTATTACTCGAATTGGATGAGGAGATTCTGGCGGCTGAACTCGCAACGCTAAGAAGCGACGGGGTTCAAAGCGTCGCTGTTGGATTTCTCCATAGCTATGTCGATGCAAGCCACGAAATTCGAACCCGCGACCTCATCGAGCAGTTGTGGCCTGAAGCTCAGGTGACGCTTTCAAGCGAAGTTTGCCCCGAGATTCGAGAATATGAGCGTTTCTCAACCGCTTGCGCTAACGCCTACATTCAACCCCTTGTAAGCCAATACCTACAAGACCTAGAAACGCGCCGCCGAGCCCTTGGAATGCGGTGCCCGATGCTGTTGATGCAATCTGGCGGTGGACTCGGAACATTGGAAGACGCCCTGCGGTTCCCTGTTCGGCTCATCGAAAGTGGTCCTGCCGGCGGAGCTCTCCTATCTGCAGAACTCGCACGCTCTTTTCAGATTAAAAAGGCCTTGAGCTTCGACATGGGCGGCACGACCGCGAAACTGTGCATCATCAATGAAGGACACCCACGGACGTCACGAGAATTCGAGGTTGGGCGAGAATATCGGTTTCTGGCAGGAAGCGGCATACCGCTTCGACTGCCTGTCATCGAGATGGTCGAGATCGGGGCTGGTGGGTCTTCCATCGCCCGACTGGACGAACTCGGTCGAATAGCCGTTGGGCCATTAAGCGCCGGAAGCGAGCCCGGGCCTGCTTGCTATGGCAGAGGCGGTACATCGCCCACCGTCACGGATGCTGACGTGGCGTTGGGTCGCATAATCCCAGATCGATTTGCCGGGGGCGACTTAACATTTACCAAAGAAGCCGCGCTCGCCGCTATCGAAACCACTCTGGTAACCAACACAGGCTTCGATCTCGAAACGGCATCACTCGGCATCGCTGAAATCGTCGACGAGAACATGGCAAGTGCAGGCCGCGTCCACGCGATCGAACAAGGTTGCGACATCACCGACGGCACACTCATTGCGTTTGGAGGCGCCGCGCCGCTTCACGCCGTCCGCGTTGCCGAAAAACTCGGCATAGAGGAAGTCCTGATACCCAGCGGGGCAGGCGTTGGATCCGCGATCGGTTTCCTTCACGCTCCCGCCGCCCACGAAAACGTTCGCACCCGTCACATCCGGCTTGATGATCTAATCGTTGATGAACTTTCTTTGATGCTCAAAGAGATGCTCAAAGAAGCCGAGGACGTTGTTCGACGAGCAGCGAAAGACGCAGAACTTTCTCAGAGTGCCAAGGCTTTCATGCGATACCGGGGGCAAGGCCACGAGATCACCGTGGATCTTGACCTGGATGAAATCTTTCAAACACCGAGCCCGGACGCGTCGCATTTGCGGAAAGTGTTCGAAGAAGCATTTGTAGATGAATACCGACGCCTCTACGGAAGAGAGATAACCGGTCTTGGCGTCGAAGCTCTCAGTTGGGTAGTCACTGTTACCTCAGCTCAGAAGGAACCGGCAATTGAGAATGGCGAACGCCCGGAAGAAGCCGTCACAAATTTGCCGACCGTCATAGTTTCCGACGTCGCCACAGGTGTGGTTGGTCCCGCGGCGGTTATTGAGCGGGCCCATCTTGGCGGTGCCCGAATTGAGGGTCCAGCGCTCATCGTTGAGGATCAGACCACCACCGTGATTCCTGCTAATTATGACGCTTGGCTAACCGAGAATGGGCATCTTCGTGTCCGGAGACAGAGCGCCGAATTACGGCGAGACGCCGTTGAAACTTCAAGCAAACTCAAGGACCTTCAACGAGACATCATGTGGAACCGGTTGATCGCTGTGGTCCAAGAGCAAGCCACGACGCTTGTTCGCTCCGCATTCTCCACCTCGACAAGAGAAGCCGGAGATCTCTCAGCAGGTGTCTTCGATCCACAGGGCCGAATGTTGGCGCAATCGATAACGGGCACCCCTGGCCATGTGAACTCAATGGCAGCGTCGGTTCAACACTTCCTCGATGTCTTTCCTGCTCACACCATGAGTGAGGGAGACATTTATCTCACCAATGACCCGTGGAAAGGGACGGGGCATCTATTCGATGTCGTCGTAGTTACTCCGGTGTTTCGCCGCGGACGTGTCGTCGCTTTATTCGCATGCACCAGCCATGTCGTCGATATAGGTGGGGTGGGCTTCAGTTCCGCTTCGCGGGAGATCTATCACGAGGGCCTACAACTACCGATCATGCGATTTGCCGTCGATGAGGTATTCGACCCCAATGTTGTGGCCATCATCGAGACCAACGTTCGCGACAGCGTGCAAGTCATGGGTGATATTCATTCGTTAACTGCTTGCAACCGAGTCGGTGCACTTCGCCTACTCGAAATGATGGAGGAATACGACCTCGGCGACTTAGAAGCCTTAGGTGATTACATAATTCGCACCTCTCGAGAAGCCATGCTTACTGAGATTCGAGCGCTTCCCGAAGGAACCTGGGCATCTTCCATGCGTGTCGATGGCGTTGATATGCCGCTCGACATTGTGACGGAATTGACGATCACCTCGGACGGTATCGCTGTTGACTTCAGCGGAACTAGCCCAATGCAACCCCATGGGATTAACGTTCCGATGTCTTATACCGTCGCTTACACCTCTTTTGGTGTTCGGTGCATTGTTGGGCCCAACATTCCAAATAACGCAGGTTCCTTAGAGGTGATTCGGGTGACCGCACCTAGTGGGTGCATCCTGAATGCCCCACGACCAGCCGCTGTGAACATCCGCCATGTCATGGGGCAAATGCTGCCCGACGCGGTCTATGGCTGCCTCGGACAGGTCTTGCCGACGAAAGTTCCAGCTGAGGGAACGAGCTCATTGTGGAATCTGCTGGCCAGCGGGCAATGGGGAAATGGACGGTCAGAGTCGTTCATGATGATGAGTTTCAACTCTGGAGGTGCTGGTGCGCGCCCAGGCCAAGATGGGTTGTCCGCTACAGCATTTCCAAGCGGTGTACGAAACATGCCAGTGGAAATCAACGAAGTCGTCTCACCACTAGTGTTTTGGCGAAAAGAATTTCGCCCGAACTCTGGTGGCGACGGTGAATTCAGAGGCGGGCTTGGGCAAGTCGTGGAATTGGCGCACAGGGCTGACGGCGAGTTCGTTTTCAGCGCGACCTATGAACGGGTCACACATCCCGCTCGCGGCCGCCACGGTGGAGAACATGGCATGACAGGTCGATTGACGTTAGATGACGGATCGCCCGTGGCAGCTAAAGGCAACACCACTGTTCCATCCGGCCGTCGTCTCATCGTCGAGTTTCCGGGTGGTGGAGGCCTAGGTGACCCCAGTCGACGGAGCAGCCAAGCCCGAGAACGTGATCGACGTTTGGGCTACGTCACTGAGACCAAGAAAGAAGAGTCATAATGACAAATTCGGCCATTGAGTTGCCACTTGAGGGCATCCGAGTTTTCGAACTCGGAACAGCGATTGCCTCACCGTTTTGCGGGAGGCTTATGGCTCACTACGGCGCCGACGTACTCAAAATTGAGTCACGGGTGAGTCCCGACGTAGTACGAATTCTCGGATCGGCCTGGATAAAAGGTCGCGACGACCTAGCTGCTGCCGCACCTGATACAAGCCCATACGTGCCCGAGATGAACGCATCTAAACGAAGCGTCGGGCTTGAATTGAAGACGACCGCCGGAAGAAAGGCCGCCTTAGCCCTGATTGCGGAATGTGACGTGTTTTTGGCCAATTTTGGTGCGCGAGCACTTGCAGAACTTGGACTCGACTACGAGTCAGTTTCCGCTGTCAATCCAAAGATCGTCTACGTGCAGTTACCGGGGTTTGGAAGCGACCCTGACATGCCGTATTACTCGTATGTCGCGTGGGGACCTAACCAAGCGCCGTTGGTGGGATTTGACGACTTCACTGGTCACGCCTCTGATCCCCCTGCGGGAATCGCCACTGTCGCTCCACCTGATTACATGTCCGCCCTTCACGCGGCCGTAGCAACACTTTCAGGGCTCGAACATCTTGAACTTACTGGGGACGGAGTACATGTCGATGTCAGCCAATTTGAAACCACGCTGGCTTTACTTGGCCCCTTTGTCATGGACTACGACTTGAGCGGAACGGTTCACAGTCGCATCGGCAATCGGTCTTTGTGGGGAGCCCCTCAGGGTGTTTATCCGTGTGCTGGACATGAACGCTGGATCGCTATCAGTGCAACAGACGACGAAAGCTGGGATGTTCTTTCTTCGTTGATGAAGTTACCAGACGACCATTTCGACGATCCCGATTTGCGCTTGGCTCAACAAGAGCAACTCGACAGCCAGATCGGCACCTGGACGGTTAATTTCGATGCTGATGACCTTGCGCACAGACTCCAAAGCGTGGGCGTTGCAGCCCATGTCGTTTCAACTAACGAAGACTTACTTCATGACACCCACACGATGAGTCGGAACTGGTATCAGGTGGCGTCTCACGCAAGGCTTGGAAGAGACGTATTCAGTGACTGCGCCGTCAAGTTGAAAGGCACCCCGGGTCGATGGACTGACGCTGGCCCATCGTTGGGCCAACACACCCGTGAAGTGTTGAGAGACGTTGCTGGCATGTCCGATGAGGAAATATCTCAACTGGTGAGCGATAAGGGCGCATTCGAACAACTCGAACCAGAAACTCTTGTCCCGCGACCCTGGGACGACTGGATCCACCTGTTGGTGCCCGGCACAGCCGATGCGAGGGATCTCTAATGGCGGGTCCCTATAACGGTCTTCGAGTGATCGACACAACTGGGCTCGCAGGGGCCTATGCGACGCGACTGTTTGCTGGGTTAGGAGCTGAAGTAATTCGGCTAGAACCTCCTGATGGGTCACCACTTAGATACCTAGCTCCCTTTGCCGAGTCGATAGCTCCACCCGAGAACAGCCTTTGGTGGAGTTACCTCGCAATGGGCACGCGGAGCGTGGTGATTGAACCTGGCGACAACGACTCACTCGCACAGATCCTGTCTAGTGCTGACGTGATTTTTGAAGATCGATTGCCCGAAGACTCATTAATTGATCCTGATCTTCTTCCTGACACCACGGTTCGGACCAGCATTGTGCCATTCGGTCTAACAGGACCCAAGCGTTCTTGGAAGAGCTCAAATCTTGTCGCGTGGGCGGCCTCAGGGGTGCTGTATGCCACAGGCTTTCGAGACCGAGCTCCAGTCGCTCCTGCAGGACATGTTCAACTGGCACTCCATGCATCCGCGGCTTCCGCGTTGGTAGGGACGCTCCTGGCGTTGCGCGCCAGACGCAAAAGTGGCGAAGGGCAACAGGTAGAAATTTCGATGCAAGAAGCTGCTCTTGCTATCGCCCCAGAAACTGGGGTCCCAGTTTTTCTTGATGACCGAGTTCACCGAGAACGCTCAGGCAATAGACGAGACCTTGGTCGACCATTCGGGTTGTACCCGTGCAGCGACGGTTTCGTTTCCATCATCGTGTTATTGCCTCGTCATTGGACTGCAATGGCCTCATGGGTAGCGGAAGCGACTGGGAACGAAACCATTACAGAAGAGGTGTTCGAAGATCTTGGTGTTCGGATGGAAACGCAAGACCTCATCGACACATGGGTGGAGGAACTGACCGTCGGACAGAGCAGGCAAGCGTTGTTTGATGAGGGTCAACGGCGCGGCATCCCGGTTACTCCCGTAAATACCGTCAATGCGCTGCTCGACGATCCACATCTGAAGGCCGCGAAGTTCTGGTCTGAGACCCAGTTGCCTGATGGCTCCTCAGTAGCGATTCCCGGCGCCCCGTTCAGAACGAATGCTGACTGGTGGACGATGACCGCAGCACCTCTTCTGGGGCAACACACCGAATTCTATTTAGGGTGAAGTCACCCAACTAGGTGGAAGCGTAAACCGCTAATTTCGATCGTTCTATCGTCGCAACGCAAACCGAAACTACCTGCGCGATCAGCAACCAACTCGGGGTCCGGAACTCGCACGTCGATAGCACCTAACCCCTCGGGACGGTCGTCGGATGGTTCGGTAAAGCGGACCGGGCCGTCGATGGTTGGAATTGTTGGAACTCCATCCAACATTGCCATCGGCACTTGAAGGACTTCGGCCCATCTTTGAGCCAATGGGAGAGGCTCGGGAGTTTGAATTTCTGCGCCGCAAATAGCGTCGACGAACTTGGTGTTGCGATGCGCTCGCCAATCTCTTTCTACCGGCCACCAGTCACCATCCACCGCATCTTCATTTTCACACCAGCGAAGCTCAACCAGGCATCCTGGTAGGTCCTTAGGGTGGATGTGCATTGCTTCGCTGCCTTCTTCGCTGATATCGCCGCCCGCTACCACGCGAACACCCAGTTCAGTCAGGTGGTCATTATGGGCAACATATTCCAACCGTGGGACTTGAAAAAGAAGCATGTAGCCGCCGGGGCCGCCGCGTCGCTCCAAATAGCGACCCGCTGCGGATGTCGGACCATCTTCAAGGGGCACAACCAATTCGAGAAACTGATTCCCGATAGGCATAACAAAATTCTTAAGACCGAAGATGCTGACCCCGGCATCCCGAGCGGGGCGGTTTCCAGGGTCGCGGTAGGCGACCTGAAGATCGAAGACCGCAGAAAGAGCCGCTTCGGTCTCTTCATACTCGTTGCCAACGATCGCGACTTGGCGGAGTCGTAACACCATTGAGTTACCTCACGATTCCAGTTTGCCTTACCCGGCCGGTCCCATAAGGCTAGAAGCATGACCGAAAACGCGTCGAGTTTTTTCGTCCATGACAACATTGTTAACGGCCGATTTGAGCTCCACGAGAAACGGGCAGATCACGAGAACATCGTCAGTTTCGCAAGCTACGAGCGCCACGGAAATACCGTAATAGTGCCTCACGTCGAAACTGATCCACAGCGCCGAGGCGAAGGTTTCGCCGACCAACTAATGGCCGGGCTTCTCGACCAAATCGAAGCGACCGCAAGTTTGATTGTCCCCCTATGCCCGTTTGCTGCTGCGTACATCGCCGAACGAGCCGAACGAAGACACCTTCTAGTTTCCGACAAAGATTGAGCACACGGCCCGACCACTCGTAGCGTCGGCAATGGCGCCCTTAACATCATTGACACAACCCGGGGATAGTTCAACTACGCGACGTGCTTTAACGTCGAATTCGGCACTGATTGATTTGGCGTCGTGCCGGCTCAGAATCCTGTCCACTTTCTGGTGGTCTCTGTGCTCATACTCCACCATCCACATCTGTTTCGGTTCACAGGCAATCATCGACGAAGCATTAAGGGCACCCGAACAAGCACCGCGATACGCACGAGAAAGGCCACCAATCCCTAGTTTCGTGCCACCAAACCACCGAGTTACGACGACGGCTGTGTCAACCATCGAGTTAGCCACTAGTTGGGACAAGATGGGAGAGCCAGCACTTCCTGACGGTTCACCATCATCTGCACATCGGTCGACTCGGGGATTGGCAAGACGCCAAGCCCAACAGTGATGTGACGCTTTGGGCCATTGACGACGAATGGTGGCGAGTTCATCTCGTGCGTTTTGTTCGCTACTTATCGGAAAGCAAATCGCGATAAATTTCGATGCCTTAACCGTAGGTGCCCGCCACTCAATTCGGTCAGCCACCGTATAAAGCACTAGGAGCGCAACGGTGTCATAACGTCGGCGATAAACCGGTCTGCCTCTCCAGCGGACTGGGGGTTACCGAAGTCCAAAACGAAATGGTTCACCTGAAGCTCGATGAGTTCGCTTAGAAGCTCAAAGAATTGAGCGCATTCAGCGCCGTCATTTGGAAGTGCCCGCTCTATGGTCAGGGAAAATTCGATGTCTGAACGCGAACGACCCAAGCGATCAAGCTCGGTTAGAACAACATTTTGTTTCTGAATCAGCGACTCAGTGCTGCCCCGCCACACGGTGTTCCAAATATCGGCGTGACGCGCTGCGAGTGGCAATCCGATCTTTTCACCTGATGCCCCGATGCAGATAGGAGGCGGCACGCTGGGTAGCGGAGGAGCCGACGCTCCGTCAATACGAAAAAATTCTCCATCAAAGCTTGGTTCCTCCTCGGACCACATGAGGCGACAGATCTTGATTGTTTCTTCAAGCTGACGGAATCGGATGTTCGGTCGAGGAAAGTCGTAGCCGTAGGCCAGGTACTCATCTTCTCTCCAGCCGGCGCCGATTCCTAAAATGAACCGGTTTCCACTCAAAAACTGCAAGGTGCTGGCCATTTTGGCCGTCAGTGCAGGCGGGCGATATCCAGCACCTAGTACGTGGTGACATAGATCAATATCCGGGAATTTCGCAGCGCACCAGGTCAGAGTCGTCCACGCTTCGAGGAATGGGTCTGTTTTTTGGTCGAAGCCATAGAAATGATCGGCTATCCACAAACTGTCAAACTCTGGAGTTACCGCGGGAAGGATGTGCTCGCACTGGTACTGCACTATCGGTTGAAAGTCGCTCCACTTGTTGCCAATGACCGGAGATAGCCAACCAAATTTCGGAGAACTCGGATGATCATTCACTCACTTACCCCGGTCCCGTACAAAACAGTGTTAAGAGCCGACGGTTGTTCGCCAACCATGCTGGTCCTCGCTGCGTCCACTTTGGATAGCGACCAGGCGTTCCCTCAGCCGAAGGGTGTTCGGCCCGGGTTCGCCATCACCAAACACGATGTTCTCATCGCCGCGAAGAATAGTTCCGACAGGAGAAAGCACAGCAGCTGTTCCTGACAGAAACGCTTCACCTCGGTTCGCCCACTCTGTTAATTCGTTGAGTTCGATGGGTCGCTCTTCTACGTTGTATCCGAGGTCTTGGGCAAGGGTTAGCACTGAGGCTCGAGTGACGCCATGCAGAAAAGAACTATCGAGTTGGCGGGTCACCACTCGATCCTCATCTGCTAAGAAAAAGTTCGCTGCACCAGTCTCAGTAATGTCTCCGCCTGTAGCAAAGAGAATTTGGTCTACAGCAGAATTTTTTTTCATGGCGTCCAGAGTTGGAGCTAAAGCCATGGCGTAGTTCGCGCCAGATTTCACCATGCCAAATTGTGGCGTGGTCCGAGGAATTGTTTCCTCTACTAGCAACGTTAACGGCCGCACTCCACCTTTGAAGTAGTCCCCCACCGGGCAATTAACGATAAATAGCAACGCCTCGCAGCTCGGTGTGGCTGCAGCACCGATATTGGGCTCGGTGCCAATGATGGTGGGCCTTATGTAAAGCGATCCAGGCGCCGCTGGAACCTCTGCCACATTTGCTTCGACGGCATCGACGATCATCTTCCTCAATGTCGAAGATTCTGGAATCGGCAAGCGAAGCTGCGCAGCACTTTGTCGCATCCGAGCCACGTGATCATCGAGCCGGAAAATTGCCAAGGAACCGTCAGCTTGCCAGTGAGCCTTCATGCCTTCGAAGACGGCGCTCCCATAATGCAGAGCATGCGCAGCTGGGCTTAAGGAAAAATCTCCGTACTCCTCAACATGGCCCGAATATTCATAGACGCCATCTTGACTCCGCGCCGTGGCCATCCAGTCACAAAAAACAGTTCCAAATGGGACCGTCATCGGGTCAGGTTTCTCACTCACGACAACTCCCTTCGAAGGCGCGACTCTACTCCAACGCGTGTCACAGTCGAAAAGATTGGGATGTCACTATTCATCTCAGCGGGACTTTAGGTCGTTCCGTCACCTACTTTGTGCGTATGACGCAACTCACTCAATCAGTCCGATTGGAATTCGATGACGACGTCGCTCTGATTCGAATCGACAATCCTCCAGTCAACGCCCTCAGCCAACATGTCCGCCAAGGCTTACTCGACGGCGTTACTCAAGCTGAATCCAGCGACGCCAAATCGATTGTGGTTATCTGCGACGGGCGCACTTTCATTGCGGGAGCCGACATAACAGAGTTTTCAGGACCGCCTCAACCGCCAGATCTCCAGTCGGTACAAGACGCCATGGAGAACTGCTCAAAACCAATAATCGCCGCGGTACATGGCACTGCTCTCGGCGGTGGCCTTGAAGTCGCACTCTGTGCTCACTACAGAGTTGGAGTCACAGGCAGCAAATACGGTTTACCCGAAGTGAAACTTGGCTTGCTGCCCGGTGCGGGAGGCACTCAGCGACTTCCTCGAATTACTGGTGCCGCCAAGGCCTTAGAGATGATGACCAGTGGTGAGCCCATTGACGCCCAGGAGGCGTTGCAGTGCGGACTTATCGACGAACTGGTCGAGGACCTAGAAAGTGGCGCCGTCGCTTTCGCTCGGCGGGCAGTAACCGAACAAATGCCGCTGCTACGGATTCGAGATAGAAACGACAAGGTGGCGGATACACCGCAATCTTTGTTCCACGATTTTCGCGCAAGTATCGCTCGGCGAACTCGCGGTTTTCTAGCTCCCGAGTACAACATTCGTTGCATAGAGGCAGCAGTGGAACTCGATTTCGAGGCAGGTCTCAAACGAGAACAGGAACTGTTTCGCGACCTTATGAAAGGAACGCAATCGAAAGCCCAGCAGTACTATTTTTTTGCAGAACGAGCTGCTCTCAAAATTCCTGGCTTGCCAAAGGACACTCCTACGGTTGAAGTCAGCCGATGCGGTGTACTAGGCGCAGGCACCATGGGCGGGGGCATTGCCATGAACTTCGCGAGCTCAGGGATACCTGTCACAATTGTCGAAAGAGATGACGAAGCGCTGCAACGTGGCCTCGGAGTGGTTCGTTCCAACTATGAACGGACGGCTGCTAGGGGTGGCATCTCAAGCGACGACGTTGAAACTCGTATGGGCCTAATTTCTGGTTCGACAGACATGGGAGACTTCGCCGATTGCGATCTCATCATCGAAGCTGTTTTCGAAAATATGGCTTTAAAAAAGGAAATTTTCGAACAGCTAGATGGGATCTGCAAAGACGGGGCCGTGCTGGCCTCAAACACCTCTGCTCTAGACATAAATGAAATCGCGTCGGCGACAAGTCGTCCCGACGCTGTAATCGGCATGCATTTCTTCTCCCCAGCAAACGTGATGAAGATGCTCGAGGTTGTACGCGGAGACGCTACATCCAACACCGCGATAGCCACTGCGATGGGGATAGGCCGATCGATTGGCAAAACGCCTGTGTTGTGCGGTGTCTGTCACGGCTTCGTAGGTAATCGAATGCTGTTCATGCGTGGTATCGAAGCGGAAAAAATGATCCTAGAAGGCGCTCCGCCGTCGCGAATAGATCAGATCCTGTTCGATTTCGGGTTTCCGATGGGACCGTTCGCAATGAGTGATCTTGCCGGTCTCGACATTGGATGGGACGCAGCCACATCGTCTGGCTCAACCGTACGCGAACTCCTCTGCGAAAGCGGTCGGCGGGGCCAAAAGAACGGTAGCGGCTATTACAACTACGACCCTCAAACGCGTGCAGCTACACCAGATCGCGAAGTTGAAGAAATGATTCAGGCCTTCGCTGAGCGCCAGGGGATCGTCCGGCGCGAGATAACAGACCAGGAAATACTTGAGCGGTGCCTTTACCCAATGGTCAACGAGGGCGCCAAGATTTTGGATGAAGGTATAGCGATTCGAGGCAGTGATGTCGACGTCGTTTGGATCAACGGTTATGGATGGCCGATGTACACCGGTGGACCAATGTTTTGGGCGGACACCATTGGCCTTCAAGAAATAGCAGAACGAATCCAACATTACGCCTCTACTCTCGGTGGCGATCATTGGGAAATTTCTCCGTTGATCCAAAATCAGGTGTCAGACGGCGGCTCTCTAAGCGCGTACGCGAACTGACCGGGACTCATGGGCATCGACTTTTGTGAAGTAGCCAGCGGGTATCTCGATGAGTTGCGTGCACGCGGAGTTGAGATCGACGCGAACCGCGCGCTTCCTCAAGACATAGCCGACCGTCTCGCTGCGGACGGGTTTTATCGACTGTGCACGCCGACAGAACTTGGCGGTATCGGCGCTCCACCCAGACTACTTGCCGAGGTATGCGAAATTCTCGCCATGGGGAACGGATCCACGGCCTGGTGCGTTTTCATAGGAGCAACATCTCAATACATGTTTCCGGCAGCATCTTCGCAGCTACTTCAGCAATTGTTAGACAACCCCAATGCCATCACGAGCGGCGTCTTTGCCTACTCCGGGACCGCCACCCAGCTTTCTCTAGGCACGTCACCTACTTGGAAGATCAATGGTCGCTGGGATTGGGGGTCCGGCTGCCGAAATGCTGAATGGATTTCTGGCGGAGTGATCGTGTGTGATGTCGAAGGCGTGCCTATTCCCGATCGACATGGCCGACCGACCGAAGCTCGCGCGTTTTTTCGGCCAGGAGAGCTCAACATCTTAGACAACTGGAATACCAGTGGCCTCCGCGGGTCCGGATCGAATGCCTACACCGCTCAAGATGTCGAGCTGGATGACTACCGAGTAGCTACGGTTGACGCCCTACGGGCCTCACCTCTGTCCGGGTTGCCTATCTATCGTTTTCCTCGTTTCGGGTATCTCGCGTTGCCGATTGGCGCCATTGCCTTAGGCATGGCGCGAGGATCCATCGACGAGGCCCTGATAGTCGCTAAGGCCAAGACACCCACGGGATCGGGGCGCACGCTCTCAGCGCGACCCGCCTTCCACCGAGAAGTTGCAGTTGCTGATGCTTCGCTTCGTGCCGCCAGATCTGGCTTCTACGCCGATATTCAAACCGCATGGGACGAGGCACAGCAGCAGATAGGTGGGCTCGAGACGCGTCGACTGTTACGAACGTCGACTGTTCACGCAGTCTCCACTTCAATCCACGTCGTCGATCGGATGTACACAGCAGCAGGCGGCACTTCCGTATACGAAGACTCACCATTACAACGACACTTTCGAGATGTTCATGTCGCATCACAGCACATGATGGTCGCCGAACCCGTTATGGAATTAGCTGGTCGCGTAATGAGTGATATAGAGAACGACGCTCTTGGGCTATAAAGGGCTTCTGAGTTCGACCCCGGAGCCGTCAATGACTGTTACCCATAACCGACAACACCGTGGTTTCGCCCTCAACTCTGAGCCCGCACCGCCCTCCGACCCTCAAACCGACCGCCTCCAACGCAAACGGGAAGTAGCCCTCGGGTATCGGATCATGGCTTCCTGGGGTTGGGGAGCCGACGGCTCGGGCCACATCACGGCAAGAGATCCTGAGAACGTTGATTCTTTTTGGTCATTGGGATACGGAGTTGCATTCGGTGAAGCAACCATTGATGACTTAGTCCTTGTCGACAGCGCCGGTCGCGTCATTGAAGGCGCATACGACATCAATCCGGCGGCTTTCTATATTCATGCACCGATCCACGCGACTCGGGACGATGTCATTGGAGCAATCCATACCCATACCCCCTACGGCACGCCGTTCTCGGCGTTGGCTGTTCCTTTGCCAATGACCAGCCAAGAAGCTGTCACCTTTCACGGTTGCCAAGGCGTTTTTGCCGGCGAGGAAGTCGGCGTCAGCGATTTAGAAACCGGGCAACGAATCGCTGATGCACTCGGGCTCGGAAGACTCGTTGTACTCGCGAACCACGGTTTGTTAACCGTTGGCACCACAGTCGCTTCGGCAATCGGGTTTTATTTGAATGCAGAACGCGCCGCCGAAGTTTGCGTGAAGGTCTCAAACGGCCGGATAATTAGCTCTCAAGCCGCCGACGCGGTACACCGTTCAGTGGGAACCGAGAATCACGGATGGCACGTGTTCCAATGGCTTGTGCGATCAAGGGTGGGCGACCCAACGGTCGTCGGCTAAGTAACAACCCGTAAGGAGTGTCTGTTGAACGACTTTGACGTCGTGGTTGTCGGTGCCGGCAACGCCGCCTGTTGTGCCGCTCTAGCAGCGGCCGAAGAAGGTGCCCGGGTTCTTGTCCTCGAGCGGGCTCCACGTCACGAATCTGGCGGCAATAGTCGTTTTACGGCCGGAGCTATCCGCTTCGCATATGAAAGTGTCGATGACTTAGTAGCGCTAATGCCTGACCTAACTGAAAGCGAAGTGAGCCGTACTGACTTTGGGACTTACACCGAAGAACAGTTTTATGACGATATGGGTCGCGTCACTGATTACCGGACCGACCCCGAGATGGCGAGCTTCCTTGTGTCCGAAAGTAAACCGACGGTGATGTGGATGCGCGACCATGGGGTTCGATTCGCTCCCATCTGGGGTCGCCAAGCGTTTCAAGTCGACGGGCGATTCAAATTCTGGGGTGGGCTTACTGTCGAAACTTGGGGCGGTGGCGAAGGACTTGTCGACGCCCTCCACAGTGCTTTAGAACACAACGCCGTGGAAATACGGTACGACACGGCGGCCAAAAGCCTGCTGTTTGATGGACAGTCGGTTACCGGGATCCGTGCCCGCCAATCGGGGAGCATGGTGGACATTCCTGCGAAATGCGTTGTGTTAGCTGCCGGTGGTTTTCAAGCCAACACCGAATGGCGCACCAAGTATTTGGGTCCCGGTTGGGATCTAGCAAAAGTCCGTGGCACGCGATTCAACACCGGCGATGGCATACGCATGGCGCTCGACATCGGGGCGATGCCATATGGCAACTGGAGTGGCGCCCACGCTGTTGCTTGGGAATACAACGCGCCAGAGTTCGGTGACCTAGCGGTTGGTGATGCCTTTCAAAAGCACAGCTATCCCTTTGGAATCGTGCTCAATAATAACGGCGAACGATTCGTGGACGAAGGAGCCGACTTTAGGAACTACACCTACGCAAAATATGGCCGCGAAATTCTGGCCCAGCCGGAACATTCTGCATGGCAAATCTTTGATTCAAAGGTTGACCATCTGCTCCGAGACGAATACCGGATCAAGCAAGTAACGAAAGTTCAAGCAGATTCAATCGAGGAACTGTGCGCCCGCATGGAGGGCGTTGATACAAATGCAGCGATCGCGACCATCAGGGCCTACAACGCATCGGTAAACACGGCCATTGATTTTGACCCCAACGTAAAAGACAATCGTTCAACAATCGGCCTTGAGATCAACAAATCTAACTGGGCAAACACGGTTGATGAACCTCCATTTCAGGCCTTTAACGTGACTTGTGGACTCACCTTCACCTTCGGCGGGCTCAGAATCAACCAAAAGGGTCAGGTCTTGGATACCGACCTTGATGCAATTCCGGGACTGCACGCTGCAGGCGAACTGGTGGGCGGCTTGTTCTACGGTAACTACCCAGGAGGCACCGGTTTGATGGCCGGTGCCGTATTTGGCAGATTGGCGGGCAAAAGCGCCGGAACACATGGGACTAGTTAAACCGCCTCACTTCTTAGGCACAATGATCTGAAGCAGGCGATAGCCACTAAGAACCAGCGAGTGACCCGATGTGCACCCACCGTGAGGATGTACCGTTAGACCGTCCGATAACGCGCCCAGTGGAGTGGAATGTCCAAGATCATTTATACCCATACCGATGAGGCACCAGCGCTGGCAACTTATTCCTTTTTGCCAATAATTCAGGCATTTGCCAGGGCCGCCGGTGTTGCTATCGAAACTCGAGACATTTCTCTTGCCGGCCGGATGATTGCGTCGTTCCCTGAGCTTCTCGATGAAGAACAACGTCTTGACGACGCGTTGGCTGAGATGGGGGCAATGACTCACTTAGCAGATGCGAACATCATCAAACTTCCCAACATCTCCGCCTCGCTGCCACAACTTCAAGCAACAATCGTTGAATTGCAGGCTGCTGGCTACAGCGTTCCCGATTATCCAGCAGATCCCTCCACTTCAGAGGAAGAGGAGACCCGCCGGCGATATGACCGAATCCAAGGTTCGGCGGTAAACCCGGTCTTGCGTGAAGGTAACTCCGACCGGCGCGCACCTCGAGCAGTCAAAGACTTCGCTCGAAAGTTTCCTCACCCTATGGGTGTGTGGTCTCCTGACTCAGCAACGCACGTGGCGACGATGGACGAACATGACTTTCGGTCGAACGAGTTGTCGACGACTATCCATTCGGACTCAACGCTTCGAATCGAACACCAGAGCGAAGCAGGCCAACTGACTGTCCTCAAAGAAGTCGCTGCTATCGCTGGAGAGATCGTTGACGCAACATTTATGTCGGCCAAACATTTAAGGACTTTCCTGGACGAGCAGATTCGAGATAGCAAACAACAGAACGTACTGTTCTCACTCCACCTCAAAGCCACGATGATGAAGGTTTCCGATCCGATCATCTTCGGCCACGGAGTACGTGCCTATTTCGCTGATGTCTTTACAAACCACGGCGACGTTTTGGAAAGCATCGGCGTAAACGTCAACAACGGATTGGGCGACTTGTTGGAAGCAATACAGCAACTTCCAGCGAAAGATCGCGAAAATATTGAAGCCGACATTGCAGCCGCCTATGAATCGGGGCCAGCGCTAGCAATGGTCGACTCAGATAAAGGCATAACAAATCTTCACGTGCCTAGCGATGTCATTGTCGACGCATCCATGCCCGCCATGCTGCGGACCTCGGGGCAGATGTGGAACTCCGCGGGTTCCCCACAAGACACAAAGGCAGTTATCCCCGACAGCAGCTATGCAGGCATCTACCAGGCAGTAATCGAAGACTGCATTGAGCATGGTGCATATGATCCAACGACCATGGGCTCAGTGCCAAATGTCGGCCTCATGGCCCAAAAAGCTGAGGAATACGGAAGTCACGACAAAACGTTTGAATTAGCCGAAACGGGAACCATTCGTGTAACCCAAGCAGACGGCACCGTTCTGTTAGAACACCACGTTGAAGCGGGCGATATTTGGCGTATGTGTTCGGTCAAAGACGAACCCATCAGAGACTGGGTCAAGCTTGCCGTTGCTCGAGGGCACGCTACGGGTGCACCCGTGGTTTTCTGGCTCGATGATGATCGAGCTCACGATGCTCAGCTAATTCGAAAAGTCGAACAATATTTAGGCGAACACGAAACAGATGGACTTGAGATCAAAATTTTATCGCCGGTAGACGCTACGCGACTTTCGCTGCAACGCATACGGCGCGGCGAAGACACGATTTCCGTCACAGGGAACGTGTTACGTGACTACAACACAGACCTTTTCCCAATCCTGGAGGTCGGAACTTCAGCCAAGATGCTCTCAATCGTTCCCCTCATGAATGGTGGTGGACTTTTCGAGACTGGAGCTGGCGGTTCAGCCCCCAAACATGTTCAACAGTTCGAAGCCGAAAATCATTTGCGATGGGACAGCCTCGGAGAATTCCTCGCGCTGGCAGTCTCGTTTGAACACTTGGGTTCTTCAACTAACAATCCCACGGCCTCGTTGCTGGGAAGCGCTCTCGATCAAGCCACCAGTCGCCTTCTTGACGAAGGTAAATCACCTAGCCGAAAAGTAGGAGAGCTTGACAACCGGGGAAGCCATTTCTACATCGCCTTATGGTGGGCTGAAGCGATGGCGAACCAAAATGAAGATAGCGAACTGGCATCCCTGTTTGTACCGCTGGCAGTTGCGTTAGCCAACGCCGAAGCGACCATCGTGCAAGACCTAATCGACTGTCAAGGTGTACCCATGGATATAGGCGGTTACTACTTCCCCGATTCAGTGATGGCTACGAAAGCCATGCGTCCGAGCGCAGCCTTTAACTCAATTATCGATCAATTTGCTTCCTGACTTCGGTGACCGACGCAACTGACATTGACCCGCGACAACAAATCATCGCCGCCAGAGCCCACGCCCTGGCGGGGTGTCCCACTGCTCGCAAAGCCATTGAGCTTCTTGCCGACTCAGAATCCTTTACTGAGTACGGCTTACTCGCCGGGCGCACAACATCAGTCGACGATGACGATTCATCGGACGGGCTGGTCGGCGGGGTGTGTGATATTGGTGGGCAACCCGCCGTCGTCGCAGCGCACGACAGGTCAGTTGAAGAGGGCACCCACAGCGACCGCAACATGCGCAAGCTGGCGAAACTCATAACGATCGCCGTCGCCAACCGCTGGCCGCTGATCCTGTTCATCGAGGGCGACGGATCACGACCATCCGACCCCCGTCCTGCACCGCCAATTGTGAACTACACGCGGGCTCGCTGGGATGTCCTAGAAGGGTTAACGGAAATGTCTGGCTGGGCCCCGACTGTTGCCCTCGTAGTCGGATCGGCTCGTGATAGTCACAGCGCTGTTGCCTTTTTGTGTGACCTCGTTATCGCCACCAATAACTCCGACTTTGGGAGCCTCATCGATCCCCAAGCGAAGCTATCTCCGACAATGGCAGCAGAACGAGGCGACGTCGACCTCATCGTCGAAGATACCCCGCAGGCAATTGCTGCCACCCAACAGTTCCTTGAGTACTGGTATGACGACTCCCCGAAATTCTCGGCTTCCGCCTCTGCATCAACGATCGGACAAATCGTTCCGAGTAATCGTCGAAGGGCCTACGACATGCGCAAGGTCATTGAGGCTTTCGCTGACAAGGACAGCATTTTCGAAGTTGGCCCTCAGCGGGCGGAGTCTTTGATCACTGTTTTTGCTCGTTTGGAAGGACGGTCCGTAGGGATCTTCGCCAATCAACCGCTCTCCCCGCGTGCTGGGGCGATAGACAGCGCCGCTGCTGATAAAGCCAGCAGATTCGTCGAATGGTGCGACGCCTACGGCTTACCGCTCATCTCCTTCGTCGATAATCCGGGCTACATGGTCGGTCCGGACGCCGAGCGGGAGGGCATTGCTCGCCACCATGCTCGTCCCCTCTCAGCGATCCACCATCGGACAGTTGCGCTGTACACCGTTCAGGTCAGGAAGGCGTATGGATTGGGTCCCTACGCAATGTCAGGCTATGGCACGAGTCGGAAAATGCCAGAACTACGTATCGCATGGCCAACAGTTGAGAGCGGGGGTATGAGCCTTGAAGGCGCAGCGTCCTTGGTAAAACGAAAAGAAATTCGAGATGCCGCTGACCCGGTTGAAGCCAGAGCAATCCGAGATCAGTACGCAGAAGCAATGCGAGATGTCGCTTCGGGAGTTCGAGCGGGACGAACTTTCTCATTTGATGATGTGATCTTGCCTGAAGAGACGCGGCCCTTAATCGCATCGATGCTCCGCAGATCAGAACGTGTCCTGCCAGCCAAAAAGCTCCACCACATCGATACCAGGTAGCTAACAATGCGGGACTTCCTGATCAAGAAACTTCGAGATGCCAAAGCCCTTCAGCTAGACGCTTCGCGCCCTTTAGCCGTGGAAAAAGTCCGCTCCCTGGGCCACCTTACGGCTCGTGAACGCACTGCCGCTCTCCTAGATCCTGGCTCGGAGGTGGAATTCGGTTCCATCGCAGCCAGAGATAGCGATGGCGAGTGGATCCCAGAAAGCGGCGGAGTAGATTTTGTTGGGACCATTGATGGCCGCCCGGTTGTCACTTCCTCGACCGACTACACCGATCGCGGTGGAGGGTACGGCGCTGCACGACTCGAGCATTTGATATCGCTTGCGCACCAACATCGTTGGCCCGTCGCGTTCTTTGTTGACGGCGGCGGAAGCCGAGCACGACATCCGAGAACAGGTCTCGGTCACCTAGAACTCAGCGGCCAGATCGGGCGGTTCACTTTGTTCGATGGAATGGCGGAATTATCTGGATGGGTTCCAACCGTAGCTATCGTGTCTGGTCCGTCTTTCGCTGGGCACGCAAGCCTCGCCGGATTTTCGGACGTCGTCATCGCAACACGCGGGTCAGCCATCGGCATGGGTGGCCCACCGATGGTTGAGGCTGCCCTTGGTTTAACTCTCACTCCTCAAGAACTCGCGGGAGTTGAGATGCATGACCGAACTGGCGGGATTGATCTCCTCGTCGACAATGAGCCCGCTGCAATTCAATCCGCAAAGCAATATCTCAACTTTCTGTGGGATCAACCCGATGGGCGGCCAAGTGAATCGGCCGACAGGATCGGCGAGCTGGTACCGGAATCAGGCTCTTACGACATCCACCCAGTGATCCAAGCCTTAGTGGACAGCGAACCTATTTTGGAACTCCGTCCGAATTTCGGACCTAGCGTCGTTACTGCGCTTGGGCGCATCAATGGGCGAACGGTTGGGATCCTCGCCAATAACCCCGCTATCGATGCCGGAGTGATCACTGAAGCAGCTGCTACCAAAATTGGTCGCTTCGTCGAGCTATGCAACACCTACGAATACCCAATTGTTTCTCTCATCGATAGTCCATACACCGCTATCGAGACCCAATCAGGTCTACAACCAGGACTTAGCCGATGGCACACCCGAGTACTCCAAACCCAACAACGACGCACAGTACCAATGGCATCGATTCAGTTAAGAAACGCAGGAGGGTTTAGTGGACATCTCATGGCCGGCTCTCCCACCGGGCATACGGTGCCTCTTTGGCAAGTTGCCTGGCCCACAGCACACCTTGGCGAGAGCGACCCTTTCGCCGCCACAAGGAATTTTAATTCCTTTGATGATGTCATAGAACCGGCAAAGACGCGGTCCGGTTTATCCCGCCTTTTAAGGCATTTCCCGACCTCGGCCGAGAGTCGTTCAGGTCAACCAGAAAAGAAGCACACGATTGACACGTGGTAGCTGAAGTGATGCCCTGACGCCACCCAATAAATTGTTTCGAAATTGTCTTGCTTTGTGCTTGCTATCGCAACGGACAGTGCCTTAGTTTTTTGCGACTGAACGACCGTTAGGCTCAGTGCTACACGTCTGATATCTGGGCGGGCACCTCAGGAAGGCGACCGGAACGATTGTGGCAGACGCAACAACACATTCTGGCGACGCCCCGCTTCTGGTAGTTGAGGACTTAGCGACGCATTTCGCGATTGATGCTGGGCTCGTTCGCGCCGTTGATGGCGTGAGCTTCGAGCTCTATCCAGGTCAAACCCTCGGCATTGTTGGTGAAAGCGGTTCAGGGAAAACCGTGCTGGCCCGAACCATTATGCGTCTGAATCTTGGGGACAACGTTCGGACTTCAGGACGCGTACATTTTTCGAACCAAAGTTTGCTCGACCTTCCGATCTCAGATATGAAACAAATCTGGGGACGAGAAATCGCCATGGTTTTCCAAGACCCAATGACTTCGTTGAATCCTGTTGTGAAGATCGGTCGACAAGTCACGGAACACGTCCGCAAACATTTTGGGATATCAAAAGCCGAAGCACGGAACCTAGCCATCGAGCTACTACAAAGTGTGCGCATTCCTGAAGCGGAAGCCCGCTTTGACAGCTTTCCTCATGAGCTATCAGGCGGAATGCGCCAAAGAGTTTCGATCGCGATCGCTCTTGCTTGCAATCCGAAACTGCTGTTCGCCGATGAACCCACAACAGCCCTAGATGTGACAGTCCAACATCAGATCCTGAACCTACTTGGCATGCAGCAACAAGAACGAGATATGGCGATGGTGTTGGTCACTCATGATTTAGGAGTGGTAGCTGGCCGCACCGATGAAATCATTGTCATGTACGCAGGCAAAATTGTTGAACAGGCCAACACCTCAGAGATCTTTCATTCCACTTCTCACCCTTACACCGAAGCGTTGCTGCGATCTATTCCCAAAATCGATCAACCAAACCACACGCGCCTCGCCGCAATAGCGGGTCGACCTCCGGATCTCGCCGACTCGCTTGAAGGCTGTTCTTTCAGCCCGCGATGCCCATATGCCCAGGAACGCTGCTTTCATGAAGAACCACAGCTGGAAGCTCTAGCAACAGACCACTTGTCTGCCTGCTGGTATCCAGTAGGAACGCCCGAAAACCAGGATGCCTGGGAAAAGAACCTTTCCGCCGGGCGGCCTTCCACACTTGCGATAGCGAACGGTCAAATCGTTGATGACGTATCGGTGCACTTACCGTCGGGAACTTCCTGATGGCAGGCGGCGGCAAGGCTCACCTTCGCCCAAACGAGGACGTACTCATTTCTGCTCAAGATGTGGTGGTGGAGTTTCCAGCATCACGCGGCCGAGTCGTCAAGGCAGTCAGCGGGATCAGTCTCGACGTAAAAGAAGGAGAGACACTAGGACTCGTAGGCGAATCCGGTTGTGGAAAATCGACAACTGCTAAAGCATTGATTCAGCTACCGCCGCCTGATTCGGGAACCGTCCATTACAAAGGCGAAGATCTAACCCAGCTCGACGCAGAGTCCCTCCGCCAAGCACGCACCGACCTCCAAATCATCTTCCAAGACCCAATTTCTTCACTCAACCCACGTCGAAGAATCGGAGATGTGGTTGCCGAACCTCTAAAGGTTTGGGGTCCGAGCGACTCCGCATCGCAAGTCGAGAAAGTAAACGCGATGCTCGAAGCCGTCGGCATAAACCCTGACGAGGCACGCGACAAACGACCTCACGAGTTCTCCGGTGGCCAATGTCAACGAATTTCTATCGCCCGAGCTTTAATCCTTAACCCACAGGTCATTATCTGTGATGAACCAGTCTCAGCCCTGGATGTGTCGGTGCAAGCTCAAATTCTTAATATGCTTGAGGATCTCAAAGCCGAATACGGACTGACATTGGTGTTTATCGCACATGACCTCGCAGTGGTAAAAAATATTTCAGATCGAGTGGCCGTGATGTACCTCGGCAAACTTTGCGAAGTGTCTGAATCCAACGCTCTTTATGACAGCCCAGCCCATCCATACACCGAGCTGCTGTTGAACTCGAGTCCAACACCCGACCCTGACGTCGCACTGCGCACCGATTTGGTCGAGCAGGGGGATGTGCCATCTCCAATCGATCCGCCGACCGGCTGCCGCTTTCACACTCGATGCGCTTATGCCTCCGATCGATGTAAAGATGAAGAACCTCAAATGCAAAAGATTTCCGATGACCACTACGTCGCGTGTCATCACCCGCTCGCCTCTGTCGCCAAATCGGCGGGGGTGAGCGTCTGATTAATCATTGCTTCTGCACCGCAGAAGCTCTAGTGGTTGGGCATTCGCCCACCGCTGAATCACACATTTCAGCAAGAACTCAGGGAGGGTTCACATGAATAAAAGCTGGCTAAAGATCATCGCTCCGTTGTTTACGGTCGCGTTGATCGCCGCTGCCTGTGGAGGTAGCGACGGCGACTCGGGGTCGAGCAGTAGCTCGGATGCCGCGAGCAGCACAGAAACCGAAACCGAAACCGAAACCGAAACCGAAACTACGGAAAAGGCCGAGGAAGTCATCGAGGCCGGCACCGAAGCCGAAGGCGATGTTGACACCGAAGTCGAAGAAATAGTCGACGAAGTCAACTACGGCGGAAACATCACCATTGGTCTTGAAGCCGAAGCACCTGGTCTTCGCCCATGGGAAGACGCATGCTCATCCCCGTGTCTCACCATGGTGGCTGCCTTGCACGACACGATGGTGGTGCAGCGCGCCGATGGAACCATTGGTCCGTGGCTAGCAAAGTCGTGGGAAGCAAATGAGACCTTCACCGAGTGGACATTCTTACTTGAAGAGGGAGTCACCTTCCACAACGGGTATTCATTCAAAGCTTCGACTCTCGTCGAGATGTTTGAGCTGCAAAAGGTGGGCGCTATAGCAGCCGGTATGGTTACCGCCGCCAACATCCAAGAAATAGTGGCGGTGGATAGCTACACCGTTAAATACGTTCTCGGAGCTGCCCATTCAGCGTTCCCGTCTTTCTTAGTGCAAACGGGTCTAGGCGCGGTGTTTGAACCCCATGCGGCTACCGCCGACTTTGATGGCTATGCGATGAATCCAGTCGGAACTGGTCCATTCATGATGGACAAACGAGATCTGGACAACGAGACCATCGTTGTGCGAAACCCGAACTATTGGATGAACGATCAAGACGGCAACCAGTTGCCTTATCTTGACTCAGTGACATTCCGTCCAATTCCTGATGAAGGAACTCGACTGGATTCGTTGCTCTCAGGCACCACCAATGCGATGCAAACGCTACGTCAGGGCACGATTCGCGATGCCCGTTCCGCTAAGGAAGATGGGGCTGACATCACGCTCCTGGAATTCCAAGGAAACAACGTTGGCGGCGGCATGTACAACTTGAACAACCCTCCATTGGATGATGTTCGGGTTCGTCGTGGCTTGACCCACATGAATAACCAGGATGCCGTCATCGAGGCTCTTGGTGGTACAGGAATTTCACTTCCTGGCACCCAGTGGTACAGCCCAGATAGCCCGTGGTATTCCGAAAAGGTTGCTGCTGCTTTCCCGAAGTACGACATGGACGCTGGCCAGGCACTTAT